>WNGL01002718.1_pt1 | contig 21325 bp, 15 predicted proteins | sample 5400591 | NCBI WGS metagenome assembly WNGL01 (sample SAMN13153377, study PRJNA577476) | soil metagenome | isolation source: 80 cm soil or saprolite under Garry oak tree replicate 1 | place: USA:California | collected 2016-06-15 | reverse complement strand
GTCTACCCGTCTCGCCGTCTAGCATTCTGCCCCTTGGTGTAACTGGCAACACGCCTGACTCTGGATCAGGAGAGTCCTGGTTCGAGCCCAGGAGGGGCAATCAAAGCCGCAGCGAAGTGCTGCGGCTTTTTGATTGCCCCTCCGGTCTCTTTGCCCCTTGCTTGCGCTGCGGGGTCGAGCCCAGGAGGGGCAACTTCGGCGGCCGCGGCGGTGGCGCTTGCGGCCGTGCGTATTCGACATCCTGTGCTCCCACTACCCCCTGGCCTTGCTGAAGCCTTGTTTGTGCCCAGTGATGCCCATTCTTCGCCCTCCCCTCCAGCCTCTTTCCTGAATAGTGAGTGGGCGACCTACGCCCTAGCGAAAAATGCCGCGCGTCGGTAGACCCCAGTCGACCGACAGCTGCGACACCGAACGCGCTTGATTGCAGCCGTCGCAGCTGAGGGCGAGACAGTGCGCCCGCACGCGACATGGACGAGGGGGATGCTGAACGATGGCGTTCCCGGTATCCGGCGAACTTGGAAATGGAGCAGTGCCCGGTGGCGGCGGGTTTTTCTCTTCATACTTGAGTATGTGTCGGCTTGTTCGGCCGCCATAGACCGGATTTTCGCGCGGGCAGGGCACAGGTACGAGGCCCCCCCCGAACCTCGCGCAGTTCCTTGGCCTTGGCGAGGATCTCAGCGACGCACCGCTGCATCGCCCCGGTTTTCAACGTCCCAAACCCCTAGAAGCACGAAACCGCGCGGGGTCGCGCGGTTGAAATGACGGGCTTTGTGCCCGTGCCCAGTTTTCAGGTGCCGAACGTTATCGGGACGGTCGGCCGGAGGTCAAGGCCGTACACACGCTCATTTGGGCTTCCCCGGGGCGGCTAAATGCCGCAAGAGAGCCCCTCGCTGCCGCAAAAACGCCCTATTTGCTCAATCCGTTCAGGCTCATATATGTGGTCCTTCGAGGAGAACGGGACCGGGTGCCACTAACGATCGCGGATATCTACGGTACTCTGGAGTCGCCGCCCAACCCCCGGCAACGCGACGCCATCGAGCTGCTCGACGGCCCGCTTCGTATAATCGCTGGTCCGGGCTCTGGTAAAACACACGCCCTCGTTGTCCGCACCTTAAACCTCATCTGCTGTCGGGGGATCCCGCCAGGTCGGATAGTTGTGGTCACTTTCACTGAGAGGGCGGCCCGCGAGCTTCAAGACCGTATTCGGCTGTATGCGAATCGTGTACCCGGTGTGCCCAAGCAGCTCGCTGAGCTCAATGTTGGAACAATCCATTGGTTCTGCGGAGTCGTACTGCGGCGCCACCATCCGACCTTGCGGCGCTACGAGCCGCTCGATGCGCTGGGTCAGAAGCTATTCATTTATCGGCGGATCGACACGATCTGCGAGGACCTAAGACCCGGGGGACAATACCTCGGCCGTTGGCGGTCAAAGTCCAGCGGGGTCCAAGGACTCGCCGCGTGGCTAACTAAGATCACTGAGGAGACCATCACCTCGGCCCAGCTCCGAGCTAGTGGCGATCCGTTCCTGGGTATGCTAGCTACCGCCTACGAGCGCTATCGCGAAGCTCTGACCGAGAGCGGCTATCTGGATTTCAGCGCGATCCTACGTGAGCTGTATGACCTGCTGGTCAATGACCATGCTGCGCTACAGACAGCTCAGGCAGAATACTCCCATTTCATGGTAGATGAGTATCAGGACACGAACTACGTCCAAGAGGAAGTACTACTCAGGCTCGCCGCCCCGAACTACAACATTGCCGTCGTAGGAGACGACGACCAGTCCCTTTACCGCTTCAGAGGAGCGACGGTTCGAAACATACTGGAGTTCGGCGATCGCCTCACAGCTTTGGGCCACCAGAGTCGGACAGTCCCCCTAGAAGTGAATTACCGCTCACACCCCATGGTGATACAGGCATATCGCGACTTCATGAGTGATTGCAATTGGGTCTCCGAAGGCATTCCGTTTCGGGTGGCTCATGATGTTATGCCAGATCCGACCAAACAGTTCGGAAACTACTCAGGTGCTGTTGGACTGTCCGGTACTCCTGCAGAGCTGGCGGATCTCGTACAGCTCCTCATTCAGCGTCGGGCGGTTCAGGACGCAAGCCAAATCGCATTGCTGTTCTATTCAGTCGCATCTGACGGTCGGGACACCATCACCGCACTTCGCCAGCGTGGAATCGAATGTTACGCGCCCAGGGCTGGGCGATTCCTCGACCATGAAGAGGTGCGTCACGCAGTGGGAGTATTGTGGGCCATCGGTGGGTTCAGCGACGACAACCCCGACCGCCCCGCCGGTGGGCCAGTGTCTGAGACCTGCGACTGGGCGAGCATCTGCTTGGCCCATCTGCGTCGACACGCGCAAGCGGCAGATCTATCCGCATGGCTTGATGCGAGGCGTCGGGACATCGACGCCTTGGAGCGAGGTCAGGACATTAGTGCCTCCCTGTTGGACCTCCTGTACCAGGCCCTCCGATATGATCCGCTCCGCGCCATTCTTGGCGACCCGATCGCTGCAACCAACCTTGGTTACCTGACGTCGCTGCTCAGAGTGTTTCAGCAACAGTTCGGCTTCCATGTGATTCACGGGGGAAACAAGCAATACCTGCCGTGGGCTCTGTGGACCTCTTTCTTCTACTTGCTCCATTCGACAGGCGTCGATGATGTCGAAAAAGAAGAGTCCGCCCCACTCGGCATGGTTCAAGTGATGACCATCCATCAGGCCAAGGGTCTGGAGTTTCCTGTTGTCATCGTAGGAAGCATCGATCGCACCGCTAGGTCGTCGAAAGAGATTGACCAGCTTCTTGGACCTCTTTACCCACGCGGCGCATTCGAACCCACCCAGCGGGTGACGGAGTTCGACTGGCGACGCCTCTTCTACGTGGGCTTCTCTCGAGCCCAGCACTTACTGATCATGTACTCGGACGGTGCACCGTACAGATTCTTCCGGCCCATGCTACAGCGGATTCCTCAACGTGGCGCGGTTAACTGGGATGACATCGTCCGTCTTGTACCGCGTGAACCACTCGTGCCGCCAAGGCAGAAACCAATACTCTCTCTTACTGGGCACATCAACGTCTATCGACGCTGCACTCGTCAGTACGAGTTCTTCAACGAGGACGGCTTCGCACCGAGCTTTGCCGCACAGGTGTTCTTTGGTACGGTCGTTCACCAGACTATAGAAGATATCCATCGCCATGTCCTTGACGGTCGACCGGAGCCGCTCGACGAGGCTCGAATAGACCAGTATTTCCAGCGCAACTCGGAGCTCCTTCGTAGGCGTGGTATCCACCCACTCGCCCCCAACCAGCGAGAGGAAGCGAAAGCACACGTTCTGCGGTACTTCAACGCAAATCGCGACCGGCTGAGAAATGTGATCGACACCGAAGTTGAGGTGATGCTCGAGCAGGACAGATACGTGCTGGACGGTAGGGTCGATCTGATCAGGAGTGACGACGGTGCTCTCGAGATGGTGGACTTCAAAGCACAGCGCCGACTCGACCAAGGTGTCGAGTTTGATGCTTACAGTGATCAGCTAGCGTTCTACTGGCACCTACTCGAAGAGAGATATGGCAGACGGCCCGACCGGGCAATCCTGTATTTCACCGGGGAGGAGCAGGCTGACCAAGCGCGGGTCCTTGTCGACTTGTCCCGAGCGGACATCAGAGGTGTCGTGCAGCGATTCGACGAGACCGCGCAGCTCATCCTTGCAAGACAGTTCGAGCTCAGGCACTATCCTCCCCGGGACACCTGCCGGGCCTGTGACTTCAAGTACTATTGCCGTCGAGCGGAGGCGGACGTTGGCCAATAACGGGTTGAAGTCGCAGGGGTTGGTCACTATTTGGCACAAGGCGCCTCGCCGGTGGGGCCACCCGCTGCATTCGCTGTGTTCGTACCTAGCGATGTTTCCCCCCACGATTCCTCATGTGTTTGTTGCGTGGCTTACGCGACCTGGCGACACTGTCTATGACCCGTTTAGCGGCAGGGGGACCACACCACTTGAGGCCTGCCTAATGGGGCGAGTCGGCATCGGCAGTGACGCCAACCCCCTTGCCTGCCTTCTTACATCCGCGAAAGTCGACCCGCCGTCTCCTACCGCGGTCGCTGCTCGACTCCGTGAACTACGACTTAAGAGAAGGAGGCTCAGCCCTCACAACGCTCCGGCCGAAATAAGGATGCTCTTCTCATCCGACACTCTTGGTCAACTTTTGTGGCTTCGACAAGAGTTGCATCCTCGTCGTAGGACCGACTGCTTTCTTTTGGCTGTCTTGGCGGGTGCGCTGCATGCGAATGCGGATACAACAGGTCGGCCGAGAGGGCTGACCGTGGCGATGCCCAACACGTTCGCCATGTCGCCGGGTTATGTGGCCAAGTACATCGCAAGGCATCGTCTCGTACCCCCGAACGTTGATGTGATCTCGTTCCTCGAGGAGCGCACACGCACCATACGCTGGCCTGATGGACCCTTCCGACGTGGCCGGGGATGGATGCATGCCGTGGAGACCGATCTTGCGTGGCCAGCCGACGTCAAGCACGCCAGGCTGATCTTTGCGTCCCCTCCCTACCTCCAGGTGATTAAGTACGGAAAGTACAACTGGATTCGCCTCTGGCTTCTAGGCTTGCAGGGGAAGGCGGTAGACCGCCAACTATTCGCTACCTCCTCGCTGACTCGGTATCTCGTATTCATGCAGTCGGCAATTTGTCGCCTCCGTGGCGTCCTACGCGACGATGGCTATATGTGCTTTGTCATCGGCGACGTTCGCCGGGGCGATCGACACATGAACCTCGCAAAGGCGGTCGCGCGTCACTGCGTGCAGGGGACGGACCTCAAGGTAGTTGGGACATACACTGATCGAATTCCTGTCAAGCATAAGGTCAGCCGCATATGGAAAGACAACAGGGGGCGCGCCACCAAGACCGACCGGATTCTTGTCCTTGGTGGCCCGAAAGCCTTGGAACCTGGGAGAGTTCCTGACGTGAGTTGGCCGACCCGCGTCTGAGAGCCCACTAGGAGGGCGCAATGGCGGACGTACTTGAAGAGCTAAAGATACTCGCGGCAATCGACCTGTTCAAAGAAGGTCGTACCGCAGACTCATTTGTCGGGCGCCCCTTCTACTTCGATTACACGCGCGTGAAGGTCCTAGTTAACGACAAGTGGAAGAATCGTGTGGGTGGAATACCAGCGGGTTCTTTCTTGCTCTGCGCGTACGACAGTGAACCCGACGTACAAGCGATGATCCTTCTCCGCGTTCTCGGACCCACAGCCCTTCCCACTGACTCGGAAGTCATCGCGTCTATGGTGGATTCGTATAAGGAGGAGGTTCCGCCGGGCGGCAAGCAAAGTAAGCTGGATAGCTTCACCCGCTACGAGTTCATGTTCTCGGGGCTCGAGTGCCGCGTTTTGGGAACCTTCTACCGCGACGGCACGGGGAAGACCCTTTTTGGGGCGGACGTCGAGAACTTCTACAGTGCGCACAACTATTCGGTGTACAAGCCCGTCGGTCGAGTTCTTGAGTACATCGTGAACTTCCGCGAGGGGACGGGGATCCCCGGCGGAAAGGATGAGGTACGCCTCGGGGAGGTCCGGTACAGCGCGTCTCGGCTCAACGACTCGGCCAAGCCGGCGCCAGTTTACGTCTCGGCCCTGGATTTCGTGGGGAAGCGAACAGCCCTGTTCGGCATGACTCGGACCGGCAAGTCTAACACTCTGAAGAAGATCGTCGAGTCGACTGTTGAGATCTCTGCCAAGAAGACTCACTTGGGAGCGGAGGATCTTAAGCCAGTCGGCCAGATCATCTTCGATGTCAATGGCGAATATGCGAACGCCAACCAGCAGGATGAGGGGACTGCTGTTTTCGAGCTATTTGAAGCGCTTACAACGCGGTACAGCCTCTTGGAGAAGGAAGGCTTCAAAGTCATGAAGCTCAACTTCCACGCTGACATCGAGGCTGGGTTTGGGTTGCTCCAGAGTTTCTTAGGCGAGGGGGCGTCCGACTATGTTGGCAGTTTTCTCTCCATCGATTTCGGAGAGCCGCCGTCGGACGACTTTGCTGCGAAGACGCGCTGGGAACGCGTCGTTGCGGCCTATCGGGCCTGTCTTTACGCCGCTGGCTTTGGCATGGGCAAGCTCAAGATCAAGTGCCAGGGAGAGAAGCAGGTTAACGAGATCGCTGGCGGAGTCGACCCCTCAAAGGGGCTGACCGGCCCTGAAGCCGTCGCCTGGTTCAGTGCTGTTTGGGATGCCTACGCCACCGATGAGTTCTTCACTAAGTACCCGGGTAAGCATGGGGGCCGAGAATGGGCTGACGAAGACTTGAAGGCGGTACTGGTCATGCTGACTCGCAAGAAGACCTCCGGTGGGGCCGCGGGAGTATCCGGCTTTCGGAAGCTTCAACCGTTCAAGGCGTATCACACAGACAGCACCGAGGAGTCTTTCGAGCGTGACATCATAGCGGAACTTAGAGAGGGGCGGATCGTAATCGTAGATCTGTCACAAGGCGACCCAACCGTCCAAGCAACCTACTCGGAGCGCATCTGCCGTAAGGTCTTCAACGATAGTATGGGCAGGTTCATTGCAAATGAACCCGCGAACTATATCCAAATGTATTTCGAAGAGGCGCATAACCTCTTCCCCAAAAAGACCGAGGCTGATCTGAGTCAGATCTACAATCGCATCGCCAAAGAAGGTGCCAAGCTCCGGCTCGGCCTCATATATGCGACCCAGGAAGTGAGCTCCATATCTGCCAACGTTCTTAAGAACACTCAGAACTGGTTCGTTTCTCACCTCAACAACCAGGAAGAGCTCAAAGAAATCGGGAAGTACTACGATTTTGAGGATTTCGTCGACAGCCTCCGCGCCGCAGCAGACCGAGGGTTCATCCGGATGAAGACGTACTCAAACGCTTTTACCGTCCCAGTCCAAATCGACCGATTCTTGGCGAACCGCGGACGGCACTGATGCCCTACTGGCAGATCAAAGGTCGACGCCCGTTCGAAAGGGCCAGCAAGATCGCCCACGCGGAGATCATCAATAACCCGCTGGTGCAACAGTTCGTGCAGGGCTGCACGCTGCCGTCTGCGCCGCCGCCTGAAGACCTAAAGCAGAAGCTGCTGGACCTTCCAGAGGCAAGTGGACGACTTTCGGCGGTCATCGCGATCGACGGAGGCATGACCGAGACATACGTGAGAGAGGAATTCCCAACCGCATCGATCGCCTTCATCGCCGTCGGCCCACTGCTGCTCAGGCTGGAGGATCTAGCCGATTTGGATCGACAACCGTTCATCGGCCCTGAGGACATGCAGCGCCTCAAGACGATCGAGCGGTATGTCCTGGTGCTGCCGACAAAGTCGGTTCGAGCCAAGGGAGGGACAACCTTTTCGCAGGGAGTTCGGTGGGCCGTACAAGATTTCCTGTTGCAGCGGCATCTGATGCCAGCCCTTCAGTGGTTGCTGTTTAGGGAGTGGCGGGCCAAGGAAGAGCGTGAGCCGTGGGAGATTCCGAAGTGTCCGAACCCAGATTGTTGGGAAGAGCAAATCCGCTTCAGGTCTGGCGACTCAGTCGAGCAGCCATGCCCACGGTGTCACCAGCCAGTCTACCTATCTGATGGGTTGCGACTCTACGAGCGGATCGATGAAGAGTTAGGCGCCGGAGCAATTCTCGGCTACCTGCTTACGGCTATAGAACAAATCGTACTCGTTCATCTCATTCGGAGCATATGGAACCTGAAGCCGTCCCTCTTCCGAGAGGTCTTGTTCATTAAGGATGGGCCTCTAGCGTTTTTTGGTGTTACTGCGCCCTTGTATCGACCCATGCGCGACCTAATGAAGTTTCTGGGCACGGCGGAGGGTGAACCGCTAATCAACCTGGTTGGCGTCGAAAAGACTGGTCCGTTTGTCGAGCACGCTGCGTTGATCGACAAGGACTTCGGGCCCGGTCAGGTCCTGGTTCTTAACAATGAGTACATCTACCGTCACATCGAACCTGGGAACGCCGCCGACAAGTCGTTCGGGAAGAACACTTACTATGGTGCGAAGGTCATCCTGAGGGGTTGGAATCAGGACACGTATGTGGCATCGATACCCACGGGGGACTACAAGCCCAACCCTACATTTTCTGATCTCTACAACGGCGCAGACGTGTTCCGAGTCTTGAGTCGACTACGGTGCTCGATGTACGACAACGCACTCGTGCCCGTGGTCCTTGCGAACCGACTCGTTTCCTTGGCCGACGTGCCTAGCGCTGAGATCTTGAAGAAGTTCGCGAAGCAACAGCTGAAACCAGCTTAGACGACCCCAACGTCAAGTTGAGAATTGATAGGAGGAGGCTCTGCCGCTTCCCAACAGTGGCACCGCACTCTTTGCGGGGTCCGGACAAGAGTTTGTGCGGATGGCTCCTGCCAGCGAGCTCACGGCGCACCTCGTGAGACAATTCAACGCGCGGTGGGGCACCGTCACGCCATCTGAGGAGCATGCGTGGAAAAGGAGTCTTGTTGCGCTCTCAAAGGTGGTTGACGGTGGTGCGCAGCTCGCATCCGGGGTCGCCGTCGAACTCCGACTACCGCTCACGGACAGGCGCATCGATGTCTCGTTTGTCGCCTGCGACGCGCACGGCCGGCCCCAAGTATTTCTGGTCGAGCTGAAGCAGTGGGACAGAGTCGCGCCTAGTGAGTTCCCCGACAATGTCGTCATCGGGGGAAGGGAAGTCTTGCACCCGTCCGTTCAGGCTGTGAACTACGCCACGTACTTGCGCGACTCTCACTCGGCCTTTACCGAAGACGGCTTCGCTCTGAGTGCCTGCGCCTTCCTACATGACATGACGCCAACGGGAGCTAAGGTTCTGAGGGGCAGCCCCTACAGTGCAGCGGTCAGCGAAGCTCCGCTCTTCGTGCGCGGGGAAGAGTCCGCGCTGCGGGATCTCCTGACTCCGGCTCTGGCTGGCGGAGAGGGTATGAGTCTGCTCCCACGCGTTGTGTCCGGAAGGTATAGCCCCTCGAAGCGACTCATAGAGAGCATCGCGATATCACTTCGAGAGTCTCCCGTATGGACACTCCTCGATGAGCAGCGGGTGGCGTTCAACATTGTCCGCGGATTGGTGGAGAAGACGGCTCGCGAAGGCGACAAGGCGGTGGTACTGGTTATTGGCGGTCCGGGGACCGGCAAGAGCGTCATCGCTGTTCATCTGCTTGTGTCGCTGTCTCAGAGCGGCGGATATCGGGTTTGCCACGCGACTGGCTCCAAGGCCTTCACAACGAACCTTCGTGCTCTTGGTCCTCGAGGCGGGCGGGCGCTGTTTCAATACTTCAACAACTTTCGCCATAAGCGCACCCCAGAGAACGCCGTGGATGTGCTCATTTGTGACGAGGCACACCGGATCCGGAATACGTCAAACGATCGCTTCACCAAGAAGGCGCTCCGATCCGAGATCTCCCAAGCTCGCGAGCTGATTCGAGCTGCTCGAGTGAGCGTCTTCCTTCTCGACGAGCGGCAGAACGTGAGACCGGGTGAGATCGGAACGGTCGCGGAAATTGAAGAAGGCGCACGAGCGGAAGGAGCGGCGACTTATGAGGTTAATCTCAACGGGCAATTCCGGTGCAACGGATGCTCGTCCTACATCCATTGGGTCGATGCACTGTTGTCGGATGCACCTGAGCCTGCCCGCGGATGGCTCTCGGCGGGAGACTACGACCTTCGAGTACTTGACTCGCCCGCTGTAATGGAGGAGACGCTGCATCAGTTAGTGTCGAGCGGCCTTACCGGAAGGATGGTAGCCGGGTTCTGCTGGCCTTGGTCGGACCCTCGCGAGGATGGCTCGCTGGTCGACGATGTACGGATCGCTTCCTGGAAGCGGCCGTGGAATGAGAAGTCCCGTGAACAGACGCGTGCTGGAGGAGCGAGCCCTTCGCCGGAGCGTCATCCGTACTATCTCTGGGCGACTCAGCCAGCGAGAATGCGCGAGGTCGGCTGTATCTATAGCACGCAGGGGTTTGAGTTCGACTACTGTGCGGTCGTGATGGGGCCAGACTATGTGTGGGGAGGTGGTGGGTGGGCCGCATCGAAGCAGCTGTCAGAAGACCCGGCCCTCCGTAGGGGTGCGCTAGAGCCTGACCAGGTCAAGGCTCTCCTCTGTCAGACCTATCGAGTTCTACTGACCCGTGGAACCAGAGGCACGCTTCTATACTCGACAGATGCAGCAACCCTTCGCTTTCTCCATTCACTCGTGAGCCAAGGGAAATAGCCGTGCTCGCTACTTACCGGTTCCGAACTCTTCGAAGAACCTCAGATCCACGGCAAACGTGCGTCGCGGCGTCAAGCCGAGCTCAAGTTGCTCAAGCAAAGAGACGAGCCCTTGCCCGTCGACCAGTTCTATCGGTGGGACTCCATCACGTACCGCTTCTATTTGCGCGTCGGCCGTAAAGGTTCCGGTCGTCATCATGAGACCCTTGTCCGCACGTCCCATCATCGCGCCTCGAAAGTCACGCACCTGCGCGGCGGATACGGGCCCCGAATAGCGCTTCGACTGGAACAACACCTTGAACGAGACGAACGGGTTTATCTGCAACACGCCGACGCCGTCGATACCACCATCCCCACTCCGACCAGTAACCTTAACCTGCTGAAAACCTGACTCACGCATGATTCGCTGGCAGAGCTGTTCGAAACCACCAGGTGGCAGCCGACGCATGATGTCAAGTACCTGGTCTCGGTAACCACTACCTACAGGGCCCGCCACGACCGGCAGATCTGCTGGAGGTGCTTGCTCGACCTCTTCGAGATCCCGCGCTTCCGTCGTTGCCTGGGGGCTCTCCTCGAGAGGCGTTCGAGATTGGACCTGCCGGAGCAGCTGCTGAATTTGTGCGTTCGACAGCGTGCTGGCTGAACGACCGAGCTCGGTAAGTGACCATACCCCCCGCTGCGATGAATCGACAAGGCCTGCTCGCACCAAGTAGAAACGCGCCCAGGCCACATCATTCTCGAAACGTGACGCGCCACTTTGATTCTGAAGCGCTCGCTCCTTGCCCGTAACTCCTAGATGGTTCGCGATCCAGTCATAGACCTCTCGAGGGCGAGCGGATCCACCCAGGTCACGAAGAGCATCAAGAATTGGGTTCAAGTATCGGGCGAATCGAGTTCCAAGGCTCATATGTTTTGTCGTACCGTTAGTCACTCTTGGTTGATGGGCTCTTGCTTTAGCTAGCCAGGGATCTGCGCTACCAGTGCACGAGATCGAATCACGCGGGAGGATGACAGGGGCTGTGCAGCCGCATCCTTCACGGGCCGAACACCTGACTCCTCAGACTTCAAGAAGGCCCAGCGCATCGAGGGCGTAAGGCACGATGTCTTTTGGTGCCAGGTCGTATCTGACACGGGCGTCGACGAGCAGGGCAGTCACGGGCAGGAGGTCAGCCTCTCGGCAGGTGACAAGTGTTCCCGCAAGGTCGACTAGCGAAGTGTTTAGGAGTTCGAGGTCGCGTGCGAGAAGGGTCTCGAAATCCAAGTCCTCTAGGGTGTCTTCTTGGACCATGTCGTCCTCATCGCCTCGTCCCGCACCAACGCGACCGAGCTCCAAAGCGAGATCCGCAGCCTGTCGTTTGGCCTTGAGGAAGATGTCGTAGTAGGTCCTGAGTTCCCCAGAGCGCTGCAATTCTTGTAATGTGGCCGGATGCCCCATGTAATGGGCTGCCAGATGCACCGCGAGAACCCCAGCCGACTGAGCAGAAACCTGGACCATCTCAAGCGCCCGTCGAAATACGATGTCTTCACTGCTCAACGCTCGCGTGACAAAGCCCTCGATTCGCGTCTGCGAAAGATTGAGGAAGTAGTGGACGTAGCTCGGTTCAATGACGAATGTCTGCCGCGCGCTGCGGAACTCCTGTTCTATGTTGCGAATGGTGTCCTTATTCGCAGCCTCGTCCGTACACAGCAGGATGTAGTAGTGGGTAAGTCCCCTGACTTTCCTGCAGGCATCGTCTCGCTGAGCCTTGAGCTTGAGGAAGAAGTCCTTCTGTCGAAACTCTTTATGCGACTTGATTTGGAAACCTATGAGGTCCGGAGTGCTCTCTGAATCGCCTTCTCGCTCGCTGCGAGCGAGTACATCCACGCCATCGTCACGTGGTCCCTGGGTGTCATACACCAGCGGGATGAAACCTGAGAATGCGTCCATGATACGTTCCAGCTGCCGTTGAACCGCAGGGCAGAGGTCTGCATTGTGCGTCAAGTGTTCAAACTGCGAGGTCTCTCGCTGGAGACTTCGCTCGTAGCGAATGAATCTCTCTATGATGTCTGCTGCAGTGTTGTACACGTCTACAACCTCGCCCACGTCACGACTGTGACTCGAGGATAAGCATCTCTGATTCCCTCTCCAATCCGGATCACGAATTAGTGCTGAGCTAAGCTGCGTGACTAGGGCGTTTTTGCGGCACGGACGGGTGAAAATGCGGCACGCGCTGGTCTCTCTGCCCGGCTGCCGCTAATCATGCCGCTTGGCTGTCGCAAAAAAGACTACATCGGGTGCGATTCGCGGTGATGAAAATGTGCTCACCCTTGCTGGTGAGCAGGCCGTCGCGAACTTGCGCTTAGCACTACGAAGCCAGTCAGGTGTGCGAGACTTGTGCTGGTATAACACGAGCCAGTCGCCCGTGCGAAGAACACGCCAAACTTGCTGCACCTCTCCGACTTTGACGTGCTTCTGTGGCGCGGACTGGCGCTCTATGCCGGTGTCAGGGTCGAGAAGCACGATCTTAGCCCCACGTCGGTTGGAGATTACTTGCACGACCACGTCCATGTAATTGGCCCGCAGCCGCGGCGTAAACGGGAGATCGAGTACTTCGATCTTGAGGCCACAACGCTCCTCTAGTCGTTTCACCTGACGGACGTCGCGGAAGTGGTCCCACACTTCCTCCGGTATGCCGACGTCTTCCCGGTCTGACAGGAGCTCAAGCGCTCGCTGGGAGCGAAAGAACGCGACCTGCAGGATTGTACGGATGTGGTGGCGTTTGGCTAAGTGAACTAGAGTGCCCCATTTGATGACGTCCCGGTTGTCTGCATACCATGCGTCGCGCAAGAGTGATGACCTCCGTGATAGGTCTCGTCTTAGTACGGCTCCGCGGTCCCCGTCAGCCCCCCTTCGTGTCGGTCCGGCAGGTTTCCGCACCGATCCGAGCGCTTGGGAATGAGGGGTGCCGTAGACACAAACTAGGCGTGTCGCAATTCCGCCCCATCGTGCCGCATTTTCGACCTAGCTATTAGACCGGATGAGGGTGTGTTTCATTGGCATGTGGCCGTCGATAATGTCCAGGCGCCTCGGCTTTGCGAAGGGTTTGTCACATCAGGTGACGCCCGGCCCACGGGAGTAAGCCGTGCCCAAGGGTCTACGGCACACCGTTAAGGACAATCTTGAAAAGTGCCGCTCTGCGGCCATCGCGGCGGTCGACGTCTACAACCGACCTGGCCCTCGATTTCGGACTGCGCAGTACCTCGTCCTGATCACGATCGCCTGGACGGCGCTCCTCCACGCCATCTCTTACCACCGAGGGCGTCGTCCTTGGTACCGAAAGAAGACTGGGGCAACCGGCAAGGGAGTTAGGTACATGAAAGTCGATGGAGAGCCCAAGCACTGGGAACTCTCCGAGTGTCTCAAGCAGCACTTCGGCGATAAGAATCCGCCGGAGCGAAAGAATCTCGAGTTCCTGCTAGGACTACGGAACAAGATTGAGCACCGTCATTTGCCCGAACTCGACGCTGCATTATATGGAGAGTGCCAAGCCGCTTTGCTCAATCTAGAGGAACTTTTGGTTCAAGAGTTCGGACAGAAGTATGGGCTCGCCGAACAGCTTGCAGTTTCACTCCAGTTCTCCCAGCTGGTTCCAGAAGAAAAGAGCAGAGCCACCAAAGCCCTCGCGTCCAGCGCTGTGGGAAGCGTGAAGGATTACATCGAGAAGTTTCGAGCTAGTATAGGTCCTGCGCTTAACAGCATGAAGTATTCCTTCAGTGTTTTTCTCGTGCCCAAAGTGGCGAACCGGGCGAGCGCGGCGGATGTAGCCGTTCAGTTCATAAGGGTCGATGAGGCGAGCGCGGAGGAGTTGGCACGACTTGAAAAGCTCAACGTCCTCATCCGCGAAAAGCACATTCCGATTTCTAATCTTGGATTCTTCAAGCCCGGTGAAGTTGTGCAGGAGGCTCGCCTGCGTCTACCGTACCGATTCAGCATTGATGCGCACACCCGTTGCTGGAGACACCACAAGGTACGTCCGGGACATGGCGATCCTCATCCGGAGCGCACCATAGCCGAGTACTGCGTCTATGATGACGTTCATGAGGACTACGTGTACACCCCGGCTTGGGTTGAAAAGCTGGTACGCGAGCTCTCGGTTCCAGAGGAATTTGAGAGAGTCGTTGGGCGACAGCCTGTGGTAAGGTGAAAGGTCTCGCATCATGGAACGTGGCTCCTGATGCGGAATGAAGAGAACGGTGCCTGTAGGCGCGTCGGAGGTCGTCAATGTCGGAATTCAGCGCCGTCGTGCAGCATTGTCTGTCCGCAAAAGGCACCTTGAAGACGGTGGCCTCGTCCCGTCCAGTATCGGAGGCTGCCATCGACCTGTTCCTTCTGCGTGAGGTCTAAGCAACGTGACGGGGCCGGACTACCGGGACCACTACGCCGGTCTGACCGGACCGCTTCTGACGCGTATCCGCGATGCGGCCCTACAGCATGCGCCCACCTATGGTGATCCCCCCATCCGCGTTCAAACGATCGGACAGACGCCGGAAGGCAGCGTGGTTCCCGACAGTTTCGTCCTCATCGAAAGGGTGGCGCCCAACGACGCACTATGGACGGTGGTTATCGGATTTGACAACTCGCAGGACTTTGCGAATCACATTGATATGGAGGTCCCGGAACCGCAGTTCCCTCCGCTCGAGGTCCCCATCAAGGTCGGATGGTACGGAACCAACAGGCGTGGGGCGCGTGAGTCTGTTTCGGTAGAGTTTCCCGCAATCGAACTGCTAAAGGACAAGGCTCGGTGGGCCGACAAAGTGTGGACAGCGGATTCGCGGGAACTCGCGGAGGCGGTAGTGAGGGCGGTGTTGGATCACGTGCTAGTTCTTCCAACCCCCTACGCGGCGGAGGCAGCCTTAGTCCGCGGGAGATTCGTGCCGGCACCTGGGCAAGTTCGGGCCACGCAGCTGGGCGAGGACGGTCAGGTGACACATGTTGTGGCCTTGGTACATGGCATCCGGACCACAGCGGCGTGGGCCGAGATGGTCAGGTCGGTTCTCGAAGAGATTCCCGGTGTGGCCGTTGTTCCTATTGGCTACGGGTACCTCGATGTTTTTCGCTTCCTCGTTCCCGGCCTGACCCGAAGAGGTCCTGTCGAACGGGTCCGTCGGGAACTGACGGCACTCCGTCAGCGATACGCTTCCGCGGACCGTCTGTCCGTGGTCGCGCACAGCTTTGGCACCTACATAGTGAGTCGAATCCTGGCGGAAGAGAGCGAGCCTCGTCTCTTTCGGCTCGCCCTCTGTGGTTCAATTGTTAAGCAATCGTTTCGATGGGACCTAGCCGTCGATCGAATTGCAGAGACTCCTGTGCTGAACGACTGCGGCTCCAAAGACATATACCCTCTTCTTGCGGCCGTGGGCACGGTGGGATTTGGGCCATCGGGCACATTTGGATTCCGCAGCGGAGTCGTGCGCGATCGCTTTCACTACGCGGGGCATTCGGATTTCTTCCGCCCCGAGTTTGTGCAGGAATTCTGGAAGCCCTTCATCGACCGGGGAGAGGTCTGCCCCTCGGCGTGGGAAGCGTCCAGGCCGACTCCCCCGTGGTGGCAGCACCTCTTCGCTCTGTCGGTTCCATGGATCCCGCTGTTGCTTGTTGCGGCCGTGGTTGGCTTTCTCCTGCTTCGGCGCCATTCGCGTGAGTTAGCGAATCGCGTGCCACCCACGCCGAGTCTACCGGTGGTGATCTACCCGAGACCCGCCTCATCGGTCGTGACTAGTTACAGAATACTCAAACCGCAGCTGCTACCTGGCGACACTGTGCGTATTGCCATAGATGCAGTGTCTAGTCTGGTCTCCGCCTACGCCTTGTTCGGTGAGTCGCGCACGGACACGGTTAAAGTCCCGGCGAAGTATGATAGGCGAAAGGGCGGAATCTATATCACATATCCCGTGCCGCGGACAGCTGCGGCGGGGAGGCACTATGCGATTGTATTTGTGCAAGAACTGAAAGGGACCCGAGAACGTCATGATAGTATTCCGTACGAGGTGCTGCGGAGCCCGTTTCGGCAACCGTTGATGATTGCTGCTCCTCGCGACTTGGGTTTCGTGCCGGTGCCGGCGGGCGTGCTGCGTATGGGGAGCGAGAATGGACAGAACGATGAACGGCCTGTTAGCGAGGTCTTGGTTCGCGCGCTCTTTGTTATGGACCACGAACTGACGTTCGACGAGTTGTACGGCGTCTTCGGAGGGGACTCGACAAAACTCGGACGCGCCTTCGAATCAACTCTGCCAGATACCAACGTCGTGATCCTCACTGAGCCTGATGCTTGGCATCGGTTACCGGTGAGCCTCTCATTTCGGGAAGCACAACGCATCGCGATACTTGTCGGTGGGCTCTTAAAGAAACGAGCACGGTTACCAACGGAAGCAGAATGGGAGTACGCAGCCCGCGGTGGCTTGGTGGGAAAGCAGTATCCGTGGGGCGATTCAACCGACGTCGTGGGAGGAGAAACCGTCGTAGATATACTTGAGCGGACAGCAAGACCGTGTGACTTCAACTCAATGCCCGTTCGTCCCGTGAAGTCTGGTGGGCCTCCGAACGGCTATTCTCTTTACGAAGTAGCCGGGAATCTCTGGGAATGGACATCAACTCAGTATCGTGCCTACCCCTACAAGGCGAACGACGGCCGCGAGGTGGAAGCGGCTGGTGATTCTACGGCCATTGTGATCAGGGGGGGCGGCGCGAGCGTTGAGGCGTGTAATGTCCGCGTCGCGTTCCGAGGATATGATCTCCCGATATCACGTCCTGGCTACGGGGTCCGGCTTGTCTTTGACGGCTCAAGGTGAGTGAGTCTTCGCCCGTTGGCCGTCTAGGCCTCGTGTCTGTCCTCTCTTGCGTCCTAGTGTCCAGCGCTTGTGGCACGGCAAGGGAAACGAAACAGAGTCTCGGACCTAGTACCGATTCCATGCTCGTGAGGCACTGCCGGACGATTCAAGCAAGCGCAGTAGCCTTCGGAATCCCTACCGTAACGGTGGGGGGCGTGGTAGCAGCGGAGCAGACGCTCAACATCGGTGCGATTGACCGAGTCCAAGACGCGGTCATTCGTCGCTTACTGAAGGCCAAGTCCTCCGAATGGTGGACGAAATGGCTCGTATCAAACGAAGCCCTTGAGGGGCGTTTCGCTAAGTTTAGGGTTATCGGCAACAAGTGGCCGGAGAGACTCGTCCTCACAACATATGTTGGATCGATTGGACCAGCTCAACTTACACCGAGAACTGTTCTGCGAGCCTGCAGATCCGTGCCAACACCAACCACCCACCCGTGTCGTGGAGGTGTTAAGGAAGTGCTATCCACGGCACTGGATGATGACGGTGCTCTCAAGTTGGCGGCGGTTGTGCTTGCGTTTGAAGCGCTGCAATGGAAAAGGCTGTACGACGAAGATATTCGAGGTGACATAGGTTTGCTGGGTTCCCTGTACAGCGCGGGAGGCGATTACTATCGCCAGCGTTACGGCGCCAAGGCAGGTTTGCACAAGTACAACCCGTTTGGAAACTGGCTCTCTGATCACCGCAATGAGATTGCGCTCGCGACCGCGTGCAATCGATAGGGCTCCCCGATGTTGAGCATGCCGGTGGCTCAAAATCCGTCGAGAGTCGAAAAGATCGAACGGCGAGAGCGGCTACTCTGCGATCGCGGCCCGGATGTGCTCGCCGATATCGGGGTGGGTACGGGCCATTCCTGCGAGAATGGGGCGAATACGAGTTGCCAATACATGCTTGTAACGGCCACGCTTCTCCCATTCGATCGCGATTCCAGAAAGCTTCGGGGCTTCTGAAGCGTTACGAAGGCGGCGGCCGAAGCGCCAGACACCGCCGCCGCTCACGCCATGCATGTCAGGGGCCGTGACCAAACCCTGCGGACTCCAGACTTGTCGCTTGTCGAAACCCAGCACCAGACTGACTGTGGGATCTCTACCGAGGGCCCCATAGACCGACGGTTGTGTCTCGAGCGCGGCTAGGGGATATGCTCTCGCTTCTAGGATGGTGCCCTTGATCGCATCCCGCTGTTTCGTGAGTGGGTATCCGATAAGAGCGAATGTGTGCCTGTCCGCGATCGGCGGAGCGTGATCAAGCTCGTCCCAGGTTGTGAAAGCGGATTGAGGTACCGTTTGCCAGTTGTCCCCGCCAAGGCGCACTACACCGATGTCAACGTGGTCGTCATCAACTGTCTTCGCCGTCTCGGCGAAGATGCGGATGGCGCCGTCGACTACAGGAATCAGCCCGCCGGAGACTCCAGCGAACATCGGCTTTTGCTTGCGCCAGTCGAGAACGTGAGCAGCTGTGAGGAGCAACCGGACCTCCCCGATCATGATAAGAACGCTAGAGCCGATGGCCTCTGGCTCTCGATCGGCGTTGAGTATGTACAGCGGTGCAGTGACTTCCAGAATCCGCCTTGATAGGGATTCAGCATGCGCGGCGAGCTCAGCTGCGCGCCTGCGGATGTGAGCGTCGTGTGGAGGAGACGGGGCCATCATAGGAAAGCTATGAGGTGCTCTCGGGCGGGGCACTACCAAAGAGGGCACAAATGGGAACGTGGACAGAAACGATGACGCCCCTTCGGGTGTGCACATGAAGGACTGCGTGAACGCATGCGCAACGATGGCACCCGAAGCCTGTGGAGAAACCGAACCCGCGGGAGGTCAACAATCCCGCGGGTTCTCTTGTGACCTCTCAGGGTGCGGGCAACGCTTCCCTGATGCGAGATGAGGAGAGCTCGCCAGCGCTCTGGTGCCACCGGTACCTTCGCAGCATCTTCCCGCACCTTGAGCGACGTTGGACCACATGACGCTCCAGATCACGATTGCCATACTGGCAGGTGGTGCCGCTCTGACGACTGGTCTGCTCGCCTACAAGTCAGAGCAGGGCGGTAAACGCAAGACATTGCTGATTATTTCGATCGTCTGCGTGCTCTTCAGTATCGTTCTGGGACTGGAGGAGGGCCAGCGCAAAGAGTCGCTGGAGCATGCGCAGAAGCTTGTCGAGCGAGATTGGATGATCATTGAACAAGGAACTGTTGCTGCAGTGGAATACGAGATTCTGGTTGCGGACGGCTTCGTGAGTCTCGACGCTCTCCAAAGATTCTCCTCGACCGTCCGCTTCTCGATCGAGGGTGTCAAATTGCCGGTTAGTGCGGCGCTGCCGGCGCGTCAAACCGTCGTCTTCTCCGATATCTTCACCTTGCACAATATTGAGGCGAGCGGGCTGCTTGGAGCTCCGCGAGCCAAGGTCCGGGTCAACGAGGAGAAGAAGACCATTGCGGAGCCGAAGACTGTCAATTGTTACGCTTCGCACTTCAACACGAACGAGATTCTCTCGCTACAACGGCGCCAGGACGCCAACTCCGGACGGCCTGTCGTATGCTCAGTAGCCGTCACGCTCCCCGTTTCGAATCCATTCACCGTGGCCCAGGCCTTCGGTTCTCAGCGCGTATCGCTCGTGTTGTACCCGTCTGCCCGGGGACTGGAGTGCGTTGGTCCCTGCAATCGGGTGCTCATCAGCATAAGACTCTTGCTACCGGGGCATGACCCGCTATCCCCACTGATGCTTGAGATCTCACCTCAAGTTCATCTCGTCAGTCCGTCTTCCGTTTCGTCTTCCACGACTGACCCGGCGCGCTTCGAGCTCGAAGGTCCGGTCTTGATGCGCCTTGTCGAGTCACACTTCCGTGAGTCGCTAGGCTTCCGCGATCGAGATTTACTGCCCTCCGCTATGGGACTCTTTGACGGCATCCTGAGGCGCTTCACAACGGAAGATAGAACGGGACACATTGAGGACGTCTGGACCACCGTGTCGAATCCAGCGGCCGACGCCCTAGAAGGCGCTGTCGCCCCTCGTTTCCGGAATAGCGGCGAATGGCTAAGGGCTGCAGAATGGTGCGGCTTCGGAGAACACGACGTTTGCTGGTACCGGTACTTCCTTTACACCAAGTTGCCGAAATGACCAGCAGGTCAGAGCACTTCCCGCAGATTCTTCGCTCGCGAGCGCACTCGCCGAGGCGAGTACGCAAGCGGATAATGAAATCCTCGCGCGTCATCGCGTATTCTTCACTGGTGACTACGGGTGTGGAATGAGTGTCATCGTTTCTGTCTTCGTTTCGATGCTTCTCGCCCAAACCGGAACTCTCTTGAACGACACAGCCGACCTGGATGTCGTTTTCTCAGGTGACACTGACACCGTTTCTGTCCCCGTTGCCCCCGACAACCCCCGACAAGTGCGTCGTTCTTCCCGACAGCGGACGTTGCGAACTCGCGGTTCGACAACGATTTGTCGGAAGATCTGATCCGGGGGTCGCCGCTCTGGATCAGGAGGGTCCTCGTTCGATTCCAAGACCACGTGACGGAGGCTCTCGAGCGTTACCGCGAATCGTCACGAGCTCGGTGATGAACCCCCGTTGCGCGGGAATGATCTTCTGGAGTGCCGCGGGAACCGGAAACCACTCGGCTCGGTCAACCTCGGGGAATTGCTGCTGTTTCCCCGACTTCGGCGGCCATTCCAGAGAAAAGAGGTTGCTGCGTAGCTGCGCGGGATCGCAGTCGCCTTCGACCGCCCAGGCGTAGACGACCTTGCCACTGCGCTGCGTGATCGGCGTAAGTGGGATGAAAGGGCCCTGGGCTCGACAGCCGGTCTCTTCCGCGAACTCACGCTGCGCGGCCGCCAGTGGTTCTTCGCCCGCTTGGAACTCGCCCTTGGGAATCGACCAAGCCCCCTCGTCCTTGCTCGCCCAAAACGGTCCTCCCGGATGCACCAGAAGCACCTCAGGCTCGCCGTTCCTGAGGCGAAACATCAGGAGACCTGCGCTCGTCTTCGCCATCTCCTTGCTCCCCGGAGCTACTTCTGCCACACCGCATACCCGTCGCTGCGCAGCTCCCGCGCCAACACCCACTCCATGCGCTGCGCCTCCGCGTAGGGCAAGGGGTTGAGCTCGGCGTACAAATCGGGCCGCAGCCGCACGCCATAGCGCCGCACGTAGTGATTGTCCTTGACGCCGTACTTGTGGCGCTCGAACCGTGTCTCGGGGTCGAGCCCCGTCATCCCCACGTATAGAGGAGGC
>WNGL01002716.1_pt1 | contig 21329 bp, 25 predicted proteins | sample 5400591 | NCBI WGS metagenome assembly WNGL01 (sample SAMN13153377, study PRJNA577476) | soil metagenome | isolation source: 80 cm soil or saprolite under Garry oak tree replicate 1 | place: USA:California | collected 2016-06-15 | reverse complement strand
TTGCGATCCGGTCGTCAGACAACCGGGACCGTAACGAGAAGGAGCCCTTTACGCACGCACCGACACGGCAAAACCGGACACAGGACCACCAAGCACATTAAAACGCTTCACACTCCATCACCTCAGAAGAGCCGCACCCTTTTCGGAATCACTAGCCCCACCCGCAACGACCACGATCGAACCCACATCGGCTGAGGCCGCCCATTCCCCGCTGGAGATACGAACTGCGGAACGTTTGGCGCGCAAGAGAAGGCAAGCGGTGTTGTTGACCACCGCCACATATCTTGCAGCAGCCTTGGCATTGCATCTTTCAAACTTTCTAAGTACAAAGGACCCAGTATTCGATCCACATCAATTCATTTCCGACGAAATCCTCGCGATCGGACTGGCCCTCGCCCTTTATTGCGCTCTCTCGAAGGATTGACAGGCCGCACTTGCTCATGTGTGAACTACTGGCTGTCTCCTTGAGAATTAGTAAAACCACTGCTTACTGAGTCTTCCTGACCTAGAAACAGTCAAAGGTGAGCTGGCGATAGGATATTCTGCTAAGATGCACGAGTGATCGATGCGGTGGTGTTTGACGTCGGGGAAACGCTGGTTGATGAGACTCGGGAGTATGGGACCTGGGCTGACTGGCTGGGCGTGCCTCGCCATACTTTCTCGGCGGTATTCGGTGCGGTCATTGCCTTGGGGATGGATTACCGGGATACATTCCAGTATTTCCGCCCTGGCTTCAGTCTCGATGCTGAGCGCGCGCGGCGTGCTGGCGCGGGCAAGCCTGAATGGTTTGGCGAGGATGATCTTTATCCGGACGTGCGGCCGTGCATGGCGGCATTGCGTGATATGGGCGTGTGGGTAGGGGTTGTCGGTAACCAGACATCGCGGGTCGGTGAGATATTGCGGAAACTGGACCTGCCTGCTAACCTGATCGCCACTTCTGAGGATTGGGGTGCGAGCAAGCCAGATCAGTCGTTCTTCCGCAGGCTTATCTCAGTGGCACCGTGTGAGGCTGGCCGGATTGTCTACGTCGGTGACAGAGTGGACAATGACCTCAGGCCTGCTAAGGACGCTGGAATGCGGACCGCGTTTATCCGGCGCGGCCCGTGGGGTTACATCTGGGAGCACCATCCCGATATGGCAGCAGCAGCGGATTGGCGCATGGCATCACTTGCCGAGTTGCCGCCTCTTGTGGCCGAAATCAACCGATCAGAGCGCTAACCGTAGTGTTCCAGTCGTATAGCCGTTCATCAAGCCGGCGCACGCATGGCAGCGATTCCCATTTGGTGAGGGATTCGCGCACCGCCCGGATGCGGTCCATTCCTGTTGCGTACCAGTAGCGCGCGAGGTGATCGAGCGCTTCTTCAGTCAGGGCGCATGCCTCGTCCGGGTTGTTTTCCGCGACGGCGACGGCCGCAAGATCACCAAGAAAGACTGAGCGCTGCTTAGCCGACTCCTCGGGCAGGTTATCCAGCACATTTTGCAAAGTGTCCCGTGCGGGTCCGTGCTGCTTGGCGGTCAGCAGCGTATTCCCCTTGAATCCGGCGAGGCGGACCGGTGAGAACCAGTCAAGCCATGCCGGGGACGGGCGCGGTTCTTCACTGGCGAAGATGTCTTCGCCATGGTGTATGAGCTGGAGTGCTTTACGGGTGTTCCCGAACCGGGTTTCCACCTCCGCTTCGGTGGCATCGAGCCATGCGAGCATTTCGGGGGACGCGGGCCCGCGCCGGGCGAATGCACGGGCCGCCCGGATCTTGTCCCGTGCTTCCTCGGCGCGTTTGGGGTCGCCGGAAAACGCCGGGATGAATGCCATGTGGGCGAGCACTGCCGAACCGAGCAAAGGGTCTTGTGCATCTTGCGCCGCTTGGAGTGCGATCACGAAACTGGCCTGTGCCTTTGCGGGGTTTTGCAGGTCGAAGAATTCAATGCGGCCGGCCAGCAGGCTTGATTCGCTGACCGCTGCCGCGAGTGAACGCCGCGCCGCTTCCCGGACGGAGGGAACCAGGCGCGCGCCGAGATTGACGTGCGCCGCTACGACATCATGCAGGTGCGCCGACGGCACAGCCCAGTACATATGCCGGTGGGCCGTGGTCACCGAAATGTAATCGGTGACGACGGAACTCGGCAGCGGTGCGGACGTATGGCGTTGCGGAAACATGGTCAGAGAACCGGCGGCCGAGCCTGCCGTGACGCTGGGAGAAACCGAGCCGCTTCCCGGCTGGGAACTATCAGATTCGGCGCCGGCCCATGGCGGAGTAAAGCCAAGTTCACTGATGGGCCGCTGAAACAGTGCCTCGACGGCTGCCTGGTGATCGGGGTGCGGCCACGGCGGAGCGTCCGATTCCCAGCGCCGGACGGTGCGGGCCGTTATCGAGATGCGAAGCCCGATCGACTTTCCGGCGCGCGTGACCGCGTCCGCGAGCTGCTGCTGTGACCGCAAGCCGAGGGCCTGCCGGGCACTGCGCAGGCGCGTGTTTCCTGTCTGTGGTGATCCCATGACCAGCTACCTCCTGCCATGATCGCCCCCGTGCCATCGACTCTAGATCACCTCAGCCGGGAAACGGACACTGGAGGGCCATTCTGACCGAGATGGCCGCATCTATGACCTCCTAACGTCCTTATTGAAGACCTCTTTACGACCATCCACTGAGGGCATCCTGGTCAGTGCAAGGCACTTTCAGCCCTGAGAACCCGTGGAGGGGAGGTGGTCCTGATGACACTAGATGCCGGACCTGTCGCCGGCCCGGCCACCGGGTCGGCCTGGCGGCCGCCCCGGACCGGCCAGCCCCGGCCAATGGACGCCGGCATGCTCGCTTTGGTGGCATTGCCGACCTCTCCGTTCTGGGCACGCCGGTATACCCGCTCATTCCTGGATTCGTGTCACGGGATGAGCGAGAACACGGCGGAAACAGCAGAACTGCTTGTCTCCGAACTCGTCACCAATGCGGTCCGGTTCTCCGGTGCTCCCGCGCGCACGCTCCGGTATTCCGAACGCGCGAACGCGGGCTTGATATCGCTGTCCTTGCGGCATTTCCGCGAGGGCCTGCTCATCGAGGTTTACGATACCGATAATGATCCGCCAATCCGGTCCCACGCCGATGACTATGCGGAAAACGGCCGGGGCCTGATGCTCGTCGATGCGCTGAGCAGGGAATGGTCGTATTTCTTTCCTCCGGGCGGCGGCAAAGTCGTCTACTGCTTCCTGGAAATAACATGACCCGCTACCACGACGTAAAGCAGCTCACCACGGCCGAGCTTGAGCGCACCAGGCGCGAACTACACGCAAACATCGGCCTGATTAATCCGGGTTCCCCTGCGCACGTGCCGATCCAGGCTCATATGCAGGCAATCGACATCGAGCTTACCGAACGTGCCGGTAACCGGCAGGCCGGCGGGGGACCAGCACCATGACCATTAAAGACGTCCCGGCCCGCCGTCCCCCCTCACTACCCGGCGGGCCGGGGCAGGAACACAAAAGGCCCCGGCCCGTGCGGGACTCGATACGGCACGGGCCGGGCCGTGGATGGCAAGAAGAACGAAAACTGAATAAAGCCGGGCAGCCCCGTCACCCACTTGAATGAGCCGAGGCTGCCCGAAAGGAAACGCGACGTTTCCCGGAACCGATGGTATCCGGGGACGCCGCGTTTTTCGCGCTGCGGACCTTACCGAAAGCTAACGAGCGCTGACGGGAGGTGATGAGCATGGGACGCAAGTTGAACGGGTGCCGCAATGGGCGGCAGTGTGCATGTGGCGCGCTGGCCGCAGAGGGCGGGAGCACGTGCGAGAAGTGCCGGTTCCGGGCCCGCTGGCTGCGCCGCAGGATGCCCCGCAATTCCGGCATCGGATAACTACCGTGCCGGCTCCCGGTAAACCGGGCCTTCGAAGTTAACCGGGACGGTGTCAGTGCCCGATGACTTTGAGTGACGCGAGGGCGTTACCGAGCGTGCCGGGTACCCGGCGTCCTGCCTGGTTCGTGTGATCCGGCGTGCGTGCGGCGTGCCGCCATGAACAGGGAGCCCACGGCTCTTACGATCTTGGGTCTTACCAGGGACTTCAAGATCATCAGAAAGCCGCGGGCATCGTGTTCCACGATACGGCGTCTGTGCTGTTCGGCGTGGATGGCCTGCAGGTCACCGATGCGGGGGCCGGGGCGGACGGCACGCTGGAGGCATGGGCGGTCACGGATCATCCGGCCGCGGCCACGTGCCCGGAGTGCGGGACGGCCGCCGGGCGGGTGCATGAAACGGTGCTGGCCTGCCCGCGGGACGTGCGCCGGGCCGGCGGCCGGGTACGGGCATGGCGGGTCAAGCGCCGCTGGAAGTGCGATGAGCCGGGCTGTGCGCGCAAGACGTTTACCGAGCAGGTGCCGCAGGTGCCGCCGCCTGACGCGGCGGCTACGGGAGCAGGCCGGGGCGGAGGCCGCGGAGCGGGGGATCACCCCGGCCGAGGCGGCCCGGCACGCGGAGGTGTCCTGGCCGGCCGCGCATGCGGCGTTCGCTGCCATGGCGGACCCGGTGCTGGAGCCGGCCCCGGCGCCGGTGGCGCACCTGGGCATCGATGAGCACCGCCGCGGCCGGCCCCGGTGGGAGCGCGACGCGGACACCGGGGAATACGGGGGTGGACCTGCAACGGAACCGAAACGCACGTTAAGCCGGTTCGGGGAAGGTCAGGTAGGGTCGCCCAGGGATGGGTTGCGGGGGTCCTTAGCGTGCGATCTGGTTCGGTCGCAGCCCGTTGTGATCTTGGCCGGGGCCGGGATTGCCTGGTGACGGCCCGGGCCGTGGCATCGATGTAGGGTCTTGCCCGTGCTCACTGGCCGGCGCTGGCGGCGTTCCGCAGCACCTCGATCGCCTTCTTGAGGGTGCCCGGCCGGGCGGCTATCAGGTGCTTGGCGACCCGGAACGGGAGGCGCCCGGCGAGCAGCGTTACCGGCCGTTCCCACGCCAGGCCGCACGTGACCAGGTTGCCGGTCGCGTCGTCGCGGGAGCTGTCCAGGGCGAACCCGTGCGGCAGGAACAGGAACCGCACCAGCTCCGGGCGGGCCCAGCGGTCGTTGTCGATGCCGGTGCCGGCGTTGTCGTACTCGACAGGCCAGGGCTGCCGCTGCGGGTCGTACCTGAGCTCTTCGCCCACCGCGCTGTTGTAGTCAGCCCAGGACTCGAACCGCCTCATCGCCGCGTCGCTGATCTCGGTCATCGGACTCCTCCTCCTCAGCGATCCGAGCCGGAGGCAGGCACAGGATCGCCGGATGTGACAGGGGACGTGCTGGCTTCGGCGAACAGATCCTCCGGGGCAAGGTTGCGGTCGACCCACTGGATGAACCGCAGCGGAGAGCCGCCGAAGTGCTGGCGGACGCGGGCCTGCATGGCGCGGACGTCGTGGCCGGGCAGGAAGTCCCGGTCGGTGCTCTGCCCGCATCCGCAGTGACAGGGGTTCAGGACGAACTGCTGCTCCTCGGGCAGGTCGCAGTAGCCGACAGGGTTCTGGGAGCCGGTGTCGACAGGGTCGGGGCGGCCGAGGTACGCGTCGCGGACCGGGTGGCCCTCGGGGAGGACGCGCCCTTCCAGGGCGATGCGGTCGTCGTGCACCGTGAAGCCAGTGATCTCCCCGACTGCGCGCACGCGCCCCTCGCCGACGATGAGGGCGAACTTCTGCCGGGATGCCTTGTCGGCGCTCATCCGCCACACCCCGCGGCCGGCCTCCCACGCCTCCAGCTCGGTCATCCGGGGGAAGTAGCCTATGTGCGCACGTCCAAGAGGGTCGCCTTGCACAGTCTCATAGTTCCCGAGCTTCAGCCGAGCGGCCATGAGTCCCCGCTTTCTTGCGATCTCGGTATCAACTTAATGAGAGCCTTACACGACAAACCTGGTTTGTAAAGTACCTGCCTGCTTGATGCCAACCCGGCAGCTTGCTGGAAGCTCAGCACTTTACCGAGGCTGGCTATCGGAGTATGGCGCCTTTGCTGGCCGCCCCCTCTGGCGTGTCCGGGCAGCGCATGTTGCGGGATAACTAACGTCTGGGATATTCACGTAAGCGGAGCGGACGTGATCGGGATACAACATGCAGAGGTTGGAGATCCTGCCCACCGCCAGATGTTGTGGCCACTCCGGTTAACTAAATATCCCAGACTAACGTTATCAGGCAACACTGCTACCATGACGGGGTGCCACCTGCACAGACGCCGCCGGCCGGACAAGGTTCAGTTCCCCGTTATCAGGCAACTGTGGGCATACGGCAGGCCATGGCTGCCCGCGACCTTCTGCCGGGGCACCCGCTCGCCCGGCACATCGACGACTTCCTCACGGACCTGGCGAACGCGAACAAGCCGCGCAACACGATCCGGGCCTACCGCGGCGACCTGATCGGGTTCGCCGCCCATCACGACGGCGACATCGCCGGGCTAACCGCGGCGTCGGTCCGGGCGTTCCTCGGCGAGATCGCCGACCAGGCCCCCTCGACTCGCAAGCGCAAGCGCGCGGCGGTCGCCTCGTTCTGCAGATGGGCCGTCCGGCACGAGCTGCTGGACGCCAGCCCGATGGACCGCATCGGCACCATCGAGGTCCCTCGGACGCTGCCACGGCCGGCGGCCGCCGCCGACATCGCGGCGGTACTTGGCGTGATCTGCTCCCGGCGGCCGCGCAAGGACGTGCCCCTGGGCGTGCTGCGGGACCGGGTGCTGTTCGAGACCGCCTACGCCTGCGGCGCTCGCGCCTCCGAGGTCTGCGGGATGTACGTGGAGGACCTGGACCTGCGCCCGGACGACGAGCATACCCGCGTCCATGGCAAGGGCGGCACCGTCCGTACCGTGCTGCTCGATGACCGCGGCTACGTCGCGCTGCTCCGGCTCTACCTGGCCCGGTCCGGGTACACCTCGGGCCCGCTGTTCCGCGCCAGCATCAACGGCCGGGGCGGTCCGCTGTCCTACGACGCGGCGCACAGCCGGTGGAAGAAGTACTGCGCCGCCGCCGGCGCCGGGATCGGCATCCTCCAGCTCCGCCACGCCCATGCCACCGAGCTGATCAACAGCGGCGTCTCCATCGAGGTCGTGCGCCGCCGCCTGGGCCACGCCTCTACGGAGACCACCCAGGTCTACGCCCTGCTCGCCGATAAGGTCGCCGACACCGAGATCCGCGCCGCACGCCGCAAACGCGAGACGAGACGCCTATGACCTGGCATGGCTTGGTGGTGGCGGGTACCGGGCTAGGAAGCTAAGTAGTTGTAGATCAGGTCCGGGCTGTCGCCCATGGCCGCAAGTTGCGGCGCGAGCCGCAGAAGCTTCTGCGGTCGTCTCGGTGCTAGATGCGTCCGCCCGGCCCAACCCACGCAGTTACGCGGATTTCTCAAGAATTTTGGAGCCTCATGGCCGAGGCCCAGTGGAGGCCGCGTGACTGGATCCAAAATGTTAGTTGTAGATCAGGTCCGGGCTGTCGCCCATGGCCGCAAGTTGCGGCGTGAGCCGCAGAAGCTTCTGCGGTCGTCTCGGTGCTAGATGCGTCCGCCCGGCCCAACCCACGCAGTTACGCGGATTTCTCAAGATTTCCCGCTGGCAGCTGCCGGCCGGGCGCACCGCCATCGAGGTCGTCAGGAGCGAGAGTTTGCTGCTCAATTACGGCGATCATGGCCGGCATCATCTCGGTCACCATCTGCATCGCGCTGGCGCGCACCTCAGCGGCCTCGGCTGCGCCCTGGCGGACGGGAAGGCCTGATGCGCGGACATGGGCGGCATCGATGCACCTGGCCATCGCCGTGGCGATGGCCGTGGCGCCCTCGTGCTGGATCTGCAGGTGGCGCGTGCGCTGCGCGCTGTTGTAGATCTTGACCGCCGTGCCCGCGATGACGGACACCAGCCCGATCACGCCGCTGGCGATCAGCAACGGCACGGCGCCCGGATGGCCGGCCGCAGCCAGCGCCAGCCCGGGCCCAGCCGGGACCGCGGTGGCAGCCGCCCCGGCCGCGGGGAGGAGCCAGGGTTTCCTGGCCTGGGTAGCGGCCGGGACCTCCTGCCCCGGCTGGCTGTCATGCCCGCCTGTTCCCGCGGGTCTGACGCTGTTCCATGCGCGCGTGCCGGGCGGGGGGCCGGGTTTCCGCAGCACGGGCCGGGCGTTGCCGTTGTCGCCTGTCATGCCCTTGATTTAGATGGCCGCCGGCTGCCGCGCCCATGCGGAACCGGCAGGCAAACCGGGCCGCAGAATCCCGCCCGTGCCCGTGGGCTCGCGCCCTCCTCGCCATCTAAACCGCGGATGCCGGCTATTACTTCGGAGAAGGTCTGGCCACTACACCCTTGGAGTCCGCGGATGGCGAATACCGAGGCGGCCGGGCGGCCCCCTCGGATTGCCCCGCAGCCAGCGCGGACGGGGCGATCACGGCCACCCGCCTCCGCTACGCACGAGGCGAACGCGCAGCCCGGGCCCGTCCGGCCCGGGCTGCGCGATAGCGAAGTTGACGAGCTCGAGCGGGAACTGACCGATGACGACCTCAGGTCGGCCAATCCGGCGGAGCAAGCCCGGGTCGAGAACGCGAAACGGCGCCTCGGCGACCGCGCGCTCCTCGCCGAGCTCGCCGTCGCGGATTTCACCGGCCCGGTGTTCGAGGTGGCGGTGACGGAGTTCGCGGCCTACGGGATCGCCGTCCTGATGGCCTGGATGCGGACCGGGCAGATCTTCGGCAAGTGCCAGGACATAAACCGGCCGCTGAGCGACTACGCACCACAGTGGTCCAGAGATGACCGCCTGGAAATCGCCATCGAGACCACCGCGAAGGCGCTGAAGTACTTCATCGACAAGGTGCTCAAGCCGGGGAAGTGGGACCACCGCCGCGGCGCTAGCTTGAAGACCTTCTTCGTCGGAGCGTGCCTGCTGCAGTTCCCGAACGTGTTCGAAGCATGGCTTACCGAGCAGCGGAAGTGGGCGCAGGTCAACGACGAGGAACCGATCCTGGATGACGCGGTCGGCGGCACCGACCCGCAATGGGCCGACCCGACCGGCGACACCGCGGTGCGAACGTGCACGGCCATGGAGTGCCTGGCGGGCATCCCGGATCCCCAGACCCGCCAGGCCGCCTGGCTGGTATTCGGGCACGGCGCCAGCCACGCCGAGGCAGGAGCGGCGGTCGGCCTCAGCGCCGCCGCCGTTGAAGGCAGGCTTTACCGGCTCCTCAGGAGGCCAGAATGAGCACCGACAGCACCCAGGTGATGCGTGTCCTGGACCGCTGCCTGAACACCGCGGGATCAGGCAGCGGCACCGTTCCCGGCGTGGCCGCCGCCGCCGCCAAGGCCATGACCGATCCCGAGATGCACCACGCCATCTCGCTGCTCCTGGCCGAGGGAAACGCAACGACGAGGCCGTGGGAATGCTGGCGGCGCGCCCTGGCCGCCGTCAGGGAAGGGGAAGCCGAGTCAGGCGAGTACACGTGCTCCCTCGCCGAGTGCTGCGACGGGACCACCCCCATCAGGCAGATGCTTAGAAGCTGCGAGACCTCAAGCCAGGCGGCCGACGAACCAGACCGTGGGACAGCGGCCGCCCTGGCCGAGCTGTTCCTGGCGGCCATCGTGCTGGAGATGTCCTCGCTTGGTACCGACCACAGCCGCCAGCTGCGCAACCTGGTCGCCCACAGCGACGTCGCGGCTGCGCGCAACCTGTGGCGCAGCATGGCTGACCAGCAAGGTCCGAGTAGTACGAGATCTTCGTCCAGAGCGCATGGCACTCCGAACGCCACGTGCCGCGCGGACAATAAGGCGCGAATCGCAGAAACCAACGCAGGCCCGATCGACCCAGCTCCAGCAGGCCTGACGCCCGAAGGCGCAGAACCTCCAGCCTCGTTGAGGCTAGGCCCTCGTCAGCGTGAAATTCTGCGTCTCGCAGCCGCCGGCAAGTCCACCAGCCAGATTGCTGAGGCCTTGTGTATCTCGCGTACCTCCGCTGCAGTTCAACTGCGGCGGATATGTGCCAAGCTCGCAGAGCAGGACATCGCCGTCATCGCCACAGCCGCTCAATACCAGGCCGAAGACTCCGGGTGATCTTGGTAGCGATGTCACTAGCAACCCCAAGTGGGTGTCAAAAGCCGGTGCACACGAGTTCGGACATCCGTGCACGGGACTTCAGACATTGACAGACCCCTGGGTGGCGGAAGCCGACTCGAAGTGGACGCTGCCAGGCAGGGTGCCGGTGACCGTCATGCTGGTCGCGTCCCGCCCGCCGGAGTTCTTCGCCACCAGCCTGTAGCTGTAGGCCTGACCGCTGATCGCGCTCGCCAGGGCGCTGTCGGTCAGCGACAGCCCAGGGACCGTGACCGGGGGATGAGCTGGGTGGTCAGCCGGTCACCGGCCGCGGATGATCACGCGAGGTTAACGCGGCATTCCTAACCGTCACACGCTGCCGACGATGTGCTTAGTGGTAGTGACCCAGGCCGGTGATCGGACGGCGCGGATCAGCCGATTATGGCGTGTCAGTCGTGGCGGCTGGCGTTCCGGGCGACTACGTGGTTACGGGCGGCGAAGGCGCTGGCGCCCGCGGCATCGCCGCCGTCAGTCCCGCGGCGGGGCCGGCCTCGGCTGCTGGCGTGCTGCGGGGCGACCGCTGGGCCCATGCCCGCAGTACCGACCGCTGCACCTTTCCCAGCGCGCTCCTCGGCAGCTCGTCGACGAAGAACAGGTCCCTCGGGTGCTTGTAGGGGGCCCGCCAGTACTACCGGGACCCCGGGACACCGCGCGTACTTTGCTGACGACCGGACCAAGGTGTGAGCTGAACGGACTTGAGTAACTCGCGCCCGCATTCAGGCAGCGCACGCCCGCAGCAAGCAGACAACAAACCTGGCCAGTACTTATCTGCGGCCGCCCTCCCGATCATGGCATCTCCTGGCCACTATCACGTGAAGCCCTTCAAGAATGGGAGAAAGGAGCCGATCATGGATCCAGCTGTGACGGTGGCCGTGGTAACGGCGGTCATCGGTGCGATCGGCACGGTGCTAGCGGCATGGATCCAGAGCCGGGCACAGCGCGGGCGTAGCAGGAGCGTTCCCGCCCCGGAGAAGGAGTCCATCCCGCGCCCGGCCGGAGATGAGGCTGGTACGGCACCCGGGCCGGAACTTTCCTCCCGGTGACTGTCAGTAGCCGGGGGGCGGAACCAGCCGGGCAGTCCCCGTCATATGCCAGCCTCCAGGCCCCCGCGCCTGGCAGCCTCGTGCAGGTGCGCACCGAGTGGATCAGCTTCTACGACACCCACTATCACCGGGTGGTGCGGTTCGTGATGCACAACGGGGCATCCCAGGCAGACGCACAGGACGCCACCCAGGAGGCCTTTATCGAATCGTGGAAGCTGATAAGCAGCGACCCGAGCCGCTGGCAGGCGATCACCGGCAAGGAGGCATGGATCCGGACGGCGGCGCTGCGCCGGTACCGGCGGCCGCCAGGATCCCGCAGGCGCCCGCTGACAGCCGGGGATGAGATACCCGATCTGCCCGCTCCCGGACCCGGGCATGAGGAACTCACCGTGCAGGCCCAGCTAGTACTGCGGGCGCTGCGCGCGCTGGACGAGGAAGCGGGCACAGTGATGGCCTTCGACCTAGACGGCATCCCCGCAGCAGACATCGCCCGCGAACTGAATATCACCCAGCAGCGGGTCCGGGACGTAAGGAAAAAAGCCCGTACCATCCTGAAGCAGGAGCTCGCCGGGAACACGACTCCCCGGAGGAGGCAGCCATGAACAGCAACGACGACACCCGCCCCGGTGAGATGACCGACACCCAGCTCGATCAGCTCCTGGCAGCCGCGAACAGGGAACTCCTCGGTCACATCGAAGCCACCGACGACCCGCACCGTGCCCTCATCGCGATCATGGCCCAGGACACCCAGGAAGCCTCCCCCTCTATGACCGCCACCCCGGCAGTCAGCCGTGATCCGGGCCCGCACCCAGCCGTCGTTATGATCGTCATGCGTGTTCGTGCCCGCGAGATCGTCACCATCCTCGACGCAGCCCATGACCTCATCTCTCGTGAGGTTCCCGACAGCACGCGTAGCTTCGGCCTTAGGCATCTCCTCGAGCTCGCCCGTACCCACGCCCGCGAACTCGACATGGAGCTCGCCCGTATCCGCACCCGCGGCTTCCGAGTCATCGACGTCCTTAACGACGCCTTCAGTAGCGCCAGCGACCTCGGCAGCTACCTCGAAGTCGCCGACCGCGCCGCCCGCCCATTCAAGGGCCGCGACCGAAACCGCGACTCCCTCTTTGAGTTTGAGGACTGCTCCTCCGTTGTCCGCCGCACTCTCGATCGCGCCCGTACCCGCGCCGTCAACCTCATTCACGACCTTGATGCGCAGCTGGTGGATGCATCGGGCGCTGACCTATCAGCCCTGGACATCAAGCACCTAGATGCCCTGGACGGAATTATCTGGACAGACCAGACCACCTGGCCGTCCCACATCGCCGACCAGATCGGCGCGCGCTCTGAACAGATCCGGCCTGGCGTATACCAGATACATTTCGGCGACGCCCTGGCCCCGGTGTAACAGCGGGCCTGGACCGCCGTTACCGGGATCCGCGGTTCGATCCTTACAAGTCAACTAGGGCGGCAGCCCTCACGAGATGCGACATGAACAATACTGGCGCACCTATATAGTCCGCCCGTAACGGATAGTCATCACCGGCCGTCGGGGGGCCAGGTCACGCTCGGCCTGGTGCCGGGCCAGGGCCTCGGCCGAGACTCGCGCGTACTTGGCCAGCGACCGCACGGAAGTGTGGCCGGATCGTGCCATCAGCATCGGCGTTCCGGTGCCGTCCTCGGCATCATGGGTGAGCGCAGAGTGCCTGAGCTGGTGCAGGGTCGCGCCGCCGGAGGTCGCGGAGAACAGGGCGGCAGCCTGCTGGTAGGACAGCCGGGCGCGGCCGGAAGGGTCAAGGTCGGCGGCGGCCAGCTGCACCCGGGCCTTGCGGGCGGTGACGAACACTGGGCCGGCCGTGCGGCCCTTGAGCAGGCGCGGCAGGAGCCGGGCCGTGCCGGTCTGCCACACGATGACGTCGATCGCCCCGCCCTTGCGGCGCACCCTGGCCCGCCGGTTGGGCAGGTCCAGGTCCTCGACGTCGAGCGCGAGCCCCTCGGCCGAGCGCGCCGCGGTCTCGTAGAGCATCCGCCACAGGGTGCGCTCGCGCAGGCTGATGTCCTCGAGGTCGAGCAGCTGCTCGACCTCTGCGTGGGACAGCGCCCGGGCGCGGTCCGGGCGCGGCCTGCGGCGCTTCAGTAGCCGCGACGGGTCGGCGGCGATCCAGCCCTGCCGCATCCACCAGGCCGCGGCCGACCTGACGGCGTCAAGGGAGACGTTCCACGTGGACGGCGACCGGTCGGCCCACCGCGCGTCACCGGCGCGGACCTCACCGACGCGGACCTCACCCGCGCGAACCTCACCGGCACGTTCACCCGCGCGGACCTCGAGAGCGCGGAACTCTTCGACGCTCGGTGGCCGGAAGGAGCGCAAGTTCCGGACGGCTGGATGGTCGACGGCGATTCGGGCCGGCTGAAGCGTGCAGGCCAGTTATCACAGGTAACGGCGCATTATCTCTGATAATCCGCGTGCTGTCCTGCGGGAACGGTGTGACCTTGAGAGCTTGGTGGCGTAGAAGTTCCAGCGCTATCTGTCACTGGTCAGAGCGTGCCGATGACCAGTGATTCTCGCGCGGTCTCAACGACTTCCCGGCTGATGACGCTCAGTCCGTTGATCTCCAGCAGCGGGTGATCTGGGCGAAGAGCCGCTGGACGAGCCGGAAGTTCCCGCTGGTGATGCGGTGGACGGCGGCGATGGCCTCGGGGTCGGTGAAGTCGTCTGCGGACAGCGTCAGGCCGACCGTGGCCCAGTGGCGTTGCTGGACGAAGGCGAGTTCGCCGGCTGACAGTGGCCGGGTTGCTGCGTGGGGCGATTGCTTAGCAGTCCGCGGCGATGCCGGTGAGGAGCCAGTTGAGCCCGGTCTCGAAAGCGAGCTCGTCGTACTGGTTGTGCAGCAGGCCTGCGGCGCCGAAGGCGGCGAGGTTCGGGAAGTTGCCCGAGTCGGCGAGGCCCTGCAGGTATGTCTCGGCCGCGGCCCGCCAGCCGGGGTCGTTTGCGGTGTTGCCGTCGCTGTGATCCCGGGCGGGGCTGATGTGGGCGTGGCCCATGGCGTAGGTGTCCACGGCGCGCAGGATGGCTAGTCTTTTCGCCGGGTCGATGCCGAGCGCGGCGGTCGCCTGGAGCGACTGCTCGGCGTGGCGCATGAGGTTCGGCCCGATCAGGGCCCGCTGCCCGGCCGCGGTGACCGTCCACGGGTGGGCCAGGCACACCGCGTGCAGGGCGCGGGCGATGGCGGTGAGCGCGTCGCGCCAGTCACGGGGGAGCTCGTCGAGCACCGCTCCGGCGATGACCTCGTCCACCATCAGGTCGATCAGCTCGTCCTTGCGGGCGAAGTAGTGGTAGAGGTCCATCGGCCGGGTCTGCAGCGCCGCGGCTACCCGGCGGATCGACACGGCGTCGAGCCCGTGGGTGTCGGCCAGATCGGTCGCGGCCGCGACGATCGCCTCCCTGGTCGGGCGCTCTCGCTGTTCCTTCGGGGGCCGGGTCCAGATCAGCCCGGCTGGCGCCGGCCCCGGGGCGGGGTCTGACGTGCCGGGATCCTGGCCGGGTGAAGTGGGTGTCATGGGCTCTATGATACACCGTCCAGTTGTGATACGATGTATCTAAATCGAGACGGTGTATCGACCAGATCGGAGCGGTCATGAGCACTGAAGCGAAAAGTTCGCCCCCGCCAGGCGCCACGGCGAGCCTGGCGCCAGCGGCCCCGGCCTGCGCCCTGGCGCAGGCCGCCGTGATCCCGGGCATGCGGGGCATGGCCCGGTCGCTGCATGCCAGCACCGGCGTGCGGCCGGCCGGGTCGCGGCGCTTGTCCCCTTCCCTGATCGTCCGCACGTGGCAGCACCGCCCCGGGCGCGGACCCGCACGCCCTGACAAGGAGACCCCATGACCACCACACAGCCCGCGACCGTCCGCGCCACCGGAGGCGCGGACGCCGGCCCCGTCCGGCGCCATCTCGGCCTCGCCCTGTTCGTCATCGCCACCGCACAGCTGATGGTGGTGCTCGACGCGACGATCGTGAACGTCGCGCTGCCCCACGTCCAGAAGGCGCTCGGGTTCTCCGGCGCCGGCCTGGAGTGGGTGGTCAACGGCTACACCCTGACCTTCGGCGGGCTGCTGCTGCTCGGCGGCCGGGCCGGCGACATCCTCGGCCGCCGCCGGGTGTTCATCGCCGGGATGATCCTGTTCTCGGCGGCCTCGCTGCTCGGCGGCTTCGCCACCACGCAGGCCTGGCTGCTCGCGGCCCGCGCGGTCCAGGGCGCCGGCGCCGCGATCATCGCCCCGACCGCGCTGGCCCTGATCAGCACCACCTTCCCGGAGGGACCGCCGCGCACCCGGGCGATGGGCGTCTACTCGGCGATGAGCATGGGCGGCGCCGCGGCCGGCCTGATGGCCGGCGGCCTGCTGACCACCTACCTGTCCTGGCGCTGGGTGCTGTTCGCCAACGTGCCCATCGGGATCGCGGCCGCGCTCATCGCGCCGCGGGCACTGGCCGAGTCGCCGCGCAGGCCCGGCAGGTTCGACTTCCCCGGCGCGATCACCAGCACGCTCGGCCTGGCGGCCCTGGTCTACGGCCTGACCAGCGCGGCGACCACCCAGAACGGCGTCTCGCACTGGGGCGACACCAAGGTCATCATCTCGCTGACCGCCGCGGTGGTGCTGCTGGCTGCCTTCATCGTCATCGAGTCGCGCAGCGAGTACGCGCTGATGCCGCTGCGGATCTTCCGCAACCGGGACCGGTCCGCCGCCAACCTGATCATGCTGTTCGTCGGCACCGCGCAGTTCGGGATGTTCTTCTTCCTGACGATCTTCGTGCAGACCGTCTGGGGATACAGCGCGCTGAAGACCGGGATCGGCTACCTGCCGATGCTGGCCGTCGTCATGGTGCTGGTCGGGGTCAGCGTCAAGCTGGTCCCCCGGATCGGCGTGCGGCCGCTGCTGCTGGCCGGATCGGCGGCCGGCGCAGGCGGGATGTTCTGGCTGTCGCGGATCAGCGAGCACAGCACCTATGCCGGCGGCCTGCTCGGCCCGATGCTGCTCACCGGGGCAGGCCTGGGCATGCTGTCCATGCCGCTGACCCTGGTCGCCATGAACCGGGTGGACGAGCGGGACGCCGGCCTGGCGTCCAGCCTGCGCAACGTCGGCCAGCAGGTCGGCGGCTCGATCGGGCTGGCGATCCTGGGCACCGTGGCCTGGACCGTCGTGGCCAACACCGCCCGCAATTCGGCGGCTGCCGCCGCGGCCGCCGCCAAGGCGGGCCACCCGCTGGCCGGCACCGCCGCGCAGGTCAACGCGGCGATCTACGACCACGCGCTGTCGGCCGGCTTCGGCCGCGGGTTCGAGGTATCCGCAGGGATCATGCTGATCGCCCTGATCGTGACGATCGCCGCCGTCCGGGTCAAGCGCGCGGACCTGGCCGGCGCCCATCCCACGCCGGCCAGCCCGGCCGGGGACGAAGCGAACGCCGGGGCGCTAGAAGAACAACGGAACGAAGAGTCCCGCGACGTGCCGGCCGGGCAGGCGGCTGAACTCCGCCGCCCGCCGCCTGCGTCCCCGGGCACGCCCGGGCCCGGCCGCCCGCGACACGCCGGCCATCCGGTCTTGGGCGGCACCGGTCCCGGCGGCAGCCAGCCACCAGCGCAGCGGAACCCGTGATGACTACCCTGAACCCGGCCACCCGGCTGAGCAGCCCCGAGCTGGCCGTCACCCGGGCCGCCCCGCCGCTCCGGGTGCGGCTGCCGGCCGGCGGGTGGCAGGTCAGCTTCCGGACACAACACGACGGCCGCACGGTCATCGAGGTCACCGGCCAGGACGGGTCGCTGGCCGGGCTGGTGGCCAGCAGCCGCCTGCCGATCTCGACGGTCGACGCGGGCTGGGGCGGGGCCGCCAGGGAGCCGGACGGCGGCACGCGATGGTGGGCGCTGGCCATCGGGCACGTGCCCGCCGGCCAGGGCCAGCCGTCCGTCACCTTTACCCGCAGGCTGCCCGGCGCGCGCCGCACCGCGGCGCGGCCAGATGCCGTGGACGGGCTGTGGGTCACTGTCGACGGGCTGTGGGTCACTGTCGACGGGCTGTGGGTCACTGTCGACGGGCTGTGGGTCGCCGCCGCCGGGCGCTACACGGCGGTCCGCTGCGCCGCAGGTCCGGTAACACTGACACGGCGCCTGAGGCCGGTCACGGCGCGGCTGGCACCGTGGTAACCCGCGGCCGGCGCCGGAACGCTGGCCGGCGACATCTCCGCGCCCGGCGGCTCGCTATCGCCACTGAGCGTCCGGTTGCCCCTCAAGGCCCGACGAGGCACTGGAGGCCGGGTAACCGCCGAGCGCGGCCCGCCCTGATGCCGAGGCCAGGCCATCCGGGCAAGGACAGGACAATCCCGGCCGCATCCACGCGGAACCCGTCGACGTCTAACCCGGCCCGCGGGCGACCATCCCCCTCCCACCGCGCAGGCCGCCGGAAAATCACAGTCACCATCGCAGCGGACTGCAGACGGAACTCGCCGTGGACAGTCCCAGCACCCAGAAGATCATGAGCCAGAAGGTGCGTGAGGATGTCAGCTCAGCAGGATGTGGATGTCGCCTCGCCGGTCCCTTCGGAGCAAGCACCCGTAGCCGGCGTGCACCCGCCGCAAGCGCGCGAGCCGGGGCTTGATCCTCAGCCCGGGCTGGACCGGCGGCGGATCGCGGCGTGGTACGCGGCGTTCGCTGGCTACGCCGCGCTGCTGGCGGTCTTCAGCAGGCACGCGGACCAGTCCTGGGGGATCTGGGCGTCGGGCGGCTACCTGCTGGCCGCGATCACCGCGGTGCTGTACCGCGGCTCGCGGGGGCGGGACGCGGCGCTGCTGACCGGCGCGGCCGGCGCCCTGGCGGGCCCGCTGACCTGGCTGGCCATCCGCGCGCCCGCGACAGCCGACGTCCAGGTCGTGGCTCGCGCCGCGACGCTGCTGGTGCGGCACGGCAGCCCGTACCTGGGGCCTGGGCAGCTCTCGGCCTGGCGGTCCTATGATCCGTACCTGCCCGCGATGACCGTGTTCGGGCTGTTCCGGGCGGCGGGCCTTCCCGGCGTGATCGGCGACCCGAGGCTATGGATCACGGTCACCTGCGTGGCGCTGCTCACGGTCGCGTTCGGCCTCGCCGCCCCGCATCAGGGACGGCGGCGGGCCGGCCGCCGTCACCACGCGCTGCGCCGTGCTGTGTTCGCCGTGACCACACCGGTGCTGGCGCTGCCGCTGGCCGTGGGCATCACCGACCCGCCGGTGCTGGCGCTGTTCTGCGTAGCCCTGGCCTGCCTGGGTGCGGGGCCGGCCGCCAGGAGCGCCGCTCCGCGGGCCGCCGGGTTCGGCGGGCTGGTGAGCCCGCGCCGGATCCGGCCATCGCGATCGGCGGGGGCGGCCCTGGCGATCGGGATCGCGTGTGCCATGAAAATCACCGCGTGGCCGGCACTGCCGGTGATCGCCGTGATGATCGCCGCACGGGACGGCAGGCGGGCGGCATGGCGTTTCGTGGCCGCATCAGCGGTCACCGCTGGTACCGCCATCGCGGCGGCCGCCCCGGCGGCCCTCGCCAAGCCCTCCGTCTTCCTGCACAACACCGTCCTGTATCCGCTCGGCCTGACCCGGCACCTCACCCCGGCCGCCAGCCCGCTGCCCGGGCATCTGCTCGCCGCCACCGGCACGGCCGGGCACTGGGCGGCCATCTGCCTGCTGCTCGCGGCTGGTCTCGCGGTCGCGGCCTGGATCCTCATCCGCAGGCCGGCCGGGGACCGCGCCGCCGCCTGGCGCCTGGCCGCCGGCCTCAGTGTCATGTTCATCCTCGCGCCCGCCACCCGGTGGGGATACTTCGCCTACCCACTCGGCCTGCTCGGCTGGCTGGGCCTCACCAGGCGCGACCGGGCCGCCGCCGGCAGGCTTCCGGCGGCCGCCAGCCTGACCTGGCTGGCCCCTGTCGCGGCCAGGCTGACGCCGGCCATGACCAGGTTTCTGGCGGCGCCGGGAACGAACGAAACAGCCACGGCCCCCCGAGCGATCGGGACGGCCGCGGCGACCGTGCCCTCAGGATTGCCGGCGGCCGGCGATTCACCGGACGCTTCGGGCCGATGCTGGCCGAAGCTCCCCGGCAGGCAGATCAGCAGAGGAGATCGTGATGCGTCACCTGCTCGCAATCGGCCCCGCCCGATGGGGCACCCTGCCCTCGCGCCGGCGTGCCAGCGCCGCCGGCGCGCCACCCCGGCCCGCGCCGTCCGGCTGCCTGTGGCATCGAGACGTTTGAAACTCGAGGACGGCCGCACAGGCCGCCCACGGGCAGCACAGCCCGGCCGGGAAGATCCTCGAGATCCACCGGGAACTGCCCGGCCCCATCCCATCGTCGCGATCCGGCAGCCGGCCAGCTTCTGACGGCCCGGCCCGGCGCGGGAGGAGAGGTTCCCATGACATGCCAGGCGATGCTCAAGACGCGCCAGCCGGCCAGGCCCGCCCCGGGGCGCCCGGGGCGGGCCCGCCGGGACGCGGCCAGCGGCACGGTGTCAGCGGCCAGCGGCACGGTGTCTTCCGATGTCCCGGGGACCCCTGCCGTGCCGGGCGTGCCGTGGTGGGGCATGGTCTCGGCGGTCGTGGCTCCGGTGCTGCTGATCAGCGGCTGGACGGTCGCCGCCGGGCTGCGGTAGCGGGGCACCTATAACGCGGTCGCCGACACGGTCAGCGCCCTCGCGGCCGAAGGTGCCGCCGACCGGTGGGTGATGACGCTCGCTTTCCTGGTCGCAGCGGTATTCGAGGTCGTGACGGGCCTCTCGCTCCGGCCGGCCGCCGCAGCCGGGCGGCTGATCTTGATGGCCGGCGGGGTCGCTGGCCTGCTCGTCGCGGCGAGCCCGGAGCCAGCCGGGGGCGGCGGGTCAGTGCGGCATATGTCGGTAGCGGCGGCCGGCCTGGTAGCCCTGGCCGCATGGCCGGCCGCAGCCCGGCGGCGGGGGCCTTCGGTGCCGTGGGGCCTGCGGCCGGCTGTGTCGGCCGGCGCTTCGGCGGTACTGCTCGCCATCCTGCTGTGGTTCGGCGCGGAACTCCTCACCAGCGGCGGGCAGGCGGGCCTGGCGGAGCGGCTGCTGGGCGGCCTGCAGACACTCTGGCCGGTGCTGGTGATCCTTTCGTGCCGCCTGAGCCGGCCCGGCACTCAGCCGCCGGGGCGTCCGGGCAGCCAGGTCAGCCCGGGCAGAACAGCGGATCCGGCAGAAGGCGGACGACGGTATTCATGACCGGCGGAGGGTTTCCTCCTCGGGGCCGGTCTTGACTACGAGGGCGACCGACGGGCCGGGCGGCCTCGGCGTATGCACTCGGCGATCTGGGCTGATTCCCCCTGGGGGCGTGCTCTGCGTGTTGTAAATCGAACGATTCTCGACATGATCAACTTCTGTCGGCTGAGCACTCCGATCACGGCCCGGAGGGTGTTGAAAAACGTGTTGCAAAACCGGCGTGTCTATCAATCCAGCGGGCGCCGTTTCTTCTACAGTCCCCGGTGTGACCGCGCCCCACCCCGATACCTCCGAAGCCCCCGGCAACCTTCTGGCCCCGGAGCCGATTGTCCGGACCGGCGCGCTGATCGGCTACGCCCGGGTCAGCACCTCCGGCCAGCTGCTGGACCGCCAGCAGCACGCCCTGGCCGAGGCCGGCTGCCTCCGCGTGTTCGCCGACAAGCTGTCCGGCAAGGACGCCGACCGGCCCGAGCTGGCCGCCTGCCTGGACTACCTGCGGCCCGGCGACACCCTGGTCGTGCCCAGCCTGGACCGGCTATCCCGGTCGCTGGTCGACCTGATCGCCATCGTCACCACGCTGCGCCGGCAAGGGGTCGGGTTCAAGAGCCTGCACGAGGCTCTGGACACCACCACCCCCGGTGGCCGGCTGGTCTTCCACGTCTTCGCCGCGCTCGCCGAGTTCATCCGCGAGCTGATCGTCGAGGGCACCCGCGAGGGACTGGACGCCGCCCGGACCCGCGGCGCGCGCCTGGGGCGCCCGCCGGCCATGACCGCCGAGCAGATCCGGCACGCCCGCGGCCTGCTGGCCCAGCCGGACAACACCGTCTCCTCCATCGCCCGGCTGCTCGGCGTCAGCCGCGCCACCGTAAGCATTCAGCCTTCCCTGGCTATGTGCCATTGGCGGGGCAGATGAGGTTCCCTGGAAGCTTTGGCGGCCGGCTGGGCGTGTCGTGTTGCTTACGGAGGGTCGGCTTTGATGTAGTTCCGGTGTGCCCGATACGCC
>WNGL01003998.1_pt1 | contig 21334 bp, 21 predicted proteins | sample 5400591 | NCBI WGS metagenome assembly WNGL01 (sample SAMN13153377, study PRJNA577476) | soil metagenome | isolation source: 80 cm soil or saprolite under Garry oak tree replicate 1 | place: USA:California | collected 2016-06-15 | reverse complement strand
ACATCGCGCACCTGCATATCGATAATTTCGCGAATGATCAACTTGTGCAGATCGGGTTCGCGTGCATTAGGATAACGAGAAACCACCGCGTGATGGGTCCGCCGCCAGATTTCGTTTTCTTCCAATCGCGCCGCGCTTAAAATTTCAAAATCGACCGCATCATCGAGATCGTGGCTGTAATAAGTGATCTCGTCCGCGAGATCCGCAACCTGTGCCTCCAATGATGGGCAGCAATATTTTTCCTCCCCAGATGTGAGTGGATCGTAAATGACCTGGTGTTTTCGCAGACCTTCGCGCACCTCAAATGTCAGGTTTAAGCCGGGAAAGTTTGGATAAGGATTTTCGAGCAGCTCCACGACTCGCAGACTCTGGCGGTTATGATCGAACCCACCGTGGTCGCGCATACATTCGGCGAGCATCTCTTCTCCTGAGTGGCCAAAAGGCGCGTGCCCCAGATCGTGCGCGAGCGCGATCGTTTCCGCCAGGTCCTCGTTCAGTCCCAAGGCGCGCGCGATTGTACGGCTGATCGAGGCCACTTCGATCGAATGAGTCAAGCGCGTGCGCAGGTGATCGCCAGTCCCGTTCAGAAAAACCTGCGTTTTGTACTCGAGCCGGCGAAAAGCGCGCGAATGAATAATCCGCGCCCTATCGCGTTGAAATTCCATGCGGTACTCATGATGAGGCTCCGGGTATTTTCGACCGCGCGAGTCACCGGATTTTTCGGCAAACGGCGCAAGCACGGTGCGCTCACTCGCTTCCATTTCTTCGCGTGTTTTGCAGAAGGCGGTGCGGCGCGACGCCGGACGGTCAGAAGAATGCTTGGCCACAATTGATTCCCAATCTTATTTGTCGATCTTAGCGTTTGAAATCTCAAATCCGATATGGCCAAGAAAACTCGCCGGAAAAAACAAGTCACGCCCGAACGTTTGATGGAACTTAGCTTCGCTTATGCACCGCCGCTGATCATTAGCGCGGGCGTGAGCAACCAAGTTTTCGATTCGTTGGAAGGCGGCGCGAAAACTGCAGAGCAGGTTGCAGAAGAAACCGGGGCATCGGCGCGCGCTCTGCGGATTCTGATGAATGCGCTCGTTGGTCTAGATCTTCTGAAGAAACATAGGCAAGGGAAGTATTCGCTAACGCCAGAAAGCGCCGCCTTCCTTTTGAGCAACAAACCAGGCACGCACGCGGGATTTTTTGGAACCATTGCGCCGCAGCTCATCTCACGATGGCTACGATTGTCCGACATCGTTCGCGAAGGTCGTCCCGCCGTCGCTGTAAACCAGGAAGCCGAAGGCACAGAATTCTTCAGTCAGCTCGTGGAGAACATCATTCCGATGAGCTATCCGCCAGCGCAAAAGCTCGGCGATCATTTGAAGTTGGCGAGGACAAGGAACGAAATTCGCGTGCTCGATCTTGCCGCAGGTTCAGGCATTTGGGGCATCGCGCTCGCCCAAAAATCGCCGCGGGTGCGGGTGACCGCAGTCGATTGGGCAGGAATGATTCCGACAGCCAAACGAATCACACAAAAGTTCGGCGTAGGCGATCGCTTTAATTATGTCGAGGGCGATATATTGGCGGCGAATTTCGGCAGCGGCTACGACGTCGCCACGCTCGGCCACATCCTGCATAGCGAAGGCGAAGAAAGCAGCCGCCAGTTGCTCAAGAAAACTTTTCGCGCGCTCAAATCCGGCGGCACGATCGCCATCGCAGAATGGCTTGTCGATGACGATCGCACGAAACCCCTGCCGTCACTGATGTTTGCCGTGCAAATGCTGGTCAACACCGAAAAAGGCGACACCTTCAGCTTTAACGAGATCAAAAGCTGGTTGCAAGAAGCGGGCTTTAAGAAAGTGCGAGTGCTTCAGGCGCCGGGGCCTTCACCGCTAATCCTGGCAACAAAACCTTAATCAAGAATCGGCTTCTCATCCGCGAACCGAAATGCTTTCATCTCATGCGATGAGAAAAGCGAAAACGAAATCGCGCGCCGAAAGGCACCTTTCCTATCAGAAACCGGCCCTGCGTAGCGAGGCGTTTGCCCGGGCGCTCAGCGAAGCAAAATTGTGTCTCGCCGGTTCCGGCGGTCTGCGCTCGCTTTTTGAACAAGCCGCGAGGAAAGCGGCGTCGCTCCCCAGGCATCCGTTCAAGGAAAATTGGCCGTATCTTCAGACGATGCTGCGGCTGGTCCGCGCGTACGAGCGCGGTGAATACCAGCAGGTTTCGAAGGATGCTCTGATGTGGATCATCGCTGGTCTCAATTACTTGGTCGATCCATTCGATTTAATTCCGGACAAGACCCCGTTTCTCGGCTTCGTGGATGACGCCACCGTTATCGAGTTTGTAGCCGCTAAAACCCAGCAAACCCTCGATGATTTTATGACGTGGGAGACAACGGCTCCGGCGCGTCAGTAGGAACCGGATCAGACCATTAGCAGCGCCGGATTTTCCAGCAGGTGCCGCAGTTCTTTCAGATATTCGGCGCCGAGGGCGCCGTCGATGACGCGGTGGTCGCAGCTCATCGTGATCGACATGCGATGGCCGACAACGATTTGGTCACAATCGTCGATCACCGGAACTTTTGTGATCTTGCCGATGGCGAGAATGAATCCTTGCGGCGGATTAATGACAGCGGAAAAACTGTCGATGCCCATGCCACCAAGATTCGAAACGGTGAATGTGCCGCCTTGAAATTCTTCCGGCTTCATCCGCTTGTTGCGTGCGCGATGCGCCAAATTCTTGGCCAGTTCGCTGATCTCACGCAGCGATTTGTTTTGGGCAGCCCGAATGACTGGCGTCAGTAGCCCGTCTTCAATCGCGACCGCGATGCCAAGATCGACATCAGCGTACTGCACAATCGCGTCGCCATCGAAGGAGGCGTTAACACGCGGAATTTTCACCGCCGCTTGCACCGCCGCCTTCAAAACGAAGTCGTTTACCGTGATTTTCGCAGCGTCCGCGCCTTCCCCGGCGGACTTCAACTCCTCGCGTGCTTCCATAAGTGGCCCGGCGTCGATGTCGATGTTGAGATAAAAATGGGGAACCGGACCGAGGCTTTCGACCAACCGTTGCGCAATGATTTTGCGCATTCCGGAAAGTTGAATACGCGCGCTTTCACCGGTCTTAATGGCCACTGGGGCGGAAGGTTTTGGAGTGGGGGGTTTTGATTTTGCCGCGGCGCGCACGTCGGTCTCCGTCACGCGGCTTTCCGGACCGGTTCCCTTTACGCTGGCAAGATCGACGCCGAGCTCGGCCGCGATTCGACGCGCGACCGGCGACGCTTTCACGCGCGCTTCTTCATACTTTTCAACTTTCGGCGCGGGCTTTTCGGCTTCAGCTTTCTTTTCCGCTTTGCGTGCCACCGTTTCTTGTTCCTCTTTCTCTTCCGCCTTCGGCTCCTCCGGCTTTTCTTCTTTCTTTGGTTTCTCTTCTTTTTTCTCCGGCTCTTTCTTTGCTGCTTCCTTTTTCGGCTTCGCTTCTTTTTCTTCTTCCTTCTCCTCTTCGGCTTCCGGTTTTTCCTCTTTCTCTTCCTTCGCTTTTTCCTCTTCTTCCTTCGGCGCTTCCTCGCCTTCACCGCCAATAAACGCGTCGCCGGCTGAAACGGTGTCGCCTTTCTTCTTCTTCCACGCGACAAGAGTGCCCTCGGTCATCGTGTCGCTGAGCTTTGGCATCTGGATTTCAGGCATGGGATTTGTTGAAAAGTTAAAGCGTTGAAGCGAAAAGCGAGGATCACGCGTAGCAGACCTTTTTCACGGCCGCGATTAATTTCTCCGCATTCGGAAGCACAGCCTTCTCGAGGCGCTCATTGTAAGGCATTGGAACATCTTCTTGTGATACGCGAATGATGGGCGCGTCGAGCTCATCAAAAATGTTTTTCTGAATCCGGTAGCAGACCTCTGCGCCGACGCCGCAAAACGGATGATCTTGTTCGGCGATCACTACGCGATGGGTTTTTGCAACCGAATCGAGAATTGCTCTCTCATCCAGTGGCTTAATGGAACGCAGATCGACAATCTCCGCAGAGATATCTTCCTCTTCCAATTGGGCCGCCACGTTAAGCGCGAGCGGCACAGTTTGCGCGTAACAGATGATCGAAACATCGCTGCCTTCGCGTTTCACCTCCGCTTTTCCGAGTGGGATGAGCAGCTCCTCATCGGGCGGTTCGACCATTCCTTTTGAGCTGTACAGCAGTTCTGCTTCTAAAACGAGCACCGGATTGTTATCGCGCACGGCGGTTTTCAACAATCCTTTTGCGTCCCGCGGCGTCGCCGGCGTGCAAACCTTGAGGCCCGGCACGCTGGCGTAAAAATTCTCCGTTGCATGGGAATGAGTGGCGCCGAGCTGATGCGCCGGCCCATTCGGGCCGCGGAAGGTGATAGGAATATTGAATTGCCCGCCGGACATCGTGAACATGTTTGGGGCGTTGTTCACAACCTGATCGAACGCAACGAGCGAAAAACTGAACGTCATGAACTCGATTATCGGCCGCAGCCCGACCATTGCCGCTCCCACCCCCAGGCCGGCAAATCCGTTCTCACTAATTGGCGTATCGATGATCCGTCGCGGCCCAAAGCGCTGAAGCAAACCGTGGCTTACTTTGTAAGCGCCCTGGTATTCGGCAACCTCTTCGCCCATGAGAAAAACGTTCGGATTGCGCTCAAGCTCCTCCGCGAGCGCTTCGTTGAGTGCCTGGCGATAAGTAATTTCCCTCACGGCTTCGCTCCATCGGCGTAAGTATAATCGTAAAGCTTTTCGAGCCGCGGTTCAGGGCTTTTCTCGGCAAACTTTACGGCAGCCAGCACCGTTTCCTTCGCGCGTTTATCGAGCAGATCGAATTGTTCGTTGGTTAACTTCCCCTCGCGGGTGAGCTGCGCACGCAAACGCGTGATTGGATCGTCCAAGCGATATTTTTCCAGTTCCTCCTTGGTTCGATAGCTTGCCGGATCCGACATCGAGTGGCCGCGATACCGGTAAGTGCGCACTTCCAAAAAGGCCGGGTGGGGCTCCTTCCGAATGGACTCGGCGATCTCGGCGACCTTGTCGCGCACTTCGCGAAAGTTCATTCCATCGACAATTTCTCCCGGGATGTCGTAGCCCTCCGCCCGATCGACGATTTGTTTAAGCGATGTCGATCTCTTTACCGATGTGCCCATGGCGAAGAGGTTGTTTTCGCAAATGAATATGACCGGCAATTTATAAAGCGCGGCCAGATTCAGAGCTTCGTGGAAAGCTCCCTGATTGATCGCGCCGTCACCGAAGAAGCAGAGTGTGACCCGATCTTCGCTCAAGTACTTCGTGGCAAACGCCATTCCCACCGCCAGGGGAACGTGGGCGCCGACAATAGCGTGACCACCGTACATGTGATTTTTCCGATTGAAGAAATGCATCGAGCCCCCCAAGCCCCGCGAGCAGCCGGTCTCCTTTCCAAAAAGCTCTGCCATACACGCATCCGCACTTGTCCCGCGAGCGAGCGCGTGAGCGTGATCGCGATAAGCGGTAATGACGTAATCGTCTTCGCGCACGGCGGCGAGGGCGCCTGTCACGACGGCTTCCTGACCAATGTAAAGATGACAAAAGCCGCCTATTTTCTGCGCTTGATATTGCTGACTGGCGCGTTCCTCAAAGCGCCGGATCAACAACATAAGCGCGAGCATCTCGACTTCGTCGCGCTGCTGCCCCGGCTGCATGGCGGTTATCCCGCGGCGGCGGGACGGAACCGCGCGGCCCGTGCACGCGAGCTCTCAGCACTGCGGCCGAAGTTCATGGAGATAACAAAGAGCAGCGTGAATAGAAGATCGCTGATTAGTGAGTTACGGAAAAACATCCAGCTCGGCGTCGCGCTGTATTGAGGCAGGCCTATCGTGAGCGCCTGAATAAGGCCTCCCAGATTTTTTGCGTAACCTGGATCGCTCAACCAGGAGAACGCGTTCGTTATCATATAAAAAATCGTCGAGCCAACAATCGAAGCCGGCAAGAGCGTCCTGAGCGAAGCACGATTTTGCAACAGAACTCCGAGTCCCCCAACCAACGCGAGGGCGAAATAACGCAGGAGAATCTGCGGGTCGAGCAACGGCGCGCCGTAACGAAAGTTTATGACCGCGTCGGAAATAAAAAGTGTAACCAGCGGCACCGAGAATTTGTATTTCTTTGGCAAGTAAGCTGCGCTGCAAAGCGCGATCGCTGCGAGCGGCGCGAAGTTGGAAAGCCAGCTTGCGCCGGAATGAATCAAGAGCCCCGTTGTGACGCGATAAGCGACGGCCGAAGAAATGAGGAGAAGAGCGGGAATCATTCGGAGAATCTATCTGTCCCACGAGACTTGCAAAGGGAAGATCATGGATCAATGGAGTAGTGGAGTGGTGGAGTATTCGCTTCAGAGTAAGTTCATCACTCCGTTACTCCAGCGCCCCAATACTCCACTATTTAGCCACTGCCAGCGCTTTATTGAGGCGCGCTTTGCGGCGAATGGCGGCGTTTCGATGAATGATGCCGCGCTTTGCAGCTTTGTCGATCGCCGAGATGACCGCGCGGATTTGATCAGCGCTGGGCGGCGCCGCGGAACGCACCTGCTTCTGAATTGTCCGCAATTGTGTCAAAACGCTGCGATTGCGAAGTGATCGCCCGGCTGTCTGGCGGGCGCGCTTGGCGGCTGATTTCGTGTTAGCCATCGCTTGATCAAAAAAGAGCAAATGCGCCTTTATGCGCGCGGGCTATTTTGGGCGATCGATGCCCGCTTATTCAGTAAAGGCGTCGCCTTGTCTGTCCGGCGCGCGGAACCAAGCTGATCCTGATTTTTGGTCTTTTCACTCAGGGCCATGAGAGTATCGACCGATGGCGCTGGCACGGCCTTTGATACCTTAGGCAAACCATCGGGAACGATTTGTACAATCGCTCCGAGCGGAACTTGATTGTATAGGGCGGCGATATCGCTCGATTTCATCCTGATGCAGCCGTAGCTGGCTGGACGGCCGATCCTTTTCTCTTCCGGCGTGCCATGAATGTAAATGCAACGGCGAAAGGCGTGGGCATTTTGACCTTCCAAGCCACGCAGCCAAAGGATTCGGGTAATTACCGGATCGCGACCCGGAGCATTTGGTGCAAGAATTTCTCCTGTGAATCGGCGGTTATGGAAAACAGCGCCCGCCGGTGCGTGGTCGCCGATTTTCTTCGCGACAGCGAGGTAACCAAGCGGAGTTGTCATTCGTCCCCAAAAATCGCCCAAACCGAACTTGGACGTGGAAATCGGGTAAGTTGCCACTTTTGCGCCGTTCTGCAGCAGCATCAGCTTCTGATCGCGGATGCTTATTATCAAATGATGGGAAGGGTCGAGTTGTGTGGCGAAAAGGGTGGGAGCAAGTGAAACTAAACTGAAAATCAGAGCGAGGGGCCGAAACATGCGCACCCTCTTAACCGATAATTGGAGTTTTGTCACGCGGGAATTTCGGCGCCAGCGCGTGAACTGCCAAGACTGATTCTTGGCCAGCGACTGGCTAATGAAGAGAGACAGACATAAAGGAAACCGCCTTGGAACATGAGAAGGAAGGGCACCGAGAGGAACTGGCCATGCCCAATCGCGAACCAAATAAAATAAGTGAAATAAATTGCGAATGCCAGCTCCGCCAATGGCAACATCGGTTTCGCCAGCTGATATTTGCAAGTTCGCCAAGGCTGCGATTTGCGTTCGATTCCATACTTGGGGGTGCGCGTGAAATCGGATTGGTGATTGAAAAGTGCTTCCAGCACCGCGCGCGCGTTGTTGAGTGAAAGCCCAATGCCGAGGGCGAGTAAGCACGGCAGGAATAAGATCTGTTTCTTCCATGTGCGCGGATGCAGCTCGCGCTGCGCGCAAACATAAAACACCGCGACTGAGACCGATGCGGCGAAGAAGATCGGAACATCGATGAACAGGGTCCGCAGCCACCCGCCCTGGACCCCGCCTGCGGAGGGATGCAAGAGGACGCATAAAAAGACAAGCAGCAGGTAGGCGAAGTTGGACATCAAATGACCAGTGGCCTCCAGTTTGATTGGAAACGGAAGCCGGCTGCGCCATATCGAAGGCAGCAATTTCTTGCACGTCTGGATAGAACCCTTTGTCCAGCGATGCTGCTGCGATTTGAAGCCGTTCATATCCACCGGCAATTCCGCTGGCGTTACCACGTCGGAAAGATAAATGAATTTCCAGCCCACCAGCTGGGCGCGATAGCTAAGATCGAGGTCTTCGCACAGCGTATCGTGCTGCCAGCCTCCGCTTTGTTCGATACACGAACGTCGCCATAGACCGGCGGTTCCATTAAAATTAAAAAAACGGCCGCTGCGGCTGCGCGCAGTTTGCTCCAGCAAGAGATGTCCATCCAGAAAAATCGCCTGCATGCGCGTGAGAAGGGAATAACCGCGATTTAAGTGGCCCCACCTGGTCTGAATCATTCCTATTCTCGGATCGGTAAAAAAATGAATCGTGCGCTTTAGAAGCTCTGGCCGAGGGACAAAATCGGCATCAAGAATACAGAGGAACTCGCCTTCCGCGGCTTCCAAGCCGGCCGCCAGCGCGCCGGCCTTGAAACCGGTGCGAGCAACCCGATGAAGACATTGCACATTAAAGCCGCGCCGGCGGAGTTTGTCTGCGTACGACGAGACGATCTCGCGCGTGTCATCTGTCGAATCATCCAGCACCTGGATCTGGAGAAGATGCTGCGGATAGTCCAGTTCACTGACCGAACGAAGCAAACGCTCGGCCACATAAACCTCATTAAAGATCGGTAACTGCACGGTCACCTTCGGCAGTTGTTCAAATCTGCCGGCCGGAACAGGCGGATGCTTCCGGTTCTTCAGATACAGATAGATGATGAAATAACGGTGAATGCCGTAAGCGGAAAGACCAGCCAGCACACTCAGATAGCAGACCGTCCAGATGATGTGTCCGAGGCTTCCTTGCATGGGAGTTTCCGCAGCTGCCGATGGTTAAAGCAGCAAGGGCGTCATGATGCCGTTTCCAGCCGGTGCGTCAATTGAAAAATCGCGCGTTTGGCTTTGAAAACCCGGCCCCATCATGTTGGCCACAGGCAAACGCGGGAGTTAAAACCTCGCGATTCGCTAAGCCGATTACCCCAAGCATTAGGGCTGCCGCCGACATTCGCCTTGCCTGAGGCGGCGAGCGGGTTAACGGTGATAAGCCAATTTTTCGCAACAAAGGGATATGCAATTGCGAGACGCATTTAAGAAACGAAGACGGGACCGTTTCGAACGTTTGAAGATCATCCTGCCGATCCTCCTGGCGGGATGGATTCCGTCGGTCTTAACGCTCATTGTTTCCTACACTATCCTGCGTGATACTCTGGAAACCCGAATCCTGCGCGACCGGCAGACGTTGATCCAATTAGTGGGCCATCTCGTTGGCCATGAGCTTAACCGAATCAGCAGCATCATTGGATACTATCAGACGCTGCCAGAAGTCGCGAACGTTTTGAGCGCGCCGAATCCCGAGCCGTTCGCTCAACAATGGCTCGGCTCAGCATTTTATTCGCATCCGCAAATCGACGGAATGTTCATGAGTGCGGCAGACGGGCGCCTGCGTGCGTCGATCCCAACGGATCCAGAGATAATCGGCAAGGATTTTGACTCTGATTACTGGCGCGAGCAAGCTGCGGCATCAAATGAAACTTTCGTTTCGGCAGTTCATCCCCGGTTATCGGACAAGCGACTAGCCACTGATATCGTCGGCGCCGTGCGGGCACCGGACCGGACGATTCTCGGTTATGTTGGCGTCTCTGTCCTGGTGGAAAGAATGGGACGGCGCCTATCCGCTATCGCCTTTCCCGACAAGCTCGTTTTCGAGGTGCTCGATCAAAACGGCGATGCACTTTTCGCCAATGACTTCAAGCCGAATCCCAACGCGACCTCACCAGAGGGCGGGATTTTGCTCAATGAGATCCACAAGAACAAGAGCGGGCATTTCGAGCGGAACGGCAATCTTTATTCTTTCAGCCCTATCGAATCGACCGGTTGGGTTGCGGTAGTCGAGCAGCCGAAAAGTCTGGCCTACAAACCGGTTCATGATCTTCTCGGGCGAATGACCGTCCTGGCGGCTTGGTTGGTTGTTCTCACAGCGGTTTTCGCGTGGCTTGGCACGCGATTTTATCAGCGGCAGATAGAATCCACGCGACGCATCGAACGTGAAGTCGTGTTTAACGAAAAGATCCTGGCGAACATGCCGAGCGGCATCGCCTTTGTCGATCCAAAGTCGCGCCGTTTTCTTCAGGCAAACGAGGCTTTTGCGCGCATGGCACAGCGTTTCGGGGATATTCCGGCCAGTCAGGATGTCACGGAAGCCACGTTCGATGACGTGAAGATTGCTCCAAAAGAGGCCATTGAGAGAGTGCTTTCCTTCGGGACCCCATTTCAGCTCGTAGAACAGCCGTTGAAAGACAAAACGGGTATGACGCATTTTTTGGATATCAATCTGCTGCGTTTACAGGGCTCGCACGAAACCACCCAGGGTGTGCTTTATCTCGTCGAAGACAAGACGCGCGACGTCAAGCTGCGCCAGGAGCTCATTGACGCAAATGCAGCAAAGGACCAATTCCTGGCGCTGCTATCGCACGAACTACGCAATCCCCTCTCGCCAGTGATCGCGATGGTCGGAGAATTGGAAGCGACCATTCCGGATTCGCCGAGGGTTCGCGAGGCGCTCGAGGTCATTCGGCGCAACGTGGAGTTGGAAGCGCGCTTGATTGACGATTTGCTCGACATCACACGTATCGCGAAAGGCAAATTGCAGCTGAGCTTTGAAACGATTTGCGTGCACCAAATCCTCCACCGGGCCTACGAAATTTGCCGCGAGGACATTACTGCCAAAGATCTCAAAGTGGAGTTTCGTCTTCGCGCCGCCGATGCGTGCGTCGAAGGCGATCCCGCGCGTTTGCAGCAAGTCTTTTGGAACTTGATCAAGAACAGCGTGAAATTCACCCCCGAAAAAGGCCGCATTACGATTGAAACCGCCAACCCCGCGCCGGAGAAGATTAGCATTCGGATTGCCGATACTGGAATGGGCATCGAGCTGGAAGAGATCGAGAAAATCTTCAACGCCTTCGAGCAAGGACAGACCTCGGTCACCCGCCGTTTTGGAGGTCTCGGCCTGGGCCTGACGATTTCGAAGGCGCTAATCGACGCGCACGGCGGCAAAATCCGAGTGGAGAGCCCCGGGAAGGATCGGGGTTCCACTTTTTCGCTTGAATTGACGACGGTGCCGAGTCCGGTCAGCGGCGACGGCGAGGGCGACGGCGCCAGGAAAGATCGGCGCGCCGCGTTGGAGACAGAAGTCGAGCTGCCCAGATATCGGCGCGTCCTGGTGGTGGACGATCATCGAGACACCTGCACCGGCCTGAAAAGGATGCTGGAGCGCCGCGGTTACCACATTACAGTGGCCCATACCGCTCAGCAGGCCGTGGAAAAAGTGCGCACACAGGAGTTCGATCTTCTCATTAGCGATATCGGGCTGCCGGACCGCAGCGGCTATGATTTAATGCGAGAAGTGCGAAGCAGCAAAGCTCTTCCCGGAATCGCGCTCAGTGGCTTTGGAACGGAACAGGACGTGCGTGAGGCTCGGGCTGCGGGTTTCTCCGAGCATCTCACCAAGCCAATCAATTTTGAGCGACTCGAGGAAGCCATCTCTAATCTGCTTGAGCCGGAGCCGACCTTCCGCTCATAGCGTGCGCCAGTAGCCGGTCCCGTTTTTTGCAGAACGTTGTGCCAGAAAAAAACGCGTCAGTCTATCGACCTCTCGATTGGGACTTTCGGTTTCTCGCAGAGAACGCCGCTGTTCGCTCAAAACGGTTCAACATGACGGCCGAGGCGAAGAGCGTCCGTTACCCCATCCGCTTGTTGCGCTACTGGTTTGCTTACCATTTGTTGCGCATCGAATCAGCGTGTCGCGCCGCTCCGATCGATCTGGTCGAGATCGGCGTGCACAAGGCACAATTCCTTCAATTCGTTCATTCGGCGACCGTTCAGCCAAATATTGGGCGATGGACGGTGGTAGATGCGGTCATCCATACTGAAAAATTTCGCAAGGTCGGGATCAAAAAAGAGGATGTTCTGGAGGCGAATCTCGAGAGCCAGGATTTTGATCTCCCCCGCGATTATGACGCCGCGGTGCTGCTCCACGTACTTGAGCATCTATTCGAGCCAGATGTGGCTTTGCAGAAGGTTGCGCGCCGAATACGGCCAGGCGGAGTCTTGATCGGCGGCTCCCCAGTCCTGCCCCACTTTCTCGTCGCGTCTCACCAAAAGCTGGAGCGCAAAACGGCACAGCCAATGGGCCATGTGAGCGTATTTTCTCCACGGCGGGTCATTGAAATGGCCGAAGCAGCCGGTTGCACCACCGAGTTCATCAGCGGCGCTTTCTTTATGCGGAGCAGCGGAAGCCCGCTGGAAAACTCTGCTGCATGGCTTCGATTTAATTTATGGTGGGGCAGCAGATTTCCCTCCTGGCCGGGGGAAATCTATTGGCTCATGCGCAAACGCTGAGCGGCGATATCCTACCGGCTGTTCAGCCTCTGGCTCGGAACATAATGGCTACCCGGTATCGGGGCTGGATAGGGCAGCTTTCTCACGTCCTTCGCCGGCTTCCTTGAGCTGACGCGAAAGTTTCTCGACGCGCTGGCGCATAATTTTGCCAGGTTTGAATTTCACCGTCACCCGCGGCGGAATCACAAAACTACTACCGGGTTGATTCGGATTTCGCCCGACGCGCGGCTTGGTCAACCGCGGCTGAAAAACGCCGAAATTGCGCAGTTCAACGGGGATATTGTTGGCCAAACTATCGGTGATTTTATCGAGTGTGCGCTGGACCACATCAAAGACTTTATGCTGGACCATTCCGGTTTGGTTGCTGATGGCGACAACGATGTCGCGCTTGGTTAGCTTTGCCATATCTATTCTATTAATCGCTTCATGTAGCCGTAACGGTGGTCAGATTAAGCATAAAAGCCAAAAAAATAGCTCGGCTAACCTCCTGGACAACAAGGCGAAACGCTATGGCAGTTTTCCGCCGCTCCGATCATGCCTAGAGCTGTTCGCTCCTACTTCGCCAATTGTCGCGTGGCGGCGGGGCCGCATAATAATTCGGCGCGACCTCATGCGCGGTTCGGAAATGCACTTTCGCTACCTCACGCAATGCACCCGGCCCCTTCATTTCCACGAGTTTTTTCGCGATCTCTTTTACGTTCGCAGATGCTCCCCGCTCGAGTCGGAATCCAAGCTCTTGTCCTCGGCGCTCCAGCCAGTTGATGAAAGCTTCACGCGCCAGAATCGAGCCAGCCGCAACCGCCACATCTGATTCCGCCTTCGTCCGCTGGACGATGTTGATTTTGCGGCCGTGCCGCAACAACGATTGCTCGACCATACGCGGATCGGCAAACTGGTCCGAGAGTGAGCGCGGGCAATCCGATTTTTTTGCCAGCAGATTTTCGATCACGCGCGCATGCCCCCACCCGAGCAGTTTGTTCAAGTTGCCGAACTTCCCGTAAAGCTCGTTGTATTTTTGCGGACCAATCAGCACCGTCTCGACCAAACCGTTCGCGCTCTTGCGAATGGTCTGAGCTAGTGCGCGGATCCGCGCGTCCGAGGCGATTCGCTTGCTGTCCTGCACAGCGGCATCGAGAAGTTTCCGCGCAATTACCCTGTCGACGTATACGCCCGAAATGACGAGCGGCCCAAAAAAATCGCCCTTTCCGCTTTCGTCCACGCCGAAGTGCGGCTCGAACATTTCCGGGGAGTGCACCTCTTCGTAGCCCAGCTTTGCTTCGCCAAGGATCTTCGGCTCCAACTCGAATTGGACAAACTCCTCCACGCCCCTGCCTTGCACGAGGATCTTGGGCCCTTTCTCGTAAACCGCGACGCTCAACTTGTTCTTCTGTGCGAAAAAAATCGTCCACTGCTTCGGCACGAATTGGAATCCAAGCTCCGCGAGCAGCGCGCGCAGCTTGCTCACCTGATCGTCGGTGAGCGGATGCGTGTATGAATTCATTTAAGCCACAGATTAACACAGATGAAACACGGATAAGAGAAGGGTTTGGGATTCAGGGTTCGGACATCTGTGTTAATCTGTGTCCACCTGTGGCTTTCCGAACAAATCACTTCCGACGCGCGCTTGTAAATTGGTACCGCCGGAACGGCCGCAAGCTGCCTTGGCGCGAGACCAGCGATCCGTACGCGATCCTCGTGTCCGAATGTATGCTGCAGCAGACACAAGTTGCCAGCGTGATTCCTTATTATAATGAGTGGCTCTGCCGCTTTCCGGATTTCGGAACACTTGCTCGCGCGTCGGAAAGTCAGGTTCTCCGCACCTGGCAAGGCCTCGGTTATTACGCTCGCGCGCGTAATCTCCACGCCGCAGCTAAAATCGTGCAAGATCGATACGACGGAATTTTACCGCGCACGATCGCGACAATGCAGAAGCTTCCAGGCATCGGCCGGTACACGGCGAATGCTGTCACTACATTCGCCTTCGATGAATCAGTCCCCATTGTCGAGGCCAATACGGCCCGTGTTTTGGCGCGCATCTTCGATCTGCGAGAGCGAATCGATCAAATGCCCGGTCGCGAATTCCTCTGGCAGCGTGCTCTTTCCCTGGTTCCGAAATCTTCTGCGCACATTTACAATTCGGCGCTTACCGATCTGGGCGCGCTGATTTGCCTGCCGCGTCAGCCAAAATGCGGGATTTGTCCGGTCAAAAAATTCTGTCGTGCAAAAGATCCGGAAACTCTTCCGATAAAAAAAGCGCGACCTCCGACATTGCGGCTAACAGAGCATCATGCGTTCGTTACCAGACAAAAGAAGATTTTACTGCAGCAATCCGATCATCGCTGGCGCGGCATGTGGATCCTGCCGCCGTTGAAAAGGAGATCGGCAAATCGCCGTCCGGCGTACAAGTCGATCTTTCCGTTCACGAACCATCGCGTCGCGTTGAACGTTTACGCGCAGCGCCGGCAGAAGATCGAAAATCGCTCGCAGCGCTGGATTAGAGTCAATTCACTCGAATCTCTTCCGGTGCCTTCACCACACCGCCGGGCAATCGCCGCACTGCTCTCAAAGCGTCCTGGGTGACCAGGCTGGGTGTTCGACGTTGAGTGTTGAACGTTGAACCTGACTCTGCGATACCTTTTTCATGTTCTCCAAAATGTTGTGGCCGAAACAAAACCTATGGCCCCGGCGGCGCAGAAGAAAAGAGTGACTTATGAGAAGCATGACCGGATATGGCCGCGCCGAGACCGATCATCGGGGGACAAAATTTAGCGTCGAGCTCAATTCCGTAAATCGCAAGCAGAGCGATATCGTGATCAATTTGCCACGCGACCTGGCCGAACTCGAGCCGCGCATTCGCCAGACCATCAATGAAAGTATTTCGCGCGGCCGGACGAATGCCAACATCACCTTTCACAGCGGCGGAAATGGCGCGCGCAACCTGGCGCTCGATACCGAGCTGGCACGCTCCTACCACGAAGCAATGCGCGCATTGCAAAAGGAATTAAATGCGCCAGGCGAAATCACGATCAGCACTATCCTTCAAGCGCCAGGGGTAATGCGCTTCCCGGAACAAGCTGTATGTGCGGAAGAAGCATGGCCTGCGATCGACCGCGCTTTGCGCGCCGCGCTTGCCGAGTTAATCAAAATGCGAGAGCGCGAGGGCAAACATCTGGCCAAGGATTTGATCCATCGTCTGAAAGCGATCCGGAAAAAACTGAAGGAGGTTCGCGCGTTTCATCCCGACGTGGTCAAAAGATATCGCGCGGCGCTTCTCGATCGGATTCAAAAGACCGGGCTACCCATTGCCACCGACGACGAACGTTTGTTGAAGGAAATTTCTTTCTTCGCCGACCGTGCCGACGTCTCGGAAGAATTGACGCGCCTGGAAAGTCACCTTGCCCAATTCGCGCATCATCTGCGCAGGAACGAGCCGGTCGGGCGCGCGCTGGAGTTCATGACTCAGGAAATCTTTCGCGAGCTCAATACTCTCGGCGCGAAAGCCAACGACGCCGCCATTTCGCAGCGCGTGGTCGCCTGCAAAGCGGAATTGGAGAAGATTCGGGAGCAGGTCCAAAATCTTGAGTAAACAATTCAGCCGCCACGGAATTCTCTTTCTCATTTCTGCGCCATCGGGCGCAGGCAAGACCACGCTGGTCGAAAAGCTTCGCCAAACTCCCAACCTTTTTTATTCTGTCTCCTGCACGACGCGGGCGCCGCGCACAGGTGAAATTGACGGCGAAGATTATCAATTTCTTTCCGATAAAGATTTTCGCGCGCGAGTTGAAGCCGGCGATTTTTTAGAACACGCGCGTGTGCACGACGATTATTATGGAACATTGCGTGAGCCGGTGTTTGCCAACTTAAAAAGTGGAGTGGATGTCTTAATAGACATCGACACGCAAGGCGCAGCCGCCATTCGCAATTGCGACGATCCATTCATTCGCGAAGCGTTGAGCGACATATTTATTATGCCTCCCGATCACGAAGAATTACGCCGGCGTCTGCACAAGCGTGGAACGGAAACGGCTCAGCAGATCGAATCGCGTCTCGCCACAGCCGCGCGCGAAATGGAATTATGGCGCAGTTACCGTTACACTATTATCAGTGGTTCGGTCGAAGAGGATTTGCAGAGGCTCCGGCAGATCATGAGCGCGGAGAGTTATTTGAGCCGGCGTTTGGTTCAGAACTAATTTGATTTCCGAACAAATTGTCGATCCTTCGACCACGTTCAGAACAAGCCTTTGAAAAAAGAAACCCGAAATCGAAAATCGAAAAACCTGTCCTGAGCGCCAGTCGAATGAATCGAAAATGTATCGTGCTCGGAGTCACGGGCTCAATTGCCGCCTATAAATCCGCGGAGCTCGCCAGTCTGCTCGTCAAACAAGGCCATGAAGTTTTTGTCGTGATGACGCGTGACGCGACTGAGTTTATTTCCCCGCTTACATTGCAGACGCTTGCGAAAAACCCCGTGACAACAAGCTTCTACGACGAGAAAGAAAATTGGCGGCCGAGTCACATCGAGCTCGCCGATCGGGCAAACCTGCTCTTGATCGCGCCGGCCACGGCGCACATCATCGCCGAACTTGCGCATGGTCTGGCTGATCATCCGCTCGCCGCCATCGCGCTCGCCACCCGCGCGCCGATTCTGCTCGCGCCCGCCATGAATGGAAAAATGTGGCAACACTCTGCGACGGTAGAGAACGTGGAAAAACTAAAAGCCCGCGGTGCTGAGTTTATTGGACCCGAAGAAGGAATGCTGGCGTGTGGTTACGAAGGTCTCGGCCGGCTTTGGAAAGTGAACGATATCGCGTTTCGCGCCGAATTCCTCCTCGCGCGCCAGGATAATTTGATCGCGTGAGATTTCTCATCACGGCCGGCCCGACCCGCGAGCCGATCGATCCGGTTCGTTACATTTCGAATCGCTCTTCAGGGAAAATGGGCTACGCCATCGCCGAAGCGACGCTCGAAGCCGGACACGATGTCACTTTAATTTCCGGCCCGGTGAATCTCGATCCGCCTCGCAGCGCGTATGTCATCTCGGTCTCGACCGGCGACCAAATGTACAGCGCAGTCCATCGCCACGCGCGCGAATGCGACGTGCTCGTGATGTGCGCTGCTGTGGCCGATTACAAACCGCAAAAGGTTTCCCGGACGAAAATTAAGAAACGCAATGAAACTCTTTCGCTCGAATTGGTTCCCACACGCGACATTCTCGCGTCGCTCTCCAAACAAGGGCGCGAATTTCTCCTCGTTGGTTTCGCCGCGGAAACGAATGACATCGAAGAAAACGCGAGACAAAAACTACGCGCGAAAAATTGCGACATCATCGTGGCGAACGATGTGAGCCGCGCAGATTCAGGGATGGAAAGCGACGCAAACGAAGTGACAATCTTCTTTCGCAACGGCGAAAAGAAGAAAATCTCGCGCGCATCAAAAAAAACTATCGCGCGCGAGCTCGTAAAAATATTAGCAAATTCGCGAGAAAAATGTTTGACAAAAAAAATGTGATGATTACTGAACCCGTGTAAGTGAAGTCATTCCCAACTCTTCACATCTCTCCGCACGTTGCGGATTGAAAGGGGGGAATAGAGTCGATGGCAAAGAAAAAAAAAGCAGCAAAGAAAAAAACAGCGAAGAAAAAGAGGCACTAAGGCCCAACGCTCGATAACGGCTCCGAAAGCTTTCGGATCCACAACCCCTAACTTCAACCCGGGAGGAGAATTTATTTTCCTCCCGGTTTTTTTGTGATGCGGGTAATCCTCTCTGCACTTCCATGGTCCACCACACAAATCGCACGCTCGCCGCTGGGCTGCGTTATCTCATTTTCCGTTGCGCACTCTGCGCCCGTTGTGCGAGGTAGTTCTTATCATGAAGCATTATCTCGATACAGCCGAGAAAACGGCACGTGTCGCCGGCGAACTGCTTCGTCAAAATTTTCAGCGGCCACTGCGCGTTAATTCCGCTCATGCGCACGACATTAAACTGGAAATTGATGTTCAGGCGCAGGAGTTAATTGCCAAATTGCTCCTCGAGGAATTTCCCGGCCACGCGCTTTATGGCGAAGAAGGGATCGTGGGCGATCAATCCAGCGAGCATCAATGGGTCGTCGATCCGCTTGATGGCACCGTCAATTATTTTTACGGCATTCCGCATTTTTGCGTTTCAATCGCGCTACGTGTCGGCAGCGAGATCATGGTGGGCGTCATTTACGATCCAGTCCGTGAGGAGATGTGGTCAGGACAAAAAGGCGCAGTCCCGAAATTAAATGGCCAGCCCTTTCACGTGAGCGAGCGCGCGGACCTGGCTGAAGCCGTGATTTCGGTCGGGCTTGCCAAGACCGGAGAGACAATCAACGCGAACCTTCCGCTACTCCAGGAAATGATTCATCGCGTGCGCAAATGCCGCGTCCTCGGCAGCGCTGCGCTCGACCTGGCTTACGTCGCATGTGGACGTTTCGACGCCTACATTGAGCAGGGAATTAGCTTGTGGGATATCGCAGCTGGATGGCTCCTGGTTGAAAACGCCGGCGGCCGTGTCGATCTTCGGCCGCGCGAAGACATGAAAGGCAAATACAGAATTGTCGCCTCTAACGGCGTGATCGATCTCAAGTTGTGACGATGAATTTACGAGTTCACGATTTAACGATTCAACGATTCAACGCGGCGAAGCCATGATTCGATGTGGAATCGGCTACGACGTGCATCGTCTTGTCAAGGGACGAAAACTGATTCTTGGCGGAGTCGAGATCACATACTCGCACGGACTGGAAGGACACTCGGACGCGGACGTCTTATCGCACGCAATCGCGGATGCGCTGCTCGGCGCGATTGCCGCGGCCGACATCGGCCAACATTTTCCCAATACAGACCAATCAATTCGCGGCATGAGCAGCATCGAGATTTTGAAACGGGTGACCAAATTGCTCGCGGAGAAAAAAGCCCGCGTGGTGAATATCGATGCAACTATTATCGCCGAAGCGCCGAAACTTGCGCCATGCATTGACGAGATGCGAAAAACAATCGCGGACGCGATTGGCATTTCGGATTCGAATGTCAGCGTGAAAGCGACCACAAATGAAAAGCTCGGCGCGATCGGACGCAACGAAGGTATCGCGGCAATGGCGGTGGCGACGGTGGAAACGGAGTGATGGAGTAATGGAGTAATGCAGTCAGATCTTTCCATCACTCCAATACTCCGCTACTCCATCACTCCATTGACAGAACATGTCCCTGCGCTTTTTTAACACCTACTCGCGCGAGATCGAACAATTCGAACCGCGCGATCCCGCCGAACGTCCGATCAGTATCTACACATGCGGCCCAACCGTTTACAGCCGGGCGCACATCGGAAATTTCCGCGCCTACATCTTCGAAGATTTGCTCCAGCGCCATCTCGAGCTGCGCGGTTACAAGGCGCATCGCGTGATGAACATCACCGACGTGGACGACAAAACGATCCGCGGCGCCCGCGAAGCCAAAGTGCCGCTGGACAACTTCACCGAGCAATTCAAGCAAGCATTCTTCGAAGACATCGAGACGCTGCGAATCAAGCGCGCGGATGAATTTCCCGCCGCGACCGATCAACGTTACATCGACAAAATGATCGAGATGATCGGCGCGCTCATCTCACGCGGCCTCGCTTATCAGGCGGACGACAAATCAGTTTATTTTCGGATCAACAAATTTCCGGATTACGGAAAGCTCGCGCATTTCGATCTCACACAGTTGCAGTCGACCGGCCGGGTGAAGCACGACGAATACGACAAGGAACACATCGGCGATTTCGCGCTCTGGAAGGCGTGGGACGAAGAAGATGGCGATGTAGCGTGGGAGAGTCCGTGGGGCCGCGGCCGTCCCGGCTGGCACATCGAATGCAGCGCAATGTCGACAGCGCTGCTCGGCGACGAGATCGACATCCATTGCGGTGGCGTCGATAACATTTTTCCGCATCACGAAGCGGAGATCGCCCAGAGCGAAGGCGTCACCGGGAAAAAATTCGTGCGCTCCTGGCTGCATTGCGCGCATCTGCTGGTGGATGGGCAGAAGATGTCGAAATCGCTCGGGAATTTTTACACGCTCCCGAATCTTTTCGAGAAGGGATACACCGGCCGGGAAATTCGCTACGCGCTGATGCGGGTGCATTATCGCGCGCCACTCAATTTCACCTGGGAAGGAATGGAAGAAGCGCGCCAGGCTCTCACCCGCATTGATGAGTGGCTGGCGCGACTTCTCGAACTGGTAGGGTCAGCGCGCCGCGCTGACCGGACGCCGCGGGGCTGCGTCCCTACCTCGCAATTCGAAGAAGCGCTCGACGATGATCTGAACATTTCCGCAGCGCTTGGATTTTTGTTTGAATCGATTCGAGAAACAAATCGCGCGATGGATGAAAACGAACTGGACACTGCCTCGGCGAATGTCTGGTTGGATTGGTGGAAGCGGATCAATAATGTTCTCGATCTCGAAGCTGAGAGCGAAGCCGTGGTACCGGCGGAAGTGGCGCAGCTCGCAAAGGATCGCGAGAACGCAAGACGCGAAAAAAATTGGAAACGAAGCGACGAGCTGCGCGATCGAATTTCCGCGCTCGGCTGGGAAGTGCGTGACACAAAGGAGGGGCAGAAACTCACGCAGCACGCCGCCATTGGGTAGCGCACGCGTCTCACGCAGCACGCGAGACGCGTGCGCTACCCCGGAAAAATCCGCTCGCAACCGGTGAATCGATTGGTCATCTTGGGCATAGAGAAAAATGTTTGCGCCCACCGAATTTCTTGATCTCGAACACACGGCCCATCCGAAGCTGTTCGAGAACCAGAACTACGTCTGGG
>WNGL01008985.1_pt1 | contig 21335 bp, 27 predicted proteins | sample 5400591 | NCBI WGS metagenome assembly WNGL01 (sample SAMN13153377, study PRJNA577476) | soil metagenome | isolation source: 80 cm soil or saprolite under Garry oak tree replicate 1 | place: USA:California | collected 2016-06-15 | reverse complement strand
CCGCGGCGAGGAGCCGCCGGTCGGCTTCGATCTTGCGCGCGATCAGGCAGTGCATCGCGAGGCTGCGCGCCTCGATGATGCGGTGCTTCAGCACGCCGGGCGAGATCGCCGCGGATGCCGCGGGCAGCCAGCGCGTCGCCGCGCGCAGGCCCGCCGCGCGCCGGCGCGCGCGGTAGCGGCGCATGCGCTCGGCTGCGGACCGGGCGCGGCCGGTCGGGGGACGTCCGGGGCGGCGGTTGGCCATCTAATTATCGTAACAAGTTACGATAATAAACGCAAGCCGCCTTCGCCGGCCCGTTCGGCGGGCATTGCGAAATCCCAGCGGCCGGGGCTACCATCCGCGTCCGGAAGCATCTGGAGACAAAGGCGGCTCGACCGTTGGGGTTGGGGGAAACGTGAACACGGCGAACGCCACTTTGTCGGAAAGCCGCTGGCGGTACTTTCTGCTGGCGATCGTCGCGATCGGGTCCGTGGCGCTGATGCTCTCGTCCCCGCCGATCGGTCAGGATCCCCAATATCACGAATTCGCCGACCGGCGCGCTTTTTTCGGAATTCCGAATTTCTGGGACGTCGTCTCCAATATCCCTTTTCTTCTGGTCGGAATCGCGGGGCTGAGGTATTGCCTGGGGCACGAACTGCGATGCGGCAAGTCCGCCTGGATCGTGCTCTTCGCCGGCGTGGCTCTCGTGAGCGCGGGGTCGAGCTATTACCATTGGGACCCTAAGGACGCGACGCTCGTCTGGGACAGGCTGTCCATCACGATCACCTTCATGGGCTTGTTCGTTGCCGTCATCGCCGAGCACCTGAGCGCACGGCTTGCGCGTGTTCTTCTCGTTCCGATGCTGCTGCTGGGGCTGTGCAGCGTGCTTTACTGGCGCGCTTTCGGCGACCTGCGGCTTTATCTCTGGGTTCAGTTGATTGCTCTGCTTGCCATCCCGTTGATCATTGTCTTGTTTCGCGCCGGATACACGCGCCGCTGGCTGCTCCTCGCGGCCCTCGGCTGGCACGCGCTTGCGAAGGTTTCGGAGCTCTATGACCGGGAATTCTTCGCCCTCACCGGAAATCTGTTCAGCGGCCATTCCTTCAAGCACATTCTGGCGGCGATGGCCTGCTTCACGATCCTCTGGATGCTCCGAACCAGGAAACCGCTTTGACCGGCTACATGACCACCGCGATTTTCCTCATCTTCTGGCCTCGTTTTCCTGGCACTGGTCTTGCTAGTTGACTGGTGCACTGACGTGGTGACGAGATCGGCAGTCCGGATGGCAACTATCCGTCGTCGATGTTGGTCTTCCAACGTCAGGAGAGCGACAGGAAAAGGAGACCGAGATGAACAAGCGCAAATTGCTGACCCTGGCGTCGATGGCCGCTGTCCTGCTCGCCCCGGCGGGTTTCTACGCCTCAACGGAATATCAACGGCACGCGGCGGCGACCGGCCTCGGCGAGCCCGACACCATGGCGACCGACTTCCTCTGGACGCCGACGGAAGTCCGGGCGATCGGTCTCGGCGAACCCGACACCATGGCGACAGAGTTTCTCTGGACGCCGAAGCAAGTCCAGCCAGCGGGCCTTGGCGAACCCGACACCATGGCGACCGAATTTCTCTGGGTACCGAAGCACGTTAGTTAGTTAGTACGCTCCGGATCGGGCGCGGTGCTACAGCCGCCGCGCCGAACCGGAGTGCAACCACCCCCTCCCGTAGTACGCTGCGCCCGGCTCTCCGGGCGGTTGGTGTATCTTTGCCGATAGCGTATGCGGATCCGCCCCTGAGCCAGGAAAGCAGGGACTCTATCGTCGATCAGGAATTTCGGAGGAACCATGTCGATCAGAAACGCGTTCGTCACGACTGCATTCGCGCTCTTCGCCGCAGGCGTTGCGCCGGACGCCGGCGCCCAGCAGCGAAGCCAGGGACCCTGCGCGGCGGACGTCAAGAAATTCTGCGGCGACGTCAAGCCGGGGCAGGGCGCGATCGCGAAATGCATGAAGGCGCACGAGGCCGAGCTTTCCTCCGCGTGCCGGGAAAGTTCGAAAGCGCGCGCCGAGAAAGCCGGGAGGATGCGCGAGGAATGCAAGGCCGACGCGGAGAAATTCTGCAAGGGCATCGCACCCGGGGGCGGGCGTATCCTGTCCTGCCTCAAGAGCCGGCAGCCGGAGCTCCAGCCCGCGTGCGCGGCGGAATTCAAGCGCGCGGGGGACCGCAGGCCGCCCGCTCAATAGCGGCGACTGGGCAAGCGCTCCGCGGCAGTCTCGCGTGAACGAGTGGGGCGTGAAACGCCTATGAGCGAAGTCGTGGTCGGTCTCACCGATTACTTGCTGACGCTCGAATGCGCGCTCTTTTCGGGAATACTCATGAGGACGGCCGGCGCGCGGGCGGAGGTCCGTCGTTTCTTCGCGGTCTTCTTTCTTGCCGGGGCTCTGACGTCGCTGACCGGCGGGACCTATCACGTGTGGTTTTCGAACTCGACCTCCTTGCCGGCCAGTATCCTGTGGACGACGACGGTCGTGGCGCTTGGAGCCGCCGCGTTTGCTGCATGGGCGATCGGGGCATGCCTCCTCTTTGCTCAGCCCGTCAGGGGTCGCGTGATCAAGGCGGCCCTGGTCGAGCTCCTCGCCTACTCGATTTACGTCGCGGCGATCGACGACCATTTCCGGGTGGCGATCGTCAACTACATTCCATCCGTGATCTTCCTCGCGATGGCCTTCGCGCTGAGGTATCGGCGCCGCCACGAGTCGCCGGTCCTGATCGGGCTGTTGGGTTTGATCGTCACCGGTATTGCGGCGGTAATCCAGAGATCGGGATTGTCTCTCCATCCGACTCTTTTCAACCATAATGCGACCTATCATCTCGTTCAGGCGATCGGGCTTTTTCTGATATTTCGCGCCGCGATCTTTCTTGCGCGGGAACCCTTCCTGGTAGCGGGAAACCGGTCATGAAAAAACTCTTTTTCGGTTCGGCCCTTGTTTCGTTGCTTTTCGCCCTTGCCTGTCCCGCGCTGCCGCAGACCCAGCGTACGGAGCAGAGTGTCAACGACGTGCACTCGAGGTTGAACGAGACGCGAGTCAACAGGATCGTCACGCCCCGATCGGTACAAGAGGTGCAAAAGATCGTGCAGCAGGCTCGCGAAGAGGGTCGCGCGATCAGCATCGCCGGCGGCCGCCACGCCATGGGTGGGCAGCAGTTCGGAACGGACACCATCCTGCTCGACACGAGCCAGTTCAACCGCGTCGTCGCTTTCGACGAGAAGAACGGGTTTCTCATCGTGCAGGCGGGAATTCGCTGGCCCGAGCTCCTGGATTATCTCGAGCAGGCACAGAAGGGAAAGTGGCCGCAATGGGGCATCCGGCAGAAGCAAACGGGGGCCGACCGCTTGAGCATCGGCGGGGCGCTCGCGGCGAACGCCCACGGGCGCGGGTTGCGCTTCAAACCCATGATCGCCGACGTCGAGTCGTTCACGCTGGTGGACGCGCGAGGCAGAGTTCTCGCATGCAGCCGGAAGGAGAACCAGGAGCTCTTCAGACTGGCGATCGGAGGCTACGGACTTTTCGGCGTGATTGCCGAAGTAAAACTCCGATTGATGCCTCGGACTAAGCTGGAGCGCACCGTGCAGGTGATCGAAGTGGCCGGTCTGGTGCCCGCGGTGGAGAAGAGGATCGCCGACGGATACATGTACGGCGACTTCCAGTTCGATATCAATCCGCGGTCCGAGCACTTCCTGACGCGCGGCGTTTTCTCAACGTACAAACCGGTGGATCCCAAGACGCCCATTCCGCCGCAACAAAGGCAGCTGCGCATGTCGGATTGGGCCGATCTCTTCTATCTTGCCCATACCGACAAGAAGAGGGCCTTCGACGCCTACTCGAAATATTATTTGACGACCAACGGCCAGATCTACTGGTCCGACACCCACCAGCTCGCCGAGTACCTGGATGAATATCACGTCGCTCTCGACAAACGCCTGCGCCCGGAAGGCAGAGGCACGGAGATGATCACCGAGGTCTACGTTCTCCGGGAGTCCCTCGTGAATTTCATGAAGGACGTCGCCAAGGACTTGCGCGCGAGCAAGGCCGACGTGATCTACGGGACCGTGCGCTTCATCGAGCCGGACGACGAAAGCTTCCTACCCTGGGCGCGCCGCAGGTACGTGAGCATCATTTTCAACCTGCATACCACACATACTCCGGCGGCGCTGGAAAAAACGGCGGGCGATTTCAGGCAGCTGATCGAACGCGCGATCCAGTACGGCGGAAGCTACTATCTCACCTACCATCACTGGGCCACCCGAACGCAGGTCGAGACGTGCTATCCGCAATTCGCGGCCTTCCTGAAGGAGAAGAAGAAATTCGATCCCGATGAGCGCTTTCAGAGCGACTGGTATCGCTTCTACAAGAAGATGTTCGCCGATGTTCTCTAGGGGCTGAAGCTTGCTTGCGCCGGCGTCCGGAGGAATGGGCGGAATTTCGCGGAGCAGCTTGCTGCTCCACGAATGGCTCTGCTTGGGGTTCTTCGTGTGGATGCTCGCGCAGCTCGTTGTCGCGGTCGGCCCTTCCAACCGCGATACCCTGGTTTTTGCGTCGCTCCTGGTGGCGAACTGCGCTCTGGTGTATTTCCTCCCCCACGGCGGCGACCGCGATCTGGGCTGGAGGCTGCGCCTTCTGTTCTATCCGATCGCAATGAATCTGCTCTATTTCCTGCTGGGGACCGCAATTCCCGCGATCCATCCCGGACGGGAAGACGCGGCGTTGCAGGCCGTCGATCAGGCGCTGATAGGCACCAATCTGAGCATCCGCATGCAAGAGTGGGTACACCCGGGTCTCACCGATTTTTTCAGTTTCTGCTACATGCTCTATTTCCTGTACTTGATCCTCGGGCAGTTCTCGTACCTTTTCGGCGATCTGGCCGTGTTGAGGAAATACTATGCCGGCCTGTTCTCCCTGTACGCAGTCGGCTATTTCGGGTATTCCCTGTTTCCCGCGCTGGGGCCCTACCTCGCGATGGGCGACCAATTCAGCGTGCCGCTCGGCGGAGGCTGGCTTGCGGCACTGAACGAAAAAATCGTGCTGAACGGCAGCAATCGCGTCGATGTGTTTCCGAGCCTGCACTGCGGCAACGCTCTCTACATCCTGTTGTCGGATTACCAGCATAGACGCTGGCGGTTCTGGGCCTATTTGATACCCTGCATCGGGTTGTGGCTGTCCACCGTGTATCTCCGGTATCACTACTTCATCGACGTAGTCTGCGGCCTCCTGCTCGGCTGGCTCGCGTGGAAGATGGCGAATAAATACCTTCGGGAGCAACCGGCATGAATTCCCCTGCGTCGGAAAACGTGAAGACCGTTGCGCTCATCACTGGAGCGTCGGAAGGCATCGGTCGTGAGCTTGCGAAGTGTTTTGCCGGGCACAAGCACCACCTCATTCTCGTGGCGCGCAGCGAGGAGAAGCTCAAGCGTCTTGCCGGCGAAATTTCATCGGCCCATGGGGTGCGCGTGAGCTCCATCGTCCAGGATCTTTCGGATCCCGACGGCGCGCCGAACGTTCGTAAACGGGTCCAAGAGCTGAGTCTCGCGGTTGATTTTCTCGTAAACAACGCGGGCGTTGGAACGTACGGCTTGTTCGCGGAAACGGATCTGGAACGTGAGCTGCGGATGATGCAGCTCAACATGGTCTCCCTGACGGCGCTGACGAAATTGTTTCTGCCTGAGATGCTGAAACGGCGTCAGGGCAGGATTCTCAACGTCGCCTCGACCGCCGCTTTTCAGCCAGGTCCGCTCATGGCCGTGTATTACGCCAGCAAGGCCTACGTCCTCTCGTTTTCTGAGGCTTTGGCGAACGAGCTGAAGGGCACCGGGGTCAGCGTGAGCGTACTGTGTCCGGGGCCGACTTGGTCGGGCTTTCAGAAAAATGCCGGCATGGATGCGTCCAAACTGTTTCGCGGCGGGGTGATGAAGGCCTCGGATGTGGCCGAGACGGCGTATCGTGAGTTCATGAAAGGGAAGACGACGATCATTCCCGGTTTCAGGAACAAGATCCTCGCATTCAGCGTAAGACTGGGCCCTCGCAAGCTGTTGCCGATAATCGTTCGCCTCATGCAGCAGCCCGCCAAAGGGCTCGATCTCGGCCGCTGATGCGGGACGCCAGGTCGCCGAGATGACAGGCGCGCTGAAAATCCGTCCTGCCACCGCGGCCGATGCAGCATCCCTTCTCGCCATCTATCGGCCGTTCGTGGAGTCGACCGCCGTCTCGTTCGAAACCGTCGCGCCGACGACCGAGGAGTTCGCCGCCCGGATTGCAAAGGCGGTCGCGGGCTGGCAGTGGCTGCTGGCCGAAAGAGCCGGCGAGTGCATCGGCTACGCGTACGGTTCTACCCACCGCGAGCGCCGCGCGTATCGCTGGTCCGTCGAAGTGTCAGCCTACGTGCATTCCGGTCATCACCGTCAAGGCGTGGGGCGTACACTGTACGAGCGGTTGCTGGAAGATCTCGCTCAAAAGGGTTTCTGCAATGCTTACGCGGGCATCACGATGCCCAACGAAGGCAGCATCGCATTGCACCGGCGCATGGGCTTCGAACCCATCGGCGTCTTCAAGGCCGTGGGCCGCAAGTTCGGAAAATGGCACGATGTCGCCTGGTTTCAACGGGCTCTGCGAAGCTCGCCACCCCAGGACGAGATGGAACCCAAGATCGACACATCGAGGTAACGCTTATGTGTAGAAACATCAAGACCCTCTTCAACTTCGAACCGCCCGTGACCGACGAAGAGGTCCGCGCGGCCTCGCTGCAGTTCGTGAGAAAGGTGAGCGGCTTCAACAAACCGTCGAAGGCCAACGAAGCTGCGTTCCTTGCGGCCGTCGACCGGATCGCCGGAGTTTCCAGGAACCTCCTGGACTCGCTCGAGACGAACGCGGCGCCGAGGAACCGTGAAGAAGAGGCTGCCAAGGCGCGGGCGCGCGCTGCCCAGAGGTTCGCGCCGACCTAAGCTGTGAAAAGGAGCACAAATTCCCCTGTAGCAGGCTGCGCAGGGAACCTTTTTGGCCGCGCGGACGTGTGACTAACGCTATGCCGCCTGTTTCGCCGTTCCGCCGCGCCCGGGCCACCGCGTCCGAGTACCGCCGCGCCCGGCCGCCCGAGCTGAATTTCGAGGATTTATTGCGCCCGCAGGTCGAGTACCTCTATCGGCTGGCCTGGCGCTTCACCGGCAGCGTGGCCGACGCCGAAGACCTCGTCCAGGACGTATTGATCAAGTTGTATCCCCGCACCCAGGAGCTGCTCGGGATCCAGCGGCTCCGGCCCTGGCTCGCCCGGGTGCTCTACCACCAGTACGTCGACTCGGTCCGCCAACGGGCGCGCTCTCCGGTCGTGGAGCTCGTGGCCGAGGCCGACGGCGAGGACAACCCCCTCGATGCCCTGACCGCGACGAAGGATGGCCCGGAAGAACACGCCGAACGCAGCGGGCAGCGCGAGCGCATCCTGCGCGCCCTCGACCGGCTCAATCCCGAGCAGCGCGCGGTGGTCGCGATGCACGACGTCGAGGGGTACAGCCTCGAAGAGCTCGAGACGATGCTGGAGACGCCGCTCGGCACCCTCAAGTCGCGCCTGCACCGGGCGCGCCAGCGGTTGCGGGCGCTGCTGCCGATGGAACCTTTTTCCGCCGGCGAACGTGTAAAGGGGTAGGAGAGGCCATCAAATGGAATGCCGCGACTTCGCACTGCAATTGGACGACTTGCTTGACGGGCGGCTCCACGCCCTCGGGCGGAATTCGGTTCAGGAGCACTTGGAGCGTTGCCCGGGCTGCCGCCAACTGCATGAGCACGCGGTGGAGGTGCTGGAAACCGTGTGCAAGCTTGCCCCGCCTGCGATGCACCCGGGCTTCATAGACCAGACCCTGTCGCGCGCGACCCGTCCGGCGGTCGACGCAGCGCGCCCCAAGTGGCGGCCCGTGCTCGGCATGGCGCTCGCGGCATCGCTGGTGCTGGGCGTGGCCCTCGGGGTGTTCCTCGCCACGCGGTCGGAACCGGTGCAGGCGGTGGCGCTGACAGTCGATCGGCCCGAGACCGTGCGCCTCATGTTCAACAGCGCGAAGCCGCTGAAAGCCGCCACCTTGAGCCTCGCGCTGCCCCGGAACGTCGAACTCGTCGGCTACGGCAACCGGCGCGAGCTCTCCTGGGAGACGGATTTGCGCGAGGGCGGGAACCTGATGCAGCTTCCCCTGGTCGTGCGCGGAGCGACGAACGAGGAGCTCGTGGCGAGCCTGTCGCACGGCGGGAGCAGCAAGACGTTCCGGCTGAAGATCGAAGTCGACAACGCGGGCAGGTCGGGCATGTAGCTCGCCGGGTCCCGGAATCGGGAGTTTCAGTTCTGGTGGCAAGCAAGGAGGTGTGTTATGAAGCGATTCACACGGTATGCGATCGGTGCGATTGTCGTCCTCGGCACGTCGAGCGCGTGGGCGCAGCAGCGCGACCTCGAGGTGACGATGGACGTCGTGCCTGCAAATGTGTCCGCCGGCGCGGCCGGCGAAATCAAGCTGCCCATCAAGCTGCCCGACACGGCCTCGGCCCGGGGGCAGGAAGCCTCTTCCTTCGGCCTCGGGACCGCAAACCTGGCTCGCGACAAGGGGGATCTCAGCGGCCGCGAGTTCGGACAAGGCGTATCCGAGGCGGCGCAAGCGCACACCCCGAAACCCGGGCGCCCGTAACGCACTTGTTCCAATGAATGCGCGCCCTGCCGGAGTACACTCCGGCAGGTGCGCGCGTTTATTCGTCGTCGAAGGACGCAAAGGGGAAAAACAAGCGGCTTTCGGCTTTACGGCTTCGTCGTCGTTTTACTCCTCAGTATCGGTCCGTGGCAGCCTGTCCGCGCCGCCGCGGGCGGCGCACTGGCTGCCGAGCAGGGCGTCACGGCGTTTCGCGCGGGCGACTACCAAGCGGCGCTTCAATCGTTCCTCGATGCGCTTGGGGCGGGCCTGGACACTCCGGGTCTGCGCTACAACCTCGGGGTGACGTATTACCGGCTGGGCCGCTACGCCGAGGCCGAGCGCGAGTTCCAGGCGCTCGCGCCCGATCCCAAGTGGGCCCCTCTCGCCCACTACAACCTCGGCTTGACCGCGCAGCGCGCGGGGCGCCCGCAGCGGGCGATCGAATACTTCGAACAGGCGTACCGCACGACCACGGACCCGAACTTGCGCACTCTCGCGGCGACGGCCCTCGAGCGGCTGGGCAGCACGCTGCCGTCGCCAGAGACGAGCGCCGCGATCTCCTTGGCGGGCGGCTACGACAGCAACGCGACGCTGTCGCCGGACGCCGCGACGGTCGGGGTCAGCCACCAGGGCGACCGATTCGTCGAGGCGCTGGCCGCGGCGAGCCACCGTCTGGCCGGGGACAGCGCGCGCGGGTGGGTCGCCCACGGCGGCCTGGTCCTGCGGAGGTACGGAGATCTGAACCAATTCGACGTGACGGGATCGCGCGCCGGCTTGAGCCACGAGCGCGATTCGGGTCGCGTGCAGACCAGCGTCGGAGCCTACTTCGACACGGCCTACATCGGCCGCGACCGCCTCGAGCAAGTCGCGTCGGTCGATGCGCAGGCGAGCTGGCGCCTGGATGCCGGCGGCGAGCTGCGCGGGCGCTATCGGTTCGCGCACGTCGCCGGCGGCGGCGGCTTCGAGTATCTCGACGGCCGGCAGCAGCGTTTGTCGGCGGACGCGGGGTTCACGCTGGCGAGCGCTCTTCTGCGCGCCGGCTATCAGCTCGAGCTCAACCATCGCAGGGATCTCCGGCAGGGAAGCGAATTCTTCAGCGCCTCGCCGACGCGGCATTCGCTGTTCGCGAGCGTCGCTTTTCGCAACCTCGCCGGCTGGCAGGCCGACGCGCGCGGCGAATATCGCGTCAGCCGCTACGGCGATCCCAATCTCATCGACGCGGGCCCCCCTGTGGGCACCCTCGAGGTCACACGCAAGGACCGACGTTACGGGTTCGCCCTACGCGCGAATCGTCGCGTGACCGCTCCGTGGGGCGTGTTCATCGACTACAGCTACTATCGGAACGAATCGAACCTGGACACCTACGACTTCACCCGTCACCAGCTGATGGCCGGTATAGAAGCTGCCCTGGAAAAATAGGTTTCAGAGTCGATTTTCTTTGTAATAGGATGAGCAACTCGTAACCGACTGCGGCCCGGGGGAGGGGCGCGATGGAAGGCCCAAGGCCAGTCGAAACTGGAGAGGATCCCCTCGCCCCCTATCGCGGGCGGATCCTGTACGGGCTCGCGAGCGCGGCGGCGGTCTGCCTCCTTCCGTTCTCAGTCAACGCTTTCGTCCAGGGGAACTATGGCTTGGGAGCGGGAATTCTGTGCGCGTTCCTCGTTCTCGGCATCGACGCTTTCGCCATCTACCTGAAGAAATCCGCGCCCATTCCGCTGATACTGCTGCTGATCCCCATCGCGGCGGGCACGGCGGTTTCCCTCAAGGTCCAGGGTTTTTTCGGCGCCCTGTGGGCCTATCCCACGGTCCTGCTCTTCACTTTCGGCCTGTCGCGACGCATGGCCTATGCAGGCAGCATCCTGCTGCTGCTGATCATCAGCGCGCTGGTGTATCACTACATCGGCCTAGCGTACACCATCCGATTTTTCGTCACGCTGACGCTCACCATCGTGCTGGCCAACATCGTCCTGAGCATCATCGTCGACCTGCACCGCAGGCTCCTCGACCAGGCGATCGTGGACCCGCTGACCGGCGTCTTCAATCGTCGCCACATGGAGCGCTGCCTGAGCGACGCCATCGAGCGGCTGCGGCGCAACGCGGCCCCGACTTCGCTTCTGCTGATCGACGTCGATCGCTTCAAGAGCATCAACGATCAATTCGGTCACGCGAAGGGCGACAGCGTGCTGAAGGGCATCGTTTCGCTGATCGAAAAGCGTTCGCGCAAGCTCGACCTGCTGTTTCGCATCGGCGGCGAAGAATTCATGCTGTTGCTGCCCGACACGCGTGAAGCTGCGGCCGCCGGCGTCGCCGAGGAGCTTCGCACTTCGACCGCGGAGTCGCGTCTTCTCGAAGACGGGCAGGTGACGCTGAGCATAGGGGTCGCCGAGCTTCGATCCGGCGAATCGCCGGACTCCTGGATGAAGCACGCCGATGACGCTCTCTATGCGGCCAAGAAGGCGGGCCGTAATCGAGTGGTTTGCGCCGGGCTGCCCGGGCCCCGGCCGGACCCGGCGCTCCGCGATGCGGAACCGGAGACCTGAGCCGGTGCGATCGGCTCGAGCCGCGTTCCGCCCGGCGCAGCGCGCTTGACGCGGCCGGAGTGCGCGTGTATAAGGAGCGCGCAGGATTCTCCAAGTCGAGATCGTCTGGTCCAGCTGCAGCCGCTTAGGCACGCTCATCTCATCAGGTCGTCGTCTTTTCTCTCCCCTTGAAGTTCCCGCGTTCCGGGCGAAAGCCTTCTTACAATTTTTTAGGAAATGTGCAAATGAGTACAGGTACGGTCAAGTGGTTCAACGAGGGTTTCGGGTTCATCACCCCGGACGGCGGCGGCAAGGATCTGTTCGCGCACTTCTCGGCGATCCAGGGCAGCGGCTTCAAGTCCCTGAAGGAAAACCAGAAGGTGTCGTTCGATGTGACCGCCGGCCCGAAAGGCGACCAGGCCGTCAACATCAAGCCCATCGCGTAACAAAAGCGGCGCGGGCCGAGAAGAAAGCCCGGGCAGCCGGGCTTTTTTCATGAGGGCTCCGAGAGAGGAGGCGGGTTGACGTTGCTCGCCGCGAACGCCCATTCCTCGACAGAACGGGGGCGCTTCTATATCCTGCGGCTCCATGGACAAGCGAAAAGCATGGCGGGAACAGGAGCAGCAACTGGTCGAGCGGTGGAACGCGGCGGCGAGCCGGTTCCGCGACGCTCAGGCAGCCTTGTCGTCCCCGTCTTCGGAGAACGGCGACGCAGCGCCGCACGAGGAGAGGGTGCTGAAGGCCAAGGCGGCCCGGGCCGAGCTCGAAGCGGTGCGAAAGCAGGTCGCGCGCCTTAAAGTGGAGTTCAGCGCAGGAAAGCGGTACTAGGAAGGCGCAAGCGCCTTTTGCGGCGCTCCGCGCTCCCGAGCGCTATTCGTCGCTGCGGATCCCGGGAAAGGCGTCCTTCGCGTCGTGACGCTTCCCGCTTTCGTCGTACCAGTGGAGCCGTTCCCGAAGCTGATAACATCGAGGCCGGTTGAGCCTGGAATCGGGCAAGGCGACGGTTTCCGGCGATCGTTCAGCGCGAGGAAGATGAGAATGAAGCCTCGATCCGCCCTTTTTGCGTTCGCGGTGGTTTTCGCGGGACTCTCCGCCGCCCTGGCCCAGAGCTACCCGTCGCGGCCGGTCACGATGGTGGTGCCGTTTGCCGCGGGCGGGCCGGTGGACACGATCGCCCGCATCATCGGCGCCCCGATGGGGAAAACGCTCGGCCAGACCGTCGTGGTGGAAAGCGTCGTCGGCGCGGCCGGCACTCTCGGCGTGGGCCGCGTGGCGCGCGCCGCCCCCGACGGATACACGCTCAGCATCGGCCACTGGGGCACGCACGTCGTCAACGGCGCGGTCTATCCGCTGCAGTACGACCTGCTCAATGACCTGGAACCGGTGGCGATGATCGCGAGCAATCCGCTGATGATCGTCGCGAATGCTTCATTGCCGGCAAGGGACTTGAAGGAACTGATCGCATGGCTGAAGGCCAATCCGGGCAAGGCCTCGGCGGGAACCGCCGGATCGGGATCGGCGACGCACATCGGCGGAATCTATTTCCAGAACGCGACCGGCACCCGGTTCGAGCTCGTGCCTTACAAGGGTTCGGGGCCGGCGATGCTGGATCTCGTCGGCGGTCGCATCGAACTGATGATCGACCAGGCTTCGAACTCCATTCCGCAGGTGCGCGGCGGCAGGATCAGGGCCTACGCGATCACCGCGAAGACACGCCTCGCGGCGGCGCCTGAAATACCCACCGTCGACGAAGCAGGCCTGCCGGGGCTGCATGTTTCGGTGTGGTACGGAATCTGGGCGCCGCGCGGCACGCCCCGCGACATCGTGGCTAAGCTGAACGGAGCCATTGTCGCCGCCCTTGCCGATGCGACGGTGCGGGCGCGCCTCGCCGATCTGGGCCAGGAGATCCCGCCTCGCGAGCAACAGACCCCGGAGGCTCTGGGCGCGTTTCACAAGGCCGAGATCGAGAAGTGGTGGCCGATGGTGAAGGCCGCGGGCATCAGGCCGGAATAACGTCTTCCGTGACCTCCAAGACGGCAACTGCGCCGGACTCGGCGAAGCTGGAGTCGATGTGGAACGAAATCAGGCTCCACCTCGAAGACCGAAGGCGCGCGCTCGCCGCGGAGATCCGGAACTACCCCACGCCGATTCCGCGGTGCGACGCGCAGTTCAATCACCTCTACGAGCAGCAGGCGAGGGTCGCCCGCGATCTGGATCAGATCGGCGCGCCCGCCGGGAAGAACGCGAAGCGCGGCGACACCATCGAATCGATCAGGCGGTTCATCGCCTCGGCGCCCTATACGGACGACGCCGTGGAGCGGGCGTTGAGGTCTCGGATGAAGACCGAGCTTTCCGCGCTTGCGGAAAATCAATGAGTCCGTTGCTTGACCACAAGGAGGAAATCATGTTGAGGCGTGTTTTTGTTTTTGGCGTCATCGTGGCGGCGGTGATTGCGAGCGGGTGCGCGTCGGTGCCCATGGCGAGTTCGGAAATGGATACCGCAGCCAAGAGCTTCGCCGTGAAGCCCGGCAAAGCCAATATCTACGTCTTCCGCAACGAATCGATGGGGGCAGCGTTGAGAATGACGCTCGTGATGGACGGCAAGCTCGTCGGAAGCACCGCCGCCAAGACCTACGTGCTGCTGGAGGTCGACCCGGGGAACCACACACTGATCTCCAAGACCGAGAACGACTCAACTCTGACCGTTTCGACCGCGGCGGGCAGGAATTACTTCGTGTGGCAGGAAGTGAAAATGGGCGCGTTCTCGGCACGCTCTGCGCTGCAGCTCGTCGACGAGGCGAAAGGGAAGGCCGGGGTCGCGGAGTGCAAGCTGATCCAGGCAATGTAGCGGGCGCGGACTGATCTTCCCGCCCGGAGCCGCGGCGGGCGTGCCTGTCGCGGCCCCAGTCCGATGGCAACCAAGAAGATGCACAGCAGGGAGCTGGGCCTCGTCCTGGCGCGGCAGCTCCTCGGGGTGGAAGACCTGCACTACGGGCTCTGGGACTCGGACCTCGAGCTCAAGCTCGGCAATCTCGCTGCCGCCCAGCAGCGCTACAACGACATGCTGATTGCGCAGCTGCCGCCGCCCGAGCGCGGGATCCGCATCCTCGACATCGGCTGCGGCACGGGACAGCTGCTGCGCCAGCTGGTCGACCGCGGCTATAGCGCGGACGGCGTCATCCCGTCCCAAGACCTTGGCGACGCAGTGCGCCGGAAACTGGCGGACGGCTCGGGCCATCGATCCCGGATTTTCGAGTGCGCATTCGAGGATTTTCCCGTCCAACAGTGCCGGGGCCACTACGATGTCGCGTTGTTCAGCGAAAGCTTCCAGTACATTTCGCCGTCGGTTTCCTTGCCGATTCTACAGGCGATCCTGAAGCCCGGAGCGCTGCTGCTCATCTCCGATTTCTTCAAGAGCGATGCGCCCGAGAGCGCGTCCCTCGATCCCGGCTTCGGCGGCGGGCACCCGCTGCGCGAGTTCTACGCCTCGATGAAGCGAACGCCCTTCGTCCTCGTCAAGGACGAGGACATCACGCGGCGCGTCAGTCCCAACATGGAGCTGGTGAACGACCTGCTGATGAACAGGATCAAGCCGGCGACGCTAGCGGTCGGGCGCTACGTCGAGGGCCGCTATCCGCTCCTCTCTCGGCTCGCGCTCGGGCTGCTGCGAAAGAAATTGGACGAGCTCAACCACAAATATTTCTCCGGACACCGCAGCAAGGAAGTGTTCGAGCGCTACAAGACCTATCGCCTGCTGCTCTATCGCCTTTCCTAGCGAGGCGGCATTCGAATCGTTTTCGCGCTCACGCGTCCGCTTCCGCAGGCCGGGTGCGCTCGAACCGGAGGATCGCCCGCTTGATCGGCTCGGGCCACGGGGCCGATTTCCTCGTTTTCGGGTCGGCGTTGACGTAGACGAGCTCGCCGCTCGTGATGTGCTCGGCGCCGCGCCAGATGCCGAGCACGAGCTGCATCGAGGAGCGGCCGATGCGCCCGACGCGGCAGCCGATGTCGATCAGCTCGTCGTAGGTCGCCGAGCCGTGGTATTCGGCGCTCGCCTTCACGGCATAGATGTCCGTGCCGAATTTCTCGACGATATCCTCCGGATAGCGAAAGCCGATCGCGCGCCAGTATTCCGCGACGGCGACGTCGAAGTAGAGAAAATAGTGCCCGTTGAAGACCACGTCCTGCCGGTCGACTTCCGCCCAGCGCACCCGCAGGCTGTGGACGAAGGTGAAATCCTCGCGCTTCATTCGGGGCAGGATCGGCCGGTGGATTAGACTTCGAGGATACCAGAGCCCCGATGGACGAGATCGTATTGCGCTCGATGCTGAAGTGGCCGGCCGTGCCGGCGGTGTACGGCTGGCTCTCGCTCGACCGGCGCGGAAACTGGATGATCAAGACCGTCGCGGGGCGCTTCGAGCGCATCGCCCATGCCGCGGTCAGGGAGTTCATCGGCAGGAATTACGCGTCGGATTCCGAAGGCCGCTGGTTTTTCCAGAACGGCCCGCAACGGGTGTTCGTCGCGCTCGATTACACGCCGTGGATCTACAGACTCGACGACGCGGGGCAGGGGCTGCTCGCGCACACCGGGGCCGCGCCGCGCGCGCTCGAAGCGGTGTTTCTCGACGACGCGGGCGCGCTCCTCCTCAAGACGGAGATCGGCATCGGAGTGCTGCTCGACCGCGATCTCCCGGGATTTCTCGAGCGTCTTGCCGACGTCGGCGGCCGGGGGCTCGAGCGGCTCCTGGAAGAGGTCGCGCGGGGCGCGGAAGGGCAAGCGGTGCTGCAGGGCAAGAAGGTGCCGATCGCTTCCGTGAGCGCCGCGGACGTTCCGCACCGCTTCGGATTCGTCGCACGGCCCGCGCCTCGGGCGGGCGAGCCGGAGTGCTGAGCGAGCCCGGATGTAACGAGGTGTAAAAGGTGTAAAAGGCCAACGCCGGCCCGGCGCCGGCGTTACACTTCTTCAGAACCGGGTTCTCCGTGAATGGGAGGCTCCAATGCGACGACCGATTGCGATTCTGCTGGGAGTGGCGCTGCTGATGAGCGCACCCGCCGTCTTCGCGCGCGGCGGCAGGGGCGGCGGAGGTCATGCGGGCGGCGGAGGATTCCACGGTGGCGGTACGTCGATGGGATTTCACGGCGGGCGCGGGGGAATAGCAACCGTCGGCGCTCATATCGGGCATCCCGTCGGACGGGCTTTCGTGGGCATTCGCCCCGGGCCGGTATTCGTCGGCCGCCCTCCCTTCTTCCATCGCCACCGCGCATTCGTCGGCGGCACGGTCGTCGTCGGTGCGCCGTTCTTCTATCCCTACTATCCCTACTATCCTCCACTGTACCCGGTCCCGTACTCGGAACCGCCAGCCTACATCGAGCAGGGCGGGGGCGTGTATTACTACTGCCCTGACTATAACGATTACTACCCCAACGTCTCCAGCTGCCCCTCGCAGTGGGTGCCGGTTTCCGCGACCGCGGGCGAAGCCCCGTACTGAAAGCACGCCGCGGTTAGCCCGTAGTCAGCACCACCTTTCCCTGAACCTTGCGGTTCATCATGTCGTTGAGCGCGTCGGCTGCGCGCTCGAGCGGATAGCTTGCGCTCACCAGCGGCTTGATCTTCCCGGCGCGCAGCCACGCCGTCAGCTCCCTCAGGTTCGCCGCGTTGAGATCGCGCTGCCGCCTCGCGAACTCGCCCCAGAAGACGCCCACGATCGAGCACCCCTTGAGCAGCGTCAGGTTGAGCGGGATCTTCGGGATCTCGCCCGAGGCGAACCCGACCACGAGATAGCGCCCCTTCCAGGCCATCGCGCGTACGGCGGGCTCGGAATACTTTCCGCCGACCGGATCAAGGGCGATGTCGACGGCCCGGCCCAGATTCCTGAGCGCTTCGCGCAGGTCCTCGCGTTCGTAGTTGATCGTGACTTCGGCGCCGAAACGCCTGCAGGTCTCGAGCTTCTCGTCGGAGGAGGCGCAGGCGATCACGTGCGCACCGAAAACCTTCCCGAGCTCCACGGACGCAAGGCCGACGCCGCCCGCCGCGCCGAGCACGAGCAGCGTCTCGCCCGCCTTGATCCCCGCGCGGTCCCTGAGCGCGTGGTAGGCGGTCGCGTAGACCAGGCCGAACGAGGCGGCGATCGTGAAATCCAGGCCGGCTGGAACCGGCGCGACGAGCGCTTCGTCGACCACGACTTCCTCCGCGTACCCGCCCCAGCGGATGTGCGCCATCACCCGGTCCCCGGGCATGAAACCGTGCACGCCTTCGCCAACCTGCCTGACCACGCCGGCGATCTCGCTCCCGGGCGAGAAGGGCAGCTCGGGCGTGAACTGGTATTTGTTCTGGATGAGGAGGACGTCGGGAAAATTCACCCCGCTCGCTTTCACCGAAATCAAAAGCTGTCCTTTCACCGGCTTCGGCGATGGGATGTCCTCGACCACGAGCGTGTCGGGCGGTCCCCAGTCCTTGCACAGCACGGCTTTCATGCACGCCCTTTCAGCATTCCCGGGCCATCATAAAGCGCTGTTGCTTCGGTCACAAATGTCGGGCTACCATGCGCCGCAGGAGGTGGTCATGGCAGACAATCTGACATCGCGCGCGCCGCAATACGTGGGGTTCTGGAAGCGGTTGCTCGCCTTCTTCATCGATTCGCTGATCGTTCTGGTGATCTTCGCCATCATTGTTGTCGCGATATTCGGAAGGAACTACCTCGAGCTCTCGATGCAGGGTAAGACCCTCTGGGCAGACATCCTGTTTCAGGTCGTCCTGCCGGCCGTTGCCGCGATCCTGTTCTGGCGCTACCGCGGCGCGACGCCGGGAAAGATGCTGATCTCGGCAAGAATCGTTGACGCCAGCACGAACGGGCCGCCGTCCACGGGAAAGCTGATCGGTCGCTATTTCGCCTACATCGTTTCGATCGTCCCGGCATTCCTGGGTTTCCTCTGGATCGCCTTCGACAAGCGCAAGCAGGGCTGGCACGACAAGCTTGCCGGGACGGTGGTGATCTACGACGAGGACGACAACTGAGTTCCGTCGCAATCGGAACGGGCACAAGAAAAGGGGAAGACATGAGTTGGGGATTCTGGATTGTCGTCGGCATCGTCGTCGCGGCCGTGGTGTGGCTGATCTCGATCTACAACGGACTGGTTGCGCAGCGCAACCGCTTCAAGAACGCCTTTGCGCAGATCGACGTCCAGCTGAAGCGCCGCTACGACCTGATCCCGAATCTGGTGGAAACGGCGAAGGGCTACATCAAGCACGAGCGCGGCACGCTCGAAGCGGTGATCGCGGCGCGTAATACCGCCCACGCCGCCAACCGGCCCGCCGCGGCCAACCCGGCGGATCCCGAGGCGATGAAGCATTGGATCGCTGCGGAAGCCGGCCTTTCCGGCGCGCTCGGCAGGCTCTTTGCGGTGTCCGAATCCTATCCCGACCTCAAGGCAAATCAGACCATGATGCAGCTCTCCGAGGAGCTGACGAGCACGGAAAACAAGATCGGGTTCGCGCGGCAAGCCTACAACGACGCAGTCATGAGCTACAACACTGCGATCGAGAGCTTCCCGGACAACTTCGTCGCCGGATTCGGCGGCTTCAAGGAGGCGACCCTGCTCGAGTCCACCGAGTCTCCCGAGGAGCGCAAGCCCGTCAAGGTGTCGTTCAGCTAGCGCCGCGGCCGCGCCGGCGGCGCAATGGATTTCTTCGAGCAACAGCACCGCGCCCGGCGCCGCACCTGGCTGATGCTCATTCTGTTCGTGCTCGCCGTCGCCGCCATCGTCGCCGCGTTCGACCTGGTGTGCGCCATCGTGTACATCTGGTTGTTCGACGTGCAGATCCTGTATTCGAGCAGCCTGCTGCAGCAAGTTCCCCGCTCCGTCTACCTGTGGTCCACTCTCGCCACGCTGCTCGTCATCGGCTGGGGTACCGCGTCGCGGCTGGTCCAGCTCTCCGGCGGCGGAGTCGCGGTCGCGGACCTGATCGGCGCGCGCCACGTGAAGCGCGACACTGGCGAGCCGGCGGAGCGCCGCTTGCTCAACGTCGTCGAGGAGATGGCGCTCGCGTCGGGCATCACCGTGCCGCTCGTGTTCGTGATGGATGACCAGCACACGATCAACGCCTTCGCCGCCGGCTACTCCCCCAACGAGGCGACGGTCATCGTGACGCGGGGCGCGTTGGACCAGCTCAACCGGGACGAGCTGCAGGGGGTCGTGGCGCACGAGTTCAGCCACATTCTGAACGGTGACATGCGTCTCAATATCCACCTCGTCGGGGTGATCGCCGGCATCGTGATGATCGGGTCGATCGGAGCTTTCCTGATGACGGGGATGCGCGACGGCGACGACCTGCGTCGCGCGGGAACGGACATCCGCGTGTTCTTCCTCGGGCTCCTCCTGTGGCTGATCGGCTCGATAGGCGTGCTGGCGGGCCGGCTGATCAAGGCGGTGATCTCGCGCGAGCGCGAGTTCCTCGCCGATGCGTCCGCGGTGCAGTTCACCCGCAATCCGGACGGCATCGGAGGAGCCTTGTTCAAGATCGGCCGGTGCGGCAGCACCATCGCGCAGCGTCACGCGGAGGAGCTTTCACATATGTGCATCGGCGCCCCCGTCAACGACTATTTCGAGTTTGCCTTGTTTCACGATCATCCGCCGCTCGACGATCGCATCGAGCGGCTGCTCGGCCCCGGCGCCAAGCGGCTGCTGCGCGAACGCATGGAGCGCGCCGAGGCCGCGGCCTTGGCGGCGCGGGGAAGCCCGGTCGTGAACGAGCTCGTGAGTCCGCTCTATGCGCCGAGAAACGCGGCGCCCGCCGCCGCCGCGCTCCCGGGCGCGGCGGGAATCGCCCGCGCTATGGTCGACAGCATCGGCAATCCGTCCTCCGCCCACCTCGATCATGCGCGCGGGATGCTCGACGCCATTCCCGCGGAGATCCGCACCGCAGTCGGGAGCGTTGAAGGCGCCCAAGCAGCGCTCTTCGCGCTCCTCTTGGGCGAGGGTGAGCTGCGCAAGGCACAGCTCACCCTGATCGGGGAGCGCTCCGGCGCGGAGGTCCCCGCGCAAAGCGCGCGCTTTGCCGACGCGCTGAAACCGCTCGGCGCGCGCGCGCGGCTTCCCGTGCTCGGACTGGTGATTCCGACCCTGAAGCGGCTGCCCCTACCCGAGCGCGACGCTCTGCTCGAGAAGGTCAAAACCGTGATCGAGGCCGACCGCAAGATCACGCTCGGTGAATTCGTGCTGCTCACGCTGTGCAGGAGCCAGATCCAGAAGGAGCAAAAGCGCCCGCCGTCCGTGAAGTACCGCAGCGTCGACGCGGTGGCCACCGAGGCAGGCGTCGTGCTTTCGCTCCTCGCTCACTCCGGCCAAGGCGGGATGACCGCGTTCGAAAGGGGGATGGCCGCCCTCGGCGTACCGGGCGGGGTGCTGCGCTCGCCTTCCGAGCTGAACATCGGGACGGTGGAGAGCGCCCTCAACGAGCTGAACCTGCTCGCGCCGCTGAAGAAGCCTCTGTTCATCAAGGCCTGCGTCGCGACCGCGATGGCCGATGATAAACTCACGCTTGCGGAAGGGGAGTTGCTGCGCGCGATCTGCGCGGCGCTCGACTCGCCCCTGCCGCCGATTCTGGAGACCACGGAGGCTCTCGCGTGACCGAACCACTGAGCGGAAAAATCGCCTGGGTGACGGGCGGCGGCAGCGGCATCGGGCAGGGGTCCGCGGTCGAGCTCGCAAGAGGCGGCGCGACCGTGGTCGTTTCGGGGAGGCGCGCAGATGCGCTCTCCGAAACCGTGGCGCTAATCAAGCAAGCCCGCGGCAAGGGCGAAGCCGAGGCGGTCGATACCAGCGACAAGCAGGCGGTCGAACGCTCCGCGGCCGCGATCCTCGCGCGGAACGGCCGCATCGACATCCTCGTCAATTGCGCAGGCACCAACGTCCCGAAGCGCTTCTTCAAGGACCTCAGCGCGGCCGATTGGGACAGGGTCGTCGCCGTCAACCTGAACGGCGCGCTCTACTGCACGCTCGCGGTGCTGCCCTCGATGCGCAAGCGGCGCGACGGCCTCGTGATCCACGTCGCGTCCTATTTCGCCCGCTATCAGAGCTATCTCGGCGGTGCGGCCTACAACGCGAGCAAGCAGGCGCTGTGCGCGCTGGT
>WNGL01002713.1_pt1 | contig 21340 bp, 19 predicted proteins | sample 5400591 | NCBI WGS metagenome assembly WNGL01 (sample SAMN13153377, study PRJNA577476) | soil metagenome | isolation source: 80 cm soil or saprolite under Garry oak tree replicate 1 | place: USA:California | collected 2016-06-15 | reverse complement strand
TCCCCGTAGCTCGCTCCGCACAGCGCGTCGGCCTCGGCCGACAAGAGCGCCTGGACGAACGTGCTCACCATCTCCCTGAGCAGGTCGACGTCGGCTTCTTCGAGTTGCTTGCGCAGCCACACCAGAGGGTCCATCGTGCGTTCGACCACCGTGCTCCTCCTCTCAAGTCCGTTGGTGCGGTCTCGATGAGGATGAAGCGGTGGTCTTCCACTTCAAGGACCTTCAGGCAGCCCTTCGTACACCACGTGCGCGGACTCTAAGCATGCAATGGCCGACTGTCGAAGAGCGTCAAGGGTGCCGCTCACTCTGCGTTACAGTTCGAGGCCTCTATCCCCATCCAGCTAGCGACGCAAGCGGCCTCGCCCCTCCACCGTTGGGTCCTCCAAGGACCGTTACGGTTCCGGGCCCTAACTCCTATCCTCGCAAGCCTCTGACGGAAGGCAATTCGGAGCCTGGCCATGACCGCTACGTGGTCCTGCCGTCGCCCTGGCGAGACCATCCCAAAGAGGTTCGGAGGTGGGTGGCTCGCTCGCTGAACTGGGCCCAATCGCTGCCTCCGCAGCAGCCCAAGATCGGCCCGACTGCTTCGTACCCGCGGGGCTTCGAAGATCCGCCTGGCCCTGGCGGGTGCAGCCTGCTCGTTCGTACCCGAAGGAACACTGATCGTCGGGGCGCTGGTGGGTAGTGGCTCCTCTCGGCGGGGTGCCTTCGACCGGGACTCGGAGGATCATCTCGGCCCTGAGGCGGCACCCACCGTCTGCCCTTTCTGCCACAGGAGCAGGTACCTGAAGAACAAGAGGCGGCGAAGGGTGGCCCCGGGGAGCAGGTCTCGGTGGCATCTCGCTTCTCCGATCTCCTGCCAAGGGAAGGTATCACCACCCACTGACATCCTCGCTGGACGCTCGTTTGCTCCTGCCGCTTGGGCTGCTAGTTTTCGGACCATGTCCGGCAGCCGGGTCCGATTCATCCGAGCCGACGAGCAGTTCGAGGTCCTGGGGCATGGGCGCTTCGCGTACGACGGTGCGGGCGAACTCGGCGGACCGATTGCGACGATTGGCCCTGCAGGAATCGCGTCGCTCCAAGAGTCCGTGCGCGCGTGGGCAAGGTACTGGGGTGACGAGGGCCACGAACGACTCCCGATCTGGGTCACTGAGACCCGGCCGCAGGACTTCGACGAGGACTACTCCCCCGTGGAACAGGTGTCCTTCGAGGTCGGTCCACGAGATTTCGTGGTGGTCGTTGTTGCGTTCCTCACGGATCCCTCGCTTGACGAAGGGCGTGTCGCCCGAATCCTCAGGCCGCTCCTGGATCGCCACAGGTGCCGACTGGTCGACGTCGACGTTGAAGGGTCGGGGAGCCAAAGCTGGTGGCGGGTTCGCTACGCTCCACCCACCCGAGGGCGCACCCTTGCTGACGCCTACGCTGGGGGGCGCGAGGTGCTCGCCCTCCTCGAGGCACTCGAGGGTACAGATCTGTCCCTGCCAAGAGTCGCGGACTTGATTCGGGGCGGAAAGGTGGACGTCTTGGTGGGAAGCAAGGAGTCCTCTTGGCTGGAGGCCAAGTCCCGTGGTTACGACCTGACTGGTCCCGCGGGCAAAGTGGAGCTCGCCCAAGACGTAGCCAGGTTCGCGAATGCTGAAGGGGGCGGCTTGCTGGTGATCGGCCTGAGGACGAGGAGAAGGCTGTCAGGCGACACCATCAGCAGTGTGACACCGATCGAACTTGGCAAGCTCAACCCGCGTAGGTACCGAGCCGTGATCGACCGACGAGTAGTCCCGCCAGTGGAAGGTCTAGAAGTTGAGGCGATCGCGACGGAGCCCGGCCGGGGATTGATGCTGATCACGGTCCCACCGCAGCCTGAAGAGCTCAAGCCTTTCCTCGTCTACGGCGCCATCGTCGCCGACCGCGTGGAAGGGATGTTCATCAGCATCGTTCGACGTCGTGGGGAGGACTCGATTCCGGTGACCGCTGCCGCCATCCATTCGATGCTTGCTGCGGGGCGGGCGCTGATGCGGAAGCAACCTCCGCCTTCTCACCTGCCGAACGTTGAAGACGAGCGCAGTCAGGAAGATTGACCAGCGGACGCGGTTGAAAGGCGTCGGCGTCCGATGGTCCAACGGAGCCTTCCCCGTCGGCTCGCGCTCACTCCGCCTCCGCCTGCTCCCATCTACTGCCCACAATTGCCCGTTTGGAAGCTGCCTCAGAATCCGTTGTGCCTGGTCAGCCGTCGGATCGGGCCTGCTCGGACTGCCCACGCGAGCAGTGGGCAGTTGCCCCCGTCCGCACGGGTCGCGGAGCCCTGTTCGAACCTCGAGCACTGCTCCTTCGGCGCGCGAAAGCAACACGCTGGCCTCGCAGGTTTGTTGATCAAGGGTATGGGTGACGGAAGGTCGGCGCTCGATGCGCCAGTCTTACGCGTTGTACAGCTTGACCGCCTCGCCGTTCAACGCGGCCGCGATCGCGTCTACCAGATTCAGGCACCACTCGGCGCGACCACGACCCACGTCTGGCTTCCTTCCCCTGTGGATGATGTCGTGGCGCATGCCCGTGAACTTCGCAAGTTCGGCTGCGGTGTCGGCTCCAAGAGACTCGTCAAGCTCGTGCCATGACCAGGCCACGCCAACGTAGGATGCGGCTCGGACCACGGCTTCGGGTCCTTGAAATGACCTTGCCGACAGCCATTCGTCCAGTGCGGCTTGGAACTCTTGGCGGGCGGCATCGGGCTTAAGGGCAACACGCAGAGCTAGTGAAGGATCCTGCTTAGCGATCTCCCGCATGGAAGCAGTCAGGTCCTGGGAGTTGGGACCGAAGGCCGGAACGATCTCCAACACCAGGTCGTGCAGGAAGGCATCCAGCGCGCCGATCGCGAAGACCACTGCACCACGAGTCAATTCTCGCTCGTCGAGAGTGGGTGCCCCGCGTGCTCGTCTGGCATGGATTCGGACGAAGGCCCGGGCGCGATGAAGATTCCTGCGGAACACCACGAAGGCATCGCAGTGGAGGCGCCTCCTTCCTCGTGCCACGTGCCGATGGTACCCAGCCTGCCATGCGGCCGCTGTCTGCCTGTCGGCTGCCCGCCGGGCAGGCTAGGATCCTCCGCTCGCGGCTGAAGGCTGCTCATTCGTACCCGCAGGAACAGAACTCCCGGGGCCGGGCCATGCCTCCTGGATGTCCTGACGATGCCCCTTCCAAAGGGGTCGGCCTGTACTCGAACACTTGTTCGCTCTAGCCCGAGAGAGGCCTCCAAAACTGCCGGTTTCCGCATGGTTTCCGCCGCTTACTGACTGCCCTGACCACCATGATGACACATTGTCTGTTTGGCCCTGCTGAACCGGTACTCAACTGCGGGGGCACAATCGACCGAACACGAGACATTCAGTGGGTCTTTCTGTAGCGGCGTCTTCGCCAGCCAACCAAAGCAATTGGGATCAGCCAGCCAAATAGGGACAGCTCCAGAGCCCACCACAAGGAGAGACCAGACGTCGTAAAGTACCAAGCTATTGGATACGCTACGCCCAAGACAATCCCCACCATGATCGCATTTCCCCACCCAGGCGGTCCTCCGGAGGCACCCTTACGCAGAGAACGACTCATCGCTTTTCTCCGACTAAGAGCTTACGGGGGTGGACGGTTAGGTTCTGCTGCCCCAAGATGTGGGGGTAGGGTCCGACGGCCAGGCCCGGGCTGAACCAGTCCGCTTGGTGGCGGGAAGGGACTACTCGCGCCACTACCGGGAGGTCGTGGAGCGGTTCCCCGACGACGCTGCCTGTGGGAGGTACTTGGAGGAGCTGCGGTGGGCGGATGGATTCGTGTGTCCCGCATGCCGCGCGGGGGTCCACCCGTGGCGTCAAACCGGGGGTCGACTGATGTGCCCAGAGCGCCGGCACCAGACCACCGTCACGGCGGGGGCCATCTTGGACAAGACCCGCATCCCCCTCACCACATGGTCCGAGGGGGCCTGGCACCTCACCACGGCCAAGAACGGGATGTCGGCCACAACGTTGGAGCCCAAGATCGGGGTCGGCTGCCGGGTGGGCGTAGGGCATGCGGCACGGATTCCGGGTGGCCATGATGCGGGCCGAGCGGGAGCCGCTCTCCGGCGACGTGGATGTCGACGAGACCCGGGTCGGTGTCGAACACGGCCGAAGACGGGGCCGGAGGACCGCAAAATCCTTGGTGGTGATCGCCGTGGAGATCAAGCCCCCCAAGGGCTTCGGGCGAACCCGGACAAACCAGGCCCCCGACGCCTCGTGGACCAGCCTGGTGACGTTCGTGCGCAACGTAGTGGCCCCCGGCTCGGTGGTGCTCCTCGACGGATGGCGTGGATACAACCCTCTGCCCCGGAAGGACGACTTCCGCAAGAATACCGTGCTTCTCGACCTCCCGGATCCGCCCAGACCTCCATGCCATGAGTGCACCGGGTGGACTCGTTGCTCAAGCGGGGGATCCTCGGCACCCATCGGGATCGGTTGATCCCGAGCACCTGCAGTCCTACCTGAAGAAGTCCACCTTCCGCTTCAACCCGGCGGACCTCCCGCAGCCGCAGCCCGGTCTTCCGTCGGCTGCATGAGCAGACCGTGGTCACCGGACCGGTCACCGAGGCCGACGGAACCCAAGGTCACTGCCCGTATCGATGACCCAACAATATGGGTCGAGGAGCTAAGCTATTATCCCCAAATTTGGGCATCCTTGGTTGTGGCAAATGTGCCTTCTGGCACAGTCGCAACTACCAAGCGCTATGAGCCCGCATACTACGGCGCACGCAAACCCAGCGAAACCTCCGAAGTTCACGCAGGCGGCTGCGCAGGCCAGGATACCGTCGATTGAACACAGATGGTTGATACGCTGATCGCAGTCGCCGCTACCCCCGCCGCTAACCCCCCCACCTTTCCCTACTTGAACACGCCCTGACGGATCGGTCTCATTCGCGGGGTCATCGTCGACATACGCGAAACGGTTCAGCGACAATGGATCGCGCAGACAACCCGGCTCTGGGTCGGTCTGAGTCCAACGACCCACGATTGGATCGTAGTAGCGCGTTCCCATCTTGTACAGGCCAGTCGGCTGATCAAGGAATCCTCCGGCAAATAGAAAGGAGGTCGTAGCACTACCCGTACTGCTAATGACCTCACCCCAGGGATCGTAGGCCCAAGTTGAAACCAGCGCTCCCTGCGCATCGGTCAGAGCGATGGTCGAGCCGAGAGTGTCAGAGATCAAGTAGTAGCTGCCCGACGGGGTCCGCTCCGCCAGTAGTGTCCCTGAGTTATCGCGGACCTCGTACGTGGTGCTGCCACTTGCCATCTGCTGTGAAAGGCCTTCTAGGTCGTAGACGAATGCGGCCGTTCCCGACGTGACGGTTCCCACCACGGTTCAGCCGGTGCCTCGTGGTCTTGCCGGCAGGGAGACGACGGAGAAGCCACAGAGAAGCCACAGAGAACCACAGTTTTGGAGGGCTCCCTCGAGCTAGATCGAACAAGCGTTCGAGTCGGAGCGTGATGCGTTTCCCCTGCCCAGGGAGGTGGAGGGGATTCACGGCCTGCGCCCGCTCTATCGCGGTGTGACAGGCCCTCGGTGGGGGGTATGCGAAGGGTGCAAGAAGGTCCCGCAGGAGGAGGCCCCTGACCCGGTCTCGAAAGCCGGGGGCGGTCGCCCCCGGGCCAGGAACGTCTGGCCCCCTTCAGGCCAAGGGGGACGGGGCGGTTGCCGTGGGTGGGCGCCTTCGTGAACCCTTCGTGTAACAACCCCGGTGGAGGGCAAGAGGCGTCGTCAGGACATCCAGGAGGCACGGCCGGGACCGGGCCGAGCCACATTCGCGACCCGAATCGCTGCCGGCTCAGGTAGCCCGGGGCCTGACCCGTCAAGGACCGAGGGCTGTTGCAAAGGGTACGAAAGAGCAGCCTTCAGCAGCCAATGACAAGCCGAACGCCACCTGACTCCGTCGTTTCGGGGATCCTCACTCGGTTCACCGATGGCTACCCCGAACGACGTGGCCGGTCGCCCGAGCGCTCTATCCCCCAGCCCAGCGCTCAGGGAGCCCATGAAATTCCCGCCCTCGCGTCCGTTCGGACCAGGCAAGCGACGAGGGGCCACCGGCTGGGTGACCCCGTGCCACTTTCTCACGCCCGACGGCGAGCCCTTAGCAGAAATGATCCACTTGCAGGGTCGCGTCTCCGCCGAAGAACGTGTCGCTCGTCGTGCCGAGATCCGTACCGTTCAAGGTCCCCGTGGCGTCGGCCGGCCGGCTCGTCCCCTTGTCGGTGGCCGTGAAGTGCACGCACTTGCTGTGGAAGCTGAACTTGGAGTGGGTCTTGATGAGGTCGCCGGTGCCCGTCCAGTCCGCCACGATGGTGTCGGTCTCAGGGGATCCCACCGGGTTCCCGTTCTGGTCGAAGGCCTGCAGGGTGTAGGTCCCCTGAAGATGCGCAGACGTCAGGTTCGCCAAGTCCATGGTGAAGGTGTCGCCGGGGCCGGTGAGGTCGGAGTCCCCGAACTTGTCCGATACCTCGGTGCAGGTGATGTTCCCGTTCGGATCGGTGGTGCAGTCCTCCACGTCCTGGTACAGGTCCGAGTACAGAAACGTCCCGCCGTCGGTGCTGGTGAACACCCCCACGTACCAGGTGGTCTCCCGGACCGTGTCGGGCGTGAGCTGCACGTCAGAGTGCCAGAACGCCTCGGCCGTGGTGATGTTGCTCCGGAACGGCTTCTTGGCCTGGGCGGGTGCGGCCAGGGCCAAGAGCAGAAGAAGCGGGCAGGTGAGGAGAACGATCCATTTCCGCACGTGCTTGCCCCTTTCCCCGTCTCGCCCTGGCCGGCCGGTCCGAGCCACCCGGCGAAACGGACCCACACATAAGACACCCCGCTGTGCCACTAGGTTCTGCCCACTGTGGGCTGATCCCAAAAGTTCCCGGAAGGGGTCGGAAGGATGCCACGAAGCGCCGGGTCCGAGTGGTGGTGTAGGGGGTGGCCAAGACCCCAGGCGATGGAGGAGTCGTGAGTGCGGCCCTTTCCCCCGAAGGATCTCCGAGCTGAATCGCTGCAGGCGTCCAAGGCTGCTCCTTTCCCACCGTTGCAACATGGTTCAAGGCCCAGCAGGCGCACACCGACACTCCGGCAGCGGTGCGGCGATAGGCCATTCCTACGCTTAACCTTCAGCTCGGCGAGGTCGGCTCACTCCGATGTATCTGAGGTATCTGCGTTCTCGCCGGGGCTCGCTTTGGACTCTTGTCTCAGGGCAGCGATTCGATCATGGATGTCCGTCCAAAACGGGTCTGTGCCCGGCGCGCGGGCTCCAATCTCCTCGGAGCCCCTCTCGTCTGCCTCCGCCTCGGACTGGGGCCAGAACTCCCGCGGGCCACCGAGAGGAACGCCGGTCTGGTCGCTGGCTTCCACCGCGACGTCCCCGGGCTCCGAGCGGGTCGAGCCCAATGTGACGTCGGCCTCCTGATGGCTGGTGGGCTCCACGTGGTCCGACATCTGAAGACTCAGGGTTCGGAACCCGAAGGCATCGTCGCCAGCTCGATCGGCTCGGGACTTACGAGAGGACGCCTGGCGGTGCTCGTGACCTCCTCTGCCCCTTCGAGCGAGGAGGTGGCGACGCCACCAGCGAAAGCGGAACTTGCGGTATCCCCCAAGTGTCATGGTCGGCCCGTCTCCACTCGATCCGTCCGCGTCTCGGAGTGCCCTGCCACGTGCTTGAAACGCTAGCGGAGGAGATGGGAGAAGGGAATCATCAGAGGATGGGGCCGAAGACTGCTCCTGCGTACCCGAAACAATAGCCCTCGGCCTTAGGGCCAAGCCCCGGGCTACCTGAGCCGGCAGCGATTCGGGTCGCGAATCTGGCTCGGCCCGGGCCGGGCCATCGGGTCAGGGGCTTCCTCCTGTTCCTCCGGTTCGAACACTTGTTCGATCTGGCGGTGGGGAGCCCTCCAAGACTGTCGCTCTGCGTATGCACTCCGTATGCTCTGCGTCACCTCCATTCTTGGAGAGCCCCTGGTCGTGGTCGACGGGTGCTCGATGGCCCCACCCTCCTCCTCAGGCAGGGCATTCAGGGCGGGGGCCCCGCCCGGGAATCCCGACATCGCGATGATGCAGCGTGCGCTGGAACGGGGCGTACGATCAGCGACTTCGCGACGTTCTTCATCAAGCCGAACCGACCGGGCCCTCCCGACCTGGACAACCTCTTGAAGCCGGTCCTCGACACGCTGTTCACATCAGACAACGTGGTAGGGCCTACTGGAGTCCTCGTGGAAGCGAACGACACCTACGTCACAGAAGTCCGCGCGAGGAAGACAGAGGCGCCCGTTCGCGAGCAGGAAGGAGCGGACATCATCGTTACGTGGAGGCATTGCTGATGGTCGGATTTCTGGCGCTCACGTGGGTGAGCTTCGCAGAGCACCCCACGGCGCGTAACCTCCGACGCGCCATCCGAGATACGCTGCCGTTCGTCTAACCGTTCGGGTGCGCGGCGAGAGCTTCGCGCCGCCTCGGCGAGCATCCCTTTTCAGCGCCCTACAGACCCGGCCACCGGTCTCACTTGAAGGTGTTCTGTCGATTACCTCACGATTCGACAGGTGCAAGAACCCAGCCCACTCGGGCGGCCGACCCTTGGGGAACAGGTTCGTTCAGGTGGAAGGTGACTGTGCCCGCCGCGGCGTCCAGGGTCGCGGAGCGCACGAACAGCCTGGAACGAGTCTGCGCACCCGAGTCGTATTGCAGCAAGGCAAGGGCGATGTCACCGGACTGGATGACCAGCCCAGCCTGGGTTGCAGAATCCTGGCCGCCCTGCAGGAGGAGACTACCGGCCCGCTGAGGCCCGGACTCGCCGGGCTCTGTCGGATCGGTGGGTGTGGCCCCACTGCCCGAGGCGGCAGCCGTCAGCACAGACGCGAACTTGGCGCCGTCAGCTCGGCCGAGGCCCGTGCACGGATCCCATCCGGTGCGGGCTTGGTAGGCACCGTTGCCACCCGAGGTGATGTCGACGAAGACCCCTGCCCCAGCGGGTGCGTAGAGAATGGGGTTCAGGAACCCGGTGGCTCCTCCAGCCATCTGGTTCGCAAGAGCCGACAGGCCCGCATACAGGGGGGCGACAGCACTTGTCCCCCCGATCGCCTGCCACTGTCCGTCCACGAGCACGGCGTATCCGCTGGCCGGGCTCGCGTCCCCCGCCAGGTCGGGGACTCCCCGTCCTGTGTGTCCGAGGGGGTTCGCCGAAGCCGGCACACCGGCGTTGGCTTGGTAGTCCGGCAACGGGTAGAGCTCGCTCACGCCGCCTCCCGTGGCTGAGTCGGCGGCATCGTCCCACACCACTTCAGATTGGATTGCGGTGGCGCTCGCCGTGAGACGGGTTCCCCCGCAGGCCGTGACATACGGGCTCGATGCGGGATAGTCGGCATGTTGCCGACCGTCCCCGACACCGTCGTCGGATCCTGAATCCCCCGCCGCCACGAAGACGCTAATTCCGAGAGTTGCCGCCTCTTTGAACGCCTCGTCCATCGCCGTGCGACCCTGTTGCGACCAGCCCTCTTCCGGTGCACCCCAGCTGATAGAAATGATGGAGGGCTTGTTCTGGGCGTCGTGGATCGCCGCACTCACAGCTTCCACAAATGAACGGAATGACGCATCGGGTGCGAAGTAGACGACGATCTTGGACCCGGGCGCGATAGCCCCTGCGACCTCGATGTCGAGCATGACCTCACCGTCGGCGTTGGCGTCCGCTCCGGGAGTGTTCTGGCCACCCAGCACCGACACGGCAGTCACAGCCGGGGCGGTGAGCCCCAGCTTCGCGAAGTAGACCGAGATGTCTGGCGCGGAAAACCCTCCCCCTAGCTCCACGATTCCGATGCACTGACCGGCACCCGTAACGCCTGTCGGGAACCCGAGCAGATGGGCGAGCTGGGGCGGGGTGAAGAAACGGAGCGTGGTATTCGCCTCGGCTTCTACGCGGGCTCCGGCCGCCCCCACATCGGGGCCAGATACGGCATCTTCTGCGATCAGGGGTCCTCGCTTGATATGCGGCGCCGCCCCATTGGAGGGACCGCCGGGCACGTCCCTTTCGGAGATCATCTGGCCGCGCCGAAGATGCGGGGTGGCCTGAGGCCGGTTGTCCAGCCCGAACACGCCCTGGACGATCTGGGCGACGTCAGCTGGGACCATCACCGGTCCGGTGCGCATGCGGTACTGGACCCCGCCGTGCTCGTATCGTTGGAGGTCGACGCCGAACGCGTCGTTCAGTGCAGCCACCGACCCCCGCAGGACGATCCGCCGGCGGGCCTGGTCGAGGTCCACGACGTCCAAGCCGTGGTCGGCGGCAAAGGCCTGTATCCGTTCGATGTCGGCTGAGTCGGCGGCCCGCATGCTGGCCAGCTCCTCGTAGGAGAGGAACCGGCGGCCTCCTCGTACCGTGGTCGCACTCTCGAACGCCGACTCGAAACCCCCGGTGGTGCCGGGGCGAATTATTACTGTGACCTCGGCGGTCTCGTCAGGATCAGCAGGTCCGATGGGCTGGGCACCTGATATCTCGACGCGGGCGCTCCCGCCAAGGGGGACACGATCACTCGTGCTCATCGCTGCCCACCTCCTTCTGTACTAGGTGCACCCCCCCTGAGGTGGAAGCTGATTCGCCGCGAATCCACCGAATGGCTGCTCGAGTAGTCAACGCCTTGCGGATCGGGGTGTCAATCCCTCGAGTTGCCTCAGGAGAAGTGTCCTCGGGAGGCTCTCTCTTCTCCGTTCCTTCAAAGGCGAAAATGAGCGCGTTTCTGCAGCTCACGAAACATGAAGCGGTGGAACGTGCCGCGTTCGGCGCAGCCTCACGCTAAGGTCCGACAGCGGGCCCTCAGAACCTGACACCGCATGATGGGGTGTCGCGGGGTCCCCGAGGTTCGCCGAGGCAGGAGCAATCCAAGCTCGGTCACTTCCCACCTCGTCGCTGTAGGGGTCTCTAATCGAGGGGCCCTCCCGCGCGAGATCACCGAGCCTCGAGCAGTGACCTTCTAGCTTTGTCAAGCGGTCGGTTCCAAACTGTTGCTTCCGGCCCAACCCCTACAACCCCGGCTGCCGCAACCGGGCACGCCTGCTACGGCTTACCGCGCGAAGCCCGAGCTCTGTCGACGGCGGCCGCGCCAGCCGAGAGAGCCGCGCGCCGCGCTTCTTCCTCCGACCCGTACGCGCCCTCGTAACCGCCAGCGAGAGAGACTCTCTGCCCGGCATCGAGCAACTCAGCCCCCGAGGTCCAGGCGCCCGCCATCGTCTGCCTCGTCGTCACGATGATTCGTCGTCCGTGGTACGACTCCTCGTATTCCATGTCGTGACTATACGCTCGGTCCGGTAGTAGCTCCCCGCTGGTGGAGTGCCGAAGCTGCGCGAGGGCAGCTACTTCCCGGACTGACTGTCGCAGCCGGGCGGGCAGGCGGAGCAGGCTTTGGTGTCGGTGATCGCGGCCGCCTACCTAGCCGGCGTCTCGACCCGCCGGGTGAGAAGCTGGTGCAGCAGCTTGGCGTCGACCGGATGTCGAAGAGCCAGGTAACCGGGTGGGAGGAGCCTCGACCAGGTCCAGTTGCCCCTTCCTGTTCACACGACTACTATTCGTTGACGGACATAGGGGGACGATATGGCGGAACCAAGAGGAATCCCTTCCCTCAGCGCATTCCTCGACTCGCTGCAATCCGCGGAGCACGGTGAATATGCGGCAAGAGCTGCGAGCCGAGTGGCTCACGAAGACGCTTTCGCCGACATGAAAGGCCACATTCTGGCGCTCTACGAGCAGGTGGAAGCACCGCACAGTTTCATGGATGAAACCGGTGCAATCTTCGACTGCATTCCGATCGAGCAGCAACCCTCGCTGAGAGGGTCGACGGAGGCAGTGGCCACGGCGCCGGACCTCCCCCCGCTGGAAGCGGCGGACGGTTCGGCACAGGCGGCGGCGACCGGCGGTGAGCAAGATGAACGGCATGACACATTGACAGCTTCGCCGCTTAGTCCTGACCGGAAGGACTGGCACGGAAATGCCATGCACTGCCCTGAGGGCACGATCCCGATGCGACGGGTCACCCTTGAGGACACGACCCGATTCCCGACGTTGCGGGATTTTATGCGAAAGGGACCGCGAGGGGCCGGTCGCCCTCCTCGGGCAGCTGAGCCGCCCACGGTTCCGGCGACTCACCGGTGGGCCCATGCCTACCAGAACGTGAACAACGGGGGCGGTCACAGCTTCCTCAACCTCTGGCGCCCCGCGATCGGGGCCAACCAGATCTTCTCGCTCTCCCAGCACTGGTATGTCGGTGGCAGCGGCGCGAACCTACAGACCATCGAGTGTGGGTGGCAGGTCTATCCCGCGATGTACGGTGACGCGCAGCCGCACCTGTTCACGTACTGGACGGCGGACGACTACGCGTCCACCGGCTGCTACAACCTCACCTGCCCTGCATTCGTCCAGATCTCATCCTCGTTCGTCCCCGGCATGGTCGTCGGCCCGATCAGCGTGTCCGGAGGCCCGCAGTACAGCATGGAGTTGGCCTATTGGCTCACCGGCGGACGTTGGTGGCTGTATTACAACGGGACCCAAGGGAGCAACGCCATCGGCTACTACCCGGTCACGCTGTACGGCGGTGGTGCCCTCGCCTCGCACGCCACCGAGATCGACTACGGCGGCGAAACGGTGGGCACCACGAGCTTCCCGCCGATGGGAAGCGGCGCGTTCGCGAACCAGGGCTGGCAGAAGGCGGCGTATCAGCGCACCATCGGCTACTGGCCGCCCCTGGGAGGAGCGATGATCAACGCCAGCTTGACCCCGTCGCAGGCATGGCCCGGCTGTTACACGGCCCAAGTCACTCTCTATGCCGCACCGTGGAGCGAAACGCTCTGGTTCGGGGGCCCAGGCGGTAGCTGCTAGACGAGCACGCGGTAGCTCAGCCTCGTTTGGGTCAGGGTCGGCGCGTTAGCGGAGCCGGGAGCCCGATGATCACGGGCTCTCAGGAAGGCGCTCCGGTTCTGGGCTGGAACGGATTGGTCCCCGTCGACCGGCGTTGACAGACTCGCCCGGGCGCCGAGGAACCCAGGATCCCATCGTGTCCGACTGACCCGCGGCCTGAGGAACGATCGACAGGACTGCCTCAACTGCGCCCCTTCGGCGGCCTGCGCCAACCACACTAGCTAGCTAGGGTGGTCGTCACGCAGACGGGCATGCAGAATGACAAGGCCCTGGGTAGGAGCACCTGCCGTGACGGTCATCCCCAATCGATGCATATGGTGCCACCGGACGTCGTCCGAGGTCGTGTTCGACCGAAGCCACGTGGTCCCGGAGAGTGTGGGCAACGACAACCAAGTGCTGCCATCCGGAGTCGTGTGCCGACCCTGCAACGCCTACTTCGGGGCCAAGGTGGAGCCCGCGCTCCTGGCGGATCCGGTGTTTCACGCCCAGGCCGTCATGCTGCGTCTGGCCGACCCCGAGGACATGAACGAGTTCCGAGACCGGATGTTCGATCACCAGCATCCCTCCCAGACTCCGCCGGCAAGGAAACTCGCGCTCTCGACACACTTCGACAAGAACGACCTCACACTGGATGTGGCCTACACCATTGAGGGGCAACTGCACCGCGCCTACCCTCCTCACGATCTGGCCATCCTGTCACGAGCCGTCCACAAGATCGCATTCGAGGGTCTCGCCTGGAGCGTATTCGTGAGGGGAATCGATGCCTCTCTCGATCTGTTCTCTTCCCAGTTTGAGCCGGTGCGGCGGTGGGCACGTCAAGGCAGTCCTCCTGCCCCGGTTCGACCTGTACTGCGTTTTCACTCAGAGGCGCCGAGGCTTGAGTGGGAATGTGCTTACCGACAGTTCGGCGCTGTCGTCACTGGAGAACTGAATCTCTTCGGTGATTGGTATGCGGTGTCACTGACGTCCACCAGCGTCGACGCCCTCGGCGACCTCCGTCCTTTGGTCCCCGATCTGGTCCGGGAATCTCGTCTACCCGAAGAGTTGGCGAAGGTGTGGGTAGTGGGAGATGTCTTTTCGTCCTTGGACACCCCGTGAGGTCCCGGCCACGCAGGGTGCCAGGGGCCAACTAACTCACCTACCTTTACCCGGTCGCCGGGACCCGTCGTCAGGAAGTTCGCTTCTTTCTTTCCCCGCTCCTCCGGAGGCGAAAATGGGGGGTGAAGCGGTGGAAGGTGTCGTTTTCAGCGGCACCCTCTAGCGGAGGTTCTGAGGCGGCTCCCAGGAGCCGGCGGCCACGTCATCGCCGATGAACGAGGCCTCAGCTACGCCGGACGAGCCTACCGATCAATGAAGCCAGCCAGTGAACCACCATGAGCAGCGCTCTCGCTACGCTGTTTGGCTGCGGTTGGACATACACTCGCTCCATCTCGAAGACCCCTCGCCCGTTCGTCGCCGCCCGGATCACCCCGGTGGCCCCGCCGAAGGCCGCTCCCTGATGAGCCGAGAGTTCTGCGATCGAAACAATGGGCATGCCTCGCGACCTTGTCCAGGCCCACCGGTCCGTTATCCCGTCGTTCTCCCGCCGGGCCCGGTAGACCCCCTGATCGGTGCCGATGAACACGGTGCTGGAATCCCGAAGGGAGGGGTCGCCCGGGTCCACCACTACGCAGGTGATGCTCAGGACCTCCAGGGTGGGTCGGAACTCGGCGTCGAGCGTGCTCTCGGTCCACGTCCCCGGATTGCTCCGGGGGGTGCCATCCGGGCTCGAGCGGACGAACTCCTTCACCCGACCCGGGCTGGTCTCCCCCTCGAACACCGCCACCAGCCGGTCCGGGATGTTCAGGTCGACGGAGATCCCATTGACTGCCACACTGCTCCCGGCCGAGGCCAACTCCCACCCGAACTCGGGCGATCCCCGCCAGATCTCCCCGACGGAGGTTCCCAGGTAGTAGATCATCGGGGCGTCGAAGGTCAGACTTTTGGCGAAGGCCATGGTCTTCGTGAGGCCCCCCTTGCCCGGTGGTTCGATCGGCTGCCAGGAAGACGCCGCGCGGAGAGTCCCGGCCGAGAGCGAGTCGGCCTGGGTCGTCCTGGACAAGACCCCCGAGGCGAGATCCAGGCGGAACAGGTGCCCGGGCCGGTAAGGATCGGTCCAGTGCGCCGAGGGGCCGGATTGGAAGATCGTCTCCTGCGTGGCGATGGCCAAGACATGCGGCGCGGTGACCGCGCGGTCGATACTCCCGTCGACGCCGGCGTTGTCGTCGAAGTACACGATCGTGGACGGTGCACCCCCGGCATCGAACCTCGCCTGAGAGCCGTCCCCGTCCGAGATCAGGGAGCCGGCGCCGGTGGAAGGGTCGACGAACACGGTCCCGATGTGCCACAAGCCCGTGACCACACCGTCTTGGTTCCGGGGATCAAGCCCGATCGAGCCGCACTGGCCCACGGTGATGCCCCCGGTGATGGAGCGCCACCGGATGAACCCAACCTCATCGATCTCCCCTCTGACCACACCGCCGTCGTTGATGACGAACACAAGCTCCCGGACGATGTCGGACGACTGGAACGAGCCCGGGTTGGCGATGACCACGTCGTGGAAGTCGACGTGGATGTCGAGACCGGAGCACATGGGATTGGGCTGAGCGCACCCGGCGACGTTGGTCCAGGAGTTGCCCATCACCCCGGAGGCCGGATCGTTCAGCCCGCCCCGGCGACCGCCGTCGGAGGCCACCCAGAGGTTCGTCTGGGCGACCCACACCACGTCGGAGCCGGCCTGGCCGACCGCGAGCGCGTTGGTGAAGTCCAACTGATCCTCCGAGGGCGGAGACGGTCGCTGGAGCCAGCCGGTGCCGGGATCGCGCTGAGCGAACAGCCAGTACTGCTCCCCGGCGTTGAACCCGGCGTAGACCATGCGCTGCTGGGTCGGCCTCGACGCAGCGAGGGCGATCCGGGAGTAGGGAACGGTCGGGCTGACCTGCTCGCGGGTCCACTGGGTCCCTGTGGGGTCGGTCGACCGGTAGACGCCCATCCGCCACACTGCCACGAGCATCCGGCCGTCGGTGGGGTCCACCACGAGGTCGCCGAACACCGGGGCCCGGCCTAACGTGTCGAGGTCGGGCAACCCGTCCGTCAGCCGCTCCCAGAAATCGGAGCCGTCTTCCTGGTAGCGGAAGAAGCCGGCATCGGTTGTGGCAAAGACGGCGGTCGGAGTCCCGGGGCGAACCACGAGTCGGTTCACCGTGCGCCCACTCAAGACCTCGTTCGCGCGTTGGAGTGGATCCACTCCGATGGGACGCCAGATCCCACCGGCGTCCGTCGACCGGAACACGCCAAGGGATGGCCCTGCCAGGCAACAAGACGGGATCAGATCGCCCGTGCCGGCGTAGATCGTGTCTGGATTCGAAGGATCGACGGCCAGCGAGGCGATGGCCGAGGTTCCCCGGCGGGCTCCTGAACGCAGTCCGCGCACCAGCTGGAGGTCAGTGAGGGGCCGCCAGGTCCCTCCGCCGTCCTCGGTCTTCCAGACTCCACCCTCCGCGCCCCCCACATAGATGACGTCGGCGTCGGCCGGATGAACCGCGATAGCCATGACGTGGCCGCTGACCACGTTGTCGCCCTCGGGGACGGCGCTCGGTCCAATTGACACCCAGTACTCGTTAGGAAGTGGACTCACGTCCGCACCCCCTCCTCGTTTCGGTCCGCACCCCCTCCTCGTTTCGATCGTCCAGCAGCCTATTGACACTCGCTCCGTTCTGTCTTTGCGGCTGGGCCAGTTTGGGCCGCGGAGAGCATTATCGAACGCCCGCGATCTCCACGCTCATCGGGAAGTTATGGCGCGTTCCTGCTGCTCGCGGACCATGGCTGCCACGGGTCTTCGACCCCCTGGGGGGTAGGCCGTTCCCCATCAACTGCCCACAACTGCCCGTTTGTTGGCCGCCATAGCGGCCTCGGGAAACCGCATCGTGCCTGGTCAGGGCCACGACCCGGACCTACTCGAATTGCTCCACGCGGGCAGGTGGGAATTCCGACTCGTCGCGCGGCATGCTCGCGGCCCACCCCGCGAGCCGCAAGGGATGTTGGTATGGGCCCGGAAGCAGCACCCCAAGCCCTGCTCGGGGACTGGGCGTCGGCCGCGTCAAGAAGAAAGCGGGAGGGCGCTTAGCCGAAGTTCGCGGACGACCAGCCAACCTGTGGAACTGGCAAGGGCCGCGCTCCCTTTCAGCTCGTAGTCTGGGGCATACGTCTGTGTGTGCTTGAGTCGGGACCATGGCTGCAAGGAGCACGAGTGCGCGCGACCGAACAAGAGCAAACGGGAGGGGCCGGCGTAAGCGAGGTCATGGGGAAGTTCGAGCGGATCGGCTGGGGGCCGGTTCGCAACGAGGCACATGACCTCGGAACCGATCTCCTAGTGCAGGCTCGCGATTCGCGACGGTTCGATCGCGGCCTGATCGTGGGGGCCCAGGTGAAGGCCGGACCCACCTACTTCGAGGACGAGGAACGAGACGAGGACGGTGCAGTCGTCGGGTGGTGGTACTACGAGCCAGGAGCGGCGCACTTCGATGACTGGGTCACCCATTGCCTCCCGCACCTGCTGGTCCTGCACGATCTCCACGCCGACGTGTCCCACTGGGTCCACGTCACCGCCGACCGGGTGACCCGCACTGGGAAGGGGTGCAAGATCCTCGTCCCGGCGGACCAGACCATCGACCGCGAGCACTTAGACGACCTGTTGTCGGTCGCCGCCCGGCAGAGGGCGGCACCCGCAATCGAGGGAACTCCCCGAGCAATTGCGCGGGGACGACGGTGGGGGCGGGGGGTCGGGCCAAACACCGGCCACAGCGTCTGGGTCCGGTAGGGGGAGGTGAGGATGAAGTACATCCCGAAGGCGAATCCCAGGCAGGGGGGCGCGAGTCGGGCGAGGCCCTTCACGGACGCCAGGGGCCGGGGAAGGGAAGAAGGGCAACCCGCTGAGGGGGCGTACACGCTGGTGTTCGCTGCTCTGATGTGCCAATTCCAGCCAATATTGGCCAGAATTAGCCACCCCCCTCCCCCCCGGCCTCTTGGATCGACGTGTGCCACCCCCCGGGCGTGCAGCGCGTGGGGAGCGCCGTGCCAGGCCGGCCGGGTCGCCCCGAGGTTACCGAGCGACCGTGAGCCCGTGCTTGCGAAGCCTCTCGTCGACCAGGTCGGCGGTCTCCGGAGGGATGACGATCGTCACCGGCCGGGTGTCCTTCTCCTCGGGGGCCGGCGCGAGCATCCCCGAGATCTGCAGCAGGAGTCGGATGGCCCCGAGCCTCCCGTTCCAGTGGGGGATCTCGTGGACCTGGCCGGTGCCGTCCACCACGGCGGTGGTGGCCCGCAGAGCCTCCTGCAGGACCCCCACCACCTGGGGGATGAGGGCCACGATGTCCCCCCGTCCCGCCCTGAGGGTGGCCGCGAGCTCATCGGCTCGGGCCCGGGCCTGCTCCTCGAGCTCCCCGGCGAAGACCTGATCGCGCCGCCACGCCCCGACGGTGTGGCGGTTGACCCGGAGCTCCCGGGCCACGTCGGAGTCCGACGCCCCCTCCGCCAGCAGGGCCAGGGCCTGACGCTGCTTGGGGGTGAGCGAGGAGGCCGGGGACTCTTCTTCTGGTGCTGTCGCTGTGCTCATTTCGATTGCCTTCGATTCTCTCGTGGAACGAAGATGGGAACCCCGACGGCCCGGCCGTCAGCGGCTCCCATCCCGTTCCTTCCAATGTCATTGCTGTGCTTCCAGAGTAGACCGTCTGCGGTGTTCGCGTTTCGGCGCGGACCACGCCGGGGGGGCGCCCCGCTTCTTTCGAGGTGAGGACGCTTTCGGTCCTCGAGGGGTGCGCTGCAATCGGGCCCACCCGCCGGTCCGGCCCGGGGCGCGCCGGCGCTTCGCCCTACCGCTGGATCCGGCTTGCTCGGTACGTCGGCCCTCTGGGCGGACCTCAGCCCTGAGGCCAGGGTTCTGTCCCCGACGGCCCCGACGACAGGTCGGCCCCGTCGCCCGGATCATCGGTCAGGTCATCCACCAGGAGCGAGACGAGATCCCTCGGTGGGGGGACGACGTAGGTGGGCCTCAGCCGCCGGCGCTCCCGGCGGGCCGTGGCAAGGGCCCAACCGAGGGGTACCGGGAACCCGTCGTTGGTGACCTCCGCCCCTCGCAGAGGAAGGAGCAGCCGAAGGAGGCCTTCCAGGGCCCGGTAGGGCCCCGGGTCTGCGGCCAGCATGAACTCCGCGCGGTATGACCCGTCGGGCAGCTCGGCGAGCGCGCTCGCCCCGTCTTCGGCTCGGGCCAAGACCCTGGGGAAGTCCATGTCCCTCGACGGTCCGAACCGCACCGTGAACCTGGTGGCCGGCCCCGAGGGAGGGTCACCATCTCGGACCACCCGGAGGGCGGGGCCTCCTCTCGATGCGGATCTTCGGATGAGGGCGGTGCCGGCCGATCGGGCCCCCAGGCCATCGCCTGGCCGAGGGCGGGGGACGTCTTGAAGGGTTCGCCCCGGATCGAACAGGGGGCAGGGGCCGCACCGGGCGGCCACACCATGGAACGGCTCTCGGCACGCCCCGTTTCGGACCAGTTGACCGGCGGCGCACGATCCCATCTCCTGCACCAGGGCGCCCGAGACTGGAAGGCCGTCTGCTGTCATCTCGGTTCCCCGCCAGTTCCGGACGAGCCGGCACAGGGCCCCCACATGGGCGAACACCGCGGGGTCGGCCCGGAGCATGAACGTGGCCCGGAGCCGCCCCGGGGTGAGCTCGGTGAGCTCGGCCCCCGCGGCCTGGGCGTGGGCGAGGGCCCGGGGGAAGAACTGCGATCGGGCGGGCCCGAACACCACGGTGAGCGTGGTGTGGCTGGGCCGGGGCACGAGGGTGAGTCTGGCCTTGGTGCTCGGTGTCATGGTGGGGGGCTCACTCTTGCAGATCTCGTGGTCCCTCGGGTGGCCCGAGGTCCGCTGGGTAGGGGCGATGCGCGGGAATGGTTGGACCCGTTTCGTTGCAGCCTCTTAAGGTGTTGGATGAACGCCGCCCAGCGGCGCAGGTCCAACACTCTGAACAGTCCACCGTGCCGGCGATCTCGTCCCACGGCTCCGGTCCGTAGATCGGCGGCTTGCGGGCGGGCACCATCAGCCCCAGGCGCTCGTGTGGGGGCCGGTGGCCCGGGCTCGGAGCGCTTCGAGCGCCGTGGCCTTTCCCACGTCGGTGAGGCCGTAGCTGCGGTCCCGCCAGTCGCCACCTACCGATAGGAGGCCGAGGGCACGCCCCATGTTGAGGGTGTGGTGGATCGCCCAGCTCACGTCACGCTCATCGGCCGGCTCGCCGGTGCGGGTCTGCCGGAAACCCTCCTCGGCGACCGCTTGGCGGACGGTGGCGTTGATGTCGTCGTAGGGCATGAGCTCGGTGTCGGCGAGGAGGGCCAGGAACAGCTCGCCGGCGAAGATGTGGAAGGCGTTGTCGCCGAACACCCCGCGCGCAACCGAGCGCCACAGGACCCCGGGGTCGCCCACTTGCGCGCGCCCCCTGTTGGTCAGCGCGAGCTTGCGCCCGGACCGGCGGGCGAGCCCGAGGCGCTGGGCCAGGTGACGAAGTTGGTGGAGGTCGTACAGGTCGTCCTCGGAGCGGGGAGGGCGGGAGAAGTCCCACCCGAAGCGATCGGCGGCAGCCTGGACGAACCCCTGGCTGAGGTTGCCGGTCTGGGTGAGTGGGATGCCGTCGGCGAGCTGGTCGAGCAGCCATCGCATCAGCGGCAGCGGGTCGCCGGCCGGCAGCTCGATCGGGTGGAGGAACCGGTTGGCGATCGACGAGAGAAGCTGGCGGCGGGTCTCGCTCCGACGGCTCGCGAGCCAGGCTTCGATTCGCTCGGTGAGGATGGCCTGCGCGAGCGTCTGGCCGGCCAGCTCCCCGCGGGGTCGGTTCAGATGGGCCCGCACGAGCTCCTGTTGGCGGCTCCTCCAGCCTTGGGCCCCCGGCACGAGATCGCCGCCGGCCACCGCCAGCTCCAGGAAGTCGGCCGTCGAGGAGAGCGCACGTGACTCCTCCCATCCCATCGTGGAGCCCCACTCGAACTCGGGAAGGTCCGGCGGTCGGATGCCCGAGGCGGTGTCGGCCCCGTGGAACGCCTTCAGGCCTCTCCCGTCGTCCTCTTCGTACGCCCGGAGGATGTCACTCGTCGTGTCCGACCTGCAGATGGCGGCGTAGCGGGGCAGGCCGAGGAGGTCGAGGGCCCGGCCGAGCGCCGCCACGATCGCCAGCTTGTGATCGATGTCCGTCATCCACTTGAGGGGAAGCGAGTACCACAGGTAGTACTGGATGCGTTCCTGGGTGATGAAGGCCAGGCCGTTCTCGCCGGCGACCCATTCGAGGGCGGCCTCGGCGTCGTCGGCGGCGGACGGGTCTTCCGCC
>WNGL01003355.1_pt1 | contig 21341 bp, 18 predicted proteins | sample 5400591 | NCBI WGS metagenome assembly WNGL01 (sample SAMN13153377, study PRJNA577476) | soil metagenome | isolation source: 80 cm soil or saprolite under Garry oak tree replicate 1 | place: USA:California | collected 2016-06-15 | reverse complement strand
GCTATAGTCTAACATGACGTTGAGAGAGTGGTATTTGAGTAGGGTCTGACTGATGATCAAGTAATGTGGTTCATCGCCAGAGGGGGGAGAGGAAAATTGTACATAGATGAAGGAAGTCGTAAAAAATACTACGCCACAATAGAGTATGAGCAATAGTAAACGGTGTTTTGCGATGGTTTGATATATTCGATTGAGTGGCATATGGTTGTCTTTATTTCTACTTTGTGACAAGTATATGCGTTCTGTCAATGATTTCCTGCTGATTGGTGCGGCTACGCTGCTACAAAGTATCTTGGAAACGTATGCTAATATGGGTGGTATATTACATTCTATTTGTGGTATATTACATTCTATTTTATGCAAAGGACAAATTGACCTATGCAAGATATTCGCATAGAGCGCTGGGCGCACACACTCGTGCATTATTCTTTGTACATCAAAGCAGGCGAAACCGTTGCGATCCATGCAACTCCGCTGGCGACTCCTCTGGTGGAGGCTGTTTACCGTGAAATTCTTCGTGTGGGTGCTCATCCCCTTGCTCTGATAGACCTGGAAAGCCTTGAAGAGATTCTTTTACGTGTAGGCAATGAAGCGCAGCTCATCAAAAAGTCGCCGGTGTTGACTGCGGTGGCAGCGCATTGTGATGCGCGGCTGTTTATTGCATCGCGTAGTAACACAAAAGCCCTCAGTAGTGTAAAGCCTGAGAACGTGTCGCAGCGACGCTCGGCTTTTCGAGATAGCTACGAGGTTACGCGAAAACGCGAGCAGGCTGGAACGTTTCGCTGGTCATCGACGCTGTATCCCACCAGTGCATATGCCCAGGATGCTGAAATGTCCCTGCACGATTTCGAAGAATTTGTCTTTGATGTCTGTTTCCTCAATGACGTCGACCCTATTGCTCGCTGGAGAGAACTCTCTGAGCAGCAGCAACGCCTGGTAGATTGGCTTGTAGGGCGCAAAGAGGTACATATCATGGGCGATGGTACTGATCTGATGCTCTCTATTGCAAACCGCAGGTTTATCAACAGCGATGGGAAGCGCAACTTCCCCAGCGGCGAGTTCTTTACGGGGCCGGTGGAAAATAGCGCCAATGGCGTGATTCAGTTTGACATTCCAGCATCGCACGATGGTCGCACGATTGAAGGGGTGCGCCTGGTGTTCCGCGATGGGAAAGTTATCGAGGCAAGCGCGCGCCAGGGGCAGGCGTACCTGGAACATATGCTGGAGATGGATGCTGGCGCTCGCCGTCTTGGTGAATTTGCTTTTGGCAATAATGCTCGCGTGGATCGCAGCACGAAAAATGTGCTTTTCGATGAGAAGATGGGAGGTACGGTACATCTTGCATTGGGCGCGAGTTATCCTGAGACGGGTGGAGTGAATGAATCTGCTCTGCACTGGGATATGGTCTGTGATCTGCGCCAGAGGGGTGAAGTGTGGGTTGATGGTGTGCTGTTTCTAAAAGATGGCACAATCGTGATTTAGACGTTGCTAAGTTCCCTAAAGATAGCATAGAATATACATACGTATTGATTTCCCCTGTGCTTGAAAGCACAAATTCATTTTTGGAGGCCCATTTGGAGCAGGAACAACAGTTATCCAACTTCGAGACTATAGAAGATGTACAGAGGGCGATGTTTGCCCAGAGTTATATTGCCGATCGCAGTCTGTCCACGGCGGTGTTCCTGGCTCTCAAACGACGTAAGCCACTTTTGTTGGAAGGCGAACCCGGTGTTGGTAAGACGGAAGTAGCTAAAGTGCTTGCCGCTATTCTCGACACTCAACTGATACGTCTGCAATGTTACGAAGGTATCGATATCAGTACGGCGGTATACGAGTGGAATTATACACGCCAGATGCTGCACATACGCCTGATGGAAGCGGGAAAGATTAATCGCCAGGAAGAACTCAAAGAGGTTTTTGGTCCAGAATTCCTGATGAAACGTCCTTTGCTCCAGGCTATCGATGCAGCCAACGCCAAAACTCCCGTGCTGTTGATTGACGAACTGGATCGTAGTGACGAAGAATTCGAGGCGTACCTGCTCGAGTTGCTCTCTGATTTCCAGATTACGATCCCGGAAATTGGCACAGTCAAAGCCAAAGCTGCGCAGGAGATGTCTCTACTATTGGATTGATTTTCCTTCTTTGGAGAAAGAGTACTCTATCGTCCTGGCTCGTATGCCTGGCGTGCCCGAAAGACTGGCGAAGCAGGTCTGCGTCTTTGTGCGCGAGTTGCGCAGCATCGATCTGTACAAAGCTCCAGGTGTGGCAGAGACGCTGGACTGGATTAGCTCCTTGCTGGCGCTCAATCAACTGGAACTGGTCGAAGGCCCTGTACGTGATACACTGGGAGCACTACTCAAGTATCAAGATGATGTGTTGAAGGTTGGTGGAAACGACATGTACAAAATCTTGCAGAAGGCACGGGGAGTCTCCTAGTTATGAGCGAAGTACCACGGGAGAATGGTCATTACTTTGCTACTCATCCGCTGAGCCAGATTGAGCTTGAACGCGGCGAGCGCTTGCTTTACCGCTTAACTGAATTTGGCCATATCCTCTGGGAATCGGGCATTGACGTTGGGCCGCGGCAGATACTTGATCTCTCTGAGACCCTGAACTACATCGATATCACCAACAAAGAGGACTTTTATAACACGCTCAAAAGTTCTCTGCTTGCCCGGCATGAGCAGGAGACACTCTTTGACCAGTTGTTTCTCTACTTCTGGTATATGCGGGATCGTCAAGGTAAAAAGGTTGATAATCCAAAGGGCGCGGCGAAGCGTGACGAACGACAGATGCGACTTCCCCCCTCAGAGCGCAAGAGATTGGCGGAGCACATGAACGCTAACGAGCAGCAGCGTAAGGACCTGCGGGCTGAGATGCGCCAGAGCGAGCGGCCCCGTCGTGCGAATGAGCGTATTGACAAAGAGGACGATGAGGATGACGCGAATCCACAGGGAACGGCCTATAGCGCTATTGAGATGCTGAGGAAAAAGGATTTTGAATCTTTTACCTGGGAAGAGGTGCAGGAAGCCAAAAAGCTGATGGCTGAAATGCGTTGGCACCTGGGAATGCGCCCGACGCATCGCAAGGCTCCGTCGCGTAAGGGTTCATATCCTGATATGCGGCGTATCGTCCGCCGTAACCTCAAATACGGTGCAGAAATCCTTGAACTGACCTGGCGTGAAACCAAGATGAAGCCACGTCCAGTAGTGATCATCTGCGACATCAGTGGCTCAATGAGCCTCTATTCTCGGCTGTTGTTGCATTTCATTCATACCATTTCCAATGGCTTGATGAACGTCGAGGCCTTTGTTTTTGGGACGCGCCTCACACGAGTTACACGGCAACTGAAAAAACGCGACGTTGATGATGCTGTGCGCGATGTCTCCAAGTCGGTCCAGGACTGGTCAGGAGGGACGCGCATTGGCGACGCGTTACATTACTTTAACCATCATTGGGCCAGGCGCGTACTCGGGCGCGGCGCTGTGGTGCTGGTGATCAGCGATGGATGGGATCGCGGGGATGCCAGTATACTGCAGGTCGAGATAGATCGCTTACAGCATAGTTGTCACCGGTTGATCTGGCTCAATCCGCTGCTTGGTTCTCCTGATTATCGCCCCTTAACCATCGGTATGAAGACGGCTTTGCCGTATATTGACACTTTTTTGCCTGCCCATAACCTGGATAGCTTAATCAGTGTGGGTAAACTCTTGCAGAGTATCGATGATAGCCGCCCGACGCGCAGCGCTGCTGCACAGCGAAAGGCTATTGCCGCGTGGACTAAGACAAGTGCTATCTAGATGCCATTCCTGGTGAGTAGCGGGTTCGTTAGACTATTGGAGGTTTCCTATGCGAGATGTGCTGAATGATATTGAGCGATGGCGCGCACGAGGTGAACGCGTGGCCGTTGCCACCGTTGTTTCTATGGCAGGTTCTGCTCCTCGAAGGCCCGGTGCGAAACTGGTTGTCAGTGAAAGTGGTGAACTGGCCGGCTCTGTGAGTGGTGGTTGTGTCGAGCCAGCGGTTGTCGAAGCTGCCATGGAAGTTATCGAGAATGGAAAGCCACAACTGCTTGAGTTTGGTATTACCGAAGAAGAGAATATCGAGCAGATAGGCCTGGCATGTGGTGGCACCATTCACGTCTTCGTCGAGCGGCTGGATTGGTGACCGTGATTTGACATACTATATACGTGACGAGAAATAGATATAGAGAACCTTCTCATGAGTAAATTGTTCGAAGAACTGAGAGACCAGCTGAACCAGGAAAAAGGGGTCGCATTGGCAACGGTAGTGCGCGGCAAAGAGCATGTCGGCGCTAAGCTCCTTGTCTTTGCAGATAAGAGAACTGATGGGACGCTGGGGAATGCAGAGCTTGATGCGCGTGTCATTGAAGACGCTGACCACGCTATCTGGCATGGAGATGCAGGAACATATACGTATACTATCGAAAGTCCTGCTAGATTGCTATCCTATGATGTCTTCATCGAAGGCTTTACCCCGCCACCAACGCTGATAATCGTGGGCGCAGGGCATATCGCTATTCCCCTGACTACCTTTGCCAAGACCCTCAATTACCGCGTGGTGGTGGTTGATGCTCGCGCGGCTTTTGCCACGTATGAGCGATTCCCCCATGCCGACGAACTGATTGTTGAGTGGCCGGATGAAGTGCTGGAGAGGATGGATCTGAATCCGTCTACATCAGTAGCAGTGCTGACGCATGATCCAAAATTCGATGAGCCAACGTTAAAAGTAGTTTTAGCACGCCAGGTAGGATATGTGGGCGCCATCGGTAGCCGAAAAACCAGTGAGGAACGCAGTGAGCGCCTCAAGAAGCAAGGGCTGACGGATGAACAGCTCGCTCGCATTCATGGACCGATAGGCCTCAACATTGGAGCTACCTCACCAGAAGAGATGGCCCTCGCTATCATGGCTGAGATCGTTGCCACGCGGTATGGTAAGGGTCGTCCAGCAACTTCTGACTGGAAAAAATAGAAAAGCGAAACTTCAACTGATCTATTTCGTCATTACTTAGTAGGAAAAAGCGAATAGATAGATTTCCAGTACTTCTCGCCAAATATTGCGCTCTTTCGAAAGAAAGAGCTAGAATGTTATGACGTAGTGACATTTGTGGGGGAGAGTGGTAGGGTATATCGTTGTTTCAGTATAGTGAATGAATTATGAAACACTTTACTTATCTGGAAAAGGATACATGATGCGAAACGAGCCCTATTATCATCAAGATGATCCAACTGAACCAGTTCGGCAGCCCTCTCCTCCAAATGGTGGTCAGCAGGGTGACAAATTGATTCTTGGAAGTTTTCAAGATGCCTCGCGACGACCTGAACGTAAACCCTATCAATATTCACCTCCTGCGCCATATGTTGATAAACCAGGCGCGTACCAACAACCACAGCCGCCTTTCCCGGTGCAGAAAAGTATACCTGTTAGGAACGGCAATGCCCACCCGTATTCCTCATACCCCTACTCTCAGCCTGGTCAACAATTTCCCCCCGGAGGACAAAATGCTGCTGCCCCACGATATCCCTATCACCAGCCGGGACAGACTCAGAGCGGGACGTCCGACGGCTCGCCGCTAAAACGTCCCCGGCGTCGTAGGGGATGCCTCATAACATCGCTCATCGTCCTGCTGCTAGTCTGTATTATTGGTGCATTCACCTTTACGACGGCACAGCGAGTGCTGGCTTTTGGTTCTGCCATTTCTACACAGTCGCCGCTGAGCAGCCAGACGGGCTACATGGGAGGCAGTGATCGCGTTAATCTGCTGGTGATGGGCTTCGGCGGTGGTAGTCATGACGGGGCGTATCTTACCGATTCGATGGTGGTTATGAGCCTGATGCCGCAGAGCCACCATACCACGCTCGTCTCTGTTCCTCGTGATTTATGGGTGCAGATTCCTCCTGGCTCAGGGCAGTATCACAAGATCAACACAGTATATGAGTTTGGTTCGAATAATAACGCCAACCCTGCGGCAGGTGGTGACGCCGCGGCGGCGAAGGTCTCGCTGGTGACCGGCCTGGATGTGAAATATTGGCTGACCATTAATTTCCAGGGATTTCGCGATTTTATCAATGCCATAGGCGGCATCGATGTCTATGTGCCAGATTCATTTACCGCGAAATATCCGGCAAATGATGATCCCAGCATTAATCCAAATTGGATAACGGTGCACTTCTCCAAAGGGATGCAGCATATGGACGGTGAAACGGCGATACGCTATGCTCGTGCCCGCTATGTTCTGGACAACCCTGCAGAGGGTTCGGACTTTGCTCGTTCCGCGCGTCAACAGATCATGATGAAAGCAGCTTTGACAAAAGTCAAGCAAATGTCTACGTGGCCGAGCCTCTTGAATGCGCTCACCGCCCTGCAACACGCCATCTATACCAATTTATCGCTGGCTGACCTGGCACAATTTGCGCTGAAAATGGATTTGACTAACGCCCATCGTGTCGGGCTGAGCAATCAAAACGTGCTGGCTGATGCAACCTCCCCAGATGGCCAATATATCCTGCAACCAGCAAACAGTAACTGGCAGGCTATTAAAGATTACGTAAAGCAGCAGTTGTATAATTAACTGCTGCACTCTTTTTGAAATATGGGGATCGGAAAATGGGAGAAGAGAGACGGAAGTCGCCTCGGCTGATTGGTGGAATCTACCGCCTGGGGCAAGTGATTACCTCTGGCGGAATGCTTACTACATATACTGCTTACAATCGCAATACGAACGACGTGGTTGGACTGCAGGTGATAGAGTTCTCCCCTGCGATGGATGTCCAGGTAGTGCAACAGCTGTTGCAACCTTTGGAGAAACGCCGCTTTATCCGCTCTCCACACGTAATTGGCGTGTACGACTGGGGTATCGACAGAACCCGTGTCTATATTGCTACCGATCCCCCCCGTGGAATAACACTGCGCCATGTACTGGACAACGAGAATATCACTATAGCGCGCGCGCTTGACCTCTTGCGACAGATGGCACAGGGGCTAAAAGAGTTACATGAGCAAGGGATAGCGGGTGTAGACCTGCGCCCACAACTGATCACCGTGGACACTGTAACAGTGACAGATCGCGTGCAACTCGACGATGTCGGGTTGCGTTCCCTGCTCAATGCGCTCGGTTATATGAGTAGTCAGCGAGTTGAGGATATCGGGTTTCTTGATCCACGCTACTCTCCTCCCGAGTATATCGGCGGAGGAGGTGCGGTGGGACCGTGGAGCGATGTCTACCAGCTAGGGTTGCTTCTTTTTGAAATGGTGACCGGCCGCTTGCCATTTGTCGGGAAAAACCCTGCCGAGACGGGTATATTGCAAAGCACTGGCGCTATACCACGTATGGCGCAGTACACGCATGATACGCCAGAGTCGATACAAAACCTGGTGGACTGTGCGTTGGCAAAGAATCCAGCTATGCGTTTTGCCAACGCGGCTGTTTTGCTCACTGCTTTAGAATCTATCCAACTTCCTCGTCGCTCCACTGCAGGAGGAGGGCGTGCAGCGGGTGAATTGCCAGCCGGTCCTAATGCGGGGACCGCGATGCCCACTGTTGGAATGACAGGCGAAATGCGATCATTTGAGAATGATATCGCCTTGAGCGCAACGCTCATTGAAGGTTCCACGGCCGCTGCATCGGCACTGGTTGACCCGGCAAAGACGGTGCCAGAAACGGCAGATGCTTACGCGTACCTCTGCTATGAGAAGGACGGAGCGGAGGTGCAGCGTTTCGCCATCGCCAAGAAAAACGTCATCGTTGGCAGGATGGATCCGAAGCGCGGCTTAAGCCCTGATGTCGATCTCACTGCCATTGATCAGAGGATGACAGTTTCTCGCCAGCATGTGCGAATTCGTTACGAGGAGACTTTCTTCTATATCGAGGATCTCAAGAGCCGCAACAAAACTCGCCTGGGTGAGTTAACGCTTGCTCCACTTAAACCTGAACTATTGCAGCATGGTGATATTATCCAGTGCGGAAGTGTGCGCCTGGTATTTAAGGTTCCTGGGATGCGGGATATGCCTCAGTTCAAGATGAAGAGCAGCATATAGAGCTTGCAGGTAGCTCAATGACACACCCATTTTTCATTGTGTGTGGGCGATGGCCAGCAAGTCCGCCAACAATCCCTGTCCTGTTTGAATCCTGCCCGCGCCAGGGCCAATGACTGTTAATTCTAATAGCGTATCACTGTGAATAGTAATGGCATTCATTACGCCGTCTACGCGAGAGAGTGGATCACTGAGAGGCAACTCAATGGGTGCAACTTTTGCTTCTAGCGTATCATCCTCTGGATGCGAGACTAAAGAAGCGATGAGCTTAATACGCCTGTCGTTCTCGATAGCTCTCTGCACCTGTTCCCTGGTGATAGAGATAATACCCTGGCGGAAGACGTCAGCAGGTTTGAGGGAACGACCAAATACCAGGAAAGCCAGGATGAGAATTTTTGCCAGTGCATCGTACCCTTCAACATCAGCAGTGGGATCAGCTTCAGCGAAACCCAGGGCCTGGGCCTCGGCCAGAACTTCGCGGTAATCACGCCCGGTGGACATCGCGCTAAGTATGTAATTGGTCGTGCCATTGAGAATGCCACGAATAGCTGAGACGCTCGTACCGGCCATGCCTTCGCGAATGGTGCTCAGCACAGGAGTTCCTGCCATCACCGTTGATTCCATACGCAACTGCACACCGTATTGTTGGGCTAGCGCGAAGAGTTCCTGGGCTGCCAGCGCTGCAGGCCCTTTGTTGGCAGTGATGACATGCATACCCTGCGCAAGCGCTGCGCGTATGTGGCTCATGCCTGGCTCTGCATCACGCAGGTTAGTGCCGGTTGCCTCGGCCAGTACATCTCCACCTGTGGCTTGTAGTCCTTCCAATGGATGCGCCCAGTGTTGTATGCCGGGGTGTTCTGTGAGAGGACGTCGTGCCGCAGCTAGCTCTAAGAGCGTAGGAATATCCAGTCCATCCTCGCGATAAATAAACCCGTGGCGAGCGTTAGCAACGCTGATCAGCGTCACTTCCAGCCCAAAATCACGTCTGAGCAAGGCTTGCTTTGTGGTGAGCAATTCGGCCAGACCCTGGCCAACGACACCGAAGCCGATAATAGAGAGGCGAATATGTTTCATAGTTTTCAAATCCAGGATAATTTAAGACGATCAAGTACGCGCTTCACCGGCCCTAGCTCTTCTATGCCCAGGCGGCGTGCTACTCTGATGTAGATAAAGACGCCCACAAACAACTCGATTGAAAGTTTTATCAGAGCTAACAGGGAGCCTCCAATGCCTAAACCTACCCCCTCACGAGTAGTGACTAAAACATGATCAAGGGCAAAACGAATAATGAATACACCCACACCCATGGTCAGAGCAGCGAGTATGATGCGGCCTACAAAGTTTGCCAGGGCACGCAATTGTAGCCCTCCGATGCGTTCATTCAGGAGCCAGATGAGCACAATCGCTTCAAGCGTGCCGGCAATGGAGGTGGAGAGCGCCAGTGCAAACGTTCCCCACTGCGGGCCCCAGACCGCCATATTTATGAGGATCAGGCTCAAAGCAATCTTAAAGATAAACTGGAGCACGCTCACAATAACGGGTGTGATACTATCGCGAAGAGCATAGAAAGAGCGTGTCAGTATTTCGACCGAGGAGAGACCGGCCAGACCAATAGCAAAGCCCGCGAGGGGGAAAGTGGTGTATATGGCGCTCTGCAGGTTGTAGGCGCCATGTTCGAGGAGTACCTGGACGATTGGCAATCCTAATACAATCAGGCCAACACTCGAGGGTATCGACAGAAACAGGATGCTGCGCAGGGTTTCCTGAATGATACTGCGCAGGCGGTCAAAACGCCCCTTCGCGACATTCTCCGCCAATGTCGGGAAGGCCGCGGTCGAGACAGCCATACCAAAAATACCGAGGGGCAGCAGCAGTATCTGGAGCGCCTGGTAGTACTGGGTAACCAGTCCGTTGACCATGTCCGCGGCGAAGATCACGCCGAGATACGTGATGAGATAGCGGTCTACAAATATGGAGAAGTAGAGCATTGCAGCATTGATGATGCGCGGAACCATCATACGGCCAATCTGAATGACGCCAGGATGACGCCAGTCAAAGGAGAAGGTGTAGCGCATCCCAACTTTGACAAGACCAGGAATCTGGATGGCCACTTGTAGGATAGCGCCTAAGACAACACCCCAGGTTGCTGCATAAGCAGCGAAGGTCAAATCGCTGCGCTGTCCGTGATATGCCAGGTATACGCCGGGCAGAAGGCCAATGATAATGCCCACGTTGTAGAGGACTGTGCCAATGGCGGGCAGCAGGAAATGTTGTCGTGCATTTAAGATGGAGGTGACGATGACACCTCCGCCAAGCACAATTGCTTGCAAGAGCATAATCCTGGCAAGCGAGATAATCAAATTGATGTGTGCAGCATAGACCTGCGGGCTTTCAGTGGTAGGTTTGGGATTGTAGAGCGGTATGATTTGTCCAGCGGAAATGATAGCGAGCAGCGCCAGAACGAGCATGATAGCGATGGCAAGGTTGAGCGCCGCGCTAGCGATATGCCAGGCGGACTTTTCATCGTTATCGCCAGCCATGTATTTGGTAAAGACAGGAATAAAGGCTGAGGCGAGCGCGCCACCTGCTACAACGTTAAAGATAAAATCGGGAATAAAAAAAGCCTGTAAATAGGCATCGGAAGTAGCCCCTGCTCCAAAGACGAAAGCAAATAGAAGAGTGCGCAGCAGGCCGAATACACGGCTGACGACGAAGGCGCCAGTCAAGATAAAGGTAGCTCTACGGATATTCACCCGTTGGATCATGCCGGTGTCTTGAGATGCTTCCGATGCAGGTAGTAGAGAACTGGCGGGGTCGATTACTTGCCCTGAAGGGCTACTCTGCGCGAGAATGGGCAAAGAATCTGTTGGAGGTATAGGTGATACTTCCATGGGCGTCGCTGTCGGCGCTCCTTGTCGCATAGATGGCGCTGCACCGTCTCTCCAGGATGGTGACATTTGTGCAGAAGTGGCAGGGAAAGGTGGCCTGGCCTCAGCAGAACGATTCTGACTCCAGGGCGGGAAAATACTGGTCACGTCTGGTTGCATGCGCCGTTGTTGCCGACGCATGCGCTCCTCGCGCAACTGTTGAAGGCGGGCCTGGCGCAGCGCGGGGAGATGCTGAGAGGGCTGGGGCGTTTCGTAGTACTGGTACTCCATGCCCTGTCCAAGGCCGAGCGAACTCCCCATATCAGCGATTGGCTCCTGGTAGCGCGGTGGCTGCGGCTGCTGTGTTTCCCCTCCCTGTGACTGGTGTGGGTCCAGTGGAGAAGGTTGTTGTAGTCGTGGCTGGGGAGATGGATACACTGACGGCTGTGGCGCAACTGGTGGTTGCTGCGCCATTATGTTGGGCGGTTCCTGCTCGTATTGCCAGCCGTAGTAGCCCTGCTGCCCTGCTTGTCTCTGTCCTTGTGGTGGCTGGGGTGGTAGTTGTTCTTCGTTTCCCACTATGCCCGCTCTATAGGTCTATATTCAATCAATGTCTTCCGGATTTTTATTGCTGCTTTTCTTTAGGTCTGATTTGAAAGGTTGTGGTTCAGTATTGTTTGTCCAGCATACCATAATTGGGGTATTCTGACCAGAGTGAGTTACTTTAGGTTTTGCCCCATTTGACACAATCCCTGAACCCCTATACAATCCTAGCATCGTTAGCAAATTGTGCACAATCTGGTGCGCGGTTCGTAGAAAACATATTTGATGTGAGGTAGGTTAACGCTTGTATGGAACATCTCAACGCGGTGATTCTGGCTGGCGGGAGCGGGACGCGGCTGTGGCCGCTGAGCACACCCAGTTTCCCTAAGCAATTTCTGCCACTTCCCAGTGGTAATAGTATGATACAAGAAACGCTGGCGCGAATCGCGCCACTTATTTCGCTCGAGCGCGCCTGGGTTGTCACCGGACGTGCTACGGTCGGGTTAGTCCATGAACACTTGCCATCTATCCCCATGGATCATATTCTCGGTGAGCCGGTGGGTCGTAATTCGGCGCCTGCTATCGCCTGGATTGCGGCCGCCATCGCACGGCGTGACCCGCAAGCAATCATGGCCTCGTTCCATGCCGACGCGGTAGTTGCCAATGTTGCAGCAATGACCCAATCGCTGCAGCTTGCTTATACATTAGCCGGACAGGGGTATCTGGTGACACTGGGCGTCAAACCAACTGCCCCCGAAACGGGCTTTGGTTATATCCGTTATGCCGACCAGATGGGTGAAGGGTATGGGCAGCGGGCTTTCCTAGCCGAGCGTTTCGTCGAGAAACCCAATCTGCCGACGGCGCAGAGCTACTTGAAGGATGGCCACTATGTGTGGAACAGCGGCATGTTTGTCTGGAAAGTCGAGGCGATCCTGGCTGAAATGCGTACCCATCTTCCTGAACTGGCACGAAAAATTGATAGCATCGTCAGCGCGATGGGAACGCCAGAGGAAACCTGGACCATTGATGAAATCTGGCCAGCACTAACGCCAATTTCGATCGATCACGGCATTTTGGAGAAGACGAAGAATCTTGTCGTTATACCTGCCGAACTTGGCTGGAATGACGTTGGCAACTGGGAACAGTACGGCTCTCTCTTCCCTTCCAACGCACAGGGCGTGGGCGCTATTGGCAGTCACGTGGGCCTGGAATGCCACAATGTCTTTGTGTACAATTCTACAGCGCGTCAGGTGTATACTATTGGCCTGGAAGATATCGTTGTAGTTGAAGTGGCCGATACGACTGTAATCTGTCATAAAGATCATGTGCAGCGTGTGAAAGAGCTGGCGGAGCTTCAGCAGAAAAAAGGGCAATAAAGAATAACACATAGAAGGGTGGTGTATCCTCATGAGGATGTCCCCGCTCTTCGATATGCTATAATAAATGCAACTCTAATTGGTGCTGTGCTGTAGAAATGGAGTCTCCCGCTATGCTCTCCGAACAACCCGTGCTGGGTACGCGCGGCATGGTCGCATGTGCTCACTACCTCGCCACTCAGGCTGGACTTTCAATATTGACGCAGGGTGGAAACGCCATTGACGCTGCCATTGCTGCTAATGCGGCTATGACAGTTGTCTATCCATCATCCTGTTCGGCAGGCGGTGATATCTTCATGCTCATTTGGGAGGCGAAATCACGGCGACTTTATGCCTTAAATGGCAGCGGGCGCGCTCCTCGCGGCATGACGCCTGAGTACTTGTTGTCCAGGAATATGCAAGAGATTCCCGAGACAGGGCCACTTTCTATCAATGTGCCAGGCGCGGTTGATGGCTGGTTTGAGGCTTTGGGCCGTTTTGGGAGACTATCAGCAGAGACAATCTTTGCGCCAGCCGTCGCCTACGCGGAAGAAGGTATGCCAGTCAGCCCCAAGTTGAGTGGCTGGATACGCCGTGGCGAGCGCATACTCAAACCCTGGGAGAGTACGACGGCAGTCTTCCTGCCTGGCGGCCAGCCCTTGAAACCTGGCGCGATTTTGCGCCAACCTGACCTGGCCAGAACCTATCGAATGCTGGCGAAAGATGGGCGCGATGCCTTTTATCGCGGCCCGTTAGGCCGCTCGATCACCGGATATGTACAACGCTGTGGTGGGGTGCTCTCGCAGGAGGATCTGCAAGCTCATCGCTCCGATTGGGTTGAGGCGATCTCTACCAATTACCGGGGGTATGACGTCTTCGAATTTCCCCCCAATTCGCAGGGCATTGCTGCACTGGAGATGCTCAATATTCTTGAAGGCTTTGATCTCAAATCACTGGGACACCAGACCGCTGAATACCTGCACTTGCTCCTTGAAGCAAAAAAACTGGCCTTTGCTGATCGCGACCGCTATGTCTCAGATCCAGCGTTTGTGGATGTGCCAGTTGACCGTCTTTTAAGCAAGGCGTATGCTGAAGAACAACGTGGAAGGATTGACCCTAAGAAGGCGACGCCGTATTTTGTTGCGGGCCGTGAAAAAGATGGCGATACGACGTATCTTTGCGCGGCGGACAGCGAAGGGAACGTCGTTTCTTTAATTCAGAGCCTCTACCATGGTTTTGGAAGTGGAATCATTGGCGGTGATACGGGGGTATTGTTGCATAACCGTGGCTCGTACTTCTCTCTTGATCCGCGCCATGTTAATTACCTGCAACCGGGGAAACGCACGATGCACACCCTCACGCCGGCGATGGTTTTCAAGAATGGTGTGCCACATATCGCCCTGGGATCAATGGGAGGCGATGCTCAACCGCAGATTCATGTGCAGATACTTTCGGCCATCATTGACTTCGGTTTGAATGTCCAGCAGGCAATCACGGCCCCGCGCTGGCGCAGCGGGCGAGTGAGAGTAGCATCGCCGCACAAGGGACGGAAAGTAAGTGGTCAGCGCGGCGTTGATGAACACCTGGAGGGCAACATAGTTGAAGCGGTAATGATGGAGAGGCGCTTTATGAGTGGTGTAGCTCTTGAACTCGATTTACTTGGTCATCGTACCATTGTGGAAAGCTTGTGGGAGGATGGAATGGGTCATGCTCAAGCTATTCTCATCAATCCAGATACACATATTTTTGAGGGGGCTGCCGACCCACGCTGTGATGGTCTCGCGCTTGGTTGGTAGCAAGTTATTGTGGGCAGAAAAAGTTAGTAGTACCGAAGGATGGAATGTATGACCACGAAGCCATATCGCCATGCAATCCCCGCAGATATTCTGGCGCTCTCACATGAGCGTGATATGTTACGTAGAAAAGGTCAATACGACCGGGCAGATGCCCTGAAACGGCAGATTGAGGAGGCTGGCTATGCTATTAAAGATAATCCTCATGGAGCACATTTAATCATTCTTCCAAGCATTGAAGTAGACGGCAACACCTATCGCACTGCGCGCCAATTACCTTCTCTGCTTGATGAAGCTGACACTTGTTTGTTTTCAGTCAATGTCCTGGCTCACGATAGCTTTGAGCAAACACAGCGCTGTTTGCAGAGCATCCAGCGTTTTGCGGGCCGAAACGACATTGAGATCATTCTGGTAGATAATGCTTCACGAGACGAATTGAGCATTTGGGCGGCAACGTTGCAACATGCTGATACGCGCGTCCATGTCCTGCGCATCAGCCGCACCATGGGTGAGGCAGAAGCGCGCAACATTGGCTTGAAGCAGAGTCGTGGACGCTACATTCTCTTACTTGACAGTAGCGTTGAGCTAACCGGCGATGTTTTCACTCCACTGGCAAAGGCGTTGGCGAATGAGAAAATCGGTATCACCGGTCTGCACGGTTTACGTACCGACGATTTGCGCCATTTTGAGGAGGGCCAGGGCTCAAAGGTTGAGGTGGTCGACAAACTCTGTATGGCTTTCAGGCGGAAGCTGCTCAAGGAGGTAGGTTTCTTCGACGAAGGTTACCGCTTCCCCTACTATATGGACATTGATTTTAACTTCGCTGTGCGTAATAACGGGGCAAAAATTATTGTAACGCCAGACTTGCCTGTGACCTGTTATCCAGTTCTGCAATATGCTGACTTGTCTGATGCGGAACGGACCAGATTGACCAGGAGGAACTTCTATCGTTTCCTTGATAAATGGGGCGATCGGGAAGATTTATTAAAGGATTAACCTTACTGTTAAGGAGTCAAACATTGCAGACATTAAAGAAGCGAGAAGAGATTCCCGTGGAGTTTACGTGGAATCTCGAAAGTATTTTCCCAACAAATGATGACTGGGAACGCGATTATCAGGCCCTGCAACAGCGGTTGCCTGGATTGGAAGCACTGGCAGGAACGTTAGCCCGGCGTGGGCAGGCATTGCTTTCGGTCTTACAAAAGCGCGATGAAATATATGAGAAACTTGAGCACCTCTATGTCTATGCTTCAATGCGCAAAGATGAGGATACAACCAATAGCACATACCAGGGAATGGCCGACAGGGCTGTGCAACTCTATGTACGTACCTCTACGGTTTCCTCGTTTATTGAACCTGAAATACTGGCGCTGCCTCAAGCTACGCTTGACCAGTTCGTGAAAGAAACCCCAGGTCTAGCGATCTATGGGCAACAGTTGCACGACTTAAATCGCAAGCGAGCGCATATCCGGTCAGCGGAAATTGAGGCAGTACTGGCTGCGGCAGGTGAAATGGCGGAAGGCCCTGGTAGTGTCTTCACCATGATTGACAACGCAGACCTCAAACTTCCCACCATTAAAGATGAGGAAGGCGAGGAGGTGGAACTGACAAAAGGGAACTACCAGTTATTCATTCGGAGCACGAATCGGCAGGTGCGCAAGGATGTCTTCGAGGGTTTACATATGACGTTCTTGAAACAGCGCAATACTATTGCATCGACGCTGGCGGCGCAGGTGAAAGCTGACATTTTTTACACAACGCAGCACAAATATAGTTCCTGCCGTGAACGTGCCCTCGCGCGATATAACATTCCAGTGAGTGTGTACGACAACCTGGTTGAAACCGTCAGCGAGCGTATACCGCTCCTCAACCGCTACCTCAAGCTGCGCAAACGCGTCCTGCAGCTTGATCAGCTGCATATGTACGATCTCTATGTCCCGATTGTCGAGGAAACACGGGAAGAAATCAGCTATCAGCAGGCGTGCGATACCGTGGTAAAAGCACTAACTCCTTTAGGGGAAAACTATGTAAGCGTGCTCAAGCAGGGTTTGGCGCAACGCTGGATCGATGTCTTTGAGACACATGGCAAACGCGGTGGTGCGTATAGCGGCGGAGCATATGGTACGCAACCCTTTATTCTCCTGAATTACCAGAATAACCGCGATAGCATGTATACATTGGCGCATGAACTGGGACACTCCATGCACTCGTACTATACACGCAAGTATCAGCCCTACCAATATGGTGACTATACTATCTTTGTGGCCGAAGTTGCCTCTACGCTGAACGAGGGACTGCTGACAGAGCACCTGTTGAAGACGACCTCTGACCGGGCTTTACGGCTGGCTATTCTGAACCACTCCCTGGAGGGATTCCGTGGCACACTCTTCCGCCAGACGATGTTCGCGGAGTTTGAACAGCAAATTCATAGCCGGGCGGAACAAGGCGAACCATTAACGGCGAATACACTGAGCGCGCTCTTTCACGCCCTCAACGAAAAGTATTATGGGGGAGAGACATTCATTGATGAACTGATTGATATTGAGTGGGCGCGTATACCGCACTTCTATAGCAGTTTCTATGTCTATCAGTATTCCACCGGTATCTCCGCAGCATCCGCTCTCGTACAACAGATCCTGCACGAAGGAAAACCAGCGGTGGAACGTTATCTGAAGTTTCTCAGCAGTGGCTCTTCCGATTACAGTATTGAGCTGTTGAAGAAGGCAGGAGTAGACATGACCTCCCCGCAGCCGGTGCGGCAGGCCTTACAGCTTTTTGAGTCACACCTGTCACAAATGGAAGACTTGATGCAGTAGAAATCCGTCTGAAGAGAGAAAAAGCATATTGTGGCGCCACAATATGCTTTTTCTCTCTTCAAGATTTTCTTACAATGAGCAGGGTTGTTGCTGAGAAAACTTACAAGGGAGCGTTCAGCAATCTATGGTTGGAGACAAACTAGATGTGATGGTTTGCGTGTAGCAACAACAGGAGGATAAGTTGGCGAAATATGATATGACGATAATCGGTGGGGGTTCTGGTGGTCTGACTGCTGCGCGCACTGCGGCAGCATTGGGCGCAAGCGTCTTATTGATCGATAAAGAGAAATTGGGAGGGGATTGTTTACATTACGGTTGTGTGCCCAGTAAGAGTATGATCCACGTGGCTAAGGTAGTGCGGCAGACCAGGGAGGCTGCTAAGGTAGGGCTGATGTCTGCCGATTTTGGGGTGGATATGGGGAAGGTTTCTGAATATATTCAAGGGGTGATAGAGCGTGTCGGTGAGGTCGAACATATATATACCGAGGGCGTCACAGTAAAGTTTGGTCAGATAGCATTCAAGTCAGTGACCGAACTATCTTTGAATGGTGAGCTTATCAGCAGCCGCAATACCCTCATCGCAACCGGATCACGTCCTTTGGTACCAGGGGTGGAAGGCCTGGAAGAGACCGGTTATTTGACCAATGAGGGCGTTTTTGATCTTACACGGCTGCCTGTCTCCCTTGTTGTGGTAGGCGGCGGTCCAATTGGTGTCGAACTGGGGCAGGCTTTTGAACGCCTCGGCTCGAAGGTGACCATTATCCAGGGACCGGGACGCATTTTGCCCAGGGAAGATCCGGAAGTCTCGGAAACTGTTGCTGGCGTCCTGGTCTCCGAAGGAATCAAGATCGTTACCAATGCTCGTTTTGTTAAAGCCAGCCGCAATGGTGATAAGAAGGTGGTCACAGCCAGGCAGGGTGACCAACTGTTGACCTTTGAAGCTGACGAGATACTTCTGGCATCAGGACGCCAGCCCAATGTTGGCGGATTGAACCTGGAAGCTGCCGGCGTCAAATATGATGCTAAAGGCATCAAGGTCAATGAACACTTGCAGACATCGGCATCGAACATTCTCGCAATTGGCGATGTAATTGGTGGGTACCTGTTTACGCACGTTGCTGCATACCAGGCTGGCGTGGCAGTACGGAATGCGCTGGTGCCATTCGCGAAGAAAAAGGTCGATTACCGTATTGTGCCCTGGTGTACTTTTACGGACCCAGAGGCCGCACGTGTAGGTCTGACACCCGAAGATGCGGAAAAGCAATACAAGCAGGTACGGATTGTCAAATTCCCGTGGGCCGATATCGACCGCGCCCAGGCAGAGGGCGCAACAACGGGTTTTATTAAGCTCGTGCTGGCGGGCAAGAAAGATGAAATTGTAGGGGCACACATGGTAGGGGCGCATTCGGGCGAAATATTGGGCGAAATGGCATTAGCAATGCAGCATAACCTGACCTTGAACGATATCCTGGCCACGATTCATGCCTATCCTACAATGAATACTGGTATCCAGCAGGCAGTTTTCGAGGCGTATCTCGAGGGCGAGGCTCTTGCCGGCAATCGCAAGCTTGTGCGGACGGTGCTGAGCGTGCGTGGCTAGACGAGGGAAAGGAAGGCGCATGCTTTCGCCTTCCCAGGGATTCAAGATGACTTCTGGTCGGCGCTTTTGGGAGGTGCGATGCTAAAGAGCGATCGTGCGTTTGAACGTATATAGGCCAATAAACCGGCAATCAACGCGAATAAAAAGCCAGGCACGAGTAGCGCTACAGCGAACGGGGCGTGTAGCCACGAGAGAAAAAGGAGTTGAGATATTACCAGCAATATCACCAGTATAGTGGCGATTAACGTGATCGTCGCGAAGAACTTTGCGCGCAATCGTTCTTCCTCCAAATGTATTCGCAGTCCTGCCTGTTCACGCCAGCTATTTTGTTGGTTCTGCATATTCTCGCGTTCGACGGCCATTTGTTGTCGTTCCTGGGCAAGCTCATCTTCAAGTTGATAGGCTTTTTTCTGCGCCTGTCGTATTAGATAGAGCGTCTCGGCAGTATGTTGTTCTTCAATCTGCTTGACGTGCAGTTCCACTGTTTTCAGGGCGTCCGTTGTCGACCTGTTTTCGAGGTGAAGTTCGAGGGTCCGCGTCGCCTCCGCGAGCATATTATGTGCCTCTTCCTCCACGGCGCTCTGGAACGAGTGGTAGAGCTCCTCGTAACGCCTTTCTAAGTCGAGATGATCTTGCATTGTGCGGTTTAATTGTGCCGTGATTGTATCTAGATGGCTCTCATAGAGGGCGACGTCTTGTTGATGAGCGTTCAGCATAGTATCAGTTTCGTCTACGTATCTGGCTATTTCTGAGCGCAGGCGCTTGTTTTCTTCTCGTAATTGTATGTATTGCCGCCAGACAATTCTCCCCTGCGTTTCCTGGCTACTGATATGTGGAAGGTCTTCAGTTTGTTTCTGCTGCAAGATTTGCTGCCGCCTTTCGGATACATAATCTCGATGGTTATGCGGCCGTGATATTTTTTCGATGGCCCCGGTGGTCTGGGTGGTATCATCCGAAGAAAGCATGGTATGTTCCCTCGCATTGTTTCTATCTTGCGGTCAGCGACTGAGTACAAAAACGCCATCACCATGGCATGAAGCAAGCGGCATGCTGCATGATAGTGCCTGTATATCAATCAAGTGCTTCTCTCTCCTGTTGCTATTATGCACAGTAATACGCAAAGATGCAAGCCCTCGGGATGTTTTTTGCGGTAACAAGGTGCATCAGAATGCTTCATAATGTATTAGTGTGCTTTTATGCCTCCATGCCCACTCAAAGAGGGTAGTTTTAGGGGCAAGGTGTCGGTGTCCTCTTTGGGTTCACCGTCGGACAAGGCTTAGGTGTTGGAGTAGGTGTAGGTGAATTCGTGGCAGTGGCAGTTGCTGTTGAAATAGCCGTTGGAGATGCACCAGCAGTTGCTGATGCAGCCGGTAAGGATTTCACCAGGGTGAAGAAAGCCGCACGATCAACTGTGACGTCGCAAGGTGGAACGCCCTGCGGCCCCTGAAATGCAACAGTGACCAATATTATTTTGTAGAGATCCGCGGATTTATTGGCGACTGAGACGGGGAAAATGGCCAGTCCGTCAGAAGTTGTATTTGCCGTGACATTCACGCTGCCATCGGGCCAGAGAACGGTAGCCGTGCCTTGAGCAGGGTATACCCCCTCAGGGTTGCCATTGACATTATGGACAAATTTTGCATAGACACCGATGGTTGAGGAGCCAATGCCAGGGGTGGTATTGGTGACCCAGGCAGAGCAGGTATATTCGGGTAATGGCGGAGTTGGTGAGCTATCGTTCTGACCGAGATTGATGGTAACCGTGACGTCGGTTTGACCCAGGTTTGCATTGGTAGGGGTACCGCCACAGGCAACGATGAGCACGCTGAACAGAAAGAGGAGAAGTATTGTGCCGCAATTGAGATATAGCGACAGAGGGGCATTCTTTTTCCATTGTTTCCATGATTGTAGCCGCATATACCCGAAGTTACCTTTAGCTGATCTTATTTTTCGGTTAGTATAGCATGGAGTATTTGCAGGTTGTATATTTTACGCATTGCCTGCCATGAAAGTACTATAGCCTGTTCTTTATGAAGTAACATGCCATGTGTGGCAGGCAGCCATTGGATGTCCTGCCACACATGGCACATATTGCTGTTCTTGGACAAAAACGATTGGTTACTGGACGTTGACAGTCAAGTTCATTCCAGGATGGACGGTACAATACAGTTTAAAGGTCCCTGCTGTATTAAATGGACCGATAGTTCCGCTATCGTTGCCGATGTAGGTTTTGTTGACCGTGGGAGCGCCACTTTCAGTGGCAGGTTTTGGTGTGGTGCCATTCCAGGTGCCGTTCGCAATAATATGCGTTG
>WNGL01009464.1_pt1 | contig 21343 bp, 24 predicted proteins | sample 5400591 | NCBI WGS metagenome assembly WNGL01 (sample SAMN13153377, study PRJNA577476) | soil metagenome | isolation source: 80 cm soil or saprolite under Garry oak tree replicate 1 | place: USA:California | collected 2016-06-15 | reverse complement strand
AACCTCAACACCTGAGATGTCGGTAATTGCGTTGAGTGGTCCTGGCGTCCCATCAAATGGTACGCCAAGCTCGCGAGCACGTGGCTTTGCCTGGGCGTGCACCTGAAAGGCAAAACCGGAAATCGAGACAACCACGATTGAGATGAGCAACCGCAGGCGCAGGCACAGGCACATGGGATTTCCTTCGAAACAGGATTCAGAGACGGCGCGCCTAAAACCTGCGGCGGCAAGTCGCAATAATAGGCTCTTAAACGCAACGAATCCAACTACTTAGGGGTCAAGGTAAAAAACAGACTGTCGGGCTTGCATCTTGCCGCTCTCGCACTGGCTGGTGCATTCGCGCACCACGACGGGCAACCGGAAATCTGACGTCAAACTTTTTATTCCGGCGATCAATTCACCGATCATGATCCAAAAGTCCTACAGCTTCGTCCTCGTTATCCTCTCAGTCGTAGTAGCCCTCATCGGCGCGTACGTGGCGGTCGAGATAGCTCAGCGCGCCCACGCCTCTGAAGGACGGCGCCGCATTGCCTGGACCGTTGGCGGAGCGCTGGTTTTGGGGCTCGGCATCTGGAGCATGCACTTCGTCGGTATGGTCGCGCTCAACGCGCCAATGCTCGTCTGGTACGATGCGCTAGCCCTGTTCGCCTCGATCGTCGCAGCGGTAGGCGGATGCGCGATCGCCTTCATCATCTTCAATCGAGCTCGAGTCGGCTGGCCACTGCTGGCAGTTGCCAGCGTTTTCGTCGGAGCTGCAATCGCCGGCATGCACTACACAGGCATGGCCGGAATGCGAATGAGTGGGCAGATCATCTACGATCCGCTGCTCGTCGCCGTATCGGTCGGAGTCGGAATCGTACTGTCTTTCGCGGCACTCGCGCTGACCCGCAATCTGATCGACGCTGGGTCGAAACCGGGCATATGGACTAGGAAGGCGGGAGCGTCGCTGCTCCTGGCTCTGGCGGTTACCGGGATGCACTACACCGGAATGGCGGCTGCCAAATTCACTGCCGGGCCCGGTAATTGGAGACCCGATCACGATCTCGTCCTCGGCACTTACGAGCTTGGGCTGATAGTCGGCATCGCCAGCGTTGCGCTTCTCGCCATCGCGTTTGCGGCTACTCAGTTCGAACGGTGGACGACTGCAACCAGAAGCAGATTCGAAAATCTCCTCGATCTCTCGCCCCAGGTTGTGTGGTTCGCGGAACCCGACGGCAACATCACTTACTTCAATCCGTATTGGTATGAGTACACCGGTCTCTCCCAGAGACAAACACTCGGCAACAGGTGGACTGGTGCAATTCACCCGGAGGACCGCGAGCGCGTGGTCGGCAGTTGGCAGTCGGCCGTGCGCGAGGGAAGAGATTACGAGATCGAGCTCAGACTACGACATAAGGAAGGAACCTACTGCTGGTTCCTGGCGAGGGGTCGGCCGGGTCGGGATGAGGCAGGGAACATCAATGCCTGGCTGGGGATCGCTGTGGACATCGAGGAGCGTAAAAGAGCAGAACAGGAAGCATGGTCCGCAAGCCAGGCGAAATCCGAGTTTCTCGCCAGCATGAGTCATGAGCTCCGCACGCCGCTCAACGCCATCGGCGGGTACGCTGAGCTACTCGCCATGGGTGTTCGCGGTCCGCTGAATGCCGAACAGGCTCAGGACATCGCACGCATCAGACGCAGCCAGCAGCATCTGCTCACACTCATCAACGATGTACTCAACTTCGCCAAGGTCGATGCCGGCCAGGCGGAATATCATATCACTGCTGTTCCCGTCGACGAAGCGCTAAAGGACACCGAATCGATGATCGCGCCGCAGATCCTGGCGAAAGGTCTGCGTTATTCCCGCAAAGGAGCCGACAAGACTGCGGCAGTGCTTGCCGATCCGGAGAAGTTGCAACAGATCGTGCTCAACCTCCTGAGCAACGCCGTGAAGTTTACCGATCCCGGCGGCGAGATCACGCTCTCGAGCGCGCCACGCCGCAACTGCATTGAAATTCAGGTGGCGGATACGGGCGCGGGTATTTCAGCTGAAAAGCTGGAGCGGATCTTCGACCCATTCGTGCAGGCTGATCGTCGCCTCAATCAGCCGGTCCAGGGCGTTGGTCTCGGCTTGGCAATCAGCAGAGATCTGGCGCACGCGATGGATGGCGAAATCACAGTCGAGAGCGCACCCGGCAAAGGCTCGACATTTACGCTTTCACTCCCGCGAGCCCCGCGCATGGAATTAGCTGATCGAGCTCCGATGGCCGAGCAGGCGCCAAAGATGGAGACACAGGTCGCCGATCGCGCGCCAGATGCGGGGCTACCCGACCGCGCGCCTCATGAACGACCTCATGCCGAGCGTCCAAAAGATCGCGGTGATGACGATGAGCGCCGCTATCACGACGGGTAGCGACATGTGCGGCGCGGCCGGAGTGAGCGCCGCTCGCATTCCCTCGGCCACATACACCAGTGGATTGATCAGGACTGCGTACTTCATTAGCGGCACCGCGCTCAGCCCTTGCCAGGGATAGTAGGCACAGCCGAAGAAAATCATCGGCGCCAGAATAACTCCGAACATCAGACCGATCTGCTGCGGCTGGATCGCGGTGCCAAGAAAAAGTCCGAGCGACGAGAACGCGGCGGCGCCAAGAATGGTGATCAGCAGGACGTTGCCGAAGTGCGCGAAGCTGAGATTGGGAATTGTACCCATGATGAGTCGCGCCACCGGCAGCACGAACAGCGCCGAGATTATCCCCTGCAGCACCCCTGAGACAATTTTCTCGGCTGCCACCAGCCAGATAGGAACGGGCGCCAGAAGTCGGTCCTCGATCTCCTTCGTCCATCCGAAGTCCTGCACCATCGGCAGGGCGACCGACTGAATGCTGGAGAACGTGAGGCTGATCGCCAACACCCCCGGCAGCAGCGCCGTGGTGTAACCCCGACCCATAAAACCCATTCTCGGGAGCAGATAGCCAAACACCACGACGAACATCAGCGGCTGCATGGTCGTGCGCAGGAGAAAGAACGGTAGCTCCCGTCGAGCGACGCGCGTGTCCCGGCGAAGCAGCGCCAGGAAGATTGACGATGCGCGTACCTCGGCGCGCGGGGTCGTCATCGCGACAGCCGTCACCCGAGCTTCCTTCCCGTGAGCGACACGAACAATGTCTCGAGACTCGGCTGCAGCAGATGGATATCAGTCACTGTGCGGCCCGACGTTTCCGCTGCTTCGATCATCGCTGGCAGAATCTGTCCGCCGCGACTACTGTGCGCGCGCAATATTCCATCGCCCGCTTCCACTCGGCTGATTCCGTCGATGGTCTTGGCGATCTCGGCCGCCGGCGTTGCGTCGCCGTCGAGCACCAGCTCGATCAGTGTCCCTCCTGGTGCTTTGGCCTTGAGGGCTCGCGGTGTGTCGAGCGCTAGCAGCCTGCCCCGATCGATGATTGCAAGTCGGTCACACAGACGATCCGCCTCGTCCATGTAGTGCGTCGTCATTACGATCGTACGACCGCGGTTGTGGAGATCGCGCAGAATCTCCCATAGGTCGAGCCGGGCCTGAGGATCGAGTCCAACCGTTGGCTCGTCGAGGAAGAGAATGTCGGGCTCGTGCATCAGCGCGCGCACGATCATGAGCCGCTGTTGCTGGCCGCCCGAAAGCTCCGACAATTTCGCTGACGCCTTTTCGGAAAGGCCCAGTCGCTCGAGCAGCTCGTAAGCCCGCTTGGTCGCGACATCGAATCCGATTCCGAAGTAGGCGGCGTGGAACTGAAGATTCTCCATCACGTTGAGGCTCAGATCGGCATTCGGTCGCTGCGGAACCACGCCAATCGTCTGACGGACACGCACCGAATCTTCCACCACGTCGGCGCCGGCAACGATCGCTTTTCCGGAGGTGGGACGCACGCGAGTGGTGAGAATTCCGATCGCAGTGGTCTTGCCGGCACCGTTCGGGCCGAGGAGGCCGAAGAATTCACCGGCGCGAATGTCGAGGTCCAACGCCTCGAGCGCGACGACGTCACCCGACGGCGGTGCAGTGGTGCCGGGCGGAGCCCATCTCGCGCTGTATCCGGAACCGCCGGGTTTGTTCTTTCCACTACCCTTGTAGACTTTGCGCAGCGCGCGCATCTCGATCGCGTTCACCGCTTCTTGTTTCGCTCAACGTCGTAGAAGAAATCCAGCAGGGCGGAGTTGAAACTAGACGGTTGTGCGAAGTGCGCGCCATGTCCGGCATTCGGGATCACGACCTTCTTCGCATTCGGAATGTGCCGCGCGAGCGAATCCGCGGCGGCCGCGATGAATGGCGCCTCGTGGTCGCCGACGATGACGAGGGTCGGCACCTTTATGTTCGCGAGGTCGGATACCCTGACCGCGGGCACGCGTCCGGATTCGGGATGCGGATCGAGCAAGTCCTTGCCAGAATAGGCCGTCCACAGTCTGCGATAGCGATCGGTGATGTCATTCCGTCCAGGCGGGACCCATGCGATTGGACTCGCCAGAAGCAGCTTGCCCACCGAATCGAGGCCGTGCTCTTTCGCTATGCTCGGAAACGAGCCGAACAATTGGCCGACCTCCGGCGGCGCGGGAAAACCCTCCGGGAACGCGCCGTAAAGAACGAGCCCTGCTACCCGATTCGGATACGCATTCGCGAATCTGAGAGCGACGCTGCCTCCGCGCGAATGCCCGACAATAAAAGCTCGCTTCACGTGCAATGCTTCCAGGAGCACGAGCAGATCATGTGGCTCAGCGCTTTGATCCGCGAAACCGGTCGACCGCCCGAATCCGCGCGAGTCGTAACGTACCACCTGATAACGCGTCTTGAACGCCGGAACCTGATCGTCCCAGACGCTTATGTTGTGGGACCAACCGTGAATGAACACAACGGTCGGTCCGCGCCCGGTGACCTGGTAGTTGATGCTAGCTCCGCCCCCAACATTGAGGGTGCGCGTCTGAGCACCGGCAAAGCCCTGCGACAGCACCAACAAAACCAGGAGCAACACAATCCTTCTCATTGCCGCCTCCTGAATCAATCGAATGTCGAACTATCGGGGTTTAGTTCGCAGTCCGCAGTGAGTGTCCCAATCCGCAGTTGGTCAGCAGTCCGCAGTGCCGTTGGTCCGCAGTCCGCAGTCGCAGCGAGCTCAAGCGCCGATCGGGTGCCAAGTAGTCTTGAACTCGATGAAGTCGCGAATCTCGTAGACACTCTGCGACTTTTCGTCCATCCAGTCGAGACCGTCGTCACGCTTGCGCGAGCGCACGCGCTTGATGCTCTCCGCTGCGCCAAGCTGGAGCTGTTTCTTTTCGTCCTGGTTCACGACTGCGTTTACCGCGCGAATGTGGGTGTGCGTCGCAAAGGTCGGCACCAGCTCCTTTCTATAACCGGTGAGAATGTTCACCACTCCACCCGGTAGATCGGAAACAGCGAGAAGCTCGCCGAGTACGATGGCCGGATAAGGAAATTCCTGCGAGGCGAGACACACACAGGTGTTGCCCGCGATGATCACCGGCGCGATCTGGCTGAGAAGTCCAAGCAGTGGGGAAGCATCATCGGCGATGATCCCAACAATTCCCATCGGCTCGGCAACCGTAAAATTGAAGAACGGGCCGGCAACGGGATTGGTGTTGCCAAGCACCTGCTCGTACTTGTCCGACCAGCCCGCGTAGTAGATCAAACGATCGACGCTGGTGGCAACTTCCTTTGCCGCTGCCGCTTTGGTCGACGCACCCGAGACGACGAGCGCGTCAGCCATCTCGGCGCTTCTCGACTCCAGCATCTCGCCCAGACGATAAAGAATCTGCCCGCGGTTGTACGGGGTGCGCTGCGCCCAATCCGGACCAGCCTTCGCCGCCGCTTCAACCGCGTTGCGCAAATCTTTCCGCGTGCATTGAGGAATGTTGCCGAGCAGCCCCGCTTCCCGCTTCCCGCTTCCCGCTTCCCGCACGGGAAAGACTCGGCCGCTCTCCGAGCGGATGAACTGTCCACCGACGTAGATCTTTGGTGTCTTGGTTACCGGAATGCGTGCCATAACTAGACCACCTTCCCGTAATCCATGAGTCCCTGGCGTCCGCCTTCGCGTCCGAACCCGGATTCCTTGTACCCACCAAAGGGCGACGACGGATCGAACTTGTTGAAGGTGTTGGCCCAGACGACGCCCGCCTTGAGCAGCGTGCTCATCTTGAGAATGCGCGATCCCTTGTCCGTCCACACGCCAGCCGAAAGTCCGTACATCGTGTTGTTCGCTTTCTCGACCGCTTCCTCGAGCGTGCGAAACGTGAGAACGCTCAACACCGGCCCGAAGATTTCTTCGCGCGCGATGCGGTGGCTTTGCGTGACACCGGTGAACACCGTCGGCTTGAAGTAATAACCTCTCGCCGGGAGCTGACAGACACCTGATTGATACATGTCTGCTCCGGCGCTCACACCCGACTCGACCAGCTCGCAGATTCTGTCGAGCTGTGCTTTGGAATTGATCGCGCCAACATCGGTGTTCTTGTCGAGTGGATTACCGACACGAAGCACGTCGATGCGGTTCTTGAGCTTCGCGACGAACATGTCGGCGATCGATTCCTGAACCAGCAGTCTGCTTCCGGCGCAGCAGACGTGGCCCTGGTTGAAGAAAATTCCGTTGACGACGCCTTCAACCGCCTGGTCCACTGGCGAATCGTCGAAGACTATGTTGGCGGCCTTACCTCCAAGCTCCAGCGTTAGCCTCTTGTCGCTTCCCGCCAACTGCCGCATGATAATTTTTCCGACTTCGGTGGAGCCGGTAAAGGCGATCTTCGCGGCAGTAGGATGGGTGACTACTGCGGCTCCAGTCTCACCCGCGCCGCAGACAATGTTGACGACTCCGGCTGGCAGCTCCGCTTCGAGCAGCAGCTCCGCGAACTTGAGCGCGGTGACGGAAGTCGTCTCCGCGGGCTTGATGACCACGGTGTTTCCCATCGCCAGGGCGGGCGCGATTTTCCACGCCAGCATGAGTAACGGGAAATTCCAGGGTATCACCTGACCGACCACGCCGAGTGGGACTACTTTGGCGCCAGGGACGGCGTACTCGAGCTTGTCGGCCCAACCCGCGTGATAGAAGAAGTGCGCTGCTGTCATCGGCACGTCGAAATCGCGCGACTCTTTTATCGGTTTGCCGCCATCCATCGATTCGGCCACCGCGAATTCCCGGGCGCGATCCTGAATCAGGCGCGCGATGCGATATAGATATTTGCCACGCTCCGCACCGGGCAATTTGCTCCACGCGGCGAATGCTTTCTGCGCCGCCTGATAAGCGGCGTCGACGTCGGCATGATTCGCCAGCGCGATCTCAGCTAGAACTTCTTCAGTTGCCGGGTTGATCGAGTCGAAGTACTTGCCCGATTTCGGCGCTACGAACTTGCCACCGATGAAGAGGTCATACCGCGATTTGAGTTTCGGATCTGCGGTCTCTGGCGCCGGATCGTATTCCCATAGATCGCCGAATATCAGCTGCGGAATAGAGCTGGTCGTCGCCGCCGGGCGCGCAATCGCTCTGGGAGTTGTCATGTCAGTAGCTCTCCGCTGCCTCTGTGAAGTAGTAAGGCGCCTGGTACGCGCCGGTCTTTTCTTTTTCGATCTGCCTGAGCAGGTCGTTCAGCAACGAGCTCGCGCCGAAGCGATAGCGCGACGAGTTGAGCCATGCATCGCCGAGGGTCTCTTTGACTGCCACGAGGTAATGAAGGGCCTGCTTCGCGGTTCTGATTCCGCCAGCTGGCTTCATGCCAATGGCGATTCCGGTCGCCAGATAAAAATCGCGAATCGCTTCTATCATTACCTGAGTGTTGGCGAGCGTCGCGCTTCCGGATGTTTTGCCGGTGCTCGTCTTGATAAAGTCACCCTGTCGAATTACCCGCATCGCGAGAAACGAAGCCGCTCTGATGTTGTCGTAGGTGTCGAGCTCACTCACCTCGAGGATGACTTTGAGCTGCGCATCGCCGCACGCTTCGACGACCGCGCTGATCTCGTCCTGAACTGCGTTGAACTCTCCGGCGAGAAAAAGTCCGCGATTGATGACCATATCGATCTCGTCAGCGCCATCGGAAACCGCGGTACGTACTTCCTCCAGCCGCAGGGCAAGCGGGCTCTGTCCCGAGGGGAAAGACGTCGCGACTGATGCGACCTTGATGGGCGTGTCAGCCAACCATCGAGCTGCGTACTTCACCAAAAACGGGTAAATACAAACGGCCGCTACCGGCGGCACTGAGGGGTCGAAGCTTGGTCGACGAGCTTTCTGGCAAAGCGACGCGACCTTGCCCGGTGTGTCCTTCCCTTCGAGGGTAGTGAGATCGACCATCGAGACCGCAGTCTTGAGTCCCCAAACCTTGGAACTCTTCTTGATGCTGCGGGTTGTGAACTTGGCCACGCGCTCTTCGATTCCGACCTGATCTACGGTACCGATCTCGTCGAAAAGTTTGCTGAAGCTCGTGCGCATGACGGCAGCGGTGGGCATCATCCTTAATATTGCCCTCGGAATCCCCCATTACAACGCTCCGTTCGCCTCGTTACAGCCGAAATTCCCTATTACAACGTCGTGCGGGGAGCGATTACTTTGGCAGCATGGCTGATTCGCGTCCGTACGCCGTCCTGTTTGACTTGGACGGCACGCTGATCGATTCCATCGCGCTACTGCTCGCGTCGATGCATCACACGTTTCACGGCCGGCCGCGAACGCCTAGCGACGCGGAATGGATCGAAGGACTGGGAACTCCGCTGCCGAAGCAGCTCACGCCATACGTAGAGTCCGACGAAGATCGCGAGCGTCTCGTCAACAGATATCGCACTTTCCAGCTCGAGAATCACGACCGGTTGATGGCGCATTACGAGGGAGTCATCGATACTCTCGCTCTGCTCTACCAGCGCGGCCACCCGATGGCCGTTGTGACGAGCAAGGGCAACATGATGATGGAGCGCGGGCTCAAGTTCATCGGCGCCGACGACTACATCGAAGTCGCGATAGGCTATGACTCCGTGCACATCCACAAGCCCGATCCATATCCGGTTCGCACGGCGCTGGAGAAGCTCGACTATCGAACTGATGAAGCTGTATTCGTCGGAGATTCGCCCCACGACATCAGGTCAGGGAACGAGGCCGGCGTGATCACGATCGCCGCGTTGTGGGGCCCGTTTACCCGCTCAGCGCTCGAGCCGTACAAGCCGGCTTACTTTCTCGACGACATCAAGCACCTTCCTGCGATGCTGGACCGAATCACGGCGAAGAAAGCGGGGTAATATATTTCGCACGTTGGATCCTTTTAGGAGTCAGTCAAATGGGTGTGTCATATCAAGCAGGAACGTTGGTCCGCACCGGCGAAGAGAGAGCGACGCTCGTTCGCCGCACTTACTCGCTGGTACTGGTCAGTGTCCTGGTCACGATGGTGGGCGCTTCATTCGGGTTGTCACAGGCGCAGCTGATGGCGGCAGTTGCCCAGCATCCCTTCATCGCATTCTTCGCTTCCCTCGCGCCGCTTCTTTTGGCGACCCGCAAAAAGACCGAGTTCCCGATGAACATCGGACTCGTCCTGCTCTTCAACTTCGTGATGGGCGTCATCATCTCGCCGGCGCTCTTCATCTACGGCCGGACCCAGCCGGGCCTGATTGGCCAGGCAGCGGTGCTGACGATCGGGGCTTTCGGAATTCTCACGCTCTACGCTTTTGTGAGCCGGCGCGATTTCAGCGCCTGGGGCAGCTTCCTAATCGTCGGCCTTTGGGTGTTGCGTCAGTCGCGGTGCTTTTGTTCAGCGGGTTGCTGGTGTTCGATACCTGGCGACTCCGTAATTATTACGGTCCCGACGAGTACGTTGGCGCAGCAGTCCAGATTTATCTCGACCTGCTGAACATGTTCATGGCCATCCTGCGGGTCATGGGGAACCGCAGGAACTAACTGCAACTGAACGGGTGCGAGGTGTCCGTGGCACAGATGCCAGTTGGCAGTTCACTACGCCCTGACTTGTCCGGCGCGAGTCAACCCACAAGCAACTGCCTGTGCCCTAACGCCACCGAGGGAAGTCCGGGCGTAGTGAACTAAATCACTGGCAACTAGTCGAGATCCTTCTGCGTAATCCCGCCGGCGGAGTGAGTGCTGAGAGTGCAGACAACTTTGGTGTAGCGGATGTCAATGTCGGGATGATGATCCGCCGCCTCGGCGATCTTACCAATCGCTACCACGAAATCGATCCCAGTCAGAAAATTCCTGAACTGAAAAGTTTTTGTGATCACGTCTCCGCGCCTGCTCCAGCCCGGAAGACTGCCGAGCTCTCGCTGAATCGCAATGTCGGATAAACGCTCAGCCATCGATTTCGTGCTCCGTAGAGTATGCTGGCGAACAAGATAAGATTGAGATCACGCCGCGCAATGACGTCCGGCCTGGTGCTTCTGCTCCTCTCGGGCGCGAGTGCAGCCGCGCGTGGTCAGACCGGCCCTCCGCCTGGCTCCGGTTTGGCTGCACGTACTCAGATGCATTTATCAAGCGACGCGGGCAGCGCATCCGATAACTATTGGCGACGAATCGCCATCGGATTTGGCATCAGCCTTTTCGCTCACGAAAGCGCGCACGTTCTCACTTCTCTCGCGCTCGGCTTCCACCCGCACATAGCTCTCGACCACGGACGGCCGACGGTATTCTCCGGCATCGACAGCCAAAAGTACCCGCACAAGCAGTTTCTCTTTTCGGCGGCGGGTCTGACCACGCAGGATCTCATCAACGAGGCGATCCTCGATATCCCGCATTCTCGGGGTGGAGCAATCGAGCGCGGAATTCTCGCTGGCGCAATCGGCACGACGCTTTTCTATGTGACGATCGGACGCAATGGCTCGGTGAGCGACATCGCGTTCATGGCACGGACGTCGTCGCTTTCCAAGACGCAGCTGTCGCTCATCTTCGGCGGAGTATCGGCGATCCAGGCCCTTAGAATTTCCCGAGATTCGAGCTACGCTCACTTCTTCGTAAGACCAACCGAGAAAGGACTGGGTATTGGGTTTGGGTACTGACCCAAAGAACTGCAACTGAACGGGCGGGAGGCGTCAGCGATGACAGGCGCGTGGCTCGAGGTCACGACGTAGACCTCTTACGGCACAGGCAGTTGGTTGGCTCTGAAGGGCATGAGTGAAGTCCTGACGTAGTGATCTAACGCCTCGCGCCTAGCAGCTGAGGCCTCCCGCCCGTTCAGTTGCGGTTTCCCCTCTAGTAGCCCCGCCGCTAGTTTCGGGTTATCTTCGGGAGCATGAAGGCAAGAGATCCGGGTCTCTTCGGGGCCGAGTACGACCGCGCCTCCCGCCAGCTCCCCGTGATCGGTGAGCAGAAGGACATCCGCTACTACTCTTCGCCCGCGAAGAGCGTCCTCAACGGGCCCGAGACCACCGGGATGGGATTCTGGTCGATCAATCCCTACATCGGATGTGCCTTCGGGTGCGCTTACTGCTACGCCCGCTACACCCATCGCTATGTGATGGAGCGCGCCGCGTCCGACGAGAGAATGACAAAGGAGCTCGGTGCTGCTTACAGCAATCTTCCGCCCTGGCTCGCGTTCGAGCGCAACATCTTCGTCAAACGAAACGCTCCGGAGGTTCTGAGTCGTACTCTCAGATTCGGAAGCGACCGGCATCTCAAGCTGCTGGATGGCGAGGCAATCGTTATCGGCACCGCGACAGATCCGTATCAACCAGCAGAGAGAAGATTCAGAGTCACGCGCGGGATTCTGGAAGTCCTCGCCGAGCATCCGGGGCTGAGCGTAAGGATCATCACGAAGAGTCCACTTGTCACGCGGGACATCGATCTGCTGTCCCGCATAAATCGGCTTTCGGATCTCTCGATTCACATCTCACTTATCACGCTCGACCGGGATCTCGCGCGCCGCATCGAGCCACGCGCGCCGACTCCGGAATCGAGAGTTCGCGCGCTCGCGCGATTGCGCGAGGCCGGGATCGAAGCCGGCATCAACTGCATGCCGGTGCTGCCGGGAATCACCGACAATCCGTCGGACCTCGAAGCCCTCGTGAAGCGCGTGTCAGAGGCTGGCGCGACTCACGTCGGAGCCTGTGCCGTGCGACTACAGGCAGCGGCCAGAAAACGATATCTCCCGTTCATCGAGCAGGAATTTCCGCATCTGGCCGAGAGATACCGGAATACGTACCAAAATAGCCCGAATGCCGGCGCAAAATACCGTGAAGGTCTGCAGCGCTTCTTCGAAAAGCTTTGCGCGAAGTACGGCGTTCGCGGTTGGACGCGCGGTGACGACCAAGAAGAAGGGGACGAGGCCGTTGATCCGGCGCTCGTCCCCGAGCTGCAGCTGGCTTTCGAGTTTTAGCCGGCGCGGACTAGTATTTCGTGGCAGTGGCCGTTTTCGCGGCCTTATGCTTTTTCGTGCTCTTCTTCGCCGTGCCAGTGTCGCTCGCCATGCTGGCCTCGGTGGAGCTCGCCGAAGCAGAGGCTTCATGCGCGGCCATGGTGTCGCTGCCGGTCGCGCCGGTCGCCCCACGAGTTGGCGGGTTGTCGTTCGGACCGAAGCCAATGTTCATCGCCACGAGCAGCGCCTTTGCGTTGTTCGCCGAATTGAACTTCTTGGCACAGGTCGCGATCGCGCGACGCGTCTGCGGACCGTAACGCCCGTCGACGTTCGTCACCCCGCATCCCTGATCACGCAGCTCCTGCTGTAGGGCGAGGAATTCAATCTTAGAGAGCCCAGCCTGAGCAGAAGCCAGGGCTGGGACGGCGATTAATGCGATTACAGCGATGGTCTTCTTCATCTTGGAACGCCTCCGATCAGGTATGGTCTCTACTTATAGAGTAGAGAGTTGTTGCACAGTTGCAAAGTCCACGCCGACGTTCAATTCTCGCAGCAATGTCCACGCCGAGAGGAGAGATTCGCAGCAATGAAATGGACAAAAAAAACGCCCGACACGCAAGGCGTCGGGCGTTTTTGCTCGGGAGAGAAAGACCTCTAGCGAAGCGCCTGAATGATCAGAGCGCCAACCGCGAGAAGCGCTACGGCGATGACGATCGCCGAAACAGGCGTGAGGGTGAGCTGCTGCTTCCACCAACTGGTGCCGGTGCCCGGCGTATCGGGGAGCGACGCCATGATGCGCTGCTGGACGCCAACCGGGGTGACGCGGCGGCGAAGCATCTCGCTCTCGGCGTTGATGCGGGTCCAGAGCTCCACCTTCGACTTGCCCTCTACTTCGCTGGCGCGCATTACGTCGACTTCTCCGTCAAGCCAGTCGTGCAGCAAGGTGTGACCAGAGACTCCATTGATTGGAACCTCCCGATCGTACATCTGCTCGGCGGGCTTGTCCTTCCTTTGAGCGGGCTCACGGCCCGTGATCTTGTCATTTCTCTCGAAACCAGCGTCATCTAGCATCATGCGTACTTCTCCTCGAGCAGTTGTTGGAGCGCCTCTCGCGCCCGATGCACTCGCATCTTTAGCGCGCCAACCGTCGTTTCCAGTAATAGCGCCATCTCCTCGTACGACCTTCCCTCTACGTGCTTCATTACGAATGCTTCACGCAGCGAGGGAGCGAGTCTGGCCAGAGCAAACTGCAGGTCCGTACGCAGCTCGTTGCGGTCCATCTCTTCTTCCGGCGTCGAGTACGTCGAGGGCTGATCGTCCTCGTCGTAGCTCACATGCGTGCGCCGAATGTTCTTCAGCCAATCCTTGCAGGAATTCGCGACGATTCGAAAAACCCACGCATCGAAACGCCCGCGAACTTCTGCCAAATGCTGATAGGCTTTAATAAAAGACGCCTGGAGTATGTCTTCCGCCACATCCGGACTTCCGGTCATGCCAAGTGCATGCCGGTACAAGGGATCGCTGTATCGCGTGATTAGAACCGCGAACGAATCCTTGTGACCTGCCAGAACCTTGGCGATGATCTCCTGATCGGCATCGATCCCCGGCGCCGCTGCATCTGGCGTCGAGCTCCCCGCGCCCACCGTTTGAGCACCCTGATTTTGCAGCGGTGTGGCTGTCATCTTCACCTGCCTAGTGTAATCCCTTTGCCACCGCCTGTATAGACCCAACTGGCGCCGGGATAACAGCTTATCACCGTCACAGTCTCCTGACGATCAAGGGTCCGTGGAAGCAACCAAAGTCTATCTGAGCCTTACCATATAGAGGTGTTCCAGGGCAATGTCCCGGTGATAGTGCCTGCCTTCCCGGTCGCTGTCAGCCCGGTATCGCCGATACTGCTGGCTGAAATGAGAGACATCTCCGTCCACCGAGGCCTTGGTTAACAGCGATAGCAAGGCTTCTGGCTCCAGGTGCCCCTCTGAGTTGAAGCTGACGAGAGCGTGTGTCGCTCGAGTGGCTGAGAGGAGCGCGGAAAAAAGCTTCCTTACACGGCGCCCGTGCGACCACTGGCTCCGACCCTCCTCGCCCGCCAGCAACCCAACCTTTCCCCTAATAGCAGGCCCGGATTCAGTCCATCCGCGCGCCAGGATCTCGGGGATGTGATAATAGGCAACGTACTGCCTCGAGTTGTAGGGAGGATCGATATAGAGGAGATCGACCTGCCCAATGGATCTCGCCGCCTCCGTCGCATCCAGAAGGTATGCCTTGGCGGGCTGGGATCCTTTGACGGGAAGCTCAGGCACTACTTCGAAGGACCGACGCGCGTTCGGCTGCCAGCTTTTCATGTACGACGCATACACTCCGGTAGTATTCGCGACTCTGTCAGCGCCTTCAATGATCGCGGCCAGCAGCAGGTAGTAGCTGTCAGCATCGAGCTTCCCGCCCCTTTTCCATTCTTCCAGCTCCTCGCGCGCGACATCGATTCGCGCGGCGTTGGCGGGTGTGAAGTACATCCTTCCTTCGCTTACACTGCCTCCAGCCGGAGAGAAATGGCGGCTGATGAAGCTCTCTCGCGGTTGAAGGTTCGAGAGATGGCGCGCCATTTCACTGAGCGAAGGATCTGCTCGGTCGGCGACGACGTAGGCGCGCTGGAACACGTATGACGACATGAGGAGATCGCTCGAGTGAACGCGCCATCCCTCAGCCTTCAGCGCACGACTCACGCTCGCTGTTCCGGCGAAGGCGTCATGAGCCGAGCCGACTGTTATTCCACCTCTGTTCAGAGTCCGGAGAATGAATGGAAGGAGCCGGGTTTTGTTTCCGATGTACCTCATGATGCAAAGAAGGCGAGGTTGTTGGCCTCGCCCTCTGAAACCGGTATCACCTCGATACTACGGGCAAAGCTGCGCCGGAGTCAACGCCGGCACCGCTATCTTCGGGATCTGAAAGGTATATGTCGAGTTGAGCGCGTCGGCGGCAGCGTTTGCGATCTCCTGCTGACCGTCGGCAGTCGGGTGGATGCCATCGAGGCTGACGTACTGCCCGAATGGTCGCGTGCAAGTGAGGAAGGCGTTGAGACTGAAATGACCTTTGGCCGCAACGAACTTGGCTAGCGCCGCGTTGAAATCGAAGTACGACCAGGAGTGAGCAGTCGCCTGCGCTGAGATGTGCGCGTTCATCTGACGAATCAGATCGTCGACGAACGCGGTATCGGCAGGGGTAAGAATGAAATCGGCGGCGCTCGGATTATTGGTGCAACTGAAGTTGTACGGCTTGGGACTCCCCAGCGCCGTGAAAACTTTTCCGAACGCGTAAATCAGATTCGTATTGCCCTGACAGTCCGCGTTCACTACGACGCCGAACTGCTGGAACGCCGCCGCCTGCTGATAGAAGTCGTCGCCCGGATACACTCCGACCAGACTCGGAATAAGCGGAACTGAAACGAGCAGCGCTTTGGCTCCGGTCTTGGCGACGCTGTCGACGATCGCGTCGTACTGCGGCTGCCACAACGTGATCGGATAGAAGGTAAATGTGTTGTCGGGCTGACGGTACGCCGCCGCTGGAACGAGTATGCCTCCGGTGACAGTGCGCAGAACTTCATTCGCGCCAAGCTCCACCGAGACCAACGTAGGATTCTGGGACATCATCTCGGTGACCTGGCTGTTCTTGGGCGCGAGGACCGCTTTGTACAACCGCTTTCGCTGATCCGACTCGACGTTGGCCGGGGCGTTGTTCACTGTATCCGGTGTCACGCGGAGAGCCGCATATGTCGTTGCTCCGTCGATTGCTACATTGTTCGTCGGAAGAGTGGTGCTACCGAGCAGAGCACAGATCTGGTCGTTGGCGTTGATGGCGGGATACTGCGCGCCACTAAGCCTTCTCTGGAATTGCAGCGGCGCGATGAGTGGTGAGTAGCAACCAGGTCCCTGAAGCAGCGGCTCCGTGAATTTGGTAGCGAAAGCCTGGTGAGCAAGAAGCGCGGGCCACGCGTGCTGCTGCGACGCGTAGTAAACGCCGTCCGATTGCACTCCCATGCTCACACTCGTCCCGAGCGAGACGTATCGTGCGAACGCGTCCTGGCCGGCCGGACCCGTAGTCCTGTCTTCGCTGCAAGCAGCGAGAACAACGAGAGCGACAGCACTAGCAGCGATAGACCAGTTACGCTTCATAACTTCTCCTCAGGGGTGAAACGACGAGGGGAGGGCGGCCGGAAACAGGCGGCTGATAATATCTGTAATCACCCAAAGACGCGCCACCCCAGAGTACGAATGGATTCGCCATGCTCATTGAGCTTTGGCGGCGGGAATCTTAGACTGCCCGGCACACTCGGCGGAATGCCAGTTCGAGGATCAGCGTCGGTCGCTTCGAGAGCTTCCTTCACCGTGCGTACCAATCCGCACGGAACACCAACAGACTGCAGCCGATCCATCCAATGCTGCGCGCCCATCTCACTTACACGTTGCGCCAGCGCGGATACGACACGCTGGCGGTTCTCCACTCGACCGGCATTCGTCCGAAACGCTTCGTCGTCCGCGAGATCACGAAGTCCGAGCGCCTTTGCGCACGCGTACCATTGGCCATCGCTTCCAACCGCAATCACAAAAGGCCTGTCCGCTGCCTCGAATAGTTGATAAGGAACGAGATTGGGGTGCGCGTTTCCCCACCGTTTGGCTTCGTTGCCCGAGACGAGGACGTTTTGCGCGACGTTCACAAGCGCCGCACGCGCGCTGTCTGCCAGCGAGATGTTGATGCGTCGCTTTTTCGCTGATTGCGCACCGTCCGCCCGCTCGACGATCGCGCCAAGGATGGCGACCGCTGCATCCTTGCCGCCGATGACATCGGCGAGAGCGACGCCGATCTTCATCGGCGATCCATCGCGCTCACCCGTGATCGCCATCCAGCCACACTCCGCCTGGATGACGAAGTCGTAGCCGGGACGTGCACTCTCGGCTCCGAAGCCCGAAATCGTGCACCAGATCAAAGAAGGATGCTTCTTGAGCAGCTCGTCGGGGTCCAGCCCAAGCCGCTGAAGAGACCCAGCCAGAAAATTGTCGAGCACGACGTCGGCATCGCGAATGAGGTCTAGAATGAGGTTCCGATCCCGTTCATCAGTGAGGTCGGCGGCAATGCTTTTCTTGTTCCGGTTTACCGCAAGGAAGTAGGCGCTCTGGGCCTCTTCGTCGAAAGGCGGACCCCATCCGCGCGTTTCGTCCCCATCCTTCGGCCGTTCGACTTTTATTACGTCGGCTCCCATATCGCCCAGGATCATGGAACAGACGGGGCCCGCCAGTACCCTACTTAGATCTAAGACTTTGAGCTTCATTGTGGTATTTTGGCTCGTTAATGTCGCCATTCTGCAAAGATACTGCTTTGAAGAAGGCCCGAAATTGGCTCTCGGCGGCCTATTGGCGAAGGCAGATGATACCACCTTGTTTTAGTCACGAAAAATCATATACTTAGCGCGGTTCGGACCCCTTTGCGGGTCTTGCCTATTTCTGTGATTTGATACCCGTCAGCACCACCCCTTTGCGCTGACCGGAGCCCATAAATGCCCGATAGAGAAAAGCCAGGAGTTGCCACTGCAACAGCACCGGCACCCCTTACTCCTCCAAGTGTCGGCGCCACTGGACCGCTGATCCCGCCGAAGCGGAGTCCGGGTCACCGCGGAGCTGATGTAAAAGATACCGTCGCCGAGATGGCGGCGAAGGCGCACGAGATCAGTCTCGAGGCGGGAAGCAAGATGGCCGCAGCCATGAAGGACGTGATCGGTGCCGCCGCCGGACTTACCGGGCTCGTCATCGAGAGCGCCCGCGATCTGCTCCAGTACATGGTTCGTCGCGGACAGATGACGCAGGAAGAAGCGGACAAGCTGATGCGCGAAGTGGAGGCTTCACACGCCAAGAGAAAGCCGGCAACCTCGCCCACTCACGCTGCCCCAAGGCTGGTGACTTCCAGAGTCGAACCCTCTCAGGCGGCTTCGACGCATCACGCGGCTTCGACGCATCACGCAGCTTCGACGCATCACGCGACTCCAGCTGTCAAGCACGCAACGAAGCCAGCTGCGAAGCACGCAGCTCCCGCGAGAAAGCCAACAGCAAAAAAGACGACGATGAAGCCCGCTGCCAAGAAGCACGCGGTAAAATCCTCGACCAAGTCGAAGCCGAAAGCAGGCAAGACCGCAAAGAAAAGGTAGAGCGTGGCTGTCCCGCGTGGCGATGCAGTCGCGCTCGCCCGCGCACTGATTCAGATCGATTCCAGAAATCCCACCCTCGCTCCGGATTCGCCGGGCGAGGGTGATTGCGCTCGGGCTCTCGCATCGATTCTCGATGACTGGGGATTCACGGTGCATCTGATCGACGCCGTTCCCGGAAGGCCGAACGTCGTAGCCCGCCTTGGACCACCGGACGCGCCAGCTCTAATGTTCAATGGCCATCTCGACGTCGTCAGCGTCGAGGGGATGATGCACGAGCCTTTCGCAGCCGAAGTTCGGGGCAATCGCATCTACGGTCGCGGCTCCGCCGACATGAAAGGCGGAGTCGCCGCCATGTGCGCCGCCGCCGTGAAAGGCGCTTCGGCCGATTCCGCACGCCAGATTCTGGTCACCGCCGTCGTCGATGAGGAGTACGAGAGCCTCGGCATGCGCGCCGTGCTCGCCGCTGGCGTCGTTGCGGACGCTGCCATCATCACCGAGCCGACACGCCTTGCGATCTGCCCGGCTCATCGCGGCTTCGTTTGGATTGATGTCGCTTTTCGAGGTAGAGCGGCACACGGGAGCCGCTATGATCTGGGAGTTGACGCGATCACCCACGCGGGTCTGCTTCTCGCCGAGTTGGAATCGCTGGAGCGCACTCGGGAAAAGGATACGCAGCATCCATTGCTAGGCCGCGGCTCACTCCATGCCTCAAAAATTCAGGGCGGAGTCGGAATGTCGACCTATCCTGAGACGTGCAATCTGTCGATCGAGCGACGCACTCTTCCTGGGGAATCGGTCGAGAAAGCGCTCAAGGAGATAACCGACTCGTGCGCAAGTCTGCGTTCGCGGCAGGCGCACTTCGACGCGCGAGTTACATTGAGCACCGCACAACTCCCGAGCGATGTGCCGCTCGAATCTCCGATCGTAAAGCGGTTGCGCGGAGCCCTCGAGCGTGAGAAGCTTCCCGTCAGAATCGAAGGTCTTTCGGCGTGGACCGATGCGGCGCTACTCAACGAAGCGGGCATTCCCACGATCTGCTTTGGTCCGGGCGACATCGCGCTGGCACATGCCGCCGAGGAGTACGTTCCGATAACTGAGATTGAGACGGCGACCAGGGTACTTACGCGAGTCGTACGCGAGTGGTGTGACTCGGCGTAGAGATCGCCTCCTTTCGATTTGCAACGAGAGTCCATAAGGCGGCAGGTGGGGGAGGCTCAGACTGGGCAGCTACGCAGCTTTCATACAGGCGATTGGGCTCTATCCAGCTCCGATTGCGCAGCCTTCGGTAACGAACAAGAATATCCCGGGCTAGCTCTAACCTGCGCTTCTGTGCCTCTCCGCCCTGCTACCTTTACGACTACCGATGTCAGTCAATCCCAGTTGGACTCCGAATCCGCCGCGCCGTGACCCAATGGACGCATAGCCAGTACGACATGCTCGAGCGCGCGATTACAGGCGGAAACCGCATCGCCGCTTATCGGCGCGGAACCGAGTACGTCGTCGTGCCCACCAGACTGCGCGTGATCAAGGGCCGCGAGGCGGTCGAGGCGACGCATCCGAGCACAGGAGATGAGATCACTCTTTACCTCGATGAGATGGACAGCTTCGAGGTGGTGCGGTGAGTCGCGCCAAGGCAAAACCTGGCGATCTGGTCGCGATCTACGCCGACGAATCCTGCATCGGCAATGGACGCGAGGGCGAGAACGCCGGCGCGGCCGCGGGAGTAATCGAGTGGCTGCATCCGAAATCCAACAAAGTCACGCGCTACGATTACTGGATCTCCGAGCCGGCCACGACCAACAATCGCATGGCGCTGCGATCCGTCATCGAGGCATTTCGGGAGATTTCCAAGCGTGGAAACTCCTATCGAGTCTTGTTCACCAGCGACTCCAAGTACATCGTGGACGGAATGACGTCATGGGTGGCGGGCTGGAAGGAACGGGGCTGGAAGAGAAAAACCGGACAGCTCGGGAATCTGGAATTGTGGAAGGAGGCAGTCGACGCGGCGTCGCAGCATGAGGTCCGATGGAACTGGGTGCGCGGGCACGCCGGCCATCCTCAGAACGAATACGCGAATTTTCTGGCCACCCGCGCTGCCCAGGAACTATCAAACTCAGGCGGGTTACGCCAATCTGAGTTCGACAGCTGGGTGGCGGGCCAAAAGGTGGGGGCCGTGAAGGAGACCGCTCCCTTCCCCGACGTAAAGTCATTCCAGGCGAGCAAACGAGCATGGACGATCTAGACCGACTTTTTCAGCGCCTGGTTCACAACATTAGAAACGGACACGCCGAGTATCTCAGCGTTCCGTTCACTGTGCAGGAGCTGTACGACACTCTCGTCCCGTATCGGCATTATCGTCGCGATCTTGGGATCGAGACCAACCAGGACTACGAAGCCGCGGTGACACGTCTGCTCTCGGGCGAAAAGGGTTACATCAGGGCCGACCAGGCGATGCAGGAACGGCTCAAGAAGGAGATGTCATCCGCACATGCGGACGTCGGAGCGTTCAGGGACTACGCTGAGACAAGGATTTCGCTCGCGCCCGACGCACTGCAAAAACTCGGAGTAGCGGTACCCTCTCAGACTGCCGGCGGATACGCGGTCGGCGGAACCGGCGGCAATGGAAACGGGGGCGCAGCGAGTCAGGCAGGGGCTTCGTTCGTGGTGCCGGGTGTGGCCACGATGGAGTCGGCAGAGGGATGCAAATTCTGCGGAGGCACTCTGCCAGAGGGCCGTAAAGTCACGTACTGCCCGCACTGCGGACAGAATCTCGCAGCGAAACACTGCGCCGGCTGCGGGGCGGAGCTCGATCCCGCGTGGAAGTTTTGCGTCAGCTGTGGAAAACGGGCGTAGCTGGTTTCTATT
>WNGL01005944.1_pt1 | contig 21345 bp, 17 predicted proteins | sample 5400591 | NCBI WGS metagenome assembly WNGL01 (sample SAMN13153377, study PRJNA577476) | soil metagenome | isolation source: 80 cm soil or saprolite under Garry oak tree replicate 1 | place: USA:California | collected 2016-06-15 | reverse complement strand
CGAGCTGGAGTACGCCGCGCTCATGCATGACATCGGCCAGCTGTCGCTGCACGACCCGATCCCCGGCGGGGCCACCGTGCTGGTCTCCCGCCAGGACCAGCAGCGCATCGCCGAGCTCGGCGCCGACGTGATCCAGCAGGCCCAGGTGCTCGGTTCGGTGGCCGAGATCGTGCGCCGGCAGAACGAGCCCTACCGGGACGTCGACCTCGCCGCCCATGGCCGGGCCGGCCGCGTCCCCTCGCCCGGGTCGCCGGGACTGTCCGGCCCCCCGCTGAGCAGCCGGATCATCAAGGCGGCCAACGCCTTCGACGACCTGGTAGGCAGCTCGCTGGACCCGGGCCGGGCCGCGGCGGCGGTGCAGCAGCTCCGGCTGGACACCGCCAGCGAGTACGACCCGCGCACCGTCGAGGCCCTGTCCCGCGTGGTGAACCGCCGGTCGGTCATGCTCTAATTTCCGCTCGCTCTGTTGTCCCGCTCGCTCTGTTGTCCCGCTCGCTCTGTTGTCCCGCTCGCTCTGTTGTCCCGCTCGCTCTGTTATCCCGCTCGCCTCCGGGCGCCTTTTGAGGCGCTGCCTTCCCTCGTCGCGCTCTACCTTCCCGCTCGCCTCCGGGCCGCCTTTAAGGTCCCGTCTTCCCTCGTCGCTCCTTCGTCGCTTCTCAGTCCAGACGGGACCGCGGCCCTTCGGCTCGCGGGGAGGTCGCCTTCGAGGCCCTTCCTTCCTCGCTCGCTTTAGTGCCGTGTCAGATCAGGTTGGCCCGGCCGCTTTGGCCGTGTGCGCGGGCGGGCGCCCCCCGATCGGGCCGGCTCGATGTGGCATCGAGCCGGCGGGGGACGGGGCTGGCGCGGGACGGATGAGTGGTGTGAGGCGCCCGGGGCGTGAGGTGCGGGGCCAAGGGCCAGGGCTAAGGTCCAGGGCGAGGGCTAAGGACCAAGGGGCAACGTAGCCTGCTGAGGCATTAGTTTCCCGCTTGCCTCCGGGCCGCCTTTAAGGTCCGGTCTTCCCTCGTCGCGCTCTGTTGTCCCGCTCGCCTCCGGGCGCTCTGTTGTCCCGCTCGCCTCCGGGCGCTCTGTTGTCCCGCTCGCCTCCGGGCGCTCTGTTGTCCCGCTCGCCTCCGGGCGCTCTGTTGTCCCGCTCGCCTCCGGGCGCCTTTTGAGGTGGCTCCTTCCCTCCTCGCTCGTTCCTCGCTCGTCAGTCCAGTCGCCGCCGGCGCCCTTTGGCTCGCGGGAGGACCAGTAGGCTGAGCGGATGCTTGATTCGGTGCTGGTGGCCAACCGGGGGGAGATCGCCAGGCGGGTGATACGGACGGCCCGGCGGATGGGGATCAGGGCGGTGGCCGTGTACTCCGACGCCGATGCGGAGCTGCCGTATGTCCGCGAGGCGGACGAGGCGGTGCACATCGGGCCGGCCCAGCCGGCCCGCAGCTACCTGGACGGCGCGGCGCTCATCGCCGCGGCCCGCAAGACCGGGGCCGCGGCCGTGCATCCGGGCTACGGCTTCCTCGCCGAGAACGCTGACTTCGCCCGGCAGGTGATCGCGGCCGGGCTGACCTGGGTGGGCCCCCACCCGGAGGCCATCGAGCAGATGGGGGACAAGATCCGGGCCAGGAACCTGATGGAGCGGGCCGGCGTGCCGGTCTCCCCGGGCAGCCGGGCGCCCGTCACCGACGTGGCCGCGGCGGTGGCCGAGGCGGACCGGATCGGCTACCCCGTTATGGTCAAGGCGGCGGCCGGCGGCGGCGGCATCGGCATGAGCGCGGCCGCGGACGAGGCCGCGCTGCGGACGGCGTTCGAGACCGCCAGGTCGCGCGCGGAGCGGTTCTTCGGCTCGCCGGAGATCCTGCTCGAGCGGTTCGTGGCGCACGCCAGGCACGTCGAGGTGCAGATCCTCGGCCTGGCCGACGGGCGGGTGCTCGCGCTGGGCGAGCGCGACTGCTCGGTGCAGCGGCGGCACCAGAAGGTTGCCGAGGAGACCCCGTCGCCAGGCGTCTCCGCCGGGCTGCGCGAGCGGATGCTGGCCGCCGCGGTGCAGGCGGGGGAGGCCGTGGGGTACCGCGGCGCCGGGACCGTCGAGTGCCTGGTCGACACCGCCGCGGGCTCGTTCGTCTTCCTCGAGATGAACACCCGGCTGCAGGTCGAGCATCCCGTCACCGAGATGGTCACCGGCATCGACCTGGTGGAGCAGCAGTTCCTCATCGCCGCGGGCGAGCCGCCGTCCTTCGATCCGGCCGCAGTCCGGTCCGCCGGGCACGCGCTCGAGCTGCGGGTCTACGCCGAGGACCCGGTCCGGTTCCTGCCCGGCCCGGGCACGATCACCCAGTGGGAGGAACCCGCGGGCGACGGCGTGCGGGTGGACGCCGGCTACCAGGCGGGCAACACCGTGACGCCGTTCTACGATCCGCTGCTGGCCAAGCTCTGCGTGCACGGCACCGATCGCGGCCAGGGACTACGATACGTCCCTGGTGAGCAAGCTGCGTCCCAGGTAACGACAAGAGGAGTCACGGGTGGCTGAGGTCCGCGCGGAGATGGTCGCGAACGTGTGGAAGGTGGTCGCGGCGGAAGGCGATCAGGTCGACGACGGCGACACCCTGGTGATCCTGGAGTCGATGAAGATGGAGATCCCCGTGCTGGCCGAAGGCCCGGGCGTGGTCACCAAGATGCACGTCGCCGAGGGCGACGTGGTCCAGGAAGGCGACCTGATCGCCAGCATCAGCTAACCGGGACGGCGCCCGCCGTAGCCGCTCCAGTCCCGCCCGCGCTATACGCCGGTGGTGGAGCGCGGGTACGCGACCTCGGGGTCGGTCACGACGTTGACCAGGTAGGGGGCGTCGGCAGCGAAGGCGCGGCGCAGCGCGGGGGCGATGTCCGCGGCCGTGGTGACGAGCTCGCCGGCGCCGCCGAGGGCCCGCACCACCTCGTCGTAGCGGCAGCCCGGCTGCAGGTCGGCGGCGACGTCGTAGCCGAACATGGCGCGCATGGGATGCCGCTCCAGGCCCCAGCCGGCGTTGTTCCCGCAGACCATGATGACGGGCAGCCCGTGCCGGACCAGCGTGTCGGCGTCCATCAGCGAGAAGCCGGCCGCGCCGTCGCCGAGCAGCAGGACGACCTGCGCGGACGGGCGCGCGAGCCGGGCCGCGATGGCGTAGCCGAGTCCGGTGCCCAGGCAGCCGAACGGCCCCGGGTCGAGCCACCCGCCGGGCCGTTCCGGCTCGATGTACTTGCCGGCGAACGAGACGAAGTCGCCGCCGTCCCCGATGACCACCGCGTCGTCGTCGAGGACCTTGAGCAGTTCGCCGTAGACGCGGGCCGGGTGTACCGGATCGGCGTCGCTGGCCAGCAGCGGGCCGTCGAGCGCCACCGCGGCCCGCGCCGCCTCGGCCAGGCCCGGCGCCCAGTCCGGGTCGGCCCCCGTGGTCCCGGCCGCCGACGCCGCCAGCGCGGTGAAGAACGCGGCCAGGTCACCCGCGGCCGACGCGGCGAGCGGGACATGCGTCGCGATCCCGGCGGGCGCGTCGGCCACGTGCACCACCCGGGCCGGGGCGTCCTCCGGCCCGAACGAGCCGTACCCGAGCCGGAAGTCGAGCGGCGTCCCGGCCACGATGACCAGGTCGGCCTGGCGCAGCGCCGCGGACCGGGCCCGGGTCACCAGCCGTTCATGGCCGCGGGGCAGCACCCCGCGGGCCTGCCCGTTGGCGACCACCGGCAGCCGCAGTTCCTGCGCGGCCTGCCGGGCCGCGTCCTCGGCGCCGCCCAGCCACACATCGGAACCCAGCACGAGCACCGGCCGCCGGGCCGCCCGGAGCAGGCCGGCGATCCGGTCCACGTCCCCGGCGTCGGGAGCGGCCGCCTCCGGCGGCACCGCCGCCGGGCGGTCCGCCTCGGCCTGGCCGTAGATCGCCTCGAGCGAGATGTCGAGGAACACCGGCCCGCGATGCGGGCTCATCGCCAGCCGGAAGGCCTCGTCGACCGACCCGGCCAGCCGGGCCGTGTCGTGCTCGGTGAAGGCCCGCTTGGTGACCGGCGCGAGCAGCGGCGGATGGTCCATCTCCTGCAGGCTGCCCGCGCCCCAGCGGTAGTCCGGCGCCCGCCCGGCCAGCACCACCACCGGAGCGCCGTTGAACCACGCGGTCGTCACCGCGCTGACCGAGTTGGTCACGCCCGGCCCGGCGGTGACCACGGCCAGCCCGGGCGTCCGGGTCAGCCGCGCGGTCGCCTCGGCCGCGAAGACGGCGGTCTGCTCGTGCCGCACGTCCACCAGGCGCAGCGGCGAGCCGCCGCCTTCGTGCTTGACCGCCGCGTCGTAGAGCGGGAACACGTGCCCGCCGGACAGCGTGAACATGACCGATACGCCGTGCTGCCGGGCCGCCGCCACCGCGTGCGCGCCGCCATGACCAGATAGCCGTTCCACGGAAGCGACGTTACCAGTCAGTAGGCTTCAGTTCTGCCGCCAGTCCCTCCCGGTTACCGGCCGCCACTGCGCCGACGCGACCGACAGCCGCATCATGGGTTCCGGCGGGAACCCGCGCGGGCGGCTCGCGGCCGGCCCGGCGTTCCGGCCGTGCGGGCTGGCCAGGATCATGACCACCATGGCCGAGTCCGCGGCGAACAAGTACAGCGGGTAGACCAGGCCGGCCAGGACCTGGTAGTCCGCGACCCACAGGACCAGGGCCGCGGCGGCGCCGAACAGCGCGTAGGGAAGCCATGGTTCCTCGTCGGGCTTCAGCCACGCATGGTGGAACGTCGGCAGGTACGCCAGGAAATCGGTACCCACCGATATGCCGACCGCCCAGGACATGGGCACGAGCCGGGGCGCGGCCGCGGCCAGCGCGAGCAGCGCGACGCCCTCCGCGGCCAGGGCCACGCACACCGCGTCAAGCGGCCCGAAGTCCCGGCTCCCGTGCCGCCATCCCAGCAGGACCACGGCCGCGCATCCGGCCGCGCAGAGCAGGGTGTAACACGCCGTGGGCAGCTGCCAGGCCGCGAATCCGGACACGGTCCCCACCGCCTGGACGACCGCCCAGATGCCCCAGGACGCGATCCGCGGCCGGGCCCGGCCGCGCACGATGTCCAGGATGTACGGCAGCGCGGCGGCGGCGGTGAGCGCGCTGCTCACGACGGTGAACGCTGGCCTCACGGCGCGGCCGCTGTCATGCTGACCAGGCCGCCCCCGGCGGCGGTGCAGGCGGGGTGCGGGTCACCGGCGGCGGTGACGGCCCACCGCGGCTCGGCGCAGGTGCTGGCGACCAGCTTCTCCGGGGCCACGCTGCTCATCCAGTCGAGCATGCGGAAGGGCCCGCGGCGAGCATGCTCCACGACCGCCGCCTCCAGGCGCCGGCCCGGGGAGTACAGCCGCCATGACGGCGCGAACCGTCCGTCGAACACCCGGTACGCGGGCCGGTCGAGGAGGGCGATGACATACGCGGCCAGGTGCCCGTCGAGGCGGAGGGTGGCGACTTCGAGCTCGCCGCTGGCGGCGTGGCGGTCGTACACCGCACGCCAGAACGCGACGCCGGCGCTGTCGTCGAGGTCGCTGACCCGCCCGGCGTCGTGGTCACGGGCCAGGTGCACGGCCTCGATCTCGTCGCGCAGCGCCGCCAGCCGGGCCGGGTCGCGCTCGAACTGGATCTTCTCGGTCAGCGCGTGCTGCCCGATCCGGCGCCCGGACCGGTCGAGGCCGCGGCGGACACCGGATGCGAACGCCGTCTCGCCGGCGGCGAAGCCGATGCCAGGTACCGGCGGCGCCGGCGCCGCGCGGCCGGCCGGAAGCTGCCCGGCGAGCCACGCGGCGTCGGCGCCATCGCGCAGCCCGGTCAGCGTCAGCTGCCATGAGCGGCCCTGTTCCCGGGCGAAACGGGCCAGGTCCGCGAGTACCGCCTGGCGGGCGCCTGCCGACACGGCGGCGATCTCCCACGCGTCGTCGCTGCGCGGGCGGCCGGAGGTTATCTGCCGGCCCCCGCCCTGATCGCGCAGCGCGACCAGCGCGGCGGCAATTAAAGTGCCGCCCGGCCCGGACCGCGACAGCACCACGGGCACGGCGCCGCGGTCGGCCATGACCGCGGCGCGCCACCAGGCGAGCCGTGCCGTCACCGGCGTTCCCGCGGCCCGGTGGAGCGCATCCAGCGCGGGTTCAAGCGGGCGCAGGGCATGCCAGTCGCTGAGGATCGTGACCTGCGCGCGGGCGGCTGCTGCCGGTTCATGCCACGTCCCAGGCATTCCCGGACCCCTCTCGCTGGCACCGTCCCGCAATCATGGTCATTACGGGCATCTAGTACTTAGCGTAATCTTTCACATTCATATTGTGAATACCCCTTGACGTGCATCTTTTCTCACTGTGTCGTCAGAATGACACTTTCAGTGACTATATCGGCTAAGGAATCAGCCCGAATACCGTCGCCGGGGAGCCTGAGCCGCCCCGGATCCGGATGCCCCCGACGATTATCCAGCCGCCGGCCGGCGGCATCTCGCTCAGCCCGGCCAGGTTTTCCAGGTGGATGCGATGCCCGGCCAGCAGGAGCCGATTCGCGCGGAATGAGGTGTCGGCGCCCGGGTCGATTCCCATCGTGTCGATCCCGAGCGCGCCGATGCCGCGGTGCTCGATCAGCCAGCTGGTGACCTGGGCGCCGAAACCCGGGTAGTGCAGCCCGCCCGCGGGGTCCGCGTTCAGGTAGGCCCGCGGGTCGTGCCACCGGTACTCGAAGCCGGTCCACATGATCACGGCGCTGTGCGGCGGGACCGGGCCGAAGTTCGCCTCCCACTTCTCGATCTCCGGCAGGCCGAGGGTGAAATCGGCATCCTCGGCCGCCGGGGCGCGCACGTCGAGCACCACCGCGGGATAGAAGAAGTCAGCGGGGTCCAGTTCGTCCGCGGCCGCGTGGCCGGCCTGGAAATGCGCGGGCGCGGCCCAGTGCGTCCCGCTCTGCTCGCCGGTCACCAGGGACTGCAGGAAGTAGCCGTCCCGCTCGATCGTGGCGGCCGGGTGGATCTCGACCGGCGGGTCGCCGGGGAACACCGGACCGCCGTCCCCGAGGACGTGGCTGAGGAATACGACCCTGGTAAAGCCGAACGGGGCGGCGGCGCGTGTCACGGCGCCGGGTCACTGCCCTCGGCGGGGATGCCCGGCTCCCGGCGGGTCTTGCCGCCCAGCCGGTAGAAGGCCACGCCGACGACGACGATGACGGCCAGCGGCACGATCTGGCTGAGCTCGTACTGCAGCCGCTGGTGGGAGAAGCTGAGCGCGGCCAGGTTGTCGTTCGGGTTCCCCCCGGCGCCGAACCAGTTGACGCCGAAGCCCGGCCAGATCAGCGCGACCGTGGCCAGCAGCGCCCAGAACGTCGGGACGGCCGAGCAGATCCACGCTCCCGCCATCCCGCCCGGCACGCGGTAGGGACGTTCGACGTCAGGGCGCGAGTACCTGAGCTTGATCAGCGCCGGGAAGATGAACATGTACGAGATCGTGGTGGTCGAGATCGTCAGGCCGAGCACCGCGGAGAAATACCGGGCCGAATCGGCCCCGGTGATCTGGAAGGCCGCGATCATCAGCACGGTCGCCACCACGCCGGAGAGCAGGTTCATCCCGACCGGGGTCCCGAACCGCGCCGAGAACCGGCCCAGCGCACGCGGACCGCCGCCATCGAAGGACGCCACCGCCTCGGTCCTGTCTGATCCCATGATCCATGTCGTTCCCGCGCTGGCCAGGGCGAAGATGAACACGACGGCCGCCACCCGGCCCAGGATCAGGCCGGCCCCGCTGAGCGTCGCGGTCCCGTCGCCGGCGACATGACCGCCGTAGACGGTGAACACGGCCTTGACGGCGTCCAGGAAACCGGTCAGCCCGGACACCTGGCCCGCCGGGAGCACGATCAGGATGGACAGGATCGGGATCCCGTAGGCGAACATGGTGGTGGTGCCCGACGCCAGGACAGCGAACGGCACGTCGCGCTGGGGATTGGTCATCTCCTCGCCCGCGGCCGAGGGCACTTCCAATCCGGCGTAGTTGAAGAACAGCACCGGCACCACGGCGATGAATACCGCATAGGTGGGCAGGAAGGCGTGCCCGCCGAAGCCGTGCACCCCGTGCCTGGCCGCGTACACGATGACCGAGATCACGAAAAAGCCGAGCACCGCCCCGCGCGCCCAGGCGCCGGCCGTCGGCACCCACTTGCCGTACCGCAGGGCCACGACGGCCGCCCCGATGGTGAACCAGATGAAGGCCGCCGCATACACGTATTTCCACCCGCCGCCCACCGTCCCGAAGAACTCCTCGATCGCGGCGAACGAGACGATCGTGAGCGATCCGCCGATCCAGATCGGATTGGAGATCCAGTAGATGACCGAGTTGACGGCCGCCAGCGGGCGCCCGAACGCCAGCCGGGTCCAGACATAGGGGCCGCCTTCTTGCGGGAACGCCGAGCCGAGCTCGGCGATCGAGAACGCATAAGGCAGGAAGAAGAGCACGCCGAGAAATACCAGCCAGGTGAAACCCTGCGCACCATTGCTCGCGACGGCGCCGATGGTGTCGATCGTCACCACGGTGCATATCAGGTAGAAGAACAAGTCGAAGCGCCGGAAGTGGCGGCGCAGTTTCTTCTTCTCCTGCAGTGCGCTAGCGGTCGTCTCGAAGGCCGGCTGAGGCGTTCTGATCTGGGTCACGTCGCATCTCCGGGTATCTCGGTGGCAGTCATCGCGTCACAGCTCGCCGGGAGCGCTCTCGCGCGGGATCTGGAAGAACGGCGACCGCAGGACCAGGCGCGCGACCAGCATCACGAGCACGCCGGAACCGACGATGGCGAACAGCGCCCACCGCTGCGGAGCAGGCGCGCTCTGCGTCGACTTGACCACGATCCAGACCAGGAACCCGGCGGCGGCCAGGGGCAGGACGCCGACGAGCACCGCATCCCAGGAGTTGCTGAATATGCGGCGCCGGTAGTACACGATGGCGGAGAGCGCGGTGAGGATATAGAAGCTGGCGTACAGCACGCCGGTCAGGTCGATCAGCTGGGTGAAGGCGTTCGCGATCGAGCTGGAGAGCAGGTATATCCAGGTGACCACGATGAGGACGGCGCCCACGACCACGCTGGCCACCGCGGGCGTGGCGAAGCGGGGGCTCACCAGGCCCAGGATGGACGGCAGTACCCGGTGGTTGGCCATCCCGTAGATCATCCGGGCGATGATGACGATGCTGACGCCGGTGGACGCGATCACCGAGAGCGCCAGGGCGAGCGCCATCACCTTGGCCCCCCCGCCGCCGCCCAGCGACTGCGCGATGTAGACGAGCACCGAGGACGAGTTGGCCTGCAGCTTGGCCGGCGGCACCACGCCCTGCAGGCCCACCTGGGCGAAGGTGTAGATGACGATGAGCAGGGCGACCGCGATCACGGCAGCCCGGCCCGGGTTGTGCCTGCGGTGCTTCACTTCCTCGTTGACGTAGATGGTGGCGTCCCAGCCGGCCAGCATGAATACCGCGATGAGCAGCCCCGACGCCAGGCTGCCCTGGCCGCCGATGCCGCTGAGGCTCAGCCACGCCCGGGTCATCGGGAGGGTGCCGTGATGGTGGCCGAGCACCACCACCAGCCCCGCGACGGAAAAGCCGATGAGGATCAGGTACTCGATCAGCCCCATCCCCACCTGGGTGCGCGCGGTGAGGCGGATGCCGGCGATCGCGATCACCAGCAGGACCACGATGACGATGCTGCTTATTCCGATGTTCGGCCAGGTGCTCGTGGCGCTGTCGCCGAAGATGGCCAGGACCGACGGGGCGAGGACCACCACCCCGGCGATCGCCCCGAACAGGCTGCCGGCGATCATCAGCCACCCGGTGATGAAGCCCAGGTACGGGTTGATCGCGCGGCCGACCCACTCGAAGGAAGCGCCGCAGTTGGCGCTCCACAGGTTCAGCCGGCGGTAGGCGTTGGCGATAACCAGCATCGGGATCCCGCACAAGATGATGACCGGCCCGCTGCCGTAGGCCGCCGCCGCGGCCAGCCCGGCCAGCGACAGTCCGATCGCCACCGTCGGCGCCGAGTTGGCCATTCCGATGATCGTGTCCTGGGCGGCCCCGATAGCGTCGGGCTCCAGCCGGGCCGGCAAGACCTGGGTGGCTTCCGGGATAGCCGTCGCGAGTCGTTCCGTCATCTGTTCTCCTGTCCGGGTCGGGCCCGCGCCAAGGCATTTAGCCCGCAACTGCGCTGTGCCACGCTTCGCCCGCGTTCGGCGTCGCTCATGCCGAACACGGTCCCCGGTGCCTTCCAAACCCTACGGTCAAATTCCGGGACATGTGATAAGGACCGTAAATTCCCATATACGGGGCTAGCGTTACCAGCGTGAACAGTGCGGCAAGTAAGAACTCAAGATAAATACTGCGGTGCGGTTAGCGTCCTGTCGTGCCGATGCGCGGCGACCTCGAGCCCAAGGCCTGATCACATTTCCCGATAAACAGAAATCGGCATATATTCCCCCGTCTCGCACTAGAGTGGCTACCGGCGTGCCGGGCGCCTCATCCGCGGGACAGAGTCCCAGAAAGGGATGCCATGCCGGTTCCATCGCTGAGTCGGCTCCCGGCCGTTGACTGGGCGTGAGCAGCAATGCATGTTGAAATCTTGGTGGCGGCCCTGGTGCTCGTGGTCGCCGTCCTCGTGATCGCGGACTTCTTCAGGCGAACTGGCGACAGCCCGCAGGAGCACATGGAGAGGTCGGCCCCGGACGCCGGACGGCAGATTCTCGCCGCCGACGGCCGCCGGGCCCCGGACACCGGGCAGGCAGCGCCGCGGCCGGGGGCGCATAGCGCGCAGACGACCTGGCTTGTCCGCACTCGCCTGGGGCTGCTGGCGGCCGTCTCCGCCGCCGCCGCCGTCCTCGCGACGGTCGGCGTCAGCCGGGCGATCGGTGCCCTGCGGAGCGCTTCGTACCATTCCAACGTCAGCTCGGTGCGCGACGGGGCCGTCGCGTCGGCCGTCGTGGCCTGCATTGCCGTGCTGGTCGCGCTGACGGCGGGGCTGTGGTCCGCGATCCTCCTGATCCGGTCGGTGCTGCGGCCGCTGCACCAGTTGCGGGCGGCCGTGGTCGACCTGGCCGAGGTGCGGCTGCCCGATGCGCTCCGTCATGTCAGCCGGGCCGGCCGCGAGGGCCTGCCCGCCGGCGTCAGCGCCATCGGGCTGTCTTCCCCCGATGAGATAGGCGATGTCGCGCGCGCCTTCGACCAGGTGCAAGGGGACGTGCTGCAGCTGGCCGCCAACGAGGCCGACCTGCGCGGCAAGCTCAGCGACATGTTCGTGGAACTGTCCAGCCGCAGCCAGTCCCTGGCGGAACGCCAGATCCGGCTCATCGACCAGCTCGAGCAGGGGGAGCAGGACACCGAGCGCCTGGCCGGCCTGGTCCGGATGGACCACATCGCGACCCGCATGCGCCGCTACTCCCAGAACCTGCTCGTCCTGGCGGGCCACGAGCTGCCCGGACGCCGGAGCCATCCGGCGGCGCTGGTGGACGTGATCAGGGCCGCGGCGGCGGAGATCGAGGAGCCCGAGCGCGTCTCGCTCAGCGCGCAGCCGGGCATCGCGGTAGCCGGGCCCGCCGTCAACGACGTGGCGCACCTGCTCGCCGAGCTGGCCGAGAACGCGGCGGCGCTCTCCGCGGCGGATACGCCCATCGACATCACCGGCCGCACGCTGGCCAGCGGCGGCGTCCTGGTCGACGTAACCGACCAGGGCGTCGGCATGAACCCCGACCAGATGGCGCAGGCCAACTGGCGGCTGGAAAACCCGCCGGCGGCCGACGTGGCGGTCTCCAGGAACATGGGCTTGTTCGTGGTGGCCAGGCTCGCCGCCGGGCACGGCATCAAGGTCCGGCTGCAGCCGGCCACGTCCGGCGGCCTCAGCGCGCTGGTCTGGCTGCCCGATGGCATCGTCTTGCTGCCGCCCCAGGCCGCGGTGCCCGGACCGCCCGCCCTGGCCGGGCCGGACCGCGGGCTCGCGGAGCGGGCCGCCATCGCGAGGTCGGTGCGGCCCGCGCCGACGCCGCAGGACGTACTGGTTCGTCAGCCGCCGGCCGTGACCCCGGCCCCCGGCGCGGGCCGGGGGCCGCGCCACGCGTGGCCGGCGGGCTCCTCGCGGCCAGGCTTCCAGCCCCGGCCGCCCGCGCCGGTCCGGCCGCCCGCGCCGGTCCGGCCGCCCGCGCCGGTCCAGGCGCCGGCCTGGTCTCAGCCGCCCGCGCCGGAGGCGCCTCCCATCCCGGCGGCGGACACCGGCCGGCTGCCCATCTACGAGGCGGTCGAGTCGGACTGGTTCGGTAACAGCGGCAAGCCGTCCGGCGGCACCGCGGCGGCCGAAGGCAGCTGGGCGTCACCCGCGGATGAAGGCTGGCGCGCCGCCGGCACGGTCATCGCGCCGTCCTCAGGCGGCGTGACGACGGCGGGCCTGCCCGTGCGGGTGCCGCGTGCGAACCTGGTCCCCGGCGCGATCAGCTCGCCGGCCGCGCCCGCGGCCTCCCGGTCGGCGGACGCGGTCAGGGACCGGCTCGCCGGGTTCCAGCGGGGGGTCAGCCAGGGACGCGCGGCGATGAGCGCGGCAGCTCATCCCGACGGCAAGGACCAGACCTCCTGACGCCGGCCCGGCTGGCCACCGAACGCGCTAGCCGGGCGGTAAGTCCCCGGCGGCTCCCGCGGCGCCGAGGCCGACGCCGGCCGGCGTGGGGGCCGGGATGCTGGCGGGGTCGGCGGTGTACTGGTGCGGCAGGGTCTCGTCGGTGCCCTGCGGCACCCTGGCGGCCCGGAAGACCGCCGTCAGGACCACCGCGATGACCAGGTTGATGATCACCGCGCTGAGGCCGATGTAGACCGTGTGGCCGAACTCGATGTCCGAGGACGAGGCCCAGTGCGAGACGGTCGGAGAGGCCGACTTGTACGCCGCGATCGTGCCGAAGGCCATCCCGGCCAGCCAGCCGAGCAGCAGGGCGTACCGGTCGAACCAGCGGGTGAACAGGCCGCCGATGAGCATCGGGGCCAGCTGCAGGATCCACACCCCGCCGAGCAGCTGCAGGTTGATGGCGAAGGTGTGGGGCAGCTCGACCGCGAAGAGCAGCGCGCCCAGCTTGACCACCAGCGAGGCCCACTGCGACATCCTCGTCTGCAGCCTGGGGCTGGCGTCCGGCTTGAAGAACTCCTTGAAGATGTTGCGGGTGAACAGGTTCGCCGCGGCGATGGCCATGATGGCGGCCGGCACCAGCGCGCCGATGATGATCGCGGCGAAGGTGACCCCGGCGAACCAGCTCGGGAACAGGTGCTGGAACAGGTAAGGCACCGCGAGCTGCGCGTTGTCCGCCTTCTTGACGTTCGCGGCGGTGGTCTTGTCGGCCAGGGCCATGTAGCCGAGCAGGCCGATCAGGCCGAGCAGGATGGAGTAGATGGGCAGCAGCGCGGTGTTGCGCTTGACCACGTACCGCCGCTTGGACGCCAGCGTCCCGGTGATCGTGTGCGGGTAGAGGAACAGGGCCACCGCGGAGCCGAGCGCGAGCGTGGCGAAGTCGAGCTGGGTGCTGCCGGTGGCCTTCGAGGTCGGGGTGAACGTGCCGAAGGGTTTCTTCGTCGCCGGGTTGACGGCGGCGAAGTGCGTCTGCGCGGTCCCGAAGATGTGCCCCCAGCCGCCGAGCCTGGTCGGGATGTAGAACACCGCGACGAGCACCATGATGTAGACCAGCGTGTCCTTGATGAAGGAGATCGCCGCGGGTGCGCGCAGGCCGGAGGTGTAGGTGAAGACCGCCAGGACCAGGAACGCGATGAACAGCGGCAGGTCCTTGACGAACGTGTTGGTCGAGGAGGTGCCGACGCCCATCACGGCGATGACCGCCTGGATGCCGACCAGCTGCAGCGCGATGTACGGCATCAGGGACAGGATTCCGGTGAAGGCCGCTGCCAGCGACAGGCCGCGGGACCCGTACCGGCCCCGGATGAAGTCGGCGGGCGTGATGTAGTTGTGCACCCGGGAGACCGACCACAGCCGGGGCAGGAAGATGATGATGACCGGGTAGACCAGGATCGTGTAGGAGACGGCGAACATGCCGATGGCGCCGGAACCGAACACCAGGGCCGGCACGGCGATGTAGGTGTAGGCGGTGTACACGTCTCCGCCGAGCATGAACCAGGTGATGAACGTGCCGAAGCCGCGGCCGCCGAGTCCCCACTCGTTCAGGTGCAGCATGTCCTCCGCCCGCCGCCAGCGGACCGCGGCGAAGCCGACCCCGGTGACGATCAGGAACAGGACGACGACGATGGTGAACGTGGTGGCGTTGACGTGGCTCACTTCGCCACCTCACCCGGGTTGGCCGGCTGGCCGCCGGGCGGCTCCAGCCGCTTCTGCAGCTGGATGACGATCCACAGCACGATGGCGACCACCGGCATGTAGGCCAGCAGGTAGAAGTAGAAGAACGGGAAATCGCCGATCTTCGGGGTGGTCCGCGCGTAGATAGGCACGATAAGCGTGCCGGCGATGCAGGCGATGACCAGGACGGCAATGACCGCAGAGGTCACCGGGTGGGCGGCTACGGGGCTTGGAGAACCGCTAGAACCCCTGGACTGGACGGGCGGCTGGGTCATTGTTTTCCTCTCGTCGGGAGGACAGCCTTTCCCGGTGTGACGGACGTCACACACGATTGTATACATGGTGCCCCCGAAGCGGGTGATCGGCAATGCCCTCATCCCGATGAAAAGAAAATTGTTACCGAGTCAGCAGGTCATCGGCCGCTACTCATTTGCATGCGCGTCTGGCCTGCGTAGGCCACTACGAGCACCTTCTCACCTAATGAGGATTGCAATTAGTTTGATCATGAAAACTACCGCCGGCCCGGTCACCGGCGGAGCCTGGTCACGAACTTGTACCGGTCGCCGCGGTACCACGACTGCGCCCACTCCACCGGCTCCCCGGTGACGTCGTACGCGTGCCTGGACAGCAGCAGCAGGGGCAGCCCCGCGTCCACCTCGAGCAGCTGGGCGTCCTGCGGGTCCGCGAGCACCGTCTCGATCGTCTCCTCCGCCTCGGCCAGCTGGATGCCGTACGCCGAGCTCAGCGTCTCGTACAGTGACCGGTGCCGCTCCAGCTGCTTGCGCAGCCCGGGGAAGCGCCGGGCGGGCAGGTGCGAGGTGTCGATCGACATCGGCTCGCCGTCGGCGAGCCGCAGCCGGTGGATGCGCAGCGCGCGGCCGCCCGGGCGGATGCCGAGCAGCTCCGCGAGCTGCTCGTCGGTGGTGACGTACCCGATGTCAAGGATCTTGGTCTGCGGGTGCAGGCCGTGCGCGCGCATGCCCTCGGTGTAGCTGGCCAGCTCGAGCGGCTGGGCCACCTTGGGCTTGGCCACGAAGGTGCCCTTGCCCTGCATCCGCAGCAGCCGGCCCTCGATCACGAGCTCGGCGAGGGCCTGCCTGACCGTGGTCCGCGAGGTTCCGTACGAGCGCGCGAGTTCTCGTTCGGGCGGCACCGGGCTGCCGGCCTCCAGCGTGGCGGTGAGCTCGAGCAGCTGGCGCTTCACCTGGTAGTACTTGGGCAGCCTCGGCGCCGGGCCTGCGCCGGGAACCCCGGGCGGGTCGTCGGCCGGAAGCAGAAAAGCGGTCATCCGGATCGCGGCGTGGAGAGCCCGGCGTTCAGGCCGGGCAGGAAACGCCGCTTCACCCCCCCAGGAATGTCGGTGGCGGTCGCTAGTGTGTTCGTATGTCCCGGTACCGCCTGCTCCCCTCGCCCGCTCAGGAAGCGGTGCTGCGGGACCACTGCGCGCACGCACGGTACGTGTGGAACCTGGCCGTCGAGCAGCACTCCCACTGGCGCCCGGGCCGCGTGGGCGCGCCGGGCTACCTGGAGCAATGTCGGCAGCTCACCCAAGCCAGGGCGGAGCACCCGTGGCTGGCCGCAGGCTCCCAGACGGTGCAGCAGCAAGCGCTGCGGGACTTCGCCTGGGCGATGGCCGCCTTCTTCGACCCGGAGAATCCGGCCGGGCGACCGTCGTGGCGCAAGGCCGGGCGAGACGAGGGGTTCCGGATCGTGGGGCGGCGCGGGCGGCAGTGGGACGTGCGCCGCGTGTCCCGCCACGTCGGCGAGGTGCGGGTGCCGAAGGCGGGATGGGTGCGGTTCCGCTGGTCCCGCGCCGTGCCCGCGGGCGTGAGGTCCTACCGGGTGACGATGGATCGGGCGGGCCGCTGGCATGTGGCCTTCGCGGCCATTCCTGGGCCGGTCCCGGCACCCGGCAACGGCCAGGTCGTGGGGATCGACCGGGGCGTGGCTGTCAGCGCCACCCTGTCGACCGGGGAACTGCTGCACGTTCCTGGCCTGACCGCGCCGGAGGGCAAGCGCATGCGGCGGCTGGAGCGCAAGCTCGCCCGCGCTCGGCGCGGCTCGAACCGCCGCGCGCGGGTGAAGCTCGCCATCGCCGGGCTGCGCGCCCGCGAGGCCGACCGGCGCAAGGACTGGGCCGAGAAGGCCAGCACCGGCATCGCACGGCGGTTCGACCTGATCAGGGTCGAAGACCTGCAGATCGGCAACATGACCCGCTCCGCCAGGGGAACCGCCGAGGCGCCTGGCCGGAATGTCCGGGCCAAGGCCGGGCTCAACCGGGGCATCCTGCGGTCCGGATGGGGCCTGCTCGTCCGGCGCCTGGAGCAGAAAGCTCCGGGCAGGGTGGAGAAGATCAAGCCGCATTACACAAGCCAGCGCTGCTCGGCGTGCGGGCAGGTGGACGGGAACCCGACGTGAACGCGGCCAGGAACATCGCGGCGGGGCACGCCGTGACTGCGCGGGGAGGCGACGGGGTAGCCCGGCCCGTGAACCGCGAACCTCAACTGCTGCTCCGATCGGCGTAGCAGCTGGAATCCCCCGCCTTCAGGCGGGGGAGGATGTCAACCGGAATCATTGCCTTAATGAAGGGTTAACGTCAACTCTCATCATGGTCGCGCACCGCGGCCAGCGCACGGACCGCGGTGGCGAAGTCGCTTACTGTCAGGCTGGCCCGCCCGGCCGCGGCCTGCCGGAGGAGCTCAAGCGGATGTGATCGAACGCGCACGCTCCGCGGGGGGAATGATCTGCGCCCCGGATGGGATGATGATGCTGTGCCCACGCTGAACGACCTGGCCAGGAGCCATACCAGCCTCGCTGACGCCGACGTCGAGCACCTGCACTCGCTGGTGTCGGACTGGCAGCTCCTGGCCGACCTGTCCTTCGCCGACCTGATCTTGTGGGCCCCGGCCAAGGACGGCACCGGCTGGCTGGCGATCGCCCAGATGCGCCCGACCACCGGGCCCACCTCGCTCCAGGACGACGTGGTCGGCACCTTCGCCGGCCCGGAGGACCAGCGCCTGCTCGACGTGGCCCGGGACGAGCGGCGCATCTGGCGGGAGAGCGACCCGGACTGGACGAACGGCGTCCCGGTGCGCACCGAGGGCATCCCGGTGACCCGGGCGAACCGGGTGATCGCCGTCATCGAGCGGTGCACCAACCTGAACTCGGCCCGCACCCCGAGCCGGCTCGAGCTCACCTACCTGCAGGGCGCCGACGACTTGGCCCGGATGGTCGCCGAGGGGACATTCCCGTTCCCCGGCGCCGACGCGATGCTGATCCGGTCACCGCGGGTCGGCGACGGGCTGGTCCGGCTGGGCAAGTCCGGGCGGGTCATCTACGCCAGCCCGAACGCGCAGTCGGCCTACCGCCGCCTCGGCCTGGCCGCCGACCTGATCGGATCCGAGCTCGGTGTGGTCACGGCCGGGCTGTGCGCCTCCGACGAGCCGCTTGACGAGTCGCTGATGGTGGTGGCCGCCGGCCGCGCGCCGCGCGAGGCCGAGGTGGACGGGAATGGCTCGGTGGTCCAGCTGCGCTCGATTCCGCTGATCGTGGGCGGGAGCAGGACCGGTTCCCTGGTGCTGGTGCGAGACGTCACCGAACTGCGCCGCCGCGAGCGCGAGCTGATGACCAAGGACGCCACCATCAGGGAGATCCACCACCGGGTGAAGAACAACCTGCAGACCGTGGCCGCCCTGCTCCGGCTGCAGGCCCGGCGGAGCGGGGCGCCCGAGGCGCGCGCCGCGCTCGACGAGGCGGTCCGGCGGGTCGGGTCGATCGCGGTGGTGCATGAGACGCTGTCCCACGCGCCGGAAGAGGTCGTCGACTTCGACGACGTCGCCGACCGGGTGGCCATGATGGCGGCCGAGGTGTCCGCCGCCGAGGTCCGGGTCATCCCGAAGATAACCGGGTCGTTCGGGCAGCTGTCCGCGGCGGTCGCGACCCCGCTGGCCATGGTGCTGACCGAGCTGCTGCAAAATGCGCTGCAGCACGGCTTCGCCGACCCGCAGGCCGCCCGCGAGCAGGGGCTGATCGAGGTCATCGTGGCGCGCGAGCCGGACCGGCTGACGGTGACGGTGGCGGACACCGGCGTGGGCCTGCCCGCCGGGTTCGACCTGGACACGGCGGGCAGCCTCGGCCTGCAGATCGTCCGCACCCTGGTAGTCGGGGAACTCGGCGGGCGGCTGCGGATCACGCCCCGCCCGGGCGGCGGCACCGAAGCGGTGGTGGATCTCCCGGTCGGGCACGAGGGCGCGGGCCCGGACCGGGACCCAGTTACCTGACCCCGGCACCTGGCTCCGGCGCTTAACCCCGGTTAAACACCTGCCGGTAACACGTGCGCGCGGGCCCGCAGCCTGATCGTCCGGCGCTTGAGCGCGCGCCGCTCGTCCTCGCTCATGCCGCCCCAGACGCCGGCGTCCTGGCCGGAGTCGATCGCCCAGCGCAGGCACTCTTCCATCACCGAGCAGCGGCGGCACACCTGTTTCGCTTCCTCGATCTGGAGCAGTGCCGGACCGCTGTTCCCGATGGGGAAGAACAGTTCCGGGTCAACCTCACGGCAGGCGGCTTCGTGGCGCCAGTCCATGATTGTCCACTCCTTCTCGGCGGCCGGCCGCCAGCGGATGCGTCCGGTATGCACATCTATCTATAGCTTGTGAAGCTTTTCACGAGCTTTGCCGTCTTTCAAAGTCGTCCCAAGATTCCTGGGACCACTATGATGCCGGGCAGTAACGCGACCGGACCGCCAGGCGGCCCGGCCGTGTCCCCGAAGGCGACGCAGGAGTCATCAGACCTGATGACACGTGCGAGACGCCCTCGCACCAGGCATCACGATCAAGCCTCTCAACGTCGGTTGACGAGCGCAAGGGGCCACGGCGACCCTTCAGCCGAATTTCATGTCAGATCGATCACATTTTGCTCGCGGCGCGTCAGTCAGGCGTGTGAGGTGACGCCGGGATCTCCTGAGGTGACGCCACGACACGAAGCGCGTGCGGTACGAACTGGAATTTAACCGCCTCGGTCTCGCCGAGATATTCCCCGTCGACCTGAAACGCGATCGGCCGGGCCGAGCGCAGCGTCAGCGATTCCGAACCCAGTACGGACAGCATGTTCCGCCCGCGCGGCGGGCGGCTCCTGACGTATAGCATCTGGCCGACCGCGTTCACGATGGTGGCCAGCCGGAGCCGGCGCAGGGCCAGCAGGTCAAGACCCGAGTTGAAATCCGGATTAGGAACCGGAAGCAGCGGGCGGTCGCGGAAATAGGTCCATGGCGAGCGGTTGGTAATGATGGTCATGAACAGGTCGCTGATCGGCGGCTCGCCGTCGCGCTCCAGCGTCAGGGCCGGCCGTCGCCGGTCGGTGCCGCGGTAATGCTTGCGCACTATCGTGCGCACGAACAGCGACGTGCTTTCCCGGCGGCCCTCGGCGCGCAGCCGGTCCACTTCCCCGACTACCTCGGCATCGAAGCCGAGGCCCGCGCTGAAGGTGAAGTACCTGTCCGCGGCCAGCCCGAGCCCGATCGTCCGGTACCGGCCCGCCGTGATGACCTCCCGCACCCGGCGGATCGCCGCGGCGGCGTCGAGCGGCAGCCCGAGGGCCCGCGCCAGCACGTTGGCCCCCCCGCCGGGTATGACCGCGATCAGCGGCCTGCCGTCCGGCCGGGCCATGATCCCGTTGACGACCTCGTTGATCGAGCCGTCGCCCCCGTGCACGATGACGAGCCCGGCGCGTGTCGCGGCCGCCAGCTCGCGCGCGTGGCCGCGGCACCTGGTCCGTTCGACGTCCAGCTCCATCAGCCCGGCCAGGGAACGGACGGCGAGGTCGGTGACGGTGCCTGTCATCGACGTGGCATAGCGGTTAACGATCAGGAGGCCCCGCACCTGCCCTAGGCTAACCGCCGCCTAAGCTGGAAACCTGCGCGACCCCCGGATCACGGATTGGTGTGACGACATGGCGACGCGACCGGCTAAGGCGACCGGGACCTCACGTCCCCGGCGCGCCCGGGATCCCGGCCCGCGCGCGCTCCGCCTGGCCGCGGCCGTGCAGGCCGCCGAGGCCGCCGGCATGTGCGTGGCGGCCGGCTTCTCCGCCGTCTCGACCGCGGACGGGCAGTCCTACCAGCGGGCCAGCGGCATCGCGCTGACGCTGATCGCCATCGGCACGGCCGCCGTGTTCGCGCTGTTCGCCGCGGGCCTGGCCAAGGCCAGGCCGTGGACCAGGACCCCGGTGGTGATGACCCAGCTGGCCGTCGGCGCGGCGGGGATCTACCTGCTGGACGGGCACCGCCTCGACTGGGGCCTGCCCACGCTGGCGCTCGCGGCCTGCTGCCTGGCCGCCCTGTTCACCCCGGCCAGCCTGCGCGCCCTCAACCGCCCCTAGACCGTCACTCCTCGGTGGTCAGGCCGTCGCGGAGCTGGGCCAGGGTCCGGGCCAGCAGCCGGGACACGTGCATCTGGGAGATGCCGAGCTCGGCGGCGATCTGGGATTGGGTCATGTTGCCGAAGAACCGCAGCAGCAGGATCTTCTTCTCGCGCGGCGGCAGCTGCTCGAGCAGCGGCTTGAGCGATTCCCGGTATTCCACGCCCTCGAGCGCGTCGTCGACCATGCCGAGCGAGTCGGCGACCGCGGGCGCGTCCTCGTCGCCGGAATCCGGGGCGTCGAGTGAGACGGTGGAGTAGGCGTTGGCCGACTCCAGGCCCTCGAGCACCTCTTCCTCGCTCATCTGCAGGTGCGCGGCGAGCTCGCTGACCGTCGGCGCGCGTCCCTCGCGCTGGGCCAGGTCGCCGATGGCCTTGGTCAGCGAGAGCTTGAGCTCCTGCAGGCGGCGCGGCACCCGGACCGCCCAGCCCTTGTCCCTGAAGTGCCGCTTGATCTCGCCCACGATGGTGGGGGTGGCGTAGGTGGAGAACTCCACGCCGCGCTCCAGGTCGAACCGGTCGATCGACTTGATCAGCCCGATCGTGGCGACCTGGGTGAGGTCGTCGAGCCACTCGCCGCGGTTGCGGAACCGGCGCGCGAGGTACTCCACCAGCGGCAGGTGCAGTTC
>WNGL01002989.1_pt1 | contig 21352 bp, 17 predicted proteins | sample 5400591 | NCBI WGS metagenome assembly WNGL01 (sample SAMN13153377, study PRJNA577476) | soil metagenome | isolation source: 80 cm soil or saprolite under Garry oak tree replicate 1 | place: USA:California | collected 2016-06-15 | reverse complement strand
TGCGATGTGCTCTGCACGGTCTGGCGAGTTGCAAAGACGCCAGGGTTGCCCCGTGACTCCAAGAAGTTCAAAAACAAAGCTTGCATTGCGGCTGAATTCTCGTAGTTTGACCGAACCTGTCTGGAAGCGAGCGTAGCTCAGCCTGGTAGAGCATCACGTTGCCAACGTGAGTGTCGAGGGTTCGAATCCCTTCGCTCGCTCCAATTTTCCTAAGAAATCCTAAGATTCCCGAGTTTTTGCAACGGTTTTGGGCTAAAACATTTTGTGCAAAACCTCTTTGCCGAGTCCTTTTCCGTTTAGTTCCGTACCCAGCAATCCACCTCCGATACCAAGGATTCGTTACCCTTCGCTCGCTTCGTTTCTGCATCGGAATCTGAATCCTTCTGGATTTTTGCAACGGTTTTGCAGTACGATTCTCGACCTACCGTCCGTCTTTTCACTTCGCGAAATTATAATGGGATACGTATGAGCAGTCGAAAAGCGGTTGCCTTCATCGCACGTTCATCGTTCATCCGTCCGGCACAGGGTCTCAGGGAAAGCGGCGTTTGGATGAAACTGAACGCCGCTCCCGAAGCGTGCTGAGGAGCAAAAAGTGGCTTTGGCTGATGATTCCATCGTTCGGGGGACTAATGTGTTCCCAAGTGGGATTGAGCGGTAAGCGCTTCTAGAGCACGCAAAGCGGCGGCGCCCCGGGTTTCGACACCGAGTTTGTCGAACATTTCCTGGACGTGCTTTTTCACGGTGGACTCCGTGATGCCGAGGATCGTGGCGATGTCCGAGTTCGTCTTGCCTTGGGCGAGCCAGAGCAGCGCCTCGGCGGCGCGCGGCGTGAGGCCGAGTTTCAGCAAGGGTTCGGAGGAGGAAAAGTCGGGCTTGAATTCGCGCTTCGCTTGTTGTTCGGAGCGGCGCAAGCGCGCTTCAATCGCGCGGACCAGGTCGGCGTTGGCGACGGGCTTGGTCAGATAATCATCGGCGCCAAGATTCATGCCGCTGCGAAGGTCGTCCTTCTCGCCTTTGGCGGTGAGAAAAATAAACGGAATCCGCGCGAGCGTGGCATCGGCTTGCAATGCCTGCAGCACAGCATGGCCGTCCAATTCGGGCATCATGACGTCGCACAGGATTAAGTCGGGCTTTTCGCGGCGCGCGGTCTCGATTCCTTGTCGCCCGTTTTCAGCGGCGACGGGGTCGTAATCGTAATAGCGGAGAAGCGTGGTGATGTTCCGTCGCATCTCCGGTTCGTCTTCAATGACCAGTATTTTTTTCATGTTTCGTTCCAAACGGTTAAATCTTGCCGCAGTCTTATTCGGAGTTCCGCCTTTAGGCGGTCTGCGGCGAAACACGCGCAGCGCCGCCTGAAGGCGGGACTCCAAACACGGGAAACCGCACCGTCACCGTCGTGCCCTCCCCGACTTTGCTTTTCACGTGCACTTTCCCGCCGTGCAATTCGGCGCAGCGTTTCACCAGCAGCAGGCCAAGGCCCGTGCCTGGGAGGCTGCCGACGTTGCGGCCGCGATGAAAAGCCTTGAACAACTGCGGCTGATCCTGCTCCGGAATGCCAATCCCCTTGTCGCGGATCACGCACACCGCGTCAGGCCCGCTTCGCTGAACAAAGAAATGCACGGACGATCCCGTCTCGGAATATTTCACGGCGTTGCTCAGTAGATTGGTAAAAATATGCCCGAGCAGCCGTTCGTCTGCCTGCGCCTCAGCCGGAATGGAGACCATCGAAAGTTCGATGAGACAGCGGCGGTTGGTGGCCGAGAGAACCTCATCCACCACGCGGCGGCAGAAACTCTTCAGGTCCAGCGTGGCGGGTTGAAAATCCAACTTGCCTGCCTCCAACCGGCTGAGGACGAGGACCTCTTCCATCATGCCGGCCATACGGCAGGTATTCCTGATGATGGACTCCAGTTGGTCATTGCGTTCGTCCGGTTGCATTCTCCCGTGGAAATCACGGAGCAGTTCCGCCGAGGATTGGATGATGCCCAGCGGCGTGCGGAACTCATGCGACACCATCGAAACGAAATTGCTCTTGAGCTGGCTGAGTTCCTTTTCGCGCGCCAAAGTCCGGTGAAGTTCCGCTTCCGCCTGCTTGCGCTGGCTGATGTCGAGGCCGACGGTCAATAAGTGCGGCACGCGGTTGACTTCGATGATGTCGGCGGAGAGAAGCATGGTGAGAATTTTGCCATGGCGATTGCGCACGCGACATTCGCGTTCGTGGATGAATCGCGTGCGGCGCAATTCCTCCCAGAACGGCTCGCGCTCCGCCGGGTTGGCCCACAAACCCAATTCCAGTGAGTTGCGGCCCAGGACTTCATCCAGGCGATAGCCGGTCCACTTGAGAAACGCTTCGTTCGCCAGGATGGTACGGCCGTCGTCCATCCGTGAGATGGTGATGGAAACTGGACTGGCTCGGAAGGCGGCGCTGAATCGCGCCTCGCTCTCGCGCACGCGCGCCTCGCTGGCCCGCAACTCTTCCTCGGCCCGCTTTCGCTGGGTGATGTCCTGGGCGAAGGAGAGGATGTGCGGTGTGTCGTTGAGTTTGATGGTTTCGGCTGAAAGCAGAATGGTGAGGCCCTCGCCGTGGCGGTTTTGCCAGTGGACTTCTCTTTGGCGAATTGAACCGATGTTGCGCATGTCGTTCAATGCCGAAGCGCGTTCATCCTCGTTCCCCCACAAACCAAACTCGGCGGACGAGCGCCCGATGACTTTTTCGCGGGGATAGCCAAGCCAGTTCACGAAGGCATCATTCGCGAGGACATACGCTCCGTCGCTCATCCGGAGAATGCCGATGAAAAACGGGCTGGCCTGAAACGCTACGCCGAAGCGTGCTTCGCTTTCGGCCAGCGCGGTTTGGGCGCGCGTGCGTTCAGTGATGTCGGTGATGAACGCCTGGATGACTTGGCGTCCGCTCCATTCAATCCGGGTGAGCATGACTTCCAGCGGAATCTCCCTGCCGTCCGGAGCGCAGGCCAGCCAATCGAATCGAGCGCTGCCCGTGGTCATACATTCATCAATATGTTTGCGGGCCAGGGCCTCGGAGCTTTCTCCGTTGGCCTGGAAGGGCGGCGAGAACTCACTCGGATGTTTGCCCAACATTTCGTGCGCGAATCGGCGTCCCAAAATCCGCACGGCGGCGGGGTTGACCTCCAGCATTTGGTTCTCGTCATGGAGGACCACGCCCTGGCTCGCCCCTTCGAACAGCGCGCGAAACTTCGCTTCCGATTCGCGCAGGGCGCGCTCGGCGCGTTTGCGTTCGGTGTTGTCAATGATGCTGGCGCGAATCAGATTTTGGCCCTCGGCAGGCAGGCGCAACAACCGGACTTCGGTGGGAATCAACCGGCCACTGGGTTGTTGTTGATGAATCCATTCGAAGACCGGCATTCCGCCGCGCAGAGCGTCATCCATTTTTTCACGGGCAAGTTCGCGGGAGCGTCGTCCGCCCGGCTGAAATTCAGGACTGACATCGGCGGGAGTCAGTTCCGTCAGTTTTTCCATCGGTACGCCGTAAAGCCGGCAAGCATGTTCGTTGCCGAAGAGAAACCGTCCGGTGTCTCCATCGAACACGACGATTGCTTCCGGAGCATGTTCGACCAGGGCGCGAAAGCGCGCTTCACTGGTAGTGAGCGCGGCGGTGCGCTCGGTCACGCGGCGTTCAAGGGCTTGGGTCAATTCAAGAAATTCGCGCTCCGCTTTCTTTCGCTCGCTGATGTCACGGGAGATGACGACATTGATTTTCTTCCCGCCGATGAGTACCTCGGTCGAGGAAACCTCGACGGGAACTTCCTTGCCGTCGAGGCGCCGGATTACCCATTCGAAGCGATATGTCTTTTGCCTTTCGAAGATGGCAATAATCTCCGCCGACTTGTCGGCGCTACGCGAGCCATCCGGTTGAAACGGCGGCGAAAGGTCCTCAGGTCGCGTGTTCAGCAATTGCTGCTTGCTCTCTGCGCCAATGAGCTTGACCGCCGCCTGGTTGCAATCCACGAACACTCCGGCTTGCGGATCAAGCAACCAGATGGCGTCGGCGCTCCGCTCGAAAAGGCTCTCGAACGCGGTCCGAGTGTGCTTGAGCGACAGTTCGGGCGCACTGGTGCTTTCGTCCCATTTAAGGCCTGTCGCGGATGAGTTCATAATGTGTGCAGGAGAGAGATTACACGTCGTCAGCATAATGCGCCAGCACTCGCCGCACCTTGCCGTGTTCGTCAAATTCCATCAGCTCCGCCGTGCGCGGGCCGTTGACGCTGTGGTATTCCAAAACGCAACTCACCACGCCTTCAGTTCGGCCCGTCAGCTTCACAACGAACGGCGAACTCAGTTCCACGTCCTCCGAATAGTGGGCGAGGATTCGCTCCCAGTTATGAGCGTTCCAGTCCGCGAGCCACTCCTGCGCCTGGCGGGTGAAATCAATGGCGACCATGATTATTTTTTCGTCTGGCAACATCGCCCTCATCCGGTTTCTCGCTGATCTCAATCACCTCGAAGCTCACCAAATCCTTCCACCGGGCAGTCCAGACTGTAAACAAAGATGGATCGTCCGTTTCCATCAGTTGAAAACATCGGTCGCCATCTTTTTCGAGCCAGCTATTCAGGTAAACCAGTCCCTCCGGCAACATCCTGCCTTGGGTGTGGAATCTTTCGTAAGCCTTCTGCTTGCATCCCGGCAGGAACGTTTCGATCACCATGTATTGTTTCATCGGCGGCGGACGACGCGAAACAGATTCGGTTTTCATCGCTCAACTCTCCGGCGGCCGCTCCACGCCAGCCAACTCCTTTGGCAGTTGCTTCGGGTCAACCGGGTAAATGAGTGACATGTCGGGCCTGGTCTTTGCTCCGGGCAGAAATTCAAGCTCCTCCGGCGCGCCGACGATGAGCCAGAGCACATCGCTTTCCGTGTCGTTGAACACCTGCCGCAACTGGCCCGGCCCGACGAGCACGCCGCCGTGGGTCGGCACGGTCAGAGTGTCGTCACCCACGCGGATGCGTCCCACGCCTTCGACGACGAAATAAAATTCCTCGGCCCGGATGTGCTTGTGGAGCGTGCTGGCGCTCTTGGGTGGCAGCCGCCAAAGCCGCGCGCCGAGAATCTCGCTTTTGGTCCGCTCCAGAAAATCCGCGTTGGGGATCTTCATCAGCTTGGAGGGCCGCCAATGGAGGTCTTCCGGCTTGATCAAGAAATAACCGTCAATGGGCTTCATCGTATGCTGCCGATACGCTTGCCGTAACGTTGCTCACTCTGCAATGGGTCTTTAGTTCCATCCCGCCTGCGGAACAGTTGCTGCGTTCAAGCTTCCAACTCACATGCATGAACGCAAGAGAACTCCCACCCGTGGAAATCAAACCCCCTTCCGCGCCCCACGACAGGCTGCCGAACCGAACAGGCGCTCGGTAGCGGCTCATCTCGGCTTCCACCCGGCGCGCGGACGGATGATCTGCCTCGGGTGGCTGCGCCTCTTCCAAGCAATAGTCTCGGACGGCGTCCCAGCGGCGAGGAGGCGCTTCGCCCATGAAACCTAGCACCGTCGTGCTCGCGGCCAGTCCGGTGTTCAGTTCCTTCTCGCCAGGGAAGAGAGCAATTCCACGGCGACTGCGCATCACCCAGTGGCAAACACATTCGTGGGCAAAGAAAATCACCGAGCCTCGGCAGCACTCGAACCCGAGAGAAGGCTCAAAACCAGACCCTTGCGCCAGGAGGATTCCCGTGCAGTGTGAGCCGAACAGGAACCAACCCGTGTACCAACCCGCGGCGTCATTGCGGGCGGAAACGCTCGTCTTCGCAACGCTTGGTATTGCAGCGATGGCCGCCGTTTTGATCGCGATCCTGTCATTGTAACCAGGTTCCGTTTCACGATCCGCCTCATTCGGCTTCGCTTTGGCTGCGAGCGAATCCGCGAAGGCAGTTTTTCGACTTCTTTCGAGAGGCGCATGAACTGTTTTCCGAGATCTGTGTTTTGACAGATACCTCCCCGCCTGCGGCGGGGAGGTTCATGTTCTTCAGCTATTTCCTGCCAACAACTGAACACCGATAAACTTCGTCCGTCACGACGAGCGTGATTTCTGGATTGGCTGCGGCGGCGGCCGCCTCGATCTCAGTGTCAGAGACGAACTGGTGGGGCGTATTCCCAGAATTGAAAACGATGAGGACTTGTCGCCACAAGGGATTGAATCCATCGCCCTGGATGGCATTGATCACAGGAGGAAAATCCTGTTCTTCATCCAGATCGTTCGTTGCATAGATGATGTTGAGGGCCGGCTTGTGCCCGATGATCGGGTCGGAGGCCGGCACCTCGAACATATTGACGGTGAATAATTCAGCATCGTAGTAGGCCGGCATCTGACCGGCGGCGCCGTTCGGGCTTGCATGAGCTGCGCGCGCCACGGTTGCCAGACTCAGAAATGCGCCGCAGCAAGTCCCGAGCAGCACAGCGGCGATGAATACACGCGCCGATTTCCATCCGATGTTCATCGGGTGATTGCTTTCGATCTTCCATATTTTGGTTGTTTCTTTCATGTTTTTTTGTTGGTTGTGGAACTGGCAGTTGACAGTTCCGTTGTTTGTTTTCCTGGTCATTCAGAATTCGTTCTTCTGTTTCGGAGAACACTCCTTGCCAGAACGTGGATGAACAATTTGCGTAACTGTTCCCACGGCGTCAGTTTGGTTGCGAACGAATCCGAAAGAACACGTTGGTGCCGGGCGGTCGGCCACAGATGGTTTCGTTAATGCCGTTCAGGAAGCTGTTGCTCAGAACGGACAGCGCGAACCAATTGGTCGTGGTGAGATTGGTCGAAAACTCCGGCGTCACGCCCCAGCCGTTCGTCCCGGTCGAGCGCAGGACGAGGTTGTTGCTCACGGCCAGGCTCAGGATGTGAATCGTCGGCGGTGGCGGCGCCGGCGGGGCGACGGTGAGTATCTGGCCACCAAAAAAGTGGATGGAGCAGATATAGGAGTAGTTCGAGGCGACGGTTGGAACGGTGTAGGTGATGGTGCCCTGCGCAATGTTGTTGTTCTGCACCCCCGGGCTCAGGATCTCAAACGGGTGGATCGAACTCGAGTTCACGGCAAATGTATAGGTTTGGCCGCGGACTAGAGTGAGCGTGGGGTTGGGCTGGTTGCCGTTGATAGCATAGAAGAAACCCGGGGAGGTGACGGTAAAATCCGCCGCGAGCACGGAGTGTGCAAGCAGAAACAGACCGATCACGGCGGCCCCGGTTCGGGGCAAACGTTGAGTGCTGAGGAGCCGAGAGTTTCGCAGAGAGCGTGGTATCGAGATCAAACTTTTCATATTGCGTCCATTTCTTCCAATGGGAGCAATCGAGTTCGTTTGTTGTTCCGGAGAGATCCTGGGTCTTTAGTCCCACTGCTTCGGCGGGCACTTCCGGGAACTTGCCCTAGACCGGCTGCTCATACTCCGGCAACTGACACACAAAGACGCTAACGCAGAAAACGCCGGACCAAATACACTCTATGAAAGTTCAATTTCGAAATTCATTCGCTATCGCCTTGAGCGCGCTCGTGGTCAATTCGGTGGCGGCGCAACCTGCCTCATCTGGCTCTTTTTCGCTGGTCGGGTCTATGAGCCAATTCCGGAGGGCTCACACTGCGACGCTCTTGCTAAACGGAAAAGTGCTGGTTGCAGGTGGCGCACCTTTCCTCCCGGCGGCGACTTCGGAGATTTACGATCCCCTCACCACGACCTGGACCAACGCGGCCCCGTTGAACACCGGGCGCGAATTTCACACGGCAACATTATTGCAGGATGGCCGGGTTATGGTGACCGGCGGCCAAACCGCCAGCCAGCTTCTGTCCAGCACAGAAATTTACGACCCGGCTGGCGGTCGGTGGACAGGGGCCGGGGATTTGAACGAAGGGCGGGAACTACATACCGCGACGCTTTTGACGAGCGGTCTGGTTCTGGTCGCGGGCGGCTTCCCAAATATTTCGAGCGCCGAAGTATTTGATCCTACCACCGGACAATGGGACCCGAGGGGCTCGATGAATGTGCCGCGCTATCAGTTCACTGCCACCTTGTTGTCCGACGGCAAGGTGCTGGTCGCGGGCGGACTTAACGCTACAGACATCCTGGCAAGCGCGGAGATATACGACCCGAGGACGCACCTATGGACGCCGACGGGTTCGATGCATGTTCCGCGCACGACGCATACCGCTTCGTTGCTACCGAATGGCAAGGTGCTCGTCACCGGCGGCGATGGTGTCGGCGCGTCATCCGAACTCTATGATCCGGCAACCGGTTTGTGGACGCTCACCGGCACTCCCTTTTTCTCGCGAATCAGTCACACCGCCACCGTCCTGCCCGGCGGCAAGGTGCTGGTAACCGGTGGCCGCGACGATTCGCCCAACCCGATTGTTTGCGACTCGGAATTGTACGACCCCGCAACGGGTTTGTGGTCCCGAACGGGCGCACTGAACTGCGGACGCGACAGCCATGCGGCAACGTTGCTCGCCAACGGCGATGTGCTGGTTACGGGCGGCCACACTGCCGGGACCGCTTTCACGGAAAAGGCGGAAGTGTACGACAGCGCGGCGAAGAACTGGAATGCCACAGGAGGGCTGTCATTCCCGCGCGCGGGTCACCTGGGAGTTTCGCTCGCCAATGGCAAAGTGCTCGTGGCCGGAGGATTCAACGGGTCCATGGATTTTGTCAACAACTCGGAGCTGTACGATCTGGTGGGCGGAACCTGGCAGCTTGCCGGGGGCCTGAACACTCCGCGCCAAAGCGCGACGGGGACGCTGTTGTCCAACGGGAAAGTTCTCGCTGCGGGAGGCGCTGGCAACACCTTCCTTTCTAGCGCGGAGTTGTTCGATCCGGCCACGGGCAGATGGACGTTCACCGGTTCGATGCATGACCTCCGCTGGCAAGCTAGTGCCGTCTTGCTCCCGAATGGAAAGGTCCTCGAGGCGGGAGGATCTGCTACCGCATCCTCCTTCATCGGCATCCGAGAAGCCGAACTCTACGATCCAGCAAGCGGGAATTGGACCGGCACAGGCTCGATGACCAATGGGCGGTGGGCTTTCACACTAACTCTGTTGCCGAATGGCAAGGTGTTGGCGACTGGTGGTTTCGGCACCAACCATGCGCTCGCCACCGCGGAGCTTTACGAGCCCACGACTGGCTCTTGGACACCGACCGGCTCACTGCAAACGCCGCGCGGTTGGCACACGGCGACGTTGTTGCCGAACGGCAAGGTGCTCGTGGCCGGAGGAACTGATCTCCTCGCGGCCGGGAAGAGCACACCCGCTGATCCTACCTTAACCAGCGCAGAGATATACGATCCAGCCACGGGAATCTGGACCCCCACTGGTTCAATGAGTCTTCCTCGTTCGGTTCACACCGCCACTTTGCTGCCGAGCGGCAAGGTCCTGGTTGCTGGCGGCGTTAGTTATTTTGGCGGCGTTTTCCCAACCACCGCCGAACTGTACGATCCCGCCACTGGAAAATGGTCGCCAACCTTGCCACTGGTTAGTGGCCGTCGCGACTACATTGCCGCGCTGCTTCCCAACGGCAAGGTTCTGGTTGCGGGAGGTTTTAACAACGCCGACACGGGTCCGAGCACCGAGTTGTTTGACCCAGCAAGCGTGGTGGCGACCCCGGCCCTTCTGACGCAGCCGACGAAGCTGCAGACCGACGCATTCCAGTTCATTTTTCGAAACACACCCGGCCTCAGCTTCACCGTTTTGAGCACAGCCGACCTTGCCGTTCGTGTGGACAACTGGACGAGTCTTGGCATCGCCGCCGAAATCTCGCCCGGTCATTATCAATTCACGGATGTGACGCCGAATAGTCCCCAGCGCTTCTACCTCGTACGCTCGCCTTGATCCTTTATGAGATTCAACAAACCAACAGCTTTGCATATCTTGCAACGCTCAACCCCCCCCAATCCTGCACAAGCATTTGTTAGCATGAAAAACATCATATTTCTCACCCGTACCCTTGTCCTGCTGATCCTGGCCAGCTTTGTAACCACAACCCTGGCGCAGGAGGTGCAGGTTCCCGACCCCGGCCTCAACGCCGCCATCCGCGAGGCGCTGCAGATACCAAACGGACCACTGACCGAGCAGGACCTGCTCAGGCTGATCAACCTGGATGCCGGTTCCCGGAATGTCAGCAACGTGGAAGGGCTGGCAGCGGCTCGTAATCTGCACGTGCTGTTTCTTGACTCCAATCGCCTGACCAATTTCGCCCTTCCCGGCACCTTGACGAATCTCACAGAGTTGGAACTCAGCTTCAATCCACTCACTAACTGCTCCCTGCCGAGCGGGCTCGCGCATCTGGACACGCTCGCCATCGAATTCGGTTCACTCACCCAGCTCATCTTGCCGCCGGGCTTGACCGCGTTGACCGAGCTTGACCTCGGCGCCAATGTCCTCTCCAGCTTCACTTTGCCCGCCGACGCGACGAACCTCGCCGGCCTCAGACTCTTCTTCAATCAACTCACGAACCTGACCTTGCCCTCGGGACTCACGCGGCTGATTGCGCTCGACCTCGACGGCAATCGGCTCACCCGTCTCACGCTGCCTTCGGGCCTGACCAACCTGGGCGATCTCCTCCTGCGCGATAACCAACTCACCGACTTCATCCTGCCCCCGGGGCTGGGCAGGTTGAGCTTCCTTGGGCTCGACGACAATCAATTAACCCAGTTCACCTTCCCAGCGGGCCTGACCAATTTGTCCTCCGTCGGGCTCACGGGAAATCATCTAACGAGCCTCACCCTGCCTCCGGATCTCACGGAATTGCACACGTTGTCTGTGGATAGAAATCCGTTCACCATGTTGGTGTTGTCCGAGCCGCTAGCCGCCACGAATCTGGCCGGCACAGTTGCGTTTCTGCGGAATCAAGGCATCTCCGTGTTCACTTACCCCTTGGCGGTCCACCTCGTCCTACCACACCAGACGGTGACTGGGGCATTTGAGTTTACGCTCACCGGGCCACCCGGGAGCTACGCCGTCCTAAGTTCCACCAACCTGGCCGCCTGGACTGCTCTGGGTACAGCAACCAACACACTCGGAAGCATGATCTTCACCGAGGGGCAAGCCAACGTCTCTCCGCAGAAGTTTTACCGCGCGGTGCGGCAAAGCCCGCCTGCGAACATGGTGTTCATCCCATCCAATACTTTCACGATGGGCAGTCCGACCAATGAACAGGACCGCAGCATCAACGAAGGTCCGCAAACGACAGTGATACTCAGTCGCGGTTTCTGGATCGGGCAATATGAAGTGACCCAGGGGGAGTACCTGTCGGTCATGAACACTAACCCAAGCCCGTTCCCTGGTGAGCTGAGCCGTCCGGTTTCCAGCGTGAGCTGGCCCGACGCGACCAATTACTGCGCGAAGCTGACGCAGCGGGAAATCGCGGCGGGACGGATTTCCCCCGGCAGCCAATATCGGCTCCCGACGGAAGCGGAGTGGGAGTGCGCCGCGCGCGCTGGCACTTCGACGCGCTTCAGCTACGGCGATGATCCCGGATACACAAACCTGACGGATCACGCGTGGTACGTCTTGAACAGTGGTTTCACGCCGCACCCGGTCGGGCAGAAGCTGCCCAATCCATGGGGACTGTACGACATGGAAGGGAACGCCGTGGAATGGTGTCAGGATTGGGCCGGCTCCCTGCCGGGCGGAGTACAGACCGATCCGACAGGCCCTGTATCCAGTACGAGCGGACGGAAAGTCACTCGCGGTGGCGCTTTCGACAACTTCGAACAGTCCAGCCGGTCGGCCTCACGGTCTTTGTTCAACGCCGGCCCGTTCGACACCGATACAGACCTCGGCTTCCGGGTGGTGCTCGTGACGGGACCGCAATGAGCCTCGCATCGCCGCCGAGATCTCGCCCGGTATTATCAAATTCACGGATGCAACGGCGAACAGTCCGCAGCGATTCTATCGCGTCCGCTCGCCTTGGTGGGTCTCTCGTCCCACTGTTGTGTTCGTGTTTCGAGGAACTTCTTAGGGCTTTCTGCTTCTCAACCTGTGTAACCGATCGTGGCAGCAAGACAAGAATTCTCAAGAGAACCAACACATAGAAAAATTGAACTTATGAAAAAAACACATGGCAAGTTAACGGCTGCAGGATTGGCTGTCCTCCTACCGCTGTTAACGTCCGTTTCGGGATGGGCGCTCGAGCCGGAAACGCTCTTCAATTTTCAAGTTAGCCCTGGCACGGTCGCCGGAACCCTCGTCCAAGGTCCTGATGGAAACTTTTACGGGACGACCGCGCGCGGCGGGCCGGCCGGAATCGGAACCGTGTTTCGGGTCACGCCGGCTGGAGTGCTGACGACACTCGTGTCAGATCAGGCCAATCCAGCGGCGGGCCTGGTCGTGGGCAATGACGGTCTGCTTTACGGCATGACCGGAGCGGGCGGCGCGTTCGGATTCGGCACGGTCTTCAAGGTCACGACCAGTGGAGTCCTGACCAACTTCGCCGTGCTCGATGGAGTGAATGGGGGCAATCCACAATCCGGACTGGTGCTGGCAGGCGACGGGAACTTCTACGGCGCTTCTCAGGAGGGCGGCACCAACGGCGATGGAGCTGTGTTTCGAGTGACCCCGGACGGAGTCGTGACGACGCTGGTCTCGTTCGATGCTTCCTCCCTCGCCGGCTTTCCTGTGGCCGGATTGGCCAAAGGGCCGGACGGCAATCTCTACGGCACCACAACCGTTGGCGGCGGCGCGGGTGGCGGGACCATTTTCAAAATCACGACCGCGGGCGCATTGGCCACGCTTCACTCCTTTCAAGGCACGGACGGATTAGGCGGACCGGCGCGATTAACAGTGGGCGGGGATGGGAATCTTTATGGCACGACGAAGAGTGGCGGAAGCGCCAACAGGGGCACGATATTCAAAATCAGCACCAACGGGGTTTTCACGCCGCTGGTTTCGTTCACTGGCACCAACGGCGCGGTTCCCTTTTCGGAGCTGACGGTGGGCGCTGATGGCCAGCTTTACGGGACAACTCAACAGGGCGGCAGTTCCAACTTTGGCACCGTGTACAAGGTATCCACCAACGGCGTTCTGACCACGCTCGTCTCCTTCAACAGTTCCGTGAACGGATTGCCGCTGGCCGGTCTGCTCCTGGCCAGTGATGGCAACTTTTACGGATGCTCCCAGAGCGCCGTCTTCAAAATGACGCCCGGCGGTGTCCTGACCACGCTTGTGCCCTTGATTCCGGTCAACGGCTTTCGTCCGCTGGCCGGACTTACGCTCGGGCCGGATGGAAACTTTTACGGGACGACCCACGACGGCGGCAGCAATAGTGTGGGGACCATATTCAGGTTTACGCCAGATGGCGTGCTGACGTCTTTGTTCTCTTTCAACACGACCAACGGGGCTGCGCCGCAAGGGGCGCTGACGCTGGGGAAAGACGGGAACTTCTACGGCACCACCGCGGGGGGTGGTTCGAGCTTCTTTGGGACAGTCTTCCGCTTCTCGACCAATGGGAAGTTGACGACTCTAGCGTCGTTCCAAGGGACCAACGGCCAAAATCCACAATGCCAACTGGCGATGGATGCCGCCGGCAACTTCTATGGCACCACTCCCGCAGGAGGCGCCGTCTTTGTCGGCACTGTCTTCCGCGTAACGACGAATGGAGCACTGACCACGCTCGTCGATTTCAACCACGCTATCGGCGCTGCTCCAGAGGACGGATTGACCGCCGGCATTGATGGAGACTTTTTTGGGACCGCCTCAGAAGGTGGGAATTTCGGCGATGGAACTGTTTTCAGGGTCACGCCCGGCGGCGGCGTGATCGCAACGAGTCTCACCAACGGAGCCAATCCACTGGGCGGCGTGGTTCAGGCCAACGATGGAGCCATCTACGGCACGACGGGATTTGGTGGCGATTCGGGCTTCGGCACCATATTCAAGGCCACGACCACCGGTGCCATTGTGGACTTATTTGATTTCCACTTTACGGACGGCGCACAGCCTGCCAGCAAATTGATTTTTGGACCGGATGGCAGCCTCTACGGAACCACCGGCTTCGGCGGCACTACCGGTGGCAATTCGGACAGTAGCGGCCTCGGCACTGTGTTCCGGATAACGACGAATGGTGCTTTCACTTCGCTGGTCCTGTTTCAGGGCACAAATGGCTCAAACCCGTCGGCGCCACTCGTGCTGGGCAGCGACGGGAACCTCTACGGCACGACCGCGCGCGGCGGACCCGGCGGCGGCGGCACGATTTTCCGCATTGTTCTGGCACCGCGGTTCACCGGTATCGCCAGACTGCCTGGCGGGAGCATCCGCATCACCGGCGCCGGCCTCGCAGGCAGCCCGTTCCAGTTGCTGGCTTCCACCGAGATCACCGCGCCGCGCGCCTCCTTGACGGTGTTGACGAACAGTGTGTTTGACCCGGAAGGCAACTTTTCATTCACGGACAACGGAGCCGCGACTACACCCGTACGATTTTATCGCATCAGCACGCCATGAGATAACAGCTTTCGGGGCGAACACAGATTCTCGCCTCGTTTGTAACGCTCGCTCCGCATGAGTGGAAGGCGAGCTGGAAGGGAAAATGTCTTTGCCGTGTGTGATGTTTTCCCTTCCGAAGATTTTGAGAGAAGCGATCCCTAAGTAAAGCTTGCCTCAACCGAAAGCGGAGAACGACCGCATGTCAGAACGCATTTGCGCTCTCCGGCGTCTGTGATTGTGTTGATAATGCGAGCAGCGTTGATCAGTTCGACAAAAGTTAACGGCAGGATTGATTGTGACCGATCATTTTCACTCAGTCCTCAGAGCCCCAAAAGGGCTGGCTGTCAACAGTGCAGTCATCGGGCATCTGAGGTGTAGAGGCGGTGCAATTATCGAGTAGCTGGAGGCGGAGGTCGGAATCGGTCGCCTCAAGCGTCGTTTCTGACCTAAAACTGCTCGATTTTGTCCATGAGTCAAGCACTATACTGGCACCACCCAACCCAGCACTTTCACTACACCTCTGCTGACGTCTTTGCTGACAGTCGGAAGCGCAGTTGTAGGACCGTAGGTAGCAAACACCATCCCGAATCCTACGCGGGACGGAAGTCCCATTGTGCGGGTCCGCCTCCAATGGGAAGAATGGCAGTCTCAATTCTTGAGATACCAAAGCAAATCATGAATGCAACAGAGCAATTCGAAGCAACTGTGAACGCGCATTACGAACGGGTGTTTAAGTTCGCGATGAGCCTCACGCGGGTGGAATCCGACGCGCGCGATCTGACCCAGCAAACGTTCTACGTCTGGGCGACGAAAGGACATCAACTGCGCGACATCTCCAAGACCAAGACCTGGCTATTCACCACGCTGCACCGCGCGTTTCTCGAAGCGCGGCGAAGGCAGACCTGGTTTCCCCAACACAGTTTGGAGGAGGTCGCGGACCAATTACCGGTTCTTTCCACGGAATTCGCGAATCAAGCGGACTGTTCCCAGGTGCTGCGGGCGTTAGCCATGGTGGACGAGAACTATCAGGCCGCCGTGGCGCTCTTCTGCTTGGAAGACTGTTCCTACAGAAACATCGCCGCAACTCTCAATGTGCCCATCGGCACAGTCAAATCGCGCATCGCCCGAGGCATCACGCAGCTCAGGGAAATACTGTTGTCGAATAGCGCCGGCGATTCATTTCCAAACGGGACGGAATCCCCGCCACCGCCAGTACGGACGAACCTGCTGCGCCGCCCGAAAACACGCCTACCCATCCTCGCTGTCACACTCGGTTGGCGGCCTGAGCCGCTGAACGCGGTTACGATGAATGGGACTTTAGTTCCACGCTCCTTGGGGAACCGCTTTCCTGCGTGTTCCTCACACTCACCTAGATGCGAATCTGATTCGTTTGGAGCAGTGACATCTCCTCGCTCCAGTCAGATGCGCAAAAACAAACAAACTATGAAACATGTTATGATGAATGAACGAAACAAAACGAATGTGAGAAATGAAACATCAGCCCCTCACCCATTGAGGTCGCGGGCCTTGGCGGCGCTTGGGGTCACCAAAATGAGCGCCGGCGCGCTGGGATTGCTCCTGTTGGTCTCTCAAGCCTCGGCGGCTTCCTTTTCTTTTTCGACCGGCAATCCGGATGGAAAAATCGCCACCCTCTCGCGTCCGTCCAGCCCGGGCAAAATCCAGACCGAGACCGCCGACGATTTTATCATCGTCTCGAACACCACGCTCATCAGTCAGGCGACCTTCACGGGCTTGATTCCATCCGGAGCGCCGCTGAGCAGCGCCCTGAATGTTGAAATTGAGATCTATCATGTTTTTCCGAATGACTCGGATACAAACCGAACGCTGCACGTACCGACGCGGATGAACTCACCCGGCGACGTCGAGATTGACGGTGCCACGCGAGATGGCCTCGATTGCAGCTTGAGTTTCAGCGTCACGCTGGTGAACGCCAGCTTCACGGCGTCGAACTCCGTCGTAAATGGCATCCATGCCGCTACCAACCAAACTACCCATGGCGAAGGCCCGATGACCGGCGAAGAAGTTCTGATCAGTGTGACGTTCAATCCGCCGATCTCCCTTCCACCGGGACATTATTTCTTCCGGCCCGAAGTGCTGTTGAGCAGCGGGGATTTTCTGTGGCTGTCGGCGCCCAAGCCTACTGCCCCTCCGCTGTTTGTGGGCGACCTGCAAAGCTGGATACGGAATGACAACCTTGCCCCAGACTGGCTCCGCATCGGAGCTGACATCGTTGGCGCGGGCGCCTTTAACGCGTCTTTTTCGCTCTCCGGTGAGACCGACGCGGACGGTGATGGAGTTGCGGACTCTTTGGATCTATGCCCGGGCACTCCCGCTGGCGCCATTGTGGACGCAAACGGGTGCAGCATCGATCAAATCGCGCCCTGCAGTGGGCCAGCTTCGGGCGGAACATGGAAAAATCATGGCCAGTACGTCTCGGCAGTTGCGCAGGCGGCCGAAGCGTTCGTGGAACAGCGTTTGGTCAGCGAGGCTCAGGCGGAGGAGATCGTAGCGCAAGCCGCTCAGTCCAACTGCGGGGCCAACAGGTCAGCTTCGACAGCTCATCGCTCCAATCAGAAGCATCGCAACAGATAAACTCTACTGGCAGACGAGCAACTGAACCAAGATAAACACCCCGGTCGAAGCCAGGCGGCTTCGGCCGGGGGAAGCAAAAACTACCTTTCCACTCACAACGATCACGCAAAATGAATGAACGCATGGGAACCATCTCTTACATCATCGCGACGCTGATTTTGATCGGCTTCATGGTCTCGGCCCACGCACAGGAAGTTTCCATTCCCGATCCCGGCCTGAACGCCGCGATCCGCGCCGCGCTGCAAAAACCCAGCGGGCCGTTGAGCGAGCAGGACCTGCTCACGCTGACGAACCTCGACGCCAGCCGCCGCAGCGTGCGCAGCACCGCCGGGCTGGAAGCGGCGCGGAATCTGGTCTCGCTCGATCTCCAGATCAACCGCCTCACCAACTTTGCGTTGCCCGGCGAGTTCACGAACCTGACGTTCCTCGATCTCAGCGCCAATTCGCTGACGCAGTTTTCATTTCCGAGCGCGCCGCTGAATCTGACCACGCTCATTCTCGAAGGCAATGGACTCACCAATCTCACGTTTCCCGCCGGCCTGACGAAGCTGAAGAGCCTTGACCTCGACAACAATGAATTCAGCAACGTCAACCTGCCGCCAAATCTGGCCAGCCTCGTCTCGCTCGATCTCGGTTTCAATCTGCTCACGAATTTTTCCGTGCCCGGCGGGCTGACGAATCTGGCCACGTTTTTTGTCGGCGGGAATTTTCTCACCAACATCACTTTGCCCCCGGGTTTGACGGCCTTGACCAATCTCTACCTCGCGGAGAATGAACTCGCCGGCCTCGTCCTGCCCGCCGGCCTGACGAACCTGCTCGACCTGAATCTTTTCTTCAATCAACTCACCAGCCTGACCTTTCCCTCCGATCTGCGGAACTTGACCGAGCTGGATCTCGATTTCAATCGGTTCACGAGTTTCACCCTGTCGTCGAATCTGACGCGCTTGAGCGATCTCCACCTCCATGCCAACCAACTCACCAACTTCAACCTGCCGGCCAACATGACGGCGTTGACATATCTCGACCTCCGCAACAATCAACTCAGCAATCTCGCGCTGCCCGCGGGGCTGAATCATCTGGCCTCGCTCGGCCTTTCCGAGAATACAAATCTCACCAGCCTCACCTTGCCTGCGGGTCTGACAAATTTGAGCGTGCTTTTCCTTCGTTTCAACCAACTGACCAACCTCACGTTGCCGCCTGACTTGTTTCATCTGACTTCGCTCGACGTCCTCGGCAATCCGCTTGCGAACCTCACCTTGCCTGCGGGCTTGACGAATCTGGTGGACCTGATCCTCAGCGGCAACCAACTGACCACGCTCACGCTGCCGCCTGACATGACACAGTTGACCTGGCTCGTGCTGAATGGTAATCCGCTGACGACGCTCGTCTTGTCCGAACCGTTGGCGGCCACGAATCTGGCCGAGACGGTGGCGGCTTTGCAGAGCGAAGGCGTCACCGTGTTCGCTTATCCGCTGACGGTTCGGCTCATCCTGGTGCGACAAGAGCCGATTGGAGCGTTTCGGTTCGCCATCACCGGGCCGCCGGGCGTTTACACCGTCCTTGGCTCAACTGATCTCGCAGTCTGGAGCGAGTTGGGTTTTAAGACCAACAACCTGGGCAGCATCGTCTTCACGGACGTGACAGCCCATCTCGATCCACAGAAATTCTATCGCGTCCGCTTGCCTTGATTATGACACGCCACTTTAAACCATCCACATTTGCAAAAGTAAACTTGAGAACGCTCATTCCACTGTTCGGCCTGATCCTGCACCTGACCAGCATCGTGGCCTCGGCCCAGGAAGTGGCCATCCCCGACCCCGGCCTCAACGCCGCCATCCGCGAGACCTTGAACAAACCCACCGGCTCGTTGACCGAGCAGGACATGCTCAGTCTGACCAGCCTGAGCGCGATCGGCCGGGGTATCAGCAGCGTGCAAGGACTGGAAGTCGCTCGCAATTTGAGCGTGCTTGATCTTGATTCCAACTCCCTCACGAACTTCGCTGTTGCGAGCGCGTTGACTAATTTGAATACGCTCGTTCTTTTCAACAATCACCTCACCAACTTTGTCCTGCCGAACGGATCGGCGAAGCTGAACTTTCTCGACCTGGGATTCAATTCGCTGGTCCAGTGCTCCATTCCCGGTGGGCTGACGAATTTGGACACGCTTTTTCTCGAAGGCAATCGCCTGACCACTTTCGCCCTGCCGGCGGGCCTGACCGCGCTGACCAAGCTTGATCTCGCGGGGAATGGACTCACCAGCTTCGCGCTGCGCGCGGACATGACGAACTTGGTCACCGTTCTCATCTTCGCCAATCAACTGACGAACGTGAGCCTGCCGGCGGGGCTGACGCGTTTGGGCAATATCAATCTCAACTTCAATCACCTCCCGGTCCTCAACTTGCCCGCATGGCTGACCAATTTGAGCAGGCTCGACGCCGGCGGCAATCAACTGACCAACCTGACCTTCCCGGCGGACATGACGAACCTGGGCATTCTGGATCTCCGCGACAATCAACTTACGAATCTCACCTTGCCTCCTAATATGACGAAGGTGACGGCGCTCTTCGTTGACGGCAATCCGCTCACGACCTTCGTGCTGTCCGAACCGCTGGCGGCCACGAATTTGGCCGGGACGGTTGCCACGCTGCGGGCTCAAGGCGTCTCCGTGATTACTTACCCGCTGGCGGTCCAGTTGATCTCGCCACGCCAGACGGCGGACGGGGCGTTCGTGTTCGCGGCCATCGGGCCGCCTGGCGTTTACGCCTTCCTTGGCTCGACTGATCTCGCGAACTGGATCGAGTTGGGCACTGCGACCAACCAGTTCGGCTTCGGCAGGTTCAGTGACGCGGCGGCGGCTCTTTCGCCACAGAAATTTTACCAGACTCGTTCGACATCTCTTCCGTGACGCTTTGATTGTCAAAATCCTCGACCCGACATGAACGCCCATCTCGAATCCCCAACCATTCCAAACCTCGAAGCGGTTAAAGCCAGGCAGAAGGCGACCTGGGAATCCGGCGACTTCGGTCAAATCGCCCGCACCATCGAAAACGTCGCCGAGGAATTTATGGCGCGGCAGCCCATTGAGCCCGGCGCGCGCGTGCTCGACGTGGCTTGCGGCACGGGGAATCTCGCGCTCATCGCTGCGCGCCGCGGTTGCGTGGTCAGCGGCGTTGACATCGCGGGCAACCTCACCGCTCAGGCCCGCGCCCGCGCGGCCGCGGAAGGTTTGCGCATCCACTTCGCGGAAGGGGATGCCGAGGCGCTGCCATTCGCTGGCTGCCAGTTCGATCAGCATCGCCACCGCCGAGTTGTTGCGCGTGACCCAGTTCGGCGGGCGCGTTGCCCTGGCTAACTGGACGCCCGAAGGGTTCGTCGGGAAAATGTTCAAAGTTTTCAAAGCGCACCTGCCGCCACCACCCGCTGGCGTCCCTTCGCCGATGAGCTGGGGCGACAAAGCCACGGTGCGCTCACGATTGCAGCGAGGCTTCGCCGTCCTGCGACTCGCGCGCCGCATCGCGCTGATGCGCTATCCGTTTCCGCCCGCCGAAACAGTCGAGTTCTTCCGCCGATACTACGGGCCGACACACCGGGCGTTTGCCTCGCTCGACGCACCGGCTCAAGCCGCGCTGCGGCGAGACCTGGTTGAGCTTCAAACCGCGAACAACATTGCCAAAACTTCCGGCACAACGGAGGTGGCCGCCGAATATCTGGAAGTCGTTGCGGTCCGAAATTGAACAAATCCGGGCTCTTCGGCAACCCATCTCTCTCCACGGAAATTTTGCCGCGGACGATTCGTCCCGTAGCTGCGCACTCAAGCGGCCGCGTGTCCACCGCGCTCAAGCTGATTCCGGACAAAACGACCCCACACCTCATCCGGCTGCCAGATTGCGTGCAAGTCCTGCTCGGCCTCGGCGAGGGCGGCGCGCTGATGCAACACGCGATAAAGAAACACGAACGCCGAAACCCGCTTGTTGGCGGCACAGTGAACAAACACGCGCCGACCATCGAACGCCGCCATCACCCGGCAGAAGGCGTGGAAATCTTGTGACGTGGGTGTTTTGAAATCCACCGGGATATGCACGTAAGCCATGCCGAAGCGGGTCACAACGCTGCCCTCGTTTGCGAGCGCATTGTCGGAGGTCGGCAGCGCAGGATTGATGACGACCTCAAACCCAGCCTCGCGAACCGGTAAAGCGGCTCGTAGTGTTCGCTCACAATCGTTTCAAATTGATCGGCTGCATTCATGTTTCATTTGGATTTGCGGTGTCAAAAATTGTGACGGCCATTCATTCCACGGGAAGCGAAGCGGCACAATGG
>WNGL01003779.1_pt1 | contig 21358 bp, 16 predicted proteins | sample 5400591 | NCBI WGS metagenome assembly WNGL01 (sample SAMN13153377, study PRJNA577476) | soil metagenome | isolation source: 80 cm soil or saprolite under Garry oak tree replicate 1 | place: USA:California | collected 2016-06-15 | reverse complement strand
CCCGTTGGGTTTGGAATCGACACCCTGTAGGAATTTGAAGCCCAGACTGCCGTACATCGCGCCGCCGTTGTGGAAGACCAGGCTGTAACCGCAAATCCACCACAGGATGGTCACCAACCCGGTGATGAGCAAGCATTGCGCCAGCACTGAGAGCACATTCTTGCGGCGCACCAAACCACCATAAAACAGCGCCAGACCCGGCAAGGTCATGAACAACACCAGCGCCGCCGAGGTCATCTGCCACGCGTTGTGGCCGGGACCGGGTGTGCCATCGAGCTTGGACGACACTTTGGCGTTTTCGGCATCCGAGCCGCGGGTGCCGTTGCTCACGTAGGCTTCCAGATCGGCCACCCGCTGTTCCAAGTTGGGTTCGGCTTTGGCCGGAGCGGCGGCGGCGGGAGCGGTGTTTGTCGCCGCGTTCTCAGCCAGCAAGGCGAACGGCGACATCGTTAATGCTAAAGACAAACTCACTTTCAATAGAATTGTTTTCATTTTCGTCAAGGGTATTAAGGTTGGAGGGGTTCTGGTTCACACTGCCGCTTTTCCCTTTTCTTCGGTGCGAATCCGAACGGCTTCTTCGACGTTGGAGACGAAGACTTTGCCGTCACCGATCTTTCCAGTCTTGGCGGCTTTGACAATGGTGGCGACCGCATTGTCCAACTGGTCGTCGCCCAGGACCACCTCGATTTTTATCTTTGGCAGGAAATCAACCGTGTATTCGCTGCCGCGATAAATTTCGGTGTGGCCTTTTTGCCGGCCGAATCCCTTGACTTCACTAACCGTCATTCCCTCGATTCCGATTTCTCCGAGGGCGTCTTTTACTTCTTCAAGTTTGAATGGTTTTATAATCGCTTCTATTTTTTTCATCCGATGTTTGGGGGTTGGGGTATCGCTCGTGCGCACATTGCCCGTGCCATCCATCAGGATTGTTAGGCGTAAGCATGGGGCGCATAATCTTTTAGACGCACCCTCTGTGCCAAAGCAAGTCCATAGTTGCGACGTCGTTCTAAGTTTCTCATTCGCAATCGAATCTCCATGATCTCGCCCCTTTCCCCGGCCCGCGCCTGCTGCGTTGATTTACTCAGCCGGGGCAAAAGTCAGCAGGCGCGGGCAATGAGGACTGTTGAATAATGAACGACCAAAGAGCCTGACATGCCCGGAGCCGGTAGCCGAAGCGAAGAAGCTTGGCAAGAAGAAGCCAGCGAATGCCCTCACCCCGGTCCTCTCCCATCCGATGGGAGAGGGGGAACCCGATAGATCATCTCTGGATTGGTCATTGGGATTTCTGCGGGATTTCGTCATTCGGGCTTGGTCCATCGGGTCAGCCATGAATTAGCAGTTCAATGGTCTCAGGCAAGTGTTTGGCCACCTCGGTCACAACATCTCCGCGCAGCAACGCCCCCAGGGAACTGCGCTGGCTGGTGCCCACCACAAGCATATCAACGCCGAGCGTGGCCGATAGGTCGAGGATGGACGCCGGGACATCATCGCTGATGGCATAGACCGGGATGATCTTTACGCCTGCGGTGGCGGCCAACTCGAGCATGGCGTACATGATCTCGGCCGCCTGCCGGTCATCCTGCCATCGTACCCGTTGCGGTTGGCTGGCCGGACCGGGCAGGTTGACAGCGAGAATCCGCACATAGAGAACGTAAAGAGTGGCCGCGCGGAGCCGCGCTTCTTCAAGCGCAAATTGCAGTACCCGGGTGAAGCCGCGCGCCGCTACCAGGATGGTCTGGATAGAAGTGGGTGGAGACGGCGGGCCAACCGGCAGTTTTGCCGGAAGCGGGGTGGAGGCCGCCTCAGCCGCCTCGCCGGCAAGGCCGTGGTGCTGGGCAAATGCCCGCAGGGCGAAGCCCGCCAGCAGGATACAGATAATGAAGAACAGGGCGTTGGGTTTAGTCTTGGCGAGGGTCAACTCGACCGCCAACAGCAGAAGGGAGGTGGCCGCCATCAAACCGCGCTCATGCCAATGCAGCTTGAGGCTCTTGTTGAACACACACGAACCGAGATTGACCGTGATCGCCCCCACGACACCGATGGCGTAAAGCTCCATCAACGAAATTTGGTCGGGCGAAAAGGCGACCACCAATAGCGGCAAAGCGGTAGCTATCAAGACCGGCGCCCAGGGAACCCCGTAAGGGTTAAGCCGCGCGAAACCCCGCGGCATCTCACCATCGCGCGCCAGCAGGTAGAGCAGGCCAATCAGGGCGACGATGGCGGTGTTGACCGCACTCAAGAGCAGCAAGCCGACGAACAAGGCGGTCGCGATGCCCAACACCCGCCCAAAAACCGGCCCGACCGCTAGAGTTCCGTACTGTTCGGCCAGAACGGTGAGCATGTCGTCCCAGCGATCGTGCAACAATGACGCCAGCCCGGGCGAGAGGGAGAGCATGGCCCAACCCAGCAGCGCGGTCCCGAGGACCACTTCGATCGCTACCAAAAGGATCGCCTTGCTGGCGGTGCGCCCGACGAGCGGGCTTTCATTCGTTGAACCAGGGTCGAGCTTCATGACCCCAGTTAGATTGGCAATGGCCTCCACGCCGCTTAAGGCGAGGATCACGCTTACGAAAGCGGTCCAGTCATGGCGCAGACTCTGATGTGAAGGTTGGAGATGGCTGAACGTCAGGTAAGGCGCGCTCAGCAAAACAATGACGATGACCACCACCACGGTCGGCGCTGCCAGCGTGACCGCTATGCTCCCGCTGTGTTTCGGGCCGAAAAAATTCATGGCCCCGACCACCAGAATCAGCGCGGCGGTCGCCACCGCGATATGCTCCTTTGGCGCATGGAAGTAAGCCATCGCCGACCAACCGCTCAGCGAAGCCGTTACCGTTAGATCGGCGACCAGCAGCAGCGAACCCAGCACCGCCAGCACCCGGCTCTGCAAACGCGCGGAGGAGTAAACTCCGCCGCCGTCCGGAAAGTGCCTGCAGATGATGGCGTAATTGTAGCCGACCAGTCCGGTCAGCGCGCAAACCGCCAGGATGATCGGCAATGAGGCGAAACCCGTCGCCAAAAAGGCCGCGCCGATGACGTAGGCCTTGCTGGTTCCCCAATCACCATACAACAATGCAGCCGCCCGCGCCCAACCGACATTGCGCGGCCGATGTCTTCCAAGTTCCATTTAGGCGCCTATTTCAAAACAACAAAACCAGGAACATGGGCTAATGTTGCCGGCGGGGAGAATGGAACACCACCCATTTGCCCTTAATGTTGACGCCGGCGGGGTTAGCTGTCGGGCTGGAACCATTAAGTGTTCCCGATGCCGTCCATCATTAGCCCCACTCCGCCGAAGCGGAAATCTGGTTCCCCCGCTGGTCACGTCCGAGCGCGACCATTAAGCAGACACAGAACCTGGCCCAAGTTAGGCCGCCGGCCGCGAGAAGCAATCTGAAAATCTTCTTAAAACCTCCTGGCCTCCCCTCGGTTCCTCGCTGTTCTCAATGGAACACTGAAGTGTCGAGCACCGAGCTCCAACCATAAAGCCTCAGAGAAGCTCCGAATTCCAAGCGCCAACGCCCGGGCCTGTCAGTACAACGCCTGGCCGCTCCCGGTGACTTTCACCGGGCTTTCCATCGTAGTGATTGGCGCACCTAACTCCTTCAGGCACGCCGAGGGGCTGGCCTTTCTGATCCTGGTGCGGGGGTGGTTGTGATTTTGCCGGACATCTTCTGCCGGAAGAGCAGGACGCCGAAGCCAATTGCCACGCCTGCGGAGACCCACCATTGGGTGCCCTGGGTGAACAACAACGGGCAAACCATTTGAACCAACACGAGCGCCATCAGAAGATACACTGCGCGCCTTCCCGAGCCAGCCATCACCCCCCAGGGGCTCCGGAGTCTTCCTTGGTGTTGCAGTCGTTCATACCGGCGGCGGGCGGCTTCCTGTGTCATCCCGAAACCGGCCCCGATCATCCCACCGGCGATAAGTCCCACCAACCATCGGACCATGCTTACCAACTCAAGTGTCATGCTGTCTTTCTTCCCCGTTCGATACTCACTATTTTGCGCGTGGCGTCTCGGAATCCTTGTCCATCGTGATGCCACCATAGCCTGGGATGCCCATCTCGGGGATGTCCAACCCGTCAATCTCCACCTCCTCGATCACGCGATGAGTGCCCAGGACAGCTTTGACAATCTTGAACACGATAAGCGACAGAACACTCAGCGTGATGAAGCAGGTGAGCACGCCGACGAATTCGGCGATGAGTTGACTGAAGCCGCCGCCGTAGAACAAACCCACCACGCCCATTTCTGTAGCGCCTTTGGGGGCTGCGGTTGGGTCCATCATCTGGTAAGAGCCATCCGCCAACTTGAACCAATGGGCGCCATTCCAGCCCTGGCCATAGCTACCGTCGCCAAACAGCCCAAGGGAAAGGCAGCCCCACGCCCCGTTCACACCATGCACTGAAATAGCGCCGACGGGGTCATCAATCTTCAGCTTATCGAATAAAAACACAGACTCGACCACCAGAACGCCGGCGACCAAGCCCAGAGCACAGGCCCCGACGGAGTTGACGAAGGCGCAGGGACACGTAATCGCCACCAGACCGGCCAACATGCCGTTGCAGCACATGCTGGGATCGGGTTTTTTGGCCCGCACCCACCACATCCAGCACATGGCACCCAGGCAACCCGTGGCCGAGGCCAACATCGTGTTGGTAGCGACGACGGCGATGCGCAGGTCGGTGCCGGCGAGAGTCGAGCCGGGGTTGAAACCGAACCAACCGAAGGCCAAAATGAACGTGCCGAGAATCGCCATCGGAATGCTGTGCGGGGGCATCGGATTGATGCTGCCGTCCTTGTTGTATTTGCCGAGGCGGGGGCCGATGAGCCAGGCGAAGATCAGCCCGATCACACCGCCTTGCATGTGCACCACTGAGGAGCCGGCGAAGTCCACGTGGCCGTGACCCAGGCCAAAATTGACACCAAGCTGGGAGAGCCAGCCACCGCCCCAAACCCAGTTGCCGAAGACCGGGTACATCACCGTACCGATGAAACAACCGTAGAGGCAAAAGGCCGAGAACTTCCACCGTTCGGCGCAGGCGCCCGTTGGGATGGTCGCCGTGGTATCCATGAATACCATCTGGAAGAGGAAGAGGCAGAACACTCCCACGTCGTAAGTGTCCCAAGAGAGGAAGAAGCCCTTCAATCCGATGATGCCCCAGTCTTTGCCAAATAAGTGCCACGTCCATTCGTGGTTCAGGCTTGAACAAGCCCCCAAGGTCCCGGCCCCTGGCGTCCCAACACCGCCGAACATGAAGGCGAACCCGCAAACCCAGAAACCCATCATGCCCAAGGGATAGATCAGCATGTTCATGGTCATGGTGTGCGCGGCATTTTTGGCCCGGCATAGACCGGTTTCCACCAAGGCGAAGCCTGCCTGCATGAACATCACCAAAAAGCCGGTGACCAGCGTCCAGACGAAATTGATGGAGACGCGGTTGTGCCCGACGGCATCGGCCAATTTCACGGCCAGCGGTTCCGCCTTGGCTTGGGCGGTGTAATCGTCGAAGGCCTTTTTGGCTTCGTCGTAAGTCTTCTTTTTCGCTGGGTCTTTGGCGTCCTCGGCAGAAAGTGCGGCCGGCTCAGTAGCCTGAAAGGGCTGATAGGTGTACGCGCCAGCCGCGCCAGAGGCGTCTCCGATCGTGCCGGTCGTGCCGCCGGCGGGGTCGTTGTTAGCCGCCGGGGCCGCTGGCGCGGCTGCGGGCGCCGGCGCGTTGGTGACCACAGGCGCGTTAGTCTCCGCCGCGCCCAGAAGTGGACCGCAACATGCGATGAGCCCTGCAACGAGGTAGATGATTTGTTTAGTCATAGATTCGATAGGGTTTTGTAGTGGCTGTGCTCAGGTCTCAGATTGCCAGGTCGCCTTTCTCTTCAGTGCGGATGCGCACGGCTTCCTCGATCGTCGAGACGAAGACCTTGCCATCTCCAATCTTTCCCGTCTTAGCCGACTTCACGATCGTGGCCACGGCGCTCTGGGCCCGGTCGTCTCCAATCACGAGTTCAATTTTTATCTTGGGCAGGAAGTCAACCGTGTATTCGCTGCCACGATAAATTTCGGTGTGGCCCTTTTGCCTGCCGAACCCTTTAACTTCGCTGACCGTCATTCCCTCGATGCCGATTTCCCCCAGGGCGTCCTTGACTTCTTCCAGTTTGAAGGGCTTGATGATGGCTTCGATTTTTTTCATATCAGTTCATGGAGCGTTGACTGCGCCTGAGCGCCAACGCGGTTTGGCAAATATGGCGCGAGGCCTTTTGCGCCTGCGTCGCGGAGCGGGGGATTGCTGCGCCAGACTTTTCATTCGCACTCCCTTTAGCACCACCGATGCCACATTCGACACGCTTCGGCTGGAAAGTCAGGAATGCCCTGATTTGCTGGAAAATGTTTGAGGCGACAGCTTGGCCGACAGCAACCGTTGTGTTGCAATTTAATCAGCAAAGATATTATTCGCCACAGCCCCTTGCGGCGCGATCCGGCGTCACCGCCCTTCCGGCTGAGCGCTTAGAGCCATTGGCTCTTGCGCAATTTGTAGCGCAGCTTTCTAATCTGCTGCAGCCCGATTTCCAGTCGGCTGGCCATCCAGGCAGAGTGTGTACCCGGTATTCCGCAGCGTGCAGGCCCGTCATGGCGCGTGCAGACTGGAAGGCCCGCGATACCGCGGATCGTAAATCAGCGCATTGACGAACGCCGACGGAAGCCTCAACAAACAATCTAGGCTGCGCCCCCGCCGGCGGCTGCGCACTATTCTTGCTTGTGCGATCTGGCGGCGGCTGGCACAGCGCTGGCCGACTTTGTATGACTCAACCGAACCCGGTGATGATCTTGCCGTTCGTTCTGCTGCTGGCGTTGATCGCGCTGGCGCCGCTTTTCTTTGCGAACTGGTGGGGCCGCCATTTCGTGAAGGTCACCCTGGGTCTGGCTGCCCTCACGCTGACCTATTATCTGGCCGGCCTGGGCGCCAGCCAGCACGTCCTGCGCACGGCGGGCGAGTATCTCAGTTTCATCTCCCTCATCGGCTCCCTGTTCGTCGTTTCCGGCGGCATTCACATTAACGTCAAGGGCGAGGCCACTCCGAAGGTGAACGTCCTGTTCCTGATCCTCGGCGCATTGATCGCCAATGTCCTGGGCACGACCGGCGCCTCAATGCTGCTCATCCGTCCTTGGCTCCGGATGAACAAGTATCGTCTCACCAGCCATCACGTGGTTTTTTTCATCTTTATCGTCTCCAACGTAGGCGGCAGCCTCACCCCGGTTGGCGATCCGCCTCTTTTCCTTGGCTATCTCAAAGGCGTCCCCTTCTGGTGGGTGGCAAAGAATTGCTGGTCCATTTGGCTCGTGGGTGTGGCGGTTTTGCTCACGATGTTCTTCGTCGTGGACACCCTAAATTTCCGGCGCGCCCCGAAAACGGTGCGCGAACTCGAAACGGCCCATGAGCAATGGCGCTTTGAGGGCTTGGGCAACCTGGGATTTCTGGCCGCCGTACTTGGCGCCGTGTTCGTGAGTCATCCCCCGTTCTTGCGCGAAGCCATCATGACTGCCGCCGCGGCTGGCTCCTACTTCACCACCAAGGAACCGGTCCATCAATCGAACGATTTCAACTTTCATCCGATCAAGGAGGTCGCGATCCTGTTCGCCGGGATCTTTGCCACGATGCTCCCAGCCCTGGACTGGCTCGAGGCCAACGCCGCCCAACTTGGTCAACCTGCGCCGAGCCTTTTTTTCTGGGGCAGCGGCGCGCTATCCAGCGTGCTCGACAATGCCCCGACCTATCTCAGCTTCCTCAGCGCCCAGTTCGGCGCCTTCGTTGCGCCTGACACCGCGGCGGCCATCGTAGCTTACGTGAAGGCCCACGGCCCCGACTTGAGCGCGGTGGTGGCGGGTCCGCACGCGGATCAAATACGGCAGGCGGTTGCCGCGCTTCAGGCGCATTATCCCACGGAACTTAGCGGCGGCAGCATCAGCTTGGAACAGGCCCAAATGGCATTATTACTGGGCAATCCGTTTTACGTTACCTGCCTCAAGGCCATCAGCATCGGCTCAGTCTTTTTCGGCGCCAACACTTACATCGGCAATGGCCCCAACTTCATGGTCAAGGCCATCGCCGACCAACAAAAAGCCCACACCCCGTCGTTTCTAGGCTATGTGTTCAAGTTCACGCTCCCCTTCATGGCGCCGATGCTGGTTATGGTCTGGTGGCTGTTTTTCCGTACTTGACTCCTGCAACCTCAGCGACCATCAGGAGTGACCTATCGAAGATTGGTCGGAGCGACAGGATTTGAACCTGCGACGTCTTGGTCCCAAACCAAGTGCTCTAGCCAGGCTGAGCTACGCTCCGATAACCGGCTTGCAGTATCCCACAACATCGCCGTTGTGCAATGAGAAATTTCTCGGGAACGGAGGCGTGGGAGGCGTGGAGCGGTCGAGTAATGTCATCGGCCCGAGTAGGCGATGTGCCGCTGTTTTCCCGGCTCGCGCCGCCTCAGGTCCACCCTTCACTCCGCTCTTTCGCCCAATTCTCCTTTATCAAGTCATGCAGAGGTTTTATGATTTACTCATGGGGTCGGCACTGATCATCTTCATCTCGCTCTTGCTCCTGAGTGCTGTGTTTGTCGCCGCCGCCTGGGCGACGACTTTTCGTCTGGTGCCAGGGGGCAGAGGCCGCCAGGTGTTCCGCTGGCTCCTCGTTTGGTCCAGCAAAGGACTTGTGGTGCCGTTGACCCTTTGGACGGTAATGAACCTTGGAGTTTCCTGGAGCCTGCAGCCGTTCATGCCCCAGGTCCAGGCAGCACAGAACAGCGGGGGCAACTGGATTCCGGCGTTCTTACGCGTCCTGGCAGCGGGGCTCTTCATCGTCAGCTCGTATTGGACCGCGCTCACGTTGGGGTGGACGCTGGCGCAAGCCGGTCGTGGACTGGAAGTCGAGCCACGCTCGGAGTTCAAGGCGCTTTGCTGGACGTGTTTCATTGGGATGCTGGCACCGGCGATCATCATCGTGCTGCTGGGCGGTTTGCGGGCGATCGGGTTGGCCGCAACTGCCATCCTCGTGCCCATCGCCGGCTACGCGCCGGCCATCTTGCGCCGGAAGAAACTGCCGCCGATGTATGCCCGCGCCATCGGCAAAATGAAATTCGGCAAGTACAGCGAGGCCGAACGGGAGATTATCCGCGAACTTGAAAAGTGCGAAGACGATTTCGAGGGTTGGCTGATGATGGCCGAGCTCTACGCCAACCATTTCAACAGCCTGGCGGCTGCCGAGCAGACGATCCTGGAAATCTGCGCCCAACCCCAGGTGAATCCGCCGCAAATCTCAATCGCCCTGCACCGCTTGGCGGACTGGCATTTGAAGACCGGCGACGACCCCGAAGGGGCCCGGCGGGCGCTGCAAGTGATTTGTGATCGGCTCAAAGGCACGCACCTCGCCCACATGGCCCAGCTCCGAATCCAGCAACTTCCAGACACGGCGGAGGAACTCCGCCAGCAGCGCAAAGCCCAGCCGATTCCTCTACCCGCTCTCGGCGATAATCTCGACGAAGGACCCGCCTCCGCCGAATCAGCACTGGCCCGGGACGAAGCCGTGGAAATGGCCAACGCGTGCGTGGAAAAACTCAAGAGAGATCCCAACCATGTCCCCTCCCGCGAAAAGTTGGCCCGGCTTTTTGCCGAACGCCTCAATCAGCCCGACTTGGGCCTTGAGCAGATTACGTTGCTGCTCAACATGCCCGACCAGCCGGAGGCCAAGCGGGCAGAGTGGTTGAGCCTCACCGCCGCATGGCATCTAAAGTATCGCCAGGATTTCGGCGCTGGCCGAAAAATCCTGGAACGGCTGCTGCATGAATTTCCGGAAAGCCCGCAAGCCTTCGCGGCGCGCGGGCGGATTAAGTTACTCGACGCCCAGTCCAGGGCCTGAAGAACCAGCCCAAGGTGTTGGCGTTGCAAGGGAGTCTTGGAAAATTTGCCAAATCGCCGCAATCCAATTAAGTGGAACGGGACCATTCCATGAATCCAAAATCCCAAAACACCAATCGCCGCCGGAAATGGTTCCTTGTTATTGCGCTGGCGCTGGTGGTGGTCGCCGTGTGCGGTTGCCAGACTTTGAGCTTTTACAAGCAAGCGATTAGAGGCCAGTATGAACTATTGGTCCATCAGCAGTCGATTCAAGAGCTGCTGCTGGCGCCGCAGACGCCCGCGCCGCTGAGGCAAAAACTCCAACTGGTCCAGGAGTTGCGCGCCTTTGCCCAGGAAAAGCTCAAGCTGCCCGTCAATGGCCATTATCTCAAATACGTGGACGTGCATCGCCCGTTCGCGGTTTGGAACGTCGAGGCGGCGCCGGAATTTTCGCTGGAGGCCAAGGCCTGGTGGTATCCGCTGGTGGGCAGTTTGGAATATCGCGGCTACTTTTCGGAGCGGGCGGCGCGCGAATATGGGGCCAGGCTGCAGCGCAAAGGCTACGACGTTTTTGTGGGCGGCGTGGAAGCCTATTCGACACTCGGTTGGTTCCGGGACCCGGTGCTCAACACGTTCATCTTTGATGCGGAAGCCGATCTTGCGGAGACGATTTTCCACGAATTAGCGCATCAACGTGTGTTCGCCCACGGTGACACCGATTTTAACGAAGCCTTCGCCACCACGGTTGGGCAGCAGGGGGCGCGCCGCTGGCTGCGGGCGCGGGGCGATGCCAAGGCTTGCGAGAACTACCTGGACCAGCTTCGCCGCACCGAACAGTTTGTGCGCCTGATCATGGAAACGCGCCGGCGTTTGGCGGCGGTTTACGGCGATGAGCGCGCCGATGGCAGCAAGGCCAGAGCGACAAACAAAAACCGCGGCGCTGCGCCCGAAGAATTGCGGCGCCAGAAAAGACAGATCCTGCAGCAGATGCAGCAGGATTACCAACGATTGAAAGCGCGGTGGGGCGGCCAGAGCGCCTATGACGAGTGGTTCACCCACCCGATCAACAATGCGCAACTTAATTCCGTGGCCGCTTATTACGACCTCATGCCGGGCTTCGAGCATTTGCTGGCGTCGAACGGCGGCGATTTAGAAAATTTTTATCAAGCCGCCCAACGCCTCGCTAAAAAGCCCAAAAAAGAGAGGGACCAGTGGTTGAGCAGTCTGAGCCGCAACGAGCAGCAAGAGGCGGAAGGCGGCCAATAGGGGAAATGGGAATTGGAAGATTGGAGCTTCGGTCTTGACTTCCGGGCGATGGGCGGCCTCTGATTCCGCCTTTCGCAACTGCCTGAACCTGAATCTTAATGAACCCGAAACGGTTTGAAAACGGGGCGCAGCGCGTGGCTCGGCGGCTCGTACTGTTCGCCGGCCTGTTGCTGTTAGCCAGGCCGCCGCAGAGAGCGCCCGCTTCCGAGAACGTTCCGCATCGGCCTTTTGCGCAGTGGGCGGACGTGCCTGAGCACGGCCAATTTGTCGTTGGGGCGCTGTACGAGGAATCTGAAGCCTACCACATCTGGGCCGGCAGCCAGTCTCATAACGTCACTGTCAAAGCAGGCGGGGAGCGTTACGGCATTGACGTCAACCAAGGTTATTTCGCCTTGCAATACGGCCTGACCGAAAGATGGGCCGCTGACCTGAACATAGGCGGAACCACAGTGGGCTGGCGTTACTTCTCCAACGGCAAAATCCAAGAGACGACCGGCCTGATAGACACATCCTTCGGTGTGCGGTATCAGCTTTTCAATGAAGCGAAGGCCAACTCCCCCTGGACGCCGACGCTGACTGTTCGCGCCGGAGCGGTGCTGCCCGGCACCTTCAGAAAGGACTTTGCATTTGCGCCCGGCACGCGTTCGGCGGCAATCGAGCCGGAATTGCTGTTGCGCAAACACTTCGGCTGGCCGGGTCTGGGTGTCTATGCGGACGGCCTGTTTCGCTGGAACCGCACCAGCGCCAACGACCAATACCTAACCGTTATCGGCCTGTTTCAGCAATTCAAAGGGTGGGAATTGGATGTCGGCTACAAGTATCTGCATACTATCACCGGCAGCGACATTGTCCTGAACCCGGACCAAAGCATCCAATACCCCAGAGACGTGAGGGAGATCAATCATTCGATCGAAGCCGGTTTTAGCTACACCACGCCCAGGCGGCACATTCGTTACGGGTTTCACTCGCGCACGGTGTTCGATGGCAGCAACACCGACCGCAAATTCTGGTTGGGCGGCTCGATTGACTTTCCAATCGGCGGGAAACCGGCTCCCTGATTCCGCGCGCGAATCCGCAGGTCCAAGGCGCGGAAGTTTGAAGGCTGGGGGCAGGCCGAACGTCAAAGGCGGTGAAGGGCTGAATGGCCAGAGGGCAGCAAGGGCTTTAAAAACAGACGAAGCTGAGCTAGATTACCCAAATCGTTCAATTGCTTGTTATGAGAACAAAATTCATTTTCGCCGCTGGACTGGCGGCTGCAGGGCTGTTTGCCGGGTGTCAAACCCTGCCGCCCGGCGCTGAGCGCGGGCCCGATGGCACCATGGCTTACGATGTCCTGGTTGAGGCTTCTGATCCAGGCGCGCGCATCGAAGCCAATGGGGCAATTATTGGCAATACGCCGCTGCACCTGAAGATTTTTGGCGACCCGGACGGGACCTTCCACGATTTCGGCTCTTATTATTACGTGGTGCGGGCGTTGCCGCTGACCACCAACCAGTTTCCCCAAATCCGGACGTTCCAGACAGGTCACCTGTTTACCCCGGAGGACCATATCCCGCAACGGATCTACTTCGACATGAACCATCCCACCCCCGCCTATCCAGGCGCCTATCCGCCTGTGGTCTATGGACCGCCGCCCTACTATTACGGGCCGCCGGTTTACTACGGGCCTCCATATTGGGGACCTTCTTTCCGATTCTATTATGGCCCGCGCTGGCGGCATTGGTGAAAGGTTGCTGTTCGTGGCCGGGGGACCGAATGCAGAGAACTGCATAGAGCGGGATTGCTACACTCGGAGACCCCCGCCCGCCGCCATCATTAAGTCACTCCCGCCGAACCTGGAAACGTCTTGCGCGGGCATACTGGTTCCTTTAGCTTGCGCAGCGCTGATGATCTGTCGGATGTTTCTGCCGCATTGCTTTGGATCACCCTAGTCGGCTGACCACAGGCTTGCCTTCCAGATGTTTGCCTATTCTGGCTGGACATTGGTTCCAATGGGTGGGCAGTTCAGTCGGTAGAGCAGTCGCGAGAGTCTTCGGGCCTGGTCCAGAGCTGGGATGCTAGTACTGTGACAAACAAATTTCGAGACGTGGTAGGGCGCGTCACTCCGTGCGCGCCGTTCGGAAAGTTGTCTGCGGACCGCAGCGCGCACGGAGTGACGCGCCCTACCCGCGCTCTGCACAACGTAACGAAACTCATTTGTCGCGGTACTAGTGGGGGCGCCAGGGCTTGAATTTTGTGGGTTGGTAGCTCAGTCGGTAGAGCAGCGGCCTTTTAAGCCGTTGGTCCTGGGTTCGAGTCCCAGCCAACCCACCACCTGATTCCATTGACGAATCATCCGGGTGGTCCCGGCGGCCCCGCAAGTGAATCATTGCGTTTGAACCCCGGTGCATTTTGATGCAAAATCGCGCCGTCATGCCCAGCGCAACTCCTAATTCAGGCAGCCGGGATAACCACCGCCGCGGACTGGTGGCCGATTTCCTGCGCGCAAAGATTAAGCCCGGCTGCATCGTCCGAACCTTCCAGAAAAGCGTCGCGAGTGGCCTGCAATCGCATCGCAGCTACAAAATTCCCAACGAGGAGGAGCAGGCCCGCGAAACCGCCGACTTCGAACTCGTCACTTGGCTCGTCATCAGATCCTCTTCGTGAACCCATAAACACGTTCACCGAGCTGGAAGCAAAACAAACACTCCCCTCGCATGAGAATTCGAAAAACAGGCAAAAACCCAGAAGTCGCGCTGGTTAAGTCGGCCCCGCTGCACGAGCGGATCCTGACCGTCCGTGGAACCAAAGTCATTTTGGATGCGGACCTGGCCGAGTTGTACGCCATTACCACCAAGGCCCTGACCAGGCCGTCAAGCGCAATCCCAAGCGCTTTCCCGGCGATTTTACGTTCCTGCTCACCGCCAAGGAAAAGAGGCAGGTGGTCACAAATTGTGACCACCTCCTGCGCCTCAAATTTTCGCCGGTGTTGCCTCGCGCTTTCACTGAGCACGGCGCGCTCATGGCGGCCAGTCTCCTGAACAGCCCCAGGGCTGTTGCCATGAGCCCGTATGTCATTCGTGCCTTCGTGAAAATGCGCGAGCGTCTCGCGGCCGATGACGCCATCCTCATACGCCTTGGCGGGATTGATAAAACCCTTCTTTTGCACGATTCCGCCCTTCGCGACATCTACCATAAGCTCCGCCCGCTTTTGGCCCCTCCTCCCGAACCGCCAAAACCAGGAATCGGCTTCCACATCAAAGAAGATGGCGTCCCCTACCGCGTGAAAAGAAGGTTGGCCCGGCCATGATCCTATCGCGTAAAGATGCCCCTCGAAACAGGCAGCACCGTCCGCCACGTCCGCGTAGCTGTTCCCGTCCACCTTTCCGGTCCCGTCCTCTTTGATGAGCGTCAGTGCCAAATTATTATAAGAAGGTAACTTTTGCGGAGGACAGGCCACCTGTCACATCTTGCTCCTAACCTGGGGAAATTTCACGTCCTGTCACTACTTACTCCCCGCGCCCCGCATCCTGTGCCCTTGGATTGGGGCTGCAGCTTTGGGACCAACGAACCCAACATCGCTTTGCGCCACAGGATGAATCATGCCCTTGTCACCGAGAACAACGGCGTGCGCAGATGTTACCGGGAAAAACAATCTCCGCGGCGAAGCTTGCGCAGTGGCTCTCACCAGCGGGTCCGCGAGGGATTGATCACCAATCACCAGGAAGGGCAGTCGGTCGGAAAAGCTACTACGGTCGCTTGGGTAGCTTTAGGAATCCCTGATGGCGCAGCCAGTTGGCACAAGCTTGGGTCCAGGTGGAGCACGGATGTTCGCTTGGGCGGACACCGAAATCGTGGGCGGCCGCTGCATAAATGTGCAACTCCGCCGGAACGCCGGCTCGCTTTAGTGCGAGGTACATCAACACGCTGTGCTCCGGGGGGCTGATGATATCGTCCCCGCCGTGCGCGAGGAACACGGGAGGCGTCCCGGCCGGAATACGCAGACCCGGAGCGAGTTCATCCTTGTCCTTCGCCTTGAGGTAACCCGGATAGACCAAGATGGCGAAGTCGGGCCGGCAACTGACCTTATCAACCTCATCTATCGGCTCGTAGGTTCGCTTCTCGAAGTTCGTCGCCGTCGCAATGGCCAAATGGCCTCCCGCCGAGAAACCTACGATGCCGATTTGTTCGGGATGGAGGCCCAATTCCTTGGCTTTGCTCCGAACCAGGCTGATGGATCGCTGCGCATCCTGGAGCGGACGCCGGGCTGGTTCGCTCTCCGGCTCATCGGGGCGACGCGGGACCCGGTACTTGAGGATAATGCCGGTCACGCCAATCGAGTTCAGCCACACCGCGACCTCCTCGCCTTCCAGTTGCCAGTAGAGATTCCAGTAGCCGCCGCCGGGACAGATCAGCATCGCGGTCCTGCTGTCCTTCTCCTGGGTTGGCCGATAAATCGTGATGGTGGGCTTAGAGACGTCGGTAACCATCGTGGTCGGTTCGGTGACCTCGACGTGCCTGCGGTCGAGCTTGGGTGACATGCGCAATCGTTCCGGGCCGATGGCGCCGGTTTCATCCGGGACTGTGCCCGGCCAAACCTCGATGACCATGGGATTGTCGGCCGCCGGCACCGGCCAAACGAGGGACATCCATGCCAGCAGGGAGAACGTTGATGTAAATCGCATAGTTGATGGGGGCTTGAGTCTTGAAGCGCGCGGAAAGCTGTCACCGTTGCTGGTGCCTCGTCAAGATGCAAAGGATGACAACCCAAGGGCAGCGAAAGGAGGTTTGCCGACCGCTTTTCCGCGATCAACCTATCCACCGCCTTTTGCGTCGAAATCCGCTTGAGTGGGTCCCGATAATTCCGCCCGTAGAAATGCGCCACCGCGAGAAGCGACGCATGCCCGATCCGCGTCAGCGGCGCGAACGCGGCCTCCGCTTCCGCCTCTTGTTCCACCGTCAGCCGGGTTGTAGTGATGCGCCTATCCGGGACGAAGCTGAGCGTCTCGACTTCCAGGTCCTGTTTCCGGACGAACGCTTGCCCTGACCGGCGGCTGCGCTTTGCTCTTGCCTGGGGAAAATGCCAGCGCATTATTCAGCACGCCAAATCTATGAACGCTACTCCCATCCGTGTGGCCATTACGGGCGCCGCCGGCGCCATCGGTTATTCGCTTCTGTTCCGAATCGCCTCGGGCGAAATGTTCGGCGCGGGGCAGCCGGTCATCCTTCAGCTCATTGACATCGAGGCAGCATTGCCGGCGCTGCAAGGGGTGGTGATGGAGCTGGAGGATTGCGCCTTTCCGTTGCTCCAGGGACTGCTCGCCACGGCCAACGCCGACGACGGTTTCCGGGGCGCGCACTGGGCGTTGTTGGTAGGCAGCGTTTCGCGCAAACCGGGAATGGAACGCAAGGACCTGCTGGGCATCAACGGAAAGATCTTCATCGGCCAGGGGCAGGCCATCCAGAAGAGCGCGTCCAAGGACATTCGCATTCTGGTGGTCGGCAACCCATGCAACACGAACTGCTTGATCGCCATGAACAATGCTCCGGACGTGCCGTCTGACCGCTGGCACGCCATGACGCGCCTGGATGAGAACCGCGCCAAAGCCCAACTGGCGAAGAAGGCAGGCGTGGACGTCAGCGCCGTCAGTAGAGTTGCCATTTGGGGCAACCATTCCGCAACGCAGTTCCCCGACTTTTACAACGCTAGAATCAACGGACGGCCAGTCGCCGAAGCCATTGGAGACGACAAGTGGCTGAAGAACGAGTTCGTCACCACGGTGGCGCAACGCGGCACGTCGGTGCTCAAAGCGCGCGGCGCCGGTAGCGCGGCCAGCGCCGCCAACGCGGTCATTGACAGCGTCAAATCCATCGTCCACCCGACGCCCGCCGGTGATTGGCATAGCGTCTGTGTCTGCTCCGATGGCAGCTACACCATTGAGAAGGGCTTGATTTGCTCATTCCCGGTGCGGAGCAACGGAGGCAGATTGGAAATCGTGCCGGGCCTGCCGATCAACGAATTCAGCCGGGCAAAAATGGACGCCAGCGTCGCGGAACTAAGGGAAGAGCGAGCCATGGCCAGCGAACTGGGCTTGCTGCCGAGGTGATAAGAGTCAATTGCCGCACGGGGAAAATGCCGAACCACTGGACACGGCTTTGACTTTCGGAGAACCTAAACGCAGGACAGTGCGTCCATTTTGCCCCCGCTCTTAGGAGTTGGCGGTGGGTTGGGCGGGCGGGAAGTACTAACGCGTGCTTCGTCGAACCAGCATGATTGGAGCGGTACTGGTGTTTCTAGCTGTGATTGTGCTGGTGGGTGTGTTCCTCGCGTTCATTCATTCATGGCTCAGGCGGACGGAGGAACAGTCCCGCGAACCGGCAGAGCCGCCTCCCACACGCCAAGGTCCACCAGACAGCGCGTAGCGAGCGCCCCCCAATTGCGGTTGGCCGCCGGGTTGGCCGGGCTGGGATGGGGGATGCGGCCGAGCTTAGGTCCGCCACCCTGGAAAACTTGTTCAGCCCGTTTGAGAGCGAAATCGCCGACGCCAATCAACCACTCAGGCTCAAGGACAGCCACTACCGCGCGCAGGTGTCGATCGCATGCGGAGAACAAAGGGGCTTTCTCCGAAGCCGGCAGCTTGTCGGGCGTGCGATTGCGGCCACTGCTCTCCAGGAACGCCAGCGGGCAATAGTTCATCACGATGTGTTCCGCAAAGAATCTCTCCGGAGACCCAAACCGCTGGGCAAAAAGTCCCCACAACCGCCGGCCACTGACCTCCGAACGCCGGCAGCCAAATCCTGCGACTGGCCGTCTCGGATGCTCGCGCGCGGGTTTGCCCACGGGCGCTTGGATTTTCAGCCAATCGCGGACGGCTGCGATTTCGCCAAACGGCACGCCGATCTGGGCCATGCCAAATGGCCCAGGGTTCATGCCCAGGAATACCGTCCGTTTGGGCGTAGCGGCGAATTTGCGCAAGTAAATCGGAATTTGCGCAAGTAAATCGCGTGCGGCGCCCACGCATACTTTAGCGGGTCATAGACATGCGTGACCGGCGGGGCGAATTTCAGCCGCGCCACTGCGTTGCGCAATTGCCGGGCCGCGGCGATGAGTTGTTCGCTGATTGCCTCGTTCGTGTCGCTTTCCTCACGAATGGCCGCGCGCCGGTTGTGAGCCACCTTCGCGAGGCCGATGCAGAGTACGGAGCGCCCGGCGCAGCGATTCAAGTTCCCTTTCGTCGGCGTTCTTTTGTCGTTCAACCAGCTCCAACGTTTCCAACACCTCTTCCATGTCAACGAGAGTTTCCCTAAGGCTGCCGATGATTTGATTGACGTCGTCAATGGCGTTCTGAACGGTCGCTGGCGACGGGTGCTCCCGCTCCTGGCTGGGCGGAATCGGAGGCTCGGATGTGGTTGGCGATGGCTCCAAATGGGCGGCTGGCGTTTCAACGCGCTGCTCGCCTGCAGGCGGTTGTTGGTGTTGCTGTGGCCTTCGCCCGCGCCCTCTGTAGCCCCGGCCAGGGCGCCGCCCTCGCCTCTCCGGTGGAGGCGATTTGGGCTTCTCTGGCGGTTCAGTTCCGGTTTTGAATTCTTCGTCGGCAGCCATGCGCGCCTGACAGGTTGCCTCGAACCGCCTCAAATGCAATGGGGAATTAAGGTAACTATTCAGGCGAGGCAGGAAGTGTCCGCGCTGATTTGCTAGCAACAGAAAGCCAATTTTGATGGACGTGCCGCGCTGAGCTCTACAGATTGTTTCCATGATGAACGGGATTCGCCGGAGCTGGCTGGCAATGAGTCGCACTGTTCTCGTTTGCATTGGGCTGTGCACCAGTTTTGGCTCTTCGCGCGCGCAGCAGACCAACCAACCGCCCCCAGCGCCGCGCAAGCCGAGCATCATCCTCATCGTGGCCGACGACCTCGGCTATGGGGATTTGGGCTGCTACGGCCAAACGAAAATCAAAACCCCCAACCTGGACAAGCTGGCGGCAGAAGGGGTCCGTTTCACCAGCTTCTATGCCGGAAGCACGGTTTGCGCCCCATCGCGGGCGGCTCTGATGACCGGGCTGCACTCGGGCCACACCGGCATCCGCGGAAACGCCGGCAACCAGGCCCTGGCGTCGCAAGACCTGACGGTGGCTGAGGTCTTGAAGAGAGCCGGTTATGCGACCGGTCTAATTGGCAAATGGGGACTTGGCGACCCAGGCTCCAGCGGCGTGCCTTCCCGGAAAGGGTTCGATGAATTCCTGGGTTACCTCGACCAAACCCATGCGCACGATTATTACACCGACCGCCTCTGGCATCACGACCCGAGAACGGGTTATGACGACTGGCAGCGGTTCGGCGAAAACCTTGCCGGCAAGAAAGGTCTTTATACCCCTGACCTGTTCACGACTGCGGCGCTGAACTTCCTGCGCATCAACCAGCCTGACCGGGTCAATCATTTTCGGCCTTTCTTCCTTTACCTGACTACCACGATACCCCACGCCAACAACGAAGAAGGCAACCGCACCGGCAATGGCATGCAGGTGCCCAGCGATGCCCCGTACTCGGACGAACCGTGGCCGCAGCCGGAAAAAAACAAGGCCGCGATGATCACACGGATGGACGCGGACTTCGGCAAGCTCATGGCCAAACTCCGCGAATTGAAAATTGACGACAATACTGTGGTGTTCTTCACCAGCGACAACGGCCCGCACAAGGAAGGGGGGGTGGACCCGAAATTCTTCCAGAGCGCTGGCCCGTTGCGCGGCATCAAGCGCGATTTGTATGAAGGCGGCATTCGCGTGCCGCTGATTGTTCGCTGGCCCAAGCACATCAAACCCGGCCAGGTTAGCGAGCTGAGCTTTGCCTTCTGGGATTTGCTGCCAACGGCCGGCGAGATCGCGGGCGCCAAGCCGCCGGAGAAAATTGATGGCATCTCAATGCTCCCTGCCCTGCTGGGCAGACCGCAGACCAATCACCACGACTTTCTCTACTGGGAATTTCACGAGCGCGGCTTCCAACAAGCGGTGCGCATGGGCGACTGGAAGGCAGTGCGCCCGCAGGCCGGCGAACCGCTGGAGCTGTATGATCTCAGGACCGATCTTGGCGAGAAGCAGAGTGTGGCGCAACAGCATCCGGAAATCGTTGCGAAAATCGAAGACTACTTGAAAACAGCGCGAACCGAATCGGCTCGGTGGCCGATCAAGAAACCCAACGACAAGGGCGGCAGCGGTGAAAAGTCAGGGGTGACCAACCCAGGCTCCAAGCTCCAACTGCCAAGCTCCAACGAAGCGCCAACCCCCAAGCTTGAAGCGCCATAGAGACATGAAGGCTCGAGCCGCGTTCGTTCGCGCGCTGGGAGTTTGGTGTTTGAGGCTTCCCTGAAGCTTGGAGTTTGAAGTTTGGAGCTTCCCTCAAGCCCCATCTTTGACGCAACGGAAACCGGTGTGTGACAAGCCGGTGTCGGGCGTGCTTTTCATCCGCGCGCTGGGGCGATAGCCGATGCAATAGAGGTCGCTGCACAAATAAGAGCCGCCGCGCTGGACGCGCTTAACCACGCCCGGTTCATTCGGATCGAAGCTGGTGTCAGGCCCGGCTGGATCTTTTGACGGGCTGTGCGCGTAATAGTCCGGCAAATACCAATCGGCGCACCACTCCCAGACATTGCCTGCCATATCATAAAGGCCGTAGCCGTTTGGCGGGAACGTGGCCACTGGCGCGGCTCCTCGGAAGCCGTCTTCCAAGGTGTTCTGTGTCGGGAAGCGGCCTTGCCAGATGTTGGCTTCCCATTTGCCGCCGGGCTTTTGTTCATGGCCCCAAACGTAGGGCTGTCGCTCCAACCCACCGCGCGCGGCGAATTCCCATTCCGCCTCGGATGGCAATCGTTTGCCTGCCCAGTGGCAATAAGCCACAGCATCGTCCCAGGCCACGTGGACGACGGGATACTTTTCGCGGCCACTGAGGTCGCTGGCTTGCCCTTCCGGATGGCGCCAATTGGCGCCCGGCACGTAGCGCCACCAGAGAAAGTGATTATCGAGCGGGATTTCTCTGAGCGGCTCCAACCCTTCCTTCGCCCGATCCCGGTTCAAGTCCTCCAGCGACGGCGGCGTGAAAACTATCGAGCCGGGCACCAGGTTTTGCGCCGGCGCGCCCGGAAAATCTTTCGGGTCAGGCTTGCGCTCGGCAACCGTCACGTAACCGGTAGCGCGGACAAACTCTTCGAACTGCTCGTTGGAGACCTCGG
>WNGL01002707.1_pt1 | contig 21359 bp, 20 predicted proteins | sample 5400591 | NCBI WGS metagenome assembly WNGL01 (sample SAMN13153377, study PRJNA577476) | soil metagenome | isolation source: 80 cm soil or saprolite under Garry oak tree replicate 1 | place: USA:California | collected 2016-06-15 | reverse complement strand
GTGATTCCGATCTGCGCGTAGGCGGTGAACGTGGCCGCGAGGTACTGGGTGAGCTGGGCGCCGAGCTGGCGGCGCGTGTCCGCGGCCTGCACCCGCGCGGCGTCGAGGCTCACCGAGCTCTGCGCGACGGCCTGCTCGCGCAGGAAGCCGTTGAACAGCGGCCACTGGAGCGCGATCTGGAGCCGGTTCAGATTCTTGTTGGTCGCGTCGAAGCCGTCCCAGGGCTTGGTGGGTCCCTGACTCGAGGTGCTGTACGTAGCCAGGAGCGTAGGCCAAAACTGTGACCGAGACGCCCAGACGGATGCCGACGCGGCGCGCTCCTGCGCGGTGGCCTGGGCGACCGCCGGGGCCTGCTGCAGGGCGGTCGCGCGCATACCGGTCGTGTCGGGGAGCGCGGGTAGTTGCGAGTCGGGCACGGCGCGGACGGGGCCGTCCACGCCGATCTGTCGAGCGAGATTCCCCTGGGCCGTGGCGAGGTTCGCCTGGGCCTGGAGCAGCGCGAGCTGGGCATTGCCCAGATCCACGGTCGAGGTGAGCGTGTCGGAGCGCGTCGCGGCCCCGGCCTGGAACTTGTTGACGGAGATCTGCAGCTCTTCCTTGGCGCGGTCCACCTGCGCCTGCGCCACGCGCACGAGCTCCTCGTCGGCGAGCGCGGTGAAAAAGAGCTGGTGAGTCGTCGCCGTCACCTGGTAGCGCTGATTGACGAGCCCGGCGTCGGCCGCATCCTCGGTCGCGTCGGCGTTCTTGTAGTCCGCCAGGCGCTTGAAACCCGTGAACAAGTCGAGGGACGCGCTGAGCCCAGTGTTGTACGTGTAGGTGCCCGGATCGATCTGGACGCCGATGCCGCCGACCGTGCGCGCGTTCTGCCGGGACGCGCTCGAGTTCAGCACTACGGTGGGCAGAAACGCGCCGTAGGCAGCCCGCTTCTGCCACCCCGCAGTCGTGACGGCGCCGCGCGCCTGTACGACCGCGGGCTGCACGTCGAGCGCGCGGCGCACCGCCTCGGCGAGCGTCACCTGGAGCGGCGCCTGCTGAGCGGCGAGCGGGGCCGATCCTGCCGCCGCGAGCGCGGCCGCGAGCCCCAGCATGACTGATCGCCGGCCTGCCGTCATTGCTTCTTGCCGCCGCCCTGGCGTTCCTGCTCTTGATGATGCCGATACCGGGTGACGTGGTCGCGGTACTTCGCCGCCTGGTCCGGGGTGAGCTGCCGGACGACGGCGGAGTCCATCTCGACCCGGATCGAGTCGAACCTGGGTTGGACCGTCTCCCACACGGCGTTCATGCGGGTCCAGTGACGCTGCAGGATCGCGCCGACGGAGTCGTGCTCGGCCGGGGTGAGGTGCAGCTCCTCGGTCAGCGACGCCAGCATCCGGTCGGGACCGCGGCCGCGGGTCGCGGACGCCTCGCGGGCCCAGATCGCCCGGATGCTGACCCCCACGGCGATCCCCGCGGCGAACGTCGCGATCAGCAGCAGCACGGCCCACGTCTTGGAGCGGTTGAGCATGAGGGCGTGCCTTTCTAGTTGCCGATGACCGAGGCGAGGACCACCTCGACCTCGGGGGCCTGCGTCGCCGGCGCGAGCAGCGCGTCCGCGACGGAGGCGCGCGCCGGCGTCGTGGTAGCCGCGCTCCGGCCCACCAGATACCCGGCGGCGAGCGCGATGAGCATGGCCGCCGCGACGCCGGCCCGCGCCCAGCGGGCGAGCACCGCGTCCCACGACCCCACGCGCAGCTGGTCCGCGCGCGCCAGCACGCGCGCGATAAAGCCAGCGGCGTCGCCCGGATCCAGCGCTCCCCGCAACGCATCGCCCAGCACCCGGTCCGGGCGGTGATCGAACGGCTGCAGGTCCTTCATCCTTCCTCCTTCCAGTCCACGAGCAGCGCACGCAGGCGGCGCCGCGCGTGGAACACCTCCGAGCGCACCGTGCCCTCGGGAATCCCGAGGACCTGGGCGATCTCGGCGTGCGAGTAGCCCTCGACGTCGAACAGCACGACCGCGAGGCGCCGCCGCTCCGGCAGCTCGGCCAGCGCCTCCCGGAGACGCTGCGCCAGCGCCCGCCGCTCGACCGTGCTGTCGGGGCGTGTGCCGCCCGCGACGAGCCCCGCGTCGAGCGGCTCCACGCGCCGCACCGAGCGGCGGCGGCGCCGGTCCGTGGCCGCGTTTGCGACGATGCGCAGCAGCCATGGCCCGAACGGGCGGCGCGCGTCGTATTGCTCCAGCTTCACGAGCGCCGACAGCATCCCGTCCTGCGCTGCGTCGTCGGCGTCGTCGGGGTCGCCGAGCACCGCCCGCGCCACGCGGCGTGCGGTGGCCGCGTAGCGCTCCACGAGCACGCCGAAGGCCCCGCGATCGCCGGCTCGCGCGCGAGCCACCAGGTCCGGCTCGTCCTGCCCACCTATACGCGCGACCTCCCCGGGGGGTTGGAGGTGGGAAGGCGGAGGGGGAGGCTGGGGGGCTTGGGGATCAGCCATCGTCCGTCTCTTGCGAGCGGCGCCGCTCGACTGCGTACACCCCGATCCCGAGGGCCAGCACGAACGCACCGGTCGCGAGAACGCTGCTCATCACGCGGGGGAACGCGAGCAGCAGGCCGCCCAGCGTCAGGAACGTGAGCGCCGCAGTGGCGGCGATGGCGCGCCGCAGGCCGCCCGCCACGCGGCGCAACGCCACGACCGCAATGGCGCTCAGCTCGTAGCCCGAGCGCTTGTGCGGGGCCTCGGACGGCTCGGTGGCGCCGCCTGCTCCGAGCGCGGGCGCGCCCACGAGGCGGGGCGGCAGCGGCACGCGGCGCGGCTGCAGCACGATTTCGTGACTCGACGCCAGGTCGCGGCGGAACTGCGCCGTCAGCTCTCCGGTGAGCTCCTCGCACTCGGCCACGAGATCGAGCTCGTAGTTCGTCAGCAGGCTCGAGACGTTCAGATTGCTCGAGCCCACGCGGGCCCAGCGCCGGTCGACCAGCATGGTCTTGGCGTGAATCATCGGGCCCTGGTACTCGAAGACGCGGACCCCCGCGCGCAACAAGTTGCGGTACCCGACGCGGGTGAAGTTGCGGAGCACGGGAAGATCACTCGTGCCCGGCACGAGCAGGCGCACGTCGACCCCGGCCTTGGCCGCGTCGACCAGGCTGGCGTAGAGCGGCGGGGGCGGGATGAGGTAGGCGTCCGTGATCCACAGGCGCTCGGAGGCGGTCGCGGCCAGCAACTCTACCGTGCGGTACACACGCGCGCGGCCGGGCACCCCTTCGACGATGCGGGCCGTCGACGTGCCGCACGGCGCGGGGTCGGCGGCCGGCTGCTCGGGCGGCAGCGTGCCACCCGCGTGCCGCCAGATGCGGCCGAAGACCTGGTCGAGCGCGCTGGTCGCCGGCCCGCACACGGCGATCATGGTGTCGCGCCAGGGCCGGCGCTGGCGGGCCGGGTCACCCGCCCACTCGTCGCTGATGCACAGCCCGCCGAGCATCGCCCGCGTGCCGTCGGTGACGAGCAGCTTGCGGTGGTCGCGCGAGACGAGACTGAACAGATGGCGCGAGAGGAGCGGATGGAAGGCGCGCACCTCGACGCCGGCATGGGTGAGCTGGCGCCAGTAGCGCCGCGACGTGCCGAACGAGCCGAGGGCGTCGTACAGCACGCGTACCGCGACCCCCGCCCTGGCCCGCTCCATGAGCGCCTCCGCGAAGCGGCGCCCGGTGCGGTCGTCCCGGATGATGTAGTTCTCGAGGTGCACCCAGCGCTCCGCACCGGCGATCAGCGCGAGCATCGCCTCGAGGGCGCGGGGGCTGTCGGGGTGATGCTCGAGCCGGTTGCCGCCGATGGGCCGGGCGCCGGCCGCCCGGTCGATCGCGCCGGCGAGCTCGTCACGCTCGGCGGGGAGGACGCCGCCGGGCGCGAGCCGCGCGGGGACGCTCACCCCACGGGCGCGGCGGGCGCGCCGGACGCGCCCAGCCCGAGCGCGCCTTCCACGGGGCGAAGCGCCTGGATCACGAAGGCGATGTGGTCGTCGAGCGGCACGCCCAACTCCTCGGCGCCCTGGCGCACCTCGTCGCGGTTCACCCCGCGCGCGAACGCCTTGTCCTTGAGCTTCTTCTTGACGGATCCGACCTCGAGGTCGCCGAAGCTCTTGGACGGGCGTACCAGCGCGCATGCGACCAGGAAGCCGCACAGCTCGTCCACGGCGAACAGCGCCTTCGCCATCGCCGTGTCCCGCGGTACCCCAGAGTAGGTCGCGTGCCCGAGAATCGCACGGCACAGCGGCTCCGGGAGGCCGCGCTCGCGCAGCAGCCGCACGCCCCACGCCGGATGCCCCTCGGTCGGCGAGTGCTCCGGGTTCGGGTACTTCTCGTAGTCGAAGTCGTGCAGCAGGCCGATGATCCCCCACGTCTCCGGGTCCTCGCCGTGCTTCACGGCGTAGGCGCGCATCGCCGCCTCGACCGCCAGCATGTGCTGGCGGAGCGAGGGAGACTGCGTGTGCTCGCGCATCAGCGCTAGGGCGTCGGCTCGGGTCAACCCACCTCCACGTTCCAGCGTTCCGCCCACAGCTCGGCCATGAGCATGGGCCAGAGCTTGCGGGCGTGGTTGCGCTTCCCGGAGCGGTGCTCCGCGAGAAGGCGCGGCAGCGGCGCGTCGCGATACAGGCGGGGGGCGCCCAGGTAGCGGTCGGCGAGCGACACGAGCCCGGTGTTGAGCCAGCGGGCGACGGGCACCGACAACCCACGCTTGCGGCGGCCGATCACGTCGGCGGGCACGAGTCCGCGCGCCGCTTCCTTTAATATCGCCTTGGTGGTGAAGCCACGCACCTTGAGCGCCGCCGGCGCGGGAAGCGCGAGCTCCAGCACTTCGCGGTCGAGATACGGTGCCCGCGCCTCGATCGAAGCCAGCATGGTGCCGCGATCGACTTTCACGAGCAGGTTGTCGGGCAGGTACGAGAGATAATCGAGCCACAGCAGGTGATTGAGGGACGGACGCGCGGGGAAGCCGCCCAGCAGGGCGCTCGCCCACCCCAGCGCCCGGGCGTCCGGCCCCAGCGCGCCGAACCAGGTCAGGTGACGCTCGAGCGGCGGCAGCTCCGCGGCAGCGACGAACTGCTTGAGCATGAATTCGACGGTCACCTTGCCGGTAGAGCTGGGCAGGCGGTTCACGAGCCACCGCGCCAGCCCCCGGGCCGGGAAGCGGCGATAGACCTCCGCCGCCTTGTGGCCGAGGTAGGTGGGGTAGCCGCCGAACAGCTCGTCCGCACCCTCGCCCGACAGGACCACCTTCACCTGCTCGCGGGCGGCTGCCGCGAGGAGATACGTCGGCAGGATGGCCGGGTCGCCCACCGGCTCGGCGAGCGAGCGGGTCACGACCTCGAACGCGCGCTCGAGCGCGGCGTCGTCCGCGATGACGACGTGGTGGACCGTGCGGATGTGGTGGGTGACCGCCTCAGCATGCGGGCTCTCGTCGTAGCCCGGCTCCGCGAACCGGACCGAGTAGGTATGGATCTGCTCGCCGGCCTTGACCCGCGCCGCCGCGGCGGCGAGGAACGACGAATCGAGCCCGCCGCTCGTGAAGACGCCCACCGGCACGTCGGACATCAGCTCGCGCTCCACCGCGCGGAGCAAGACCGCGCGCAGAGCGGCGGGGCCGTCGAGGCGGGACGGGCGCGCCGCGACGGCGGCGGCATCCCAGTAGCACTGTTCGGTCACCCCTGCGCGGTCCGCCACGAGGACGTGTGCCGGAGGCAGCTTCGAGATCCCGGCGAACATCGTGTGCGGCGCGGGCACGTAGCCGAGCGCCGCGTACAGCGATTGCGCGATCGGGTCGAGGCGCCGGGGCTGGTCGGGATAGACGAGCAGCGCCTGGATCTCGGAGGCGAACCGCAGCTCCCCGTCGATCCGGGTCCAGAAGAGCGGCTTCTCGCCGGCGCGGTCGCGCGCCAGCACGAGGCGCTCGCGCCGGTCGTCCCACACGCCGAGACCGAACATCCCCTCGAGACGGCTCACGGCGTCCGCTCCGAAGCGCTCGTACAGGGGGACGATCGTCTCGATGTCACCCGTCGAGCGGAACGGGTAGCCGGCGAGCGTTTCCTCGCGGCGCAGCTCGGGCGCGTTGTAGATCTCGCCGTTGCAGACCATCCAGATCGAGCGGGTGGGGTTCTGGAACGGCTGGTCGCCCGTCGTCAGGTCCATGATCGCGAGGCGGCGCGCGCCCAGCGCCGCGCGCTCGTGCCCCACGATGCGCTCGCCGTCCGGCCCGCGGTGGGCAAGCGCCGCCGCCATCGCCGCGAGGCAGCCGGGGTGCTTGAGGGGCGCGCCCTGGAGTGAGACGGCGCCGAAGATGCCGCACATCTGACCTCACCCCCCTTCCCCCTCTCCACGTTGTGGAGAGGGGGAGTGCCGGGGGTGCGTCAGGTTCTGCCGTTCCCCCTCTCCGCTGTGCGGAGAGGGGGCCAGGGGGTGAGGTTCGCACGGCCCATACGAGGCGTAGTGCCCGTCGGCGGCGAGCAGGGGGAGCGTGGCGCCCAGCACGGCGCGCGCGTCGCGGTTGCCCGCGGTCGTGAGGAACACCGTGGGCACGGGGCAGCGCGCGAGCACTTCGCGCCAATACCCCGCGGGGAGGAGCGGGGAGCTCGAGAAGTCGCGGTACCGTGCCTCGTAGTCGGCGATGTAGTTGCTCGTCAGCTCGTGTGCCGTCGCGGTCGCGACGGCGACGGGCCGGCCCAGGTAGAAGGGGAGCGAGGGCGGGTAGGCCGCGATTCCGAGTACCGCGCCTGTGGCGCCCGCCCGCTCGAGCGCGGCCGCGGTGGCGACGGCGATCGGGGCGGAAGAGCGGTCCTCGCCCACCGCCTGGAGCAGCTTGCCGGAGGCGAACGGGATCGCGATCACGACCATGGCATACCCCAGCAGCGCGACGCGGGGCCGCTGCCGCAGCGCGCCGGCGGTCACGAGGAGGCCCGAGACGAGGACCGCGATGCCGAGCGCGACGGCGGTGGGTGGAATCGCGGCCTTTTCGGCGGGGGTCAGGCTGAGCGGCGCGGGGAGCCAGCGGGTGAGGGCGACGAGCCCCACGCCCGCCACGAGGGCGACCGCGCCGTAGGCGCGTGCCGCAGCGCCGATCCCGCGGGTCACGAGCGTGCGCGTCGCTGCGAGCGCGAAGGCGGGCATCAGCGGCAGCACGTATTGCGGCAGCTTCGAGCGGCTGAGCGTAAAGAACACGAGCGGCACGAGGACCCAGCAAGCGAGGAGCAGGGGCTCGCGGGCGGCGGGCTCGCGCCGGGCGCGCCACGTCTCGCGGCCGCGTGCGACGCCGGCGAGCGCGGGCACGAACCAGGGGAACGCCGCGAGCGGGACGATCGGGAAGAAGTACCAGAACGGCGCGGTGCGATGGAAGCTCCGCGTGGCGAGCCGCTCGAACGTCTCGCGCACAAACACGTACGAGGGAAACTCCGGGTGGCGGATCGTGACCGCGAGGAACCAGGGGAGCGTGACCGCGGCGAACGCGGCGAGCCCGCGCCACGGGAACAGCGCCCGCACGGGCGCGCCCGTAGCGATGGCGTGGGAGACGGCCACGAGCAGCGGGATGGCGACGGCGATCGGTCCTTTGGTGAGGGCGCCGACGCCGATCGCCGCCCAGGCCCAGATGTTACGCTCCTCGAAGAAGCAGAGAATCGCCGCGGTGGTGAAGAAGGTGAGCGTCGAGTCGAAGATCGCCGTGCGGGCGTACACGAGCGGCAGCACCATCGTCGCGTAGGCGAGCGCGGCGAGCCAAGCCGCGTCGTCGCGCCCCCCTCCCCCCCCTCCCTCCCCTCCCTCCCCCCAGCGCCGCCGCGCGAACCACGCGAGCAGCGCGAGGGTGGCGAGCGTCGCGAGGTACGCCGGGAGGCGGGCGGCCAGCTCCGTCGGCCCCAGCAACTCCATGAGCCCCGCTGCCGCGGCGAAATACACGATCGGCTTGTCGAGGTACGGAAGTCCGTCGAGGTGCGGGACGAGGTAGTCGTGCGAGTGCGCCATCTCGCGCGCCACCTCCGCGTTGCGGCCTTCGTCGGGATCGAGCAGCCGGTACCCGCTCAGGTTCCAGCCGAGCGCGACCACCGCGAGCAGCAGCAGCGGCAGGCCGGCGTACCGCCGGGTGGCGGGTAGAGCCGGCGGGGCCGAAGAAGCCGCCGAGAGCGGGGCAGGCTGGGGGGGCTGGGGGGGCTGGGGGGGCGATGGCACCAGCGGAGTGGTGTGAATAAGCTTGGGTGTGGGTGACCGACCTCGGGCGCTAAAGCTATTCCAGCGTGCGTACGAGTGCCAGTTGGCGGGCGATCTCGCGGGCGCGATCCGACTGTACCAGGCGTCGCTCGCCGAGGAGCCGACCGCGGAGGCCCACACGTTTCTGGGCTGGGTGTACTCGTTCGAGCGGCGTTACGCGGAGGCGATCGCCCAATGCAAGCGCGCGATCGCGGTGGACCCGACCTTCGGCAACCCGTACAACGACATCGGCTGCTACCTGATGGAGCTGGGGCGCGAGGACGAAGCGATTCCGTGGCTCAAGCGCGCCATGGCCGCGCCGCGTTACGAGGCGCCGCACTTCCCGCACGTGAACCTGGCGCGAATCTATGAGAGGAAGGGGGAGGCGCTGGACGCGCTCGCCGAGTACGGCCGGGCACTCGAACAGCTGCCGGGCTACGAGCCGGCGTTGCTCGGGCTGCGGCGGCTGCAGGGGAGGGTGAATTAGGGACATGCATCCGCAACTCGAGGTCGTCGCCGACGAATACCGCAGTGCGCAGCGGCGCCTGCACGACTTGGCCGGAGCGGTCGCGTTGGAGCGCTGGGGCCGACGCTCCGACCCGGCGCGATGGTGCGTGGCCGAATGCGTGGCCCATCTCAATCTCACGTCGCTGGCGTACCTGCCGTTGTTGCGCGATGCCGTCGCGCGCGCAGGCACGCTCGAGATGCGCCCGGCCGGTCGCTACCATCGGGATGTGGTGGGCTGGCTCCTCTGGAGGACCATGGGACCCCCGGTTCGCGTCCGCCTCAAGACCCTGGCTCGGTTCGTACCTTCCAGCGCGGCCGCCCCGGCGGTCCTCGTAGAGGAATTCGATCGCCTCCAGGCCGCGCAACTCGACTGCCTCGCCCAGGCCGACGGCCTGCCGCTCTCGCACGTCCGCATCACTTCACCGTTCAACGCACGCGTGCGATACAATCTGTACGCGTGCTTCACGATCCTGCCGCGGCACCAACACCGGCATCTGTGGCAGGCCGAGCGTGTGTGGGGGAGCGCCGGCGGGTGCTGATGCGGGAGGGACCTACGGTGCCGGCCCCCACGCCGGCGACCCGAGCCCGAACAACGCGCCCAACGCGGCGCCGAGCGCCGCGCCGACGAACGTGGTCGCGGACACAACCGCCGCGTCCGAGGGACCGCCGCCGCACGGCCCAACCCCCGTGCACTCGGATTGGCTGCCTGCGATGGCGAGCCCCAGCGCGAATCCCAGCCCGCCGCCGATGCCCGCGCCGATCAAGGCGCCCCGCCCGGCGCGGTTGCCCCGTGGCACCTCGATGGCCCGTACGTCGGTGACCGGCGTGCGGAACTGGCACGCCGCGCGCGGCACGCCGCACTCGCGGTAGGGCGGCGGCCCGTACGTGACAACGGTCGACTCCGGCGCGAACGGGGCGAGGAGCACGACCTGGACCGGCCCGCCGCGGGCCAGATGCAGGCGCACGACGCTGGCGCTGTCGAGCGGCTGGGTGACGAGGGGTTGTTGCGCGACCAACCGGCCGGCGGCGAGCGTCAGGGCGAGCAGCTCAATGGAGTGTTTGCGCATCGGCACCTCCTGCTGGGCTGGGAAGCTGACTCACGGTGACCGGAACGGATGCCTCCCGCTCACCGTCCAAGGTGACGTCGAAGCGATACAGCCCCGGGTGCGGGAACGGAACGTCGAACACGAGGATCGCCCCGGCCTCGATTTCGGTCACGCCCGCCGGCGGCTCGGCGAAGTTGACGTTGCCGTTGCCTCCCAGGATCTCCACATCCTGCTCGTCGAGTAGCCGGATCTGCACCTGATGCTCCCCGACCTCGGTGCGTTTCCCCTTGAGGCGCAGCACGAGGTGCAGCCGAGGGTGCATCGCGGGGAACTGCTGGACCCAGATGTGCTGGAAGATCCCCAGCACGGAGAGCTTCCCAGCCTGGTCCACCAGCGCATAATCGGCGATGACGGCGAAGTCGAGATGCATGATGACGAACCGCGGACGACGGATTACTTCCGCGCCAGCGGAACCCACGCGCGCGTCCGCTCCCACTCGAGCCGCAAGACGCCGCCTTTCCCCCGCGGCTCGATCGCGATGGTGAACTGCTCCACCGGTTGCTCGAGCCTCTCGACCTTCATGTCGAGCCGCGCCAGGTCGTACTGGGCGGCGTAGTCGGTGCCCCACTGCCCGGTGTTCTTGTTGACGATCAACTTCCACCCCGCGGGCGAAGGGATGGTCCACAGGCTGTACTTGCCCGCGGGAAGGGTCGTCCCCGCGATGATCAAGTCGGCGCTCGTCTCGAGCACGGTCGCCGCGTTCGCGCCGGTGCGCCACACCTGGTTCCACGGTACCACGCGGCCGAAGATCACGCGGCCGCGCGCGGACGGCCGGCTGTAGCGCACGGCGACCTCGGCGCCGGCGACGTTCGCCTTCACCGAGTCGGCCGGTGACAGGGGCCCGAGCGAGCGCGGCGCGAACGACTTGCCGAGGGTCGCGAAATCGAGGCCCTGCACGCGCTCGACCGTCACCTGCATCGTGCTGCCGATGCCCGTGAGCCCGAGCAGCGTGCCCCGGTCGTCCACGCGCATGCGCAGGGGCCCGAGGGGACCAAGCACGATCGTCATCGAGTCGGGCCCGAGCCGGTCGACTTGGACGGTCCACGGCTCGTCGTTGCCGAGGGCCAGCATGGTGGTCGTGTAGCGGTCGCCGCCCGCGGCGCGCGCCCGCCGCGCGATCTCCTCAACCAGGCCGTAGCTCTGGGAGCTCCACGGCACCGCGCCCGGGCCGATCTTGATGCGTTGGGTGACGGTCGAGTCGCCGGACCGGCGCGTCACGATCGCCGTGTCGCCCCGGAACTCTGCCGTGGACTTGTCCTCCATCGGGCCAGAGGCCGCGGAAACGTTGTGGATCGCGAGCTCGAAGTGCTCGATCGCGCCGCCGGCGCCCAAGGTCGCGGAGTAGATCTTGTGCACGGTGCGCGGGCTTCGCACCACCTGCTCGCCTTGGAGCCGGTCGGCGGTGCGCGTGTACTGCTCGATCGCGAGGGTGTCCTTGCCCAGCCGGACGATGAACTGTCCGTCCTGGGGCAGCAGCGTCGCCGGAGCGGCGAGCAGCGCCGCGAGAGCGCCGGAGAGCGTCCGGATCATGGCCTATTTCCTGGTGAAGGGGATGGAGACGCGGGTGGTCTCCCATTCCATCGCAAGCACGCCGCCCTTGCCCCGGGGCTCGACGGTGATGACGAACCGTTCGACGGGGTGCGCCAGCGGCTCCACGTCGAGGTCCAGTCGCACGAGATCGGAGTCCGCCGAGTAGTCGGTGCCCCAGAGCGGCGCTCGGGTAGGCAGGGTGCAGGCACTGCCCTCGCACGGCGCCCTAGTCTGCGTGTTGACGACGAGCTTCCACCCCGTCGCGGAGGGCAGAGTCCAGAGCGTGTAGCTGCCCTTGGGGACCGTCTTGCCCCCCATGACGAGGTCCGCCGATGTGGTGAACCGCGTCGCGGCGTTCGCGCCGGTGCGCCACACCTGGTTCCAGGGGACCAGGCCGCCGAAGATCTTGCGGCCGCGCATCGACGGCCGGCTGTAGTCGATCGCGATCTGCGTCCCGGCGATGGTCGCGCGCACCGAGTCCGCCGGCGAAAGCTGTCCCAGCGGCCGCGCCGCGAACGCCGCGGTGAAGGCGGCGAGGTCGAGCGTGGGCACGCGGGTCACGACCACCTGCTGCGTGGTGAGCCGCCCGTCGGCGGCCCAGATACGGCCGCCGGCGTCGACCTTGAAGAGCGTCGGCGCCTCGTCGCCGAACGCCACGCCCATCGAGTCCGGCGCCGGGAACGTGACCGTCAAGTCGAACGGTGTGGTCCCACCGAAGTTGATCACCGGCAGCTTCACCGGGTTGCTGCCGAGCGCGCGGGCCCGCCTCCCGAATTGCTCGTACAGCGCGTAGCAGAAGTTGAAAAAGGGAAGGGTGCCCGGTGGCGTAATGACGTGGCCGGTCTGCGCGGTGCCGTTGCGGGTCAGCTGGAAGAACGCTTCTTCGGTCTTGAAGGTCGCGACGCCGTGCAGGGTCGGGGTGCCGGCGCCGCTCGCCGGCTTGTTGTCGAGCTCGAGCCGGGTGATCGATCCGTCGGGACCGAGGGTCGCGACGAAATGGCGCGCGATGGCCGGCGCGCGGTCCCGCACGACCATATCGTCCACCAGCCGGTCGGCCGAGCGCGCGTAGCGCTCGATCCCGATCGTGTCCTTGCCGAGCGTGACGACGAACGCTCCGGAGTCGGGCGCCTGCATGTGCAGCGCGACGAGGAGGTACAGCACCGTGTGCATGCCGGTCTCCGATTGGGGGTCACTTCACTCGAATCGATTTCACTTCGTCGTGCTGCGCAATCTTGTTGACGACGTCCATCCCCTTGCGCACCTGTCCGAAAACCGTGTGGACCCCGTCAAGGTGCGGTTGCGGCGCGTGACAGATGAAGAACTGGCTGCCGCCGCTGTCCTTGCCGGCGTGCGCCATCGAGAGCGTGCCCGCCACGTGCTTGTGGACGTTCTTCGCGGTCTCGCACTTGATCGTATAGCCGGGGCCGCCGGTGCCCACGCGTCCCTGCCCGGTCTTCGAGTAGGGGTCGCCTCCCTGGATCATGAAGTTCGGGATTACCCGGTGGAACTTGGTTCCGTCGTAGAAGCCCGAGTTCGCGAGCTTCTCGAAGTTGGCCACGGTGTTCGGCACCTCGTCGGCGAACAGCTCCAGCTCGATCGCGCCCTTCACGGTCTCGACGACGGCCTGCTTGTTGGGCATCAGGTCTCCACGGAAAGGTTCTCTTCCACCTGCGCGACGGTCTTCATCCCTACAATCACGACGGACACGGCGTCGTTGTCCAGCACGAACTTGAGGGCGAGCTGCGCGCCGCTGAGGCCGGCCTGGTTGGCCAGCTCCTGCACGCGCTGCCCCAGCGCCACCACCTGGGCCACGTACGGCCGCGGCATCCGGGCGCGGATGTCCCCCTTCTCCCACACGCTGTCGGGCCGGTAGTTCCCCGCGAGGAAGCCGTTGGCGAGCGGCTCGCGGGCGATGACGCCCACGTTCGCCGCGCGGGCGGCCGGAAGAAACGCGTCCTCCACGTCGCGCCGCACGATGTTGTACACGATCTGGACCGTATCGGGTCGCGCCACCGCGATCGCGGCCAGGCCCTCCGCGGGCGGGTGCACCGACACCCCGTACCAGCGGATCTTCCCTTCACGCTTCAGGTCCTCGAGCACCTGGTAGGTCTCTGGGTCGGCGATCAGGGCGAGGGCGGGATTGTGGAGCTGCAACAGGTCCACGTAGTCCGTGCGCAGCCGGCGGAGCGACTGCTCCACCGCGAACCGGATGTAGGAGGGCGAGAAGTTAGAGTCGTGCGTGACCGGGAGCGGCGCGTCGGCCGGGATGCCCGCGAGCGGAGCGCCCAGCGCTTCGGAGATTCGGCCCAGCAGCAGCGGGTTCACGTCCCGGTTGTAGAAGTTGCCCCCCACCTTGGTGGCGACGATCACGTTGGGGCGGGTGCCCGCGAGCGCCTCGCCCAACAGCTCTTCGGAGTGCCCGTGGCCGTACACGTCGGCGGTGTCGAAGAAGTTGCACCGCAGCTCGTACGCGCGCCGCACGGCGCGCTTGGACTCGGCATCGTCGGTGGGGCCGTAGGAGTTCCCAAACCGGTTGCCGCCGATCGCCCAGCCGCCGAAGCCGATCGGATGAACGGAGAGGCCGGTGCGGCCGAGCACCCGCATGCTCACCGCAGCAGGTCCGCGAGCGCGTCCGGGGTGGACACCGGGAGGGAGCAGGTCGTGCCGAGGCACACGGTGGCAGCCGGGTCGTCGGCAGTCTTCCGGACCACGACCTTGCGGGGGCGGAACGTCTGGAGCGCCAGCAGATGCATGTCGCAGGCAGGCCCCGCGCCCCGGGCGCCTGATACCTCGACGCGTGTCACCGGGTTCAGCGCCCAGTCGACCGCCCGCAGCAGCGTCGCCCCGTAAAGCGAGAGCTCGGGGGCGGCGCCCGCGAAGGTCTGGAGCTGGCGGTCGAGCCGCTGCCGCCATTCCCGGTCGTCGGTGATCGCCCAGAGGCGCGCGAGCACGAGCGCGGCGACGCCGTTGGCGGATGGCGTCGGCGAGTCTTGGACCGGCTTTGCCGGGGTTGCGAGATACGCCTTCCCCCCGCCCGCCCCACCCCCGCCCCGCGCCACGTCGAAGAAGCCGCCTCCCTGGTCGTCCCAATGGGCTCGGCCGCAGTACTGCGCGATCGTCACGGTGCGTTCGAGCCACGCAGCGTCACCCGTTGCCTCGTAGGCGTCGAGGAACGCGGCCGCGGCGTGGACGTTGTCCTCGAGCAGGCCGCGCGGCTCGGCGCGGCCGATCACGTGACCCATCCCCCGTCCCCCGTCCCATGCCTCACTCCAGATTCGTTCGAGGACCCGCAGCGCGAGCTGATTGCACTCCGGCCGGTCGAGCACCGCGCCGGCGTGCAGGAAGGCGGAGGCCATCATGGCGTTCCAGTTCACGTAGGGCGTCGTGTCGACATAGGGCGCGGTGCGCCTGTCGCGCGCCGCCTTGAGCCTGGCGAGCGCATCGTCGAGAATGGGCCACTCCTCGTCACCCGCCGGGTCGCGCTTCCACCAGAGCACGTTTTTGCGGGGGTTGTGGTGCATTTCCCCTTCCGCCTCGACGTCGTACACGTGACGTATCACGTGATACGCCTTCTCGTCTTTCAACGCGTCTCGCACTTCATCGGGGGTCCAGGTCCAGTAGTCGCCGTCGTCGCCGGGCGCCACGTCCGCATCCTGCGACGTGTAGAACGCGCCCGTGCGGGCCTCCGACAACACTTCGCTCACCCAGCGCACGATCCCCTGGGCGACCTGCTTGAAGAACGGTGTGCCGAGGGCGGCGTAGCCGTTCAGATAGGCGTGCAGCAGCTCGGCGTTGTCGTACGCCATCTTCTCGAAATGCGGAACGATCCAGCGCTCGTCCACCGAGTAGCGGTGGAACCCGCCCCCGACATGGTCGCGGATCCCGCCCCGCGCCATCGCGGTGAGGGTTTTCTCCACCACCTCGCGCATCCAGTCCTCGCGCGTGTCGTGCCAGCGGGCCAGCAGGAAGTCGCACGCGGCGGGGTGAGGGAACTTGGGCGCCGTGCCGAACCCGCCGTGCCGGATGTCGAAGAGGCGGGCCAGCTGACTCGCCGCCTCGTCCAGGATCCCGGGCGTGACGGTGCCGCCCTTCGCCTCATTCAGCGACTCGGCGACGTGCCGGCGGATCGCGCGGGCATTCTCCGCCACCTTGTCGCGCTGCTCGCGGTAGATCCCCGCAACCTGTTTCAGCACCGAGAGGAACCCCGGACGGCCGTAGTGATTGTCCTCCGGGGGGAAGTAGGTGCCGCCGAAGAACACCTCGCCCTCGGGCGTGAGGAAGGCGGTGAGCGGCCAGCCGCCCTGCCCGGTGAGCGCCTGCACGGCGCGCTGGTAGCGTGCGTCCACGTCGGGCCGCTCGTCGCGGTCGACCTTGACGCAGACGAAGTCGCGGTTCAGGAGGTCGGCGACCGCAGGGTCTTCGTACGACTCGCCATCCATCACGTGGCACCAGTGGCACCACACGGCGCCGATGTCGAGCAGGATGGGCTTGTCAGCGGCCGTGGCCCGCGCGAACGCCGCGTCGCCCCAGGGGTGCCAGTGCACCGGCTGATGGGCGGCGGATTTGAGGTAGGCGGAGGGCTCGGCGGCGAGGAGGTTCGCCATCGGATCACGTCCCCTCTTCCAGATACCGCACCACCGTTCGCGTCAACAGCTCCGTCCCGATCACCAGGCTCTCTTCGTCGATGTCGAACGTGGGGCTGTGATGCGGCGAGCCGCGTGCTCCGGGCGCCGCCGAGCCGACGAACGCGAACGCGCCGGGGACGCGCGCGAGGAAGAGGGACATGTCTTCCCCACCCATGGTGCGGATGCCGTCGATCACCCGCTCTGGCCCGACGACGTCGCGTGCGACGCCTTGCATCACGGCAGTCATCGCTGCGTCGTTCACCAACGGCTGGGACAGCCGCCGGTATCGCACCTCCGCCGTCGCCCCGAACGCGGCCGCGATCCCTTGCGCCGTGTCCTGGACGAGCGACGGCGCGGCTTCGTAGAACTTGCCCCCGAAGGTGCGTACCGTGCCACGCAGGTCGGCCCGATCCGGAATCACGTTGAACGCGTGGCCCGCGTTGAGCTGCGTGACCGACACGACGCCCTCCTCGAACGGGTTGCGCCGGCGCGAGACGAGGCTCTGCAGGGCCGTCACGGTGTGCGCCGCGATCAGCACCGGATCGACGGCCTGGTGCGGCGACGCGGCGTGGCCGCCCTTGCCCAGGATCGCGATCTCGAACTCGTCCACGGAGGCCATGACGGGGCCCGGCATCAGCCCGATGGTGCCCGCCGGGAGGTCGTTCCACAGGTGAATCCCGAAGACAGCGTCGACGGTGGGACCGTCGAGCGCCCCGTCCTGGATCATCGCCGCCGCGCCGTTCGAGATCTCCTCAGCCGGCTGGAACGCGAGCTTGACGGTGCCCGGGAGGTACGCCGCGTGGAGCCGCCGCGCCACCTCGAGCCCGATCGCGACGTGCCCATCGTGGCCGCAGGCGTGCATCTTGCCCGGATGCTGGGAGCGGTAGGGGACGGCGTTCGCCTCGTCGATCGGCAGTGCGTCCATGTCGGCGCGCAGCATCACGCAGCGTGCGTTCTCCCGCGGGGCCCCATCCCGGACGGCGACGACGCCGGTCTTGCCCACGGCGGTCCGCACCGCGTAGCCGAGCCGCTGCAGCCGCTCGGCTACGAGAGTGCTGGTGCGGCGCTCCTCGAATCCCAGCTCGGGATGCTGGTGGAGGTCGCGCCTCGTCGCGACGAGGGAGGCCCGGTCAATCGGGGGGAGTGTGGTCATGATCATACGCGCGAGCTCGGGCACCACCGGTTCACCACGCAGATCTCGCACTTCGGCCGGCGGGCGATGCAGACGCCGCGCCCGTGCAGGATCAGGGTGTGGGAGAACCACGTCCACTTGTCGCGCGGCACCAGGGCCATCAGGTCGCGCTCGATCTTCACGGGGTCCTTCTCCTTCGTCAGGCCGAGCAGCGTGGCAACCCGCTGGACGTGGGTGTCGACCACGACCCCTTCGTTCTTGCCGAACCACGTGCCGAGCACGACGTTCGCGGTCTTGCGTCCCACGCCGGGGAGCTGGACCAGCTCTTCCATCGTGTCGGGCACCTTGCCCCCGTGGTGTTCCACCAGGGCCTGCGCCATCCCGATGATGGACTTGGTCTTGTTGCGGAAGAACCCGGTGCTGTGGATCTCGCGCTCGAGCACGCTCGGGTCCGCGGCGGCGTAGTCCTGCGCCGTCCGGTACTTCGCGAACAGCGCGGGGGTCACCATGTTGACCCGGGCGTCGGTGGATTGGGCGGAGAGGATCGTCGCGACGAGCAGCTCGAGGGCGTTGTTGTGATGCAGGGCGCAGGTGGCGTCGGGATAGGCCCGCTCGAGGCGCGCGATGATCTTCCGGGTCCGCGCCTTCAGCTCGCCGGGGGTCTCACGCAACCGGCGGTTCGCCGGTCGGGTCCGCGTGGGCATCAGAGGAACGTAAGAACTGCGACGGAATGACGGAAGGACGGAATGGGGATGCCGCACCTGCCCATCATCCCCGTTCCGTCCTTCCGTCTTTCCGTCGCCTTTAGCCTTTCGGCAGGAACTCATCCAGCGCGCGGACGAACGCCTCGGTCGCCTCGACGTGCGGCGCGTGCCCCGAGACGAGCTCGATCACACCGGTGTGGAGCAGCGCCGCGGTCTCGCGGGCCGATTCGATGGGCATCGGGTCGGAGATGCCGTGCAGGAGCAGGGAGCGGGGAGCAGTACCATCCGGAAAGGTCTCCTTGATGCGGTTCCGCAGGTCGTACGCCCCCAGGCTCTCCCAGACGGCCTGCCGGGTTCGCTCGGTGACGCGGAACGGGGTCATCTCCCGCGCTCGGGCGGGGTCGCGAAAGTAGCCGGCGACGGATAGCGCGAATGCGATGCGGCGATACCTTTCGGGATCGCTGCGAGCGAGCCCGGACGCCGCGAGCTCGGCCCGTGCCCGAAGGACCCACGGCGCGGCCATGCGGGCGGCGAAGCGGCGCTCGAACTCCTCGCGCCACGTCGCCGTGAGCGGCGCGGCGGACACGAGCGCCAGCCGCGCGACCCGGTCGGAGTGCTCGAGGATGTAGAGCACCGCGAGCAGGCCGCCCCACGAGTAGCCGAGCAGGGTGAGGTGGTCGAGCCCCCAGCGGTGGCGCAGCGCCTCGAGGTCGGCCACATGCTCGCGCCAGCCGACCGGCGTTTCCCGCGGGACGGGCGAACGGCCCCCGCCGCGCTGGTCGTAGTAGAGGAGCGCGCGGCCCCGGGCGAGCTGGTCGTACTGCGGGAGGAGATAATCGTGGTGGGCGCCCGGGCCGCCGTGCAGCACGACCACCGGCGGACCATCGCCCACGCGCCGGGTGTAGAGACGGACGCCGTTGACCTCGACCATCGTTTCGTTCATCGCAATCACAAGTTAAACCGGTGAAGCCGCTTCGCTTTCCACCCGCCCTCACGCCGCCGGTGTTCCGGCGGCTCGGGCTCGCCGACATCGTGATCCTCTGCCTGCTCGGCGGCGTGATCGCGACGGTGATCACCTTCGCCCGCGAGTTCGAAGCGCCGTTCCTGCAGGCGGTGCGGATCGACCTCCGCCCCGGCGCGCTGCCGCGTTACACGCTGTACTCGCTGATGCGCGGCGTGATCGCCCTGTTGATCTCCTACCTGTTCGCCCTGGGCTTTGGATGGGCGGCGGCGCGGTCGCGCGCCGCCGAGCGGCTGCTGCTGCCGCTGCTCGACATCCTGCAGAGCATCCCGGTGCTCGGCTTCCTGCCGGGCTTGGTGCTGGGCCTCGTGTCCCTGTTTCCGACGCGGAATGTCGGTCTGGAGCTCGCGGCGATCCTCATGATCTTCACGGCGCAGGCGTGGAACCTGGCGCTCTCCTTCTACACGTCCCTCAAGAGCATTCCCGAGCCGCTGCGCGACGCCTGCAAAGTGGCCGGGTGGCCGCCGTCCCGGACGTTCCGGCAGCTCGAAGTGCCGGCGGCCGCCCAGGGACTGGTGTGGAACGGCATGCTGTCGATGGCGGGCGGCTGGTTCTTTCTGATGGTGAACGAGGCGTTCCGCCTGGGCGACCGCGACTACCGCCTCCCCGGGGTCGGCTCGTACATGAGCGTGGCGCTGGATCAGGGAAACGTGCGCGCGATGGCGCTGGCGATCTTCGCCATGGTCGCGATGATCGTGTGCGTGGATCAGCTCGTGTGGCGCCCCCTAGTCGTGTGGGTGGAGAAGTTCCGGCTGGACGAGACCGCCGGCACGGCGGGCCCGGCGTCGTCGTGGGTGCTCGACTTCCTGCGCCGGGCGCGGCTGCCACGGCGCGCGGCGGTGTTCCGGCGGCGCGCCTTCCTGACCGCGCGCCGCGCGACGCGGCCGTTCGAGCGCCCGCTGCGCGCCGCCGGCCCGGTGATCCTGCGCTGGCCGCGGTTCGCGCTGGGCCACGCGATCGCGCGCAAGCTGGGGGCGATGATGCTGGTCGCGGCGCTCGTCGTGGCCGCGGCGGCGGGCCTGTGGCAGCTGTGGCGGCTGCTGGCGCAGCTGGGATGGCGGGAGTGGGGCGAGCTCGCGTCGTCCGGCGCGCTCACCTTCGCGCGCGTGATGGGTGCGGTGTTCCTCTCGACGGCGTGGGCGCTCCCCGCAGGGATCGTGATCGGCCGCTCGCCCCGGGTGGCGCATGCGCTGCAGCCGGTCATCCAGGTGGTCGCGTCCTTCCCCGCGCCGATGCTCTTCCCCATCGTGATCCTGCTGTTCCAGCGCGTCGGGGTCGGGCTCGGCCTGGGCGCGGTCGCGCTGATGGTGCTGGCGGGTCAGTGGTACATCCTCTTCAACGTCATCTCCGCCGTGGCCGCCATCCCCTCGCAGCTCAAGGACGTGGCGACGGTGTTCCGGCTCTCGGCCCTCGCTCGCTGGCGCGTGCTGTACCTGCCGGCCGCCTTCCCGGCGCTCGTGACGGGGTGGGTGACGGCGGCGGGCGGCGCCTGGAACGGCTCGATCGTCGCCGAATACATCGAAGCGGGCGGCACGCTGCGCGTGACCAAGGGCATCGGCAGCCTGATCAGCGACGCCACCGCGCACGCGAACTTCCCGCTGCTGGCGGGGGGCATCGCCCTGATGAGCCTGATCGTCGTGGGCTGGAACCGGGTCGTGTGGCGCTCGCTCGCGGGGTGGGCCCAGACCCGCTTCGGGTTCGGCACATGACGTCCGACACGGTGTTGCTCGAAGCGCGCTGTGTGACGCAGCGCTTTCGGCTGCCCAACGGCCAGATCCTCGAGGCGCTACGCGACGTGTCGCTGGTGGTGCGGGAGCACGAGGTCGTGGCGCTGGTGGGGCCGTCGGGGTGCGGCAAGAGCACCCTGCTGCGGCTGTTCGCCGGGCTGGCGCGCCCGGCGGAGGGGACGGTGCTGTACCGAGGGCACTCGCTGGACGGCGTGCTCGGCGCCGCGGCGATGGTGTTCCAGTCGTTCGCGCTGCTCCCCTGGCTCACGGTGGCGCAGAACGTGGCCATGGGTCTCGACGCTCGCGGCGTGCACCCCGCCGCGCAGCGCGACGCGGTCGCCCGGGCGATCAACCTGGTCGGCCTCGAAGGGTTCGAACAGGCGTACCCCAAGGAGCTGTCCGGCGGCATGAAGCAGCGCGTAGGCTTCGCGCGGGCGCTCGCGGTCGCGCCGGAGATCATGCTCATGGACGAGCCGTTCGGCGCGCTCGACCCCCTCACCGTCGAGAACCTGCGCAGCCAGCTGGTGGACCTGTGGCGCGATCCCGCGACGGGGGTGAACACGCTCGTCGTGGTGACCCACAGCGTCGAGGAGGCGGTGTTCCTGGCCGGCCGCATCGTGGTGTTCGGCTCGAACCCCGGACACCTGCGCGAGGAGCTCGCGAATCCGCTGCCGTATCCCCGCCAGGAGCGCACGCCCGAGTTCGAGGCGATGGTAGACCGGCTGCACGCCATCCTCACGGCCACGCTGCTTCCCGAGCCCGCGGCGGCCGCGGCGCCGCAGCGGCTTATCCCGTTCCCACGCG
>WNGL01006136.1_pt1 | contig 21361 bp, 15 predicted proteins | sample 5400591 | NCBI WGS metagenome assembly WNGL01 (sample SAMN13153377, study PRJNA577476) | soil metagenome | isolation source: 80 cm soil or saprolite under Garry oak tree replicate 1 | place: USA:California | collected 2016-06-15 | reverse complement strand
CGAGGTCGAGGTCGAGGTCGAGGTCGAGGTCGAGGTCGAGGTCGAGGTCGAGGTCGAGGGACGTTCCATGGACTACACGGGCGTGAAGCGCATCCACCTCATCGGCGTGGCCGGCACCGGCATGGGCAGCTTCGCCGGCATGCTCAAGTCAGCCGGCTACCAGGTGACGGGCTCGGACGAGAACGTCTACCCGCCCATGTCCACCCAGCTCGCACGATGGGGCATCGAGGTCATGACGCCCTACGCGGCGGAGAACCTCCAGCGCGCCCGGCCCGACCTGGTCGTGGTGGGGAACGTGGTCCGGATGGTGAACGCGGAGGCGACGGCGATGCGTGAGCAGGGGCTCCGCCACGTCTCCTTCCCGCAGGCCCTGGGCGATCTCTTCATCGCTCCCCGCCACGGGGTGGTGGTGGTCGGCACGCACGGCAAGACCACCGCCACCGCCATGATGGGCGCGCTCCTCCATCATGCCGGGCGCGATCCGTCCTTCCTCGTGGGCGGGGTGACGCGCGACTTCGAGTCGAACTTCCGCCTCGGCGACGGCCCGCACTTCGCCGTGGAAGGGGACGAGTACGACACGGCCTACTTCGACAAGGGGCCCAAGTTCCTCCACTACCACCCGCGCACCGCCATCTTCACGAGCTGCGAGCTCGACCACATCGACATCTATCGGGACGAGGCGCACTACGAGAGCGCGTTCGAGCGCTTCGCCGACCTCCTGCCGGCGGATGGGTTCCTGGCCGCCTGCGCTGCCTACCCGAGCGTCCTGCGCATCGCGAAGCGTGCCCGCTGCGACGTGGAGACGTACGGGGTGGGGAACGTGCAGGCGGACTGGGAGGCGCGCCACCTCGAGCTCGCACCCGACGGAGCCCACTTCGACCTCGTCCGCGTCGGCCGGACGCTCGCGCGTGCACGATTGGCGGTGGGGGGCGCGCACAACGTCGAGAACGCCCTGGGCGTGGCCGCGGCCGCGACCCGTCTCGGCCTCTCGCCCGAGGAGATCGCGGCGGGCTTCGCGGCCTTCCGCGGCGTGAAGCGGCGGCAAGAGGTGCGCGGTACGGCGGGCGGGGTGACGGTCATCGACGACTTCGCGCATCACCCGACCGCGGTGGCGAAGACGCTGCAGGCCATCCGCGGGACGTTCCCGCGGGGCCGCATCCTCGCCTGCTTCGAACCGCGCTCGAACACGAGCCGCCGGAATCTGCACCAGCAGGAGTACGTGTCGGCCTGGGCCTGCGCGGCCGACGTCTTCATCCTGCGCCCTGTCTCGACCGACCGCGTCCCGGAGAGCGAGCGCCTCGACGTCGATCGGCTGGCGCGCGAGATCGCCGCGAACGGCCCGCCCGCCCACGCCTGCGCGACGGTCGAAGAGGTGGTGTCCGGCGTCGCTGCGAGCGCGCGGCCGGGCGACGTGGTGGTGGCGATGTCGAACGGAGCATTCGGGGGGATCTGGGACAAGCTGCTCGTGGCGCTGGGGCAGTAGGAGCCAGCGCGACCTCGACCTCGACCTCGAAATGACGAGGGCCCCGACCTTTCGGCCAGGGCCCCCGCTTGCTCCTGCACTCCGGCGGGCTACGGCCCGGTGTGGCAGGCGAGGCACATCCCGTTCTTCCGGATGTCCTCGTGCTTGTGCTTCGAGAGGAAGCTGCCGGGATGGATTTGCGCGCGTGCGATGCCGCCGGGCGTGCGATGGCAGTTCACGCAGATGGCGGCCGGACCCTGATCGTGGCAGCCGGCGCAGCCGATGATGTTCTGGCGGGCGGCATTGCCATGGAACTCGGCGCCCTTGGAGCGGTCGTTGGCCCAGCCGATGGGGTGCGGGTTGCGCGGGTTCCCGCCGTTGAGGCGGTTCCGGAACGAGATGTTCTGCTCCGTGTGGCAGCTGTCGCAGAAGAAGCTGCCGTGGCACTTGCGGCAGCTGGCCGGGTCGGCCGCGGCCTCGATCTGGTGGCGCGACACGAAATCACCGCGGTGGATGAAGTCGGACTCGACGCGCTCGGGGAAGCGCAGCTCGGGGCGGACCGGCACCGTGGCGTTGGCGTGGCAGGTCGAGCAGTAGGTCTGCTCGTGGCACTGGGCGCAGGCCTCGGCGCTGTCCTTCGCCGCGTTGCGGTGCTCGCGGATCCAGTTCCCCTGGTGCGACAGGGAGGCGATCGCCTCGATGGGCTTCAGCGGGTACTGGCGCAGGCTGACGTGGCAGGGCGAGCACTTCGCCTGGGCCACCTCCTGCTGATGGTAATGGCAGGAGGTGCAGGTCTGCATGGGCGGCACGATGTCGCGAGCCAGCCCGACCTCGGGCAGCTCCTTGTGGCAGGTCGTGCAGGCCTGGTTCACTTCCTTCGTCTTGATGCGCTTCAGGTGATCTTCGTGGTTGAACCAGATCTGGTAGTCGCGCGAGCGCGGCTTCCCGAGCGCGGCGGCGGCGGCGGCGGCCTTGCGGGTCGCCTCATCGGTGGGCCTGGCGATGTCCGGGTGGCACTCCTCGCACTTCACCACCGTGGGCAGCTTCGACTCCCCCAGCTTCTGCGCCTTGGGGATGCCGGTGTGGCAGTCGACGCAGTCGAACCCGCCGTGCTTCTCGTGCGGGAACAAGCTCGCCCGCGGCTCCTCGTGCGTGCCGCGAGCGACAGGGCCGGCGTTCTTGCAGCCGGTGGCGAGCCCGCTGACGAGGGCGGCCACGGCGAACAGGCGGAGGGCGTTCATCACCGCACCTCCCGCACCACGTAGGTCTGGTCGTAGACGAGCTTGGCCATGATGTCGAAGTGATGCTCCAAGTAGGGCGTGGAACCGACCGTGCCGGCCAGCGTAGCGCGCCAGCCTCGCCAGAGCTGGTAGGCGAGTGTCCCGGTCGCGGTGAGCGAGCGCGAGGTCGCGTTCACGTCCCGGTCGTAGAAGTAGCCGATGAGGTCGGCGGTGGCGGTGATGACGGTCGTGAAGTTTCGCGCGCCGAAGAGCCGGGCCTGCTTGTAGCCGTTGTCGACGTCGGCGTTGGCGTTGCGCAGCAGGCCGAGCTCGGCGCCGACGGTGTTGTCAGGCCCCACCGGGTGGTAGGTGCCCTTCACGCGGGCCCAGTGGCCATGCCCACCGTCTTCGATGAGGAGGTGGTAGTCGGCGTCGAGGCCCAGGTTCTTCACGCCGCCGAAGTGGACCGCGCCGCCCACGTCGTTGCGCTTGTCGGCGGCGAAGACGGCCAGGATGGAGTTACGGGGCAGGAACAGGTCGGGCTCGACGTGCCGGTAGTCCGCGGTGACGTCGAGGTGCTTCACCGGGAAGACCTGCGCGGCCAGCGAGGCCTCGCCCAGCCGGTTCTCGTAGAGGCTGTAGAAGCTGGAGCCGCTGAGGACGACCAGCCGGTGCGGGGTGAGGCGGAAGTCCACGCCCACGTCCTGCCGGCTCGGGTCTCCATGATCGGTCGCCATCGCGATCGAGGCGCCCACGTCGAGGAGGCCCGGGTACCGCCAGAAGGCGCGGCCGCCAGCGGTGAAGGTGGCGGCGATGTTCCCCACCACCTCTTGGCCGCCGCGGGTCGTGAAGCGCGGCGCGACCGGCGAGCCGGCGTAGCCGGAGAGCCCGAAGTTGGCCGGGAGGAGCGCCTCGGCCGAGACGCCGTCGACCTGGACCATGCGCGCCACCCCGTCGGCCACGAGCTGCCGGCCGAGGCGGAGCGAGAGGTTGTGGTTCAGGAAGTCGGCCCGGATGAAGCCGACGTTGACGTCGCCCGTGTAGCGCTTGTCGATCTCTGCGCCGTTCTGCCAGAAGCGCTTGTCGCCGAGGTCGAGCGATCCCCAGGTCGAGAGCGCCACCGCGAAGTCGGCGTAGCGCGTGTGCAGGTCGCTCGCCGCCACGTTCAGGATCTCGTACAGCGGGACGGCGGTGGTCGTGCTGCCGTCCCGGAAGTCCTGCCGCCCGAGCAGCATGGTGGTGGAGCTCGCCTGGACGGTGTCGGCGCGGGCGATGCTCGCGAGCGCGAGCACCGCAGCGCACACGGCCCAGCGCAGCCGGTGAATTGTCATCGGTCCTGTCCTCGCAGGTTCCTGGTAACGTCGAAGCGGCCGGTCATGTGGCGGGCCCCGTGGACGGCGTCGGTTCCGTAGAAGGGAGACGGGCAGGGCCGGCAGTTCTCCAGCGCTGGCCCCGTCTGAATCGGTTTCGTCATCCTGCTCCGGTGACCAGTGACCGCGACGCTGCCGAGGCGAGCGCTCGGTCGGACTGGGCGGGTCAGACGATGGCACAGCACGTTTCCGCTTTGCTTGATGACGGTCAAGTGACGGCGCGTTTCCCTACGAATTCTCGGGACGTGACCCGTGGGTCGGAGTTACCATGGCCCCCGTGGCGTCCTGCGCATCAGGTCCAGTGATCTCGGCCCTCTATGGGGCGGTCGCGCTCCTCTTGCTGGCCGAGCCAGGGTGCGCGATCCACGGCTCCTCGGAGGGGAAGTCGAGCGATGTGGGGCGTGCCCTCATGCTCTCGGCGCCCGATCTCGGCGGGCAGGTGATCGACGTCGGCGCGCAGCAGGGGCACGTACGGATCGTGGACTTCTGGGCGACGTGGTGCGAGCCGTGCAAAGAAGCCCTGCCGGCGCTCGACGCCCTGGCGCGCGACCTCGCTCACCGTGGGCTCGCCGTCTACGCGGTGTCGATCGACGAGGACCGGCAGCAGATCTCCCGCTTCCTGGCGGAGCGGCCGGCCGCCTTCACCGTGCTCTGGGACCAGGGCGCGGTCCGCGTGAGCCGCTACCACGTCACGTACATGCCCATCACGCTGCTCGTCGACCGGGCCGGGGTCATTCGCCACGTCCACCAGGGCTGGGAGCCTGGCCGGGCTGAGCAAGAGCGCCGCGAGGTGGAGGCTCTCCTGGCGGAGGGATCCCCGAGCGCGCACGCACCGTGAACTGGCAGCGCTCGCGCTCGCGCGCGTTCGCCTCGGAGCGGCCCTCGTCGGCCGGGCGCTTCGGCCAGAACGCCATCTCGTCCGCTTCCCAGGCATAGGGCGCGCCGCCGAGCAGCACGCGACCCTCGCTGACGGTCTCGGTCGCGGCGAGGAGCGGTAGCGGCGCGAGGTCGCGGACGAGCGCCTCGAAGCGGCCCTGCCGCGTGGCGTCGACGAAGGCGAAGTGGTGCCGCGCCGTGAAGGCGGTGTGAAAGTGCGCCGGCCGGAAGACCACCCCAGCCAGATCGAGCCGCCGCGCCATGGCGGCGAGCAGCTCGCCGAGCTCACGCGCCAGCCCGAGCCCCGGCACCTCCTGGCCGGGCAGGCGGGGCCTCAACGGGCTGAACTGGGCGCGGGGGTGGCGGAGCGACATCCAGTGGACGTAGAGCATGTCGGCGCCCTGGACGCGTCGCCGCTCCAGTACGAGCTCGATGAGGAGGTGCTCGATCCCTCCCGACTCCCCGAAGATCCGGAGCCGCTCGCCCGTGCCGTCGCGGTCGAGCGCCACCCGGAAGGAAGCATAGCCGAGGCGCCGCAGGTGCTGGAGCAGGCCGTAGCGGTGGAAGGCGTGCTCCAGGCCGGCCGCGGTGTAGTAGCCGAGGAAGAGCCGCTGCCCGCGGCGGTTGCGGTCGAGTCCGAGGGCTTCCTCCAGGTCGGCAGCCGTGAAGTCGGTCTCGCCCAGCTGCTCCGTGGAGAGCTCGGCGAAGATGCCGTGGAAGCGGCGGCTGAGCGGATCATAGCCGGGCGGGATGGCGGCGAGCGAGCGAGCGGCGAGCACCATGCCGGTGCCGGCCAGCACCCGCCACGCGTCGCGGCTATAGCCGCCCGCCGGCAGCCATACCGAGGGCACCCCCTCGAGCGCCCGAGCTGCGGCGGCATCGCGGCGGCGCGCGCCGGCGAGTGTGAGGGCGAGCCGCCCGAAGCGGTCGCCGGCGAGCACGTCCCCCCCGGCCAGCACGAAGGCGAGGGCCGGCCGCGGCATGCGCCCGAGCAAGCCCGAGAGCGCCGACAGGTAGTGCTCGTCGCCGGTGCCCTCGCGCAGGACCGTCTCATCCACGCCCGGCAAGGGCCCCCAATCCGACCCTGACAGCGAGCCGATCCAGGCCGCCGGGTCGTGGGCCAGGCAGGCGGCGATACCGTCCGGCGGGTGCGCGTCGAGGTCGAGCACGGCCACCCGCCCCCCGAAGCCTCCCTTGCGCAGCGCCGCCAGTGCCACCGCCACGTCGTTCACCGGACAGAAGCCGCCGGCCGAACCGGGCCCGGCGTGATGGAAGCCGCCCTGCAGGTTCAGGGTGGGCCCGCGGCGCCGCAGCGCCTCGCGCGCCGCCTCGACGGTGCCGCCGACGGCGAGGCGCACCGTCTCCATGATCTCGTCCACCGGGACGTCGCTGGGATCGACGGCGAAGATGCGCCCCAGCGTCTCCGGGCGGCCGAGCGACTCGAGGAGCTCCAGCGTGTGGACGCGGTCGAGGTCCTCGTAGGCGGCGCGGTGGGGGGTGCGCAGCGAGGCGCGGGGCACCGCGCGGCTCTCGATGAGCCACCACGCGACGTAGTCGGCGCGGCGCGGCTCGAGTCCGACCGACGCCTGCAGACCGGTGATGGGCAGCCGGTACGCCGGCGAGTACCAAACCGGCACCTCGCGCCGGGTGAGCCGGTTGCGGAGCTGGTGGAGGACGCGCGGCGGCACGGCGCTCTTCGATCAGCTCCGCGCCGGCGGCGGGCTGCCCGGCGCCCTCACCCCGGCCCTCTCCTCCGTCGGGGGAGACGGAGGAAGAGACCGCGACCGCGACCTGGACCGCACGAGCACCCACCCCACCAGCGTCTCGAACGCGATCCAGGCCACGGCGAACCAGGCCGCGCGGATGAGGAGGTTGAGCGCCCCCGTGCAGCGCGCGTACTGCTCGTCGAAGGTGGTCGCCACGTTCGTGAACAGGGGCGTGGCGCGGATGGTGTAGCCCACGATGAAGATGAGGAAGATGGTGCGCAGCACTGCCAGCGCCTTGTACATGGCGGACAGTCTAACGCGCGCCTATCTTCCGCGGGGGAGCGGAAATGTCCGAGGCGAGCGAGCTCAAGGAGGTCTGTGCCGAGGCCGCCCGCCGAGGAGGGGCGGTGCTGCGCGACGCGTTCGGCCGCCGCCGCACCATCTCCTACAAGGGCGGCATCGATCTCGTCACCGACGCCGACCACGCCAGCGAGGCGGCGCTCCTGGAGTTCCTGCGCGAGGGCTTCCCGGAGGCGGCGCTGCTGGCGGAGGAGTCGGGGGCCTCGGGCCAGGCTGCCGGGAGGCTCCGCTTCATCGTCGACCCGCTCGACGGCACCACCAACTACGCCCACGGCCTGCCGCACTTCGCGGTGAACGTCGGGGTGGCCGACGAGCGCGGGCTCCTCGCCGGCGCGACCTACGATCCCCTGCGCGACGAGCTCTTCCTGGCGGCGCGCGGGGAGGGCGCCACCCTGGGCGGAGTGCCCATCGCCGTGTCGCAAGGCGCGGAGCTGCGACGATCGCTCCTCTGCACCGGGTTCCCCTACGACATCCACCAGAGCCCCGAGCTGCCGCTCCAGATCTTCGCCGCTTACCTGCGCCGCGCTCGCGCCATCCGGCGCATGGGCAGCGCCGCGCTCGACCTCGCCTACGTCGCCTGCGGCCGCTATGACGGCTTCTGGGAGATGAAGCTCAAGCCGTGGGATCTGGCGCCCGGCATCCTCCTCGTGCGCGAGGCGGGCGGCCTCGTCAGCGACTTCGACGGCGGCGACTCGATGCTGGAGTCGGGCAGCATCTGCGCCGCCAACCGGCCGCTCCATCCGGAGCTCATGGCCGTGCTGGCCGAGGTGCGCGCGGGCGGGGGGTAGCATCCCGGAACTCGAACGCCAGCCGCAGCACCGAGCGCGGATCGACGTACAGGTCGCCGACGCGCACGCCCCAGTGCAGGTGGGGCCCGCTGGCGCGCCCGGTGGCGCCCACGTCCCCGAGCCGCTCGCTGCGCCCCACCGCCTGCCCCTCCTGCACCCGGATGCGCGAGAGGTGGAAGTAGGTGGTGTAGAGCCCCGCCCCGTGCCAGACCACCACGCTCTTCCCCGAGGCCCAGCAGTCGCGCACCAGCACCACCCGTCCGGCCTGGGCGGCGCCGACGGGCACGCCCACCCTCCCGGCCAGGTCGAGCCCGTAGTGCTGCGACGGCCGCACGGCATTGAACGTGCGCTGGTCGCCGTAGCTTGCGGTGACGCGCGCTCTCCTGGGCCAGGCGAGGCGGCCGCGGAAGAGGGGCGGCGAGGGCGGCTGGGAGAAGGCCCGCGCGAAGGCGTCCCGGTCCTCGGCGATGCGCCGCTCGACCTCCGGCGGAGGCGGTTCGACGTAGCGCTGCTGCACCTCGAGCGCGCGGTGCGGGAAGGCGGACGGCTCCACGCGCAGGGTGCCGCGGACCACTCCAGCCTCGCCGCCTTCGCCCATGAAGACCTCGATCGGCAAGGGCCCCGGCGGCGTCTCGACCGGCAGCCCTGCCAGCGCGGCGTGACCGCCCGCGATTGGGAAGAAGGAGAGCGCGCGCCCCGCCACGCTGGCGCTGGGCGGCCGGGCCGCGCCGCGGACGACGAGGAGCACCGCGTCGCCGGGGCGGGCGCGCGGCGGGTCGAGCGCGAGGGTGGGCGCGCCGCCGGCGGCCGGACTGGCGGCGAGGGCGAGGGCGAGCAGGGCGGCCGGCACCGCCTCATCTTAGCCGCCGGGGTGGCCGGATCGTGAGTCTGCGCCACGCCCCGCTCGCGGCGCGGCTGGCGCCGCACCTGCTGCCGCTCCTCGTTCGATGGCTCCCCGCGCCCGAGCCCGCGCTGCTGCTCGAGCTCGGCAGCGGCACCGGCGAGCAGGCGGTGCACCTCGGGGCCCGGCTGCCCTGGCTCACCTGGCAGCCGTCCGATCCCGATCCGGAGAGCCGCGCCAGCATCGCGGCCTGGACGGCCCGGGCCGGGGTTCCGAACGTGCTCCCGCCGCTGACCCTCGACCTGCTCGCGCCGGCCTGGCGGCTGCGGACCTGCGATGCGCTCCTCCTCGTCAATGTGCTGCACGCGGCGCCGCCGGGCGCGACGGAGGCCCTCCTCGCCGGAGCAGCCGGGGTGCTGCCGCGCGGCGGACCGCTGCTCGTGGTGGAACCGGCGGCGGGCGCGGCCGGAGCGCCCCTGGCCGCGCTGGAGGCGCAGGCTCCTCGGCACGGGCTCGCGATCGCGGAGCGGCGGTCGCTGGGGGAGGGCTGCGCCGGCCTCGTACTGCGCTTGCGCTGAGGACCCGAGGAGGACGAGCCCGTCACGCTCGCGTGCGGGGCAGACTCATCCTGAGCTGCTGGCGGTCCCCTCGAAGTCCACGAGCGCGCGTTCTAATCGCACCCGCCCGATGAAATCCGCGACACGGGAGTGTTCGGGATGCGCTTGGTATGCGCTGAGGGCGGCAGGGCTCTCGAACTCGGAAAGAAGGACAACATCAAACGCAGCATCCGACTTCTCGAAGTTGATCCCGACCTCCAGGGACGTGAGTCCAGGGATGCGGCCCCGAAGCGACTCGAGCTCGTGCTTGATTCGACGCGCGTTGGCGGGCTTGTCGCCGCCCTCGGCGAACTCCTTCAGCTTCCACATGACGACGTGCTTCACCATATTGAACCAGTATCACCGGCAGGGTCTCCGCTTTCGTCGATCGGATGGCACGCGGCGTGCTTGTCCATCTGCCATGGTCGCAGACCGTCCCGTCGTCGAGACTCGAGCACCGGGCGTCGTGGTCGCCCGATACGAGTGGCCTCACGTGCTCCTGCCAGAGCTGCAGGGCGAGGTTCTGGCCTGCTCCCGCGCAGCCTCCGCACGTGGTCCCGTGGGCGTGGTGTTCGTCCTGGCGGATCGGATCTGCGAGGTAGCACCCAGCGTCAGAGGCTTTTGGCGCAAGGTGGTGAGTGACCCGGCCTACCGCATCTCGGCCATGGCAGTCGTCACGACTTCCTGGGCGGTCGAGGTCGAGGCCATGGGCTTCGCGGCGATCATCGCGCGGATCGGCGCGCCCCTGCTGGTCGCGACCTTTGGGGAGGAGCACGAAGGGATCGCTTGGGCGGCGCGGTCCGCGCGGCCGACGCAGCCGCTCTGCGGCGGAACCTGACGGGCAGGACAGCCGGGGCTGACCCTGGGTACCCCTCAATGGTGATCGTGTTCGGGGCGGCGACGCTCGAACTCCGGCTCCGCTTCCCGGGGAAGCCAGTGCCCCGGCCGCTGAACGTACCTGCCGTCGGGCCGGCGGTGCCATCGATGCTCCTGCCAACCATATCCTGCCGGACGGGGTGACCAACGGCCGGCAACCCACAGGTATCTGGCTCCGCTCCAGTGCCAGTTGCCCGGGATCCACAAGGCGCCCTCGAACGGCACCGCCGGACGAACCTCCTGGATCGGCGCAGGGGGTGGCGCCTCGGCGAACACCTCCTCCACAGGGGGAGGGGGCGGTTGGTAGGCTTGCGTCGGATCGGGCTGATCGATCGGACGCCAGTGCCCGTCGTAGAAGGACCAGATCCCGTCGATCTCTTCCCAACGCGCAGGCTCCCAGGCGTAACCGTAAGAAGGCGGCAACGCCCAGTGACCGTTCATCCACACGTGATCGCCGCCGCGCCACCCCCAATAACCGGCGATCCACTGGTGGCGAGGAGACGGCGCACCGGGAACCCTCTCGTACCTGGGAGCCGGCGGGGCAACAGTGACGCGAACCCCAGGCATGTAGCGAAATTGTGCTTGGGACACCTGCGGCGAAAGAGCCAGCAGCGCAAAGGCTGCGACCAGGATCAGCTTTCTCATGAGGCCTCCTGCTCCAAAGACGATCTGCGGGGACCGGAGATTCAGTCCCAGCGCCTGGTTGCAGTCAAGCGACCGTCTCGCATCCATTCCCACATCGATCGTTCAACGGTAGGTCCAGGTGCGAAAGGTGTGTCCGCGCCTTGGCTAGCGGGCGCGCTCGTCTCCTTCGTCGGACCTTCGGTGGAAGGTTCGTCACCGGTTGCGAGCTGGCGGTGGCGACCACAGGTGTAGGTCATGCCTCGCTGTATCGCCATCGCGACCGTCGTCATGTGGGTCACGTTCCTGGTGCTTCCTCGAGGAGCCTCTCCGAGCAGCCCTGCTGCCGGCAGCCTGAACGTCAGCATCCGCGAGTGGGCCCTGCCGACGCCGGGATCGCTGCCGCACGATCCGGCGGTCGGTCCCGACGGGTCCCTCTGGTACACGGCCCAGAAGGCGAACCGACTCGGCCGATTGGACCCTGCGACGGGGCAGATCACCGAGTTCAAGCTGCCGACGGCCGACTCTGGTCCGCACGGGCTCGCCGCCGATCGCGACGGGAACATCTGGTACACGGGCAACTACGCGGGTCTCATCGGCAAGCTCGACGTGAAGACCGGCCAGGTCACCGAGTACCGGATGCCCGACCCGCAGGCCAAAGATCCCCATACGCCCGTGTTCGACCAGCAGGGCATGCTCTGGTTCACGGTGCAGGGCGGCAACATGGTGGGAAGGCTCGACCCCGCCACCGGCAAGACCGAGCTACGGGAGGTGCCCACGGCGGATGCGACGCCCTACGGCATCGCCATCAACCACCAGGGAGTCCCGTTCTTCTGCGAATTCGGCACGAACAAGCTCGCCAGCATCGACCCTCGCACCTTGCAGATCAGGGAGTACACCCTGCCCTCTGGAGCACGTCCTCGTCGGCTCGCCGTGGCGGACGACGGCGCCGTCTACTACTCCGACTACGAACGCGGGTACCTGGGACGCCTCGATCCGAAGACGGGTACGGTCCAGGAGTGGGCCTCTCCGGGCGGCCCCGCGTCGAAGCCGTACGGCATCGCCATCACGCCGGACGGCAGGGTCTGGTACAGCGAGTCAGGCGTCCAGCCGAACACGATTGTCCGCTTCGACCCGCGCCGGCGGTCGTTCGCTCGCGCAGAGATCCCGTCAGGCGGCGGCGTGGTCCGCAACATGGCCGCGACCGGAGACGGGCGCCTCTACATCGCGTGCAGCGGGGTGAACAAGGTTGGCGTGGTGGCGCGGCGCTGAAGCCCAAGCACGGCCCCGTGGGATTCGCGCTCCTTAACCTAAACGGACGTTTCGGATGCAGCCGTCCGCACCGTACACAGTGGTGGAGACGCTCTACGAGAGCGAGGGCACGAGCTTGTACCGCGCGCTCGGGCCCGATCGCGTGCCAGTGATCCTGAAGGTGCTCGATCCGAGGCGGTGCCGGCCGAAGGCGCTCGATCGGCAGCGGAGCGAATACGAGTTCGGCAGGACGCTCGACCTGCCCGCCATCGCCAGGCCGCTCGCACTCGACACGTTCCAGGGCATGCCGGCGCTCGTCATCGAGGACTTCGGCGGTCAGCCCCTCGATGTCCTCGTCGGCGAGCCACTCCCGATCGACCGGTTCCTCGACCTCGCGGCGCGCATCGCGAGCGCCGTCGCGGAGATCCACCGGCAGGGCGTCGTCCACAAGGACCTCAAGCCGCAGAACATCCTCGTCAACCGCGCGACTGGAGAGGTGAGGCTCGCTGACTTCGGGCTCGCGTCGCGTCTTCCGCGCGAGCAGGAGACCGCGAAGCCCGCGCAGATGATCGAGGGATCCCTGCCCTACATGTCCCCGGAGCAGACGGGGCGCATGAACCGGGCCGTCGACAGCCGGACCGACCTCTACTCCCTGGGCGTCGTCTTCTATCAGATGCTCACCGGCAGGCTGCCGTTCGAGGCGCACGATCCTCCAGAGTGGGTTCACTGCCACGTCGCTCGCACGCCCACTCCTCCGTCGCGGGTCGCCCCGGGGATCCCCGAGCCGGTGGCGCGCATCGTGTTGAAGCTGCTCGCGAAGACAGCCGAGGATCGCTACCAGACCGCCGGCGGCGTGCGGCACGACCTCGCGCGCTGCCTGGATGCATGGCGCGCCCGCGGGAGGATCGACCCCTTTCCGCTCGGAGAGCGCGACGCGTCGGATCGCCTCCAGATCCCGCAGAGGCTCTTCGGACGCGACGAGGAGCTCGCGATCCTCTTGCGCGCGTTCGAGCGCGTGGTGGATACGGGCTTGCCTGAGCTCGTGCTCGTGTCCGGCTACTCGGGCATCGGGAAGTCGTCGCTCGTGCACGAGCTGCAGGAGCCTATCGTGCGCCAGCGCGGCATGTTCGTCCCGGGTAAGTTCGATCGCCTCGAGCGCGACGCCCCGTACTCCACGATCGTCGAGGTCTTGCGCGAGGTCGTGCTGGACATCCTCGCGGAGAGCGAGGAGCGCCTCGGCGAGTGGAAGCGGCGGCTGCAGGAGGCCCTCGACTCGAGCGCGCAGCTCATCGTCGAGGTCATCCCTCAGCTCGAGCTCGTCATCGGGCGGCAGCCCGCCGTTCCCGAGCTGCCGCCGGCCGAGGCGCAGAACCGGTTCCGGGTGGTGTTCCGGCGCTTCATCGGCGTGTTCGCCCGACGGGAACGCCCCCTCACGATCTTTCTCGACGACGTGCAGTGGGCCGATCCGGCGAGCCTCGCGCTCCTCCAAGACCTCGTGACGCCACCCGGCGTGCCCTCGCTCCTCGTCGTCGGCGCGTACCGGGACAACGAGGTCGGACCCGCTCATCCGCTCAGCTCGATGCTGGAGGCGGTACGTGCGGCCGGCGCGCGCGTCTCCGGCATCGTGCTCGGCCCGCTCTCGGGTGAGGACCTCACAGCGTTCGTGGCCGCTGCGCTTCGCTGCCAGCCGGACGACGCGGCGCCGCTCGCCGCCCTCGTCCGCGAGAAGACGGCGGCCAACCCATTCTTCGCGATCCAGTTCCTCACGCTCCTGCACGACGAGCGCCTCATCGAGTTCGACGGCACGATCCAGGCATGGCGCTGGGACCTCGCGCGCATCCGCGCCCGGAGCATCACCGACAACGTGGCGGAGCTGGTGGTCGGCAAGCTCAGGCGGCTACCTCCCTCGACGCAGGAGGCGCTGAAGCAGCTCGCCTGCCTCGGGGACGCTGCGGACATCGGGACCTTGATGATGGTCCTCGACCGCCCGGACGCGGAAACGCAAGCCGTCCTATGGGAAGCCCTGCGCGCGGGGTTGATCGTCCGCGCCGGCGGTGCGTACAGGTTCCTCCACGACCGGGTCCGCGAGGCGGCCTACTCGCTCCTCACGCGCGAGGAGCGGCCCGCGGCGCACCTCCGCATCGGCCATCTCCTCCTCTCGCGGCGAGTGCGCCGGCTGGAGCTCCTTGCCGGGCGGAAGGCGAAGGCGGCGATCGCCTACGCGTCGGCGCGTGGCTACCTCCACCTGGCGACGGTGCTGCTGCCGCCTGACGCCTGGCGCGCACGACACGAGGAGACGTTCGAGCTGTACCTGGATCTCGCCGAGTGCGAGTACCTCGTCGGTGCTTTCGCGCGCGCCGGCGAGGTGCTCGACGCGCTCCTCGGAGAGGCCACCTCGGACCTCGACCGCGCCAGGGTGCACCTGCTGCGCCTCGAGCTCTACCAGGGCTCCGGCCGGTTCGAGGATGCCTGGACGGCCGGACTCGATGCGCTGCGGCTCTTCGGGATCGCGTTCCCGGACACGAAGGAGGAGATCGCCGCCTCCTTCCAGGCCGAGCAGCAGAAGATCCGCCTGAACCTCTGCGGCCGGCGCATCGCCGATCTCGTCGAGGCGCCGGTGCTCGTCGCGCCCGACCTCGCAATGGCCCTCCGTCTCCTGATCGAGACGTGGGTCCCCGCCTACAACGCGAGGCCGGAGTACCACCCGCTCTTGATCGTCACGGCTGTCAATTTTGCGCTCCGCCATGGCCACACGGCGGAATCCGGCCTGGCTTACAGCGGCTACGCCGTCCTGCTGGTGGCGCTCTTCGGAGACATCCCGTCCGCGCTCGAGTTCGCCGACGTGGCGCTGCTCCTCGCCGACAGGTTCGACGATCCGCGGTCGAGAGCAGGAACCATCGGCAACTACGGAGCCCAGATCCACCACTGGCGGAAACCCCTCGCGACCAGCGTTCCCATCATGGAGAGGGGCTTTCGTGCCTTCCAGGAGATCGGGGACCTGGCGCATGCTGGGATCACGGCGATCCTGGCGGCGTGGACCGCGGTCGTGGAGAAGGGCGAACCGCTCGACGGGGCGCTGGAGGCCTCCGAGAAGTACCTCGCCTTCGCGATCGAGACCCGCAACGACACCGTCCGCGACGCGCTCCGGCTCATCCGGCAGCTCGTCCCGGCCCTTAAGGGAACGACGCGCGAGCCCGCGAGCCTCGAGGACGACGGCTTCAGCGAGAGCGCTTGCCTCGCCGCATTCAGGCGGGCGAGCTTCGGCGCAGGCATCGCCCTGCGTCACATCCTGAAGCAGGTGGTGGCCTTCCTCTACGGGCGTTACGACGAGGCGTTCGAGGCCGCGGCCCAACATGCGTCCGCGCCCGGCCCGGTCTCGGCGTTCCTCTACGACGCCACGCACCACCTGTTCCGCGCGTTGACGGCGGCGGCGCTCCACGCTCGAGCCTCCGCCCATGAGCAGCAGGAGCTCGCGCGGATCCTGGAGCAGGAGCTGCAACGGCACGCTCCCTGGGCAGAGAGCTGCCCGGAGAACTTCCTCCACCGGCACGCCCTGATCTCCGCGGAGGTCGCCCGGATCGAGGGGCGCGAGCTGGAGGCCGAGCGCCTCTACGAGCGGGCCATCCGGTCGGCGCACGAGAACGGTTTCATCCAGCACGAGGCGATCGCCCTCGAGCTGGCCTCGCAGTTCCATCGGGCGCGCGGATTCGAGCTCGCCGCCGACGCGTACCTGCGCGAGGCCCGTGCCCACTACGCGTACTGGGGCGCCGCCGGCAAGGTGAAGCAGATCGACGAGCATCATCCGCGGCTCTTGAAGCCGCGGCCCGTCGCGCCGAGCGCCACCTTCGTGGCGAGGACCGAGCAGCTCGACCTGCTCTCGGTGGCGAAGGTGGCGCAGACGATCTCGGGTGAGATCGTGCTGGACAAGCTGTTGCGCACATTGCTCCAGGTCGTCCTCGAGCAGAGCGGCGCGCGAAGGGGTTGTCTCCTCCTCGCGCGCGACGCCGACCATTCGAGGGGGTCGGAGCGCGCCCTCTCGATCGAGGCGGAGGCGATCTTCGAAGACGAGGGCGTGCGGGCGACGCTCCGGTCGACGCCGCTGAACGGGGCCTCGGACCGCGTCCCCGTCTCCATCGTCCAGTACGTCGCGCGGACCAAGGAGCCCATGATCCTCGACGCCGCCGCGGGAGCGGGCAGGTTCTCCTCGGACGAGTACGTCGCGCGGCGGAAGCCCAGGTCGCTCCTCTGCCTGCCCATCTTGCGCCAGGGCGAGGTGGCCGGCATCCTTTACCTCGAGAACGACCTCCTCTCGGGCGTGTTCACGCCCGAGCGCCTCATCGCCCTCGAGCTCCTCGCGACGCAGGCGGCCATCTCCGTCGAGAACGCTGGCCTGCTCGCAGACGAGCGGGCCGCGCGGGCAGCGGCCGAGGCGGAGAAGCGCCGCTTCGCGTTCCTGGCGGAGGCGGGGGCGCTGCTCTCCAAGTCGCTCGATCCAGAGGAGACGCTCGCACGACTCGCGGGGATCTGCGTCGAGTCGTTCGCCGATTGGTGCACGATCGATCTCCTCGTCGATGGCGGCCGCGAGGTCCGGCGCCTCGCCGGCGCGCACGCGCTCGCCGAGAAGGAGCCCGTGCTCCGGGAGCTCGAACGCCGGTATCCGGCGCGGCTGGATTCGGGAGCGCCCGCGGCCGAGGTGATCCGGACCGGCGAGCCCTTCCTCCTCCCCGAGGTCTGCGACGACGACATCCGGGCGGGCTCCGAGGACGATGACCACGCAGAGCTCATCCGCCAGCTCGGGACGCGAAGCGTGCTCGCGGTACCGCTCGTCGCGCGCGGCCAGACGCTCGGGGTCATCACCCTCTGCTCCTCCAGGCCCGGGCGCCGCTACGGCCGCGCAGACCTGGAGCTGGCGCGCGAGCTCGCGAACCGCGCCGCGATCGCGCTCGATAACGCGCGCCTCTATCGCGAGTCCCAGGAAGCGATCCGGATGCGCGACGAGTTCCTCTCCATCGCGTCGCACGAGCTGTTCACCCCGATCACGTCGCTCATGCTGTCGCTCGAGGCCATGCTCCCGTCCGCCTCGGGAGCGGGGGGCGAGGCGCTCGACGCGCGCGCCATGCGCAAGCTGCTCGACCTCGTCTTGCGGCAGGGGCGGCGGCTCATCCGGCTCATCGGGGACCTCCTGGACGTCTCGCGCATCCAGACGGGCCGGCTCGTCCTTCAGCTCGGGGAGGTCGAGCTCGACACCCTCGTGCACGAAGTCGTGGAGCGCCACGAGCCGGACATCGCGCGATCGCGGTGCACCGTGTCCGTGAGCGCCAGCGCCCCCGTCCACGGCCGATGGGATCGCTCCCGCCTCGATCAGGTCGTCACGAACCTCCTCTCGAACTCGATGAAGTTCGGGGCGGGGAAGCCCATCGAGATCGCGATCGCCGCGGAGCGCGGCCTGGCGCGGCTCGTCGTCCGTGATCGCGGGATCGGCATCCACGCCGCTCTCCAGGCTCGCATCTTCCACCGGTTCGAGCGCGCGGTCTCTTCGGAGCACTACGGCGGGCTCGGGCTCGGCCTCTACATCAGCCGTCGCATCGTCGAGGCCCACGGCGGCTCCATCCGCGTCGAGAGCGAGCCCGACGCGGGTTCGACGTTCACGGTCGAGCTCCCGTGCGCCGGGCCCCTATAGGCGGTGCGGCGGTTGCCGGGCCTGCCCCGTCACTGCTCGATCACGGCGTCGCCGACGGATGCTCGCGCGCTCCCCAGGGTCGCGGCGCTGTCCCGAGCGGACCTCCGCACCGGGCGCGGTGTCGCGGGCGCCTCGAAGCGTCGCAGGTAAGGGATGACGTCCTGGTATCGCGTCAGGCGTGCGAGGCCGGACAGGTCGTCCTCGGTCATCGCGATGGGGATCTCCGCGACGACGCGATCGCCCTCGAAGACGTAGGCGCGCGGCACCCCCGTCAGGAGCGGCACCTCCTCACCGCCGATGCGGACGCGCTCGCGGACCACGTCGAGGCGCGTGTCGGCATGCCGCTCCTGCTGGGTCGACGTCTTCGGCCAGTCCAGCGCCACGAGCCAGGTCACGTCGCCCCTGCGGTAGCCGTTCCAGAACACGACCAGGCGATCCTCCGCGTCCATGCCGCCACCGCTGACGCCGCCGAGCAGGGTCTTCATGATGCCGTCGCCGTGGACGACACCTCCGAGCAGCAGCGCCAGCAACGCACCGCCCCCGGCGCACGCCGCGGCGATCCCCGCGATGCCGGCGAGCCCACGCAGCGGGCGCAGCGACCAGGCCCAGCGCCGCTCCTCGCGGCGGCGGAAGCGCGGCAGGAGGCGGTATTCGGACCAGGCCTCGTCGCGAACGCGGGCGGCGCCGCCGCCGTCACCGGCGCGCCGCAGCGCCTGCGCGAGCAGGTACCGCCCCTGCACGGTGCCGGGACGCTCCTGCACGAACCGGAGGAGCGCGTCGCGCGCGCCGGCGAGATCGCCGCCGCGGAGGCGCGCCGTCCCGAGCTCCAGGTCGATCTCGCCCATCCGGAACCCGGGCTCGATCGCGCGCGCGGCATCGAGGACGCGCTCGGCGGCCTCGTCGTGGCCGCTCCGCGCCAGGCCAGCGCCGAGCACGTAGAGCGTGTAGACGTCTTCGTCCCCGGCCTCGACGTTGGCCCGCGCCAGCGCCGCGGCCTCGGCCGGACGCCGCGCCAGGAGGAGGTCCGCCAGCTCGAGCCGGGCCCTCCGATCGTGTGGGTTGACGGCCAGTGTCCGGCGGAGCAGCCGCTCGCGCCGCCACCTCGCGAGAGCGCGCAGCGGCCGCGGGAGCAGCCGGAGGGCGTATCGGTCCGCCACCCAGACCAGCGCCACCGCGAGAACGAGCGCGCTGAGCGGGCTGCCGGTGAGGAGCGACAGCAGGACCCAGAGCATCCACGTCGATACCAAGGAGACCCCTTTCACGAGAAGTATAGCGCGGATCGGCGACAGCGGGCGCTCGTCCACGACGCATCACGCGATCGGCTTCAAGTAGCCGATTGGCGACAGAAGGGCCCTGTTCAGGCCCCGGTGGACTATCATGGCGCGGGGAGGGTGTGCGCTTGGGCCTCACCAGCCTTCGGTTCCGATTGCTGCTGCTGGTGCTGGTGGCGGTGCTACCCGGCATCGCCCTGCTCCTCGTGGCCGCGCGGGAGGGCGAGGGCCGGGTAGAGGCCGGGCAGCGCGATGAGGCGCAGCGCCTGGCCAATCTCCTGAGCCAGGAGCAGCAGCGAACAATCGAGTCCGCGCAAGCGCTCCTCACCGGCACCTCGCGCATGGCCGCGCTGGCGGCGCCCATCGACCCCGCTCGTTGCCATGCGGCGCTCGCAGCCATCCGCGACGAAATCCCGACCTTCAACAACCTGGCGGTGGTGGACGCGAGCGGCGACCTCATCTGCGCCGCTGCCCCGCTCGAGCGCCCCATCAGCATCGCCCACCGGGCGCACTTTCAGAGGGCAGTCGCGTCGCGCACCTTCGCGACCGGTGAGTTCGTGGTGGCCCGGATCAACGGGCGCTCCACCTACTACTTCGCGACGCCCGTCTTCGGGGCCGATCGGCGGCTCGAGGTGGTGGTGACGGTGGGCCTCGATCTCCCCACGCTGCAGCGGAGGCTCGAGGCGCAGTCGCTGCCGGCCGGCGCCGCGGCCGTCGTGACCGACGCGGGGGGGCGCGTGCTGGCCCGCCGCCCGCCGCCCGTCCGCTCCGGCGACCCGTACGACCTGCCGCTCTGGGACCGCATGCGCGGCGGTGACAGCGGACAGGCCGAGCAGCGCGATCCCGACGGTGTGACCCGCCTCTACGCCTTCCACCCGGTGCCGGCGCCCGGCGGGCAGCCCGCCATGCTCGTCGCGGTGGGCCTGCCGGTCGGCCCGGGACAGGCTCAGGTGCGGGCCGTGCTCTGGCGTATGCTGGCCGGCTTCGGGGCGGTGGGGGTGCTCGCCATCGTGGTGGCGCTGGCCATGGGCGAATCGCTCCTGGCGCGGCCGCTCGACCGCGTCATCTCCGCCGCGCGGCGGCTCTCGGCGGGCGATCTCTCGGCCCGGACCGGCCTCGGCTGCGGCCGAGGGGAGATCGGCGAGCTGGCAGGCGCCTTCGACGAGCTGGCGCGCTCGCTGGAGCAGGATGCGGCGGAGCGCCACCGGCTGGAGGAGCAGCTCCGCCAGGCGCAGAAGATGGAGGCGGTGGGGCAGCTCGCCGGCGGTATCGCGCACGACTTCAACAACCTCCTCACCGCCATCCTCTCCTTCGGTGGCTTCGTGAAGAACGACCTCGGCGAGGGCCACCCGAGCCGCCCCGACGTGGACGAGATCCTGGCCTCGGCCGCGCGCGCCGCCGCCCTGACCCGCCAGCTCCTGGCCTTCTCGCGCCGGCAGGTGCTCGAGGTGCGGGTGCTCGACCTCGGCGAGGCGGTCCGCGGGGTGGAGAACATGCTGCGCCGGCTCATCGGCGAGAACATCGCGCTCGAGACGCGCGTCGTGCCGGGCGCGACGGTGCTGGCCGACCCCGGACACGTGGAGCAGATCCTGCTCAACCTGGCCGTGAATGCCCGCGACGCCATGCCCGCCGGCGGCCGCCTGCTCCTCGAGGTGGCGGAGGTCCCGCCCGATGCCCCCGAGGTGCGGGCGGACGGCGGCCTCCCGTCGGGGCCGCTGGTGCGGCTCTCCGTCCGCGACACCGGCACGGGCATGGACCCCGAGACGCTCGCCCACGCCTTCGAGCCGTTCTTCACCACCAAGCCCATCGGCCAGGGGACCGGGCTCGGCCTGTCGACGGTGTACGGAATCGTCACCCAGAGTGGAGGGGTCGTCCGCGTCGAGAGCGCGCCAGGCCAGGGTGCCACCTTCCGTATCTATCTCCCGCGCGCCGACGGCGCCGGCGGCACCCGCGCCGCCGTGCCGCCGGCGGGGGTGAGGCTGACCGGCTCCGAGACGGTGCTGCTCGTGGAGGACGACGACGCGGTGCGCGCGCTCTCCCGGCGCGTGCTGACGCAAGCCGGCTACCGCGTCCTGCAGGCATCTCGCCCGAGCGAGGCGCGCGAGCTGGCCGAGCAGGGCGGCCGGATCCACCTCCTCCTCACCGACGTCATGCTGCCCGAGACGAGCGGCCCCGAGCTCGCGCGCGAGCTCACCGCGCTCAGCCCAGATCTGAAGGTGCTCTACACCTCGGGCTACACGGCCGGGCACCTGGCCTTGGAAGACCTCGTCAACCCGGGGCGCGCCTTCCTGCCGAAGCCGTTCGGGCCGGTGCAGCTCCTGCAACGGACGCGCGAGGTGCTGGACGCGCCGCTGCACGGTCCCGAGCGGGCGCGCAAGACCGAGACGGTCGTCGGCCCGTCCTGACCCGGGCCGGCGCGGAACGCCTGCGGGGATGTCAAGTC
>WNGL01002706.1_pt1 | contig 21363 bp, 16 predicted proteins | sample 5400591 | NCBI WGS metagenome assembly WNGL01 (sample SAMN13153377, study PRJNA577476) | soil metagenome | isolation source: 80 cm soil or saprolite under Garry oak tree replicate 1 | place: USA:California | collected 2016-06-15 | reverse complement strand
GCCGTAATCGATTGGGGAAACCCAGGATGAACCGGTCGGCCAAAGGTGGGGCAAGGTCGAGTCTGCACTTCTGAGACGAAGGCGCTCTCATTCACCCACCGCACCAAGGTGTTTGCGGACGGCACGGTACAGAAGAACAGCGCGTGACCTCAGGAGAACTGGCATTGTAAGGGTTCACCCCAGTAATCTGGTTCCAACTTGGTTCCAACGAAGGGCCGCTGAACCGGCGTTTTTTCGGTATAAGCGGTGCCGATTCAACGGTTTTGAAGTTTGTTAACAGCCGAATGCTCTACCGTTGAGCTACCGGGGAACGCGCAACGCGCTTATTTTCATTCTATTACAAGAAGCAGAATCCGTCATGACCTTTCGGTAGCCATCAGATTGCTCACACCCTTGGGCTACGCGGGAACACCCCCATTTTGTAGCAGTTGTGCGGCCTTTCTAAACGAGAGCTTGGGGACATGGGGGACAAGATTTAACGCGATCCACAGATATAATGTCAGCGATCGTCTGAATCGTAGTGCATCACCACTGTGTTGAATGACAACCGAGGCTCCGAGCAGTACCAGCAAACAAAATCCTCGATAGAGGCCCAGCCTTACACACTTGTCGAAAAAAAACGAGGGAGCTTCGAAAAGCTCCCCGCGGCCGGTTTTTTGATGCGTGTCGCTACCAGGAGAGCCTGAGCCCCAGTTCCAGCGTACGGCTGCCACCGTTGAAGATGAATTTGTTCAGGAACTGCGGCGAGGTTACGAAAATGTAGCTCGTGTTCAAGGGGTTCGTATTGGTGTTTTGGTCGATGGTGCCATTGTTGGTCGGCAAGCCGAGGCTGTAATTCTGGTGGTTAAAGGTGTCGAAGGTCTGGAAGCGGAACTGCAGCGATGCACGTTCGGTAAACTTCGTGGTCTTGAACAGCGACATGTTCCAGATGTTGAATCCAGGAGTGCTCACCGTGTTTCTCCCGGCGTTTGCCAAAGCGCCTAGCCCCGCCTGCACGAAGCGCGCGTTCGAGTTCACCGCGACATAGCCAACCACATTGCTTGAGGCGCATGCTGCGCTCGTCGCTGTGATAATCCGAGTGGCTCCGCCCGCGCCGTCATTGCAAACCTCTTGAACGGTTGTGCCGGTCAGGCCGACGCCCGCCGGGTTAATGATGGTCCGGTCGCCTGCGCCATCGCCGTTCGCGTTGGCGTCCACATTGGATAGTGGAGTCACTGGCTGACCGGATTGCGCCAGGTAGGTGCCACTCCACTCCCAGTTGTGCGCCAGCCCGCGCACGAATCGGTTTTCGGAGTGAACGTTCGGGAAATCGTAGACCCAGGTGATGGCAAACTTCTGCGGCAAATCCAAGGCGGAGCGGCCGCGTTCCGCGGCAAAGTTAAATCCATCTTGTGGTCGCCGGGGGTTCACGCGGCTGCTGAACAACTCGTTCGTAGAATTGTCGATATTCTTGGAGAACGTGTAATTCGTCCGGAAATACAACCCTTTCGCGAACCGGTGCATGAAGTCCACCGACCCCGCATGATAAATCCCTGTCCCTATCGGTGGGTTTTCGGTAAGATTCCCAAAAAAGCCCTCTGTCGCCAACGGCTGGAACATGCCGTTCGCTAGAAAGTTGACGAAATCTTGACGTGTGCTCGCGGGCGTCAGGACAGTCGCGGGAACCGCAGACGCATTTAGGTAGGTTGGCAGCGGTGCAATGCCGCCGCCTGGAACGTTGGGATCAAATGCCGAGGCTGAGTTCAATCGCATCTGCACCGGCAATTCGAGGCTTTGCGTTCCCACGTAGCGCACTTCGATGCTGCTATCTTTCAACAACTCGTGCTGAACGCCGAGCGACCACGTGATGACTTTAGGATCCACCATGTCCAGGATCAACGCCTGCGTGGCTGCCCTCGCATCCGCGGTCGTCGTGGGCGGCACGTTCACCTGAAGCAGGCCCCCGCCCGCGAGAAAGCCCGAGCCCGTAGCACACCAGGCCGGCGCACCCGGCAGTGCGCAAGTGAGAGTCGGGTTTTGTTCTGTCTGCAACTCCGGTGGCAAGCTGTTGATCGCGAAGTTGAGCGGAATTACGTCGTAGGCGATTTGGCCGCCTCCGCGGATGGACCATTTGCCGTGCCCCGTGGGATCCCACGCAAATCCCACGTGCGGGCCAAGATTATTGGTGTCGGGTTTTGGCTTGCGGAAGATCAAACCAACGGCCGGGTCGTTCGCGATCGCGTTCAGCACTTGTTTCCCTTCGTCGCGCGGCACACCGGACCATTCATAACGCAGTCCAAGATTCAACGTAAGACGCGGCATGACCTTCCAATCGTCCTGCACGAACCAGTAGACCGCGGGATTGTTGTTCGCCGAGCTTGCTGTTCCCGCGCCTCGCAGCGCTCCATTTCCTCCATCGGGCACGAAGTCATTGACAAGCGAGTTGAGCGACGCATAATCCCATTCTCCGCGCGCCCGCGGCAAAGAGGTTGTTTCCGTGATGTAGTTCCGCCCTTCGACTCCGACCTTGAATGTGTGCTTTCCCCGGATGTAGCTCACGTTCTCCACGGCCTGATAGACGTTCTGAACATACCGCGCCGGAGCGAGACTGAAGGGTCCGAGATTGCTCCCAAAGGGATCGATTTCCACGTTTGGAAAATTCGCAAACTGGCTGGGGTCGATAAGGTTTGGGCCGTTTAACCTGGAAAAGGACAGCCGAAAGTCGTTAATTACACGGCTGCTGATCGTCCAGGCGTCTGTGAGAATGTACTTCCGGGCGTCATCCGTCTGCGTGCCGGTAAACTGGCTCTGCGGCTGAATAGGGTTCACCTGTGGCAAGCGCTGCCGGTCATAAAGAACGCGCGCGCGGACCTGGTGCTTCCCCAGATTCAAATCGCCGTTGATTGTAAAATCGTGTTCTCGGGCCCAGCTTGGGGCAACTCCAGCGAACGTGCCGATGGGGATGTTCTGTGTAGCTCCACCATTCAGGCTCACAGGCACCGTGCCTTTGTCGTTCACTGGAGCTATGGGGAACTGATTCAGAACGGCCACAACCGCCGAGTCAGGGTTGAGTGCCATCAACTGTGACATCCCGGTCGCCGTTGGCGTGATCACTGTCGCGCCCTGCGCGCCCAGACCCTCGTTCTGGAATTCATAGGCTCCGTAAATGAAAAACTTGTCCTTTCGAATCGGGCCACCCGCGCTTGCGCCAAAACGATTGTAGTCAAACCGATTTTTCACATCGGCGGGCGGAGTTGTCAGGCTGGCGGCAGCGGCTATTTCCTGGTTTGTTGCCGCGTTGATATCCCGGTTGCGGTTGAATGCCCAACCAGCGCCATGCCAATTATTTGTGCCGGACTTGGTAACGATGTTGAACTGCCCCCCGGCCGAATGACCGTACTCCGCGCTGAATTGATTGGTGATAAGCGTGAATTCCGCCACTGATTCCTGAATGACTGGTTGCGTGGGACCGTTCGTGTCCACCTTGTTGTCGTCCACGCCGTCAATCGAGAATCCGTTGAAGCGCGGACGCGTTCCGCCAATCGAGCCGCCAGAGCCGAGCACGCCACCTTCTTGGGTCGTCGTTCCCGGAGCGAAAACAGCAAACTCCTTGACGTCGCCGCCCAGCGTATTTAGGGGAAGATCGTGAACTGCTTGGTCACTGAACGTTGCCCCAAGTTCCGAGGTCTCCGTTTTCACCAATTCGGCCCCAGCCGTAACCTCGACGACGGCCGTGGCGTCCCCAACTTCCAGCGTTGCGGCAACTTCAGCCACCTGGTTCGATTCCACGTGCACACCCTTGTTCACTGCCTTCTTAAACCCGGACTTTTCCGCGGTTACGGTGTACGAACCAACGAGCAGATTTGGAAAAACATAGGTTCCGACACTTGAGGCTGTCGCTGTTGTCGAAACGCCAGTGGCCTCGTTGGTGACAGTAACCTTGGCATCGAGGATCCCTGCGCCGGTCGAATCAGAAACCGTAATACGCAAAGTCCCATCAAGCCTTTGTGCGTTCGCGAAACCAGGCAGGATCAGCATTGCGACGACAAAAGCGAGAAGCACTATCCAAACGCGACCTGGCTTCTCGCGTCTCGCGGCAACCTTGCTCACTGCGGATCGGAAGACCCCCATACTCAAAGTTCTTTCACAATTCATTTTGCTGCCCTCCATTCGACGGAACCATCTCAACGTTTTGAGTGAACAACCCCTACGACCTGTAGCTCTGTGCGCGGAATCCTTTGAAGCAAACCGTTTCCAGACAGCAGATTCCGGTTGAGCTTTGCGTTGCGATTGCAGGTTGCGCGCCAATGTGCCGCGCTACTAAGGTCGCGTTGTTTCTATGACTTACGGGTCACATCGGGAAGGGGAAAAATCTAAAGTTCGATACTTCTGGAGACTTATCGAATTTAGATTCAGATTCAGGTATGCAGAGAACACCCGCGCTTTGTTGCCAGCGAAGTCTCTGTCGCCCAAGTTTTCAGTTTCAATTTCCGGAGGTGCAGCGGCGGACTTCGTCGCTCATTTTTCCGGCAGGCATCAGCGCGACCATTTTCTGGTCTGCCCACCACGACCACAGAGGATGCTCAAACGTGGCTGGCCGGTTGTGCTCCGCAGGTCTTTGAGAAAATCCGTCATCTTGTCTCGCCCAAAATGCCCTTCGCTAACCTACCCGACACACTCAAATCACGGTGTGGTGATGAACTCATCGCAGAGAAAATGAAGGAGTGCGTGTGGTTTCGGCCCGAAGCTGTTGCTCAGATTGAATTCTTAGAAGTAGACGGCGGGAGACCGGCTGAGGCATTCAAAGTTCGTTGGGTTGCGGGATGATAAGAATCCTCGTGAGATTGCTAAGGAAGGGAAATGAAAAAGAGCCTGATGATAGGTCTTTTCACAATCTGTTTCTAGTCCACGGTAGCACCATTCACAAGATCAGTGCACACGCTGCTACTCTCCGACAAAACTTTCGGTACCAACCCAGAAGCGAGCAAGGGACTTCAAGTTGTTCTTGTAAGTGCGGGACACGGTGTACTCCTTACCCCCCTTGATTCGGAGCACGTATTCTCCGGTGCTCCAAGGCTCAATTTCTTCAACGAAGGAGCTATTCACCAGCACCGAGCGATGAATCCTGATGAATCCGTACGGCTTGAGCTTCTCCGCGATCGCCGAGATAGACTCGCGAAGGAGATACGACCCCGACTGTCGCTGCAACAGCACGTAGTTGCCTTGCGCCTCGACAATCAGCACGTCCTTGGGATCGACGAATAGTATTCTTCCCTTGGTCTTAATGGCGATTTTTGCGGACTTCGATATCAGAGCCTCTAATTGAGTCAAGACTCTTATCAATCGAGAGACACGCTCGCCCTCGGTTCTGCGAATTGCCACGTCAAGGGCCTCGTTGATCCGGCCGGTTGAAAAAGGCTTCAGAACATAGTCCACTGCATGCTTTTCAAAAGCCGCAACAGCGTGCTCGTGATGCGCCGTCACAAACACAATCGAGGGGATTGCTGTGTTCCTTCTATTCAAGCGTTCGGCAAGCTCGATGCCCGACAACTCGGGCATCTGAATATCAAGCAGGAGAACGTCATAGGGCTTCTTCTCCAGCATTTCGAATGCTTCGATAGCATCTTTGGCCGAGTCACAGCCTTCGATGTCGTTCCTCGCACGCAGTGCGTTGGCCAGTGCGCTCCGTGAAAGCGGTTCGTCGTCTACTATCAATACGCGCATCAATTCCGCCCATCGCCGATTTGAGCGTGAGGTCCCGGCGCCTTCTCAGCCTGGCTCTGTGAGCGAATTGCGGGCAAAACAAGGGTCGCGACGGCTGAGCCAACACTATCGGGGTGAAAAGAGAAACTCGCCTCGTCGGAGTAAAGATGTTTCAATCGCGCTCTGGTATTCAGCAGACCCAGACCTATCCCTTCCTGCTGCTTTGCCCCAACGCAATTGCAAATGCGAACTTCCAAAACGTCTCCTTCTCGCCGCGACGAGATTTCGATCCAACCCCCTTCGCGGCGGCAGGCAACCCCATGAACGACTGCATTCTCTACTAAAGGCTGCATGATGAGCTGGGGTACAAGCATCTCACGAGTCTCGGGTTGTATGTTCCAACGCAGCTCAAGCCGGTCTTCCAAACGTATTTTTTCGAGCCCAAGGTAGTCTTCGACAAACTTCAACTCTTCCTCAAGAGTGACCAGATCGACGCTGTCGTGCCGGAGGGCCGTGCGTAGCAGATTGGAGAGCTTAAGCACCATTGCTTTGGCCCGGCGATTGTCCGTATCCGTCAAAGTCGAGATTCCCTGCAGGGTATTGAACAGAAAATGCGGGTGGAGCTGACTCTTCAGCGCCTGGAGTTCGCTTGCGGCGAGGGCTTGCTGGAGCTCCGCACGCTCAAGCTCCTGGTCTCGAACCCGCGTGAAATACCCATAAGCATGTGCGCCAACAACAGTTACGAAGTAATCCCAAGTGCGGAATGCGAAAGAATGAGCATTGCTGAGCAAGCCGTGCAGTGAGCGCGCGGTGAATTGTTGTGTCTCAGGGTCCCAATCGGGCAGCAATAACCATCGGAGGCATACCGACACAATCACGTAGGAAACAGCTCCAAGAACGTACGCAACCACGCGTCGGAGCCCAGCTTCCTTCGAGACCGGATACCGTCGAACGATCCAGAAAATCGGTGGGGTCAGAAGGGCTGCTTCCAAAAACCAGGCGCACTCCGCAAGCAGTAGATCCCAGTAGGACGTGTGTAGGCCTCGCTCCAATACACGGAGCTTGTCCTGCCACGCAAGCACTGGCGCAAACGCCAGCCACACCGAAGACGCCCAGAGATAGGCAATCGCGATTGCCGAGAGTCTTTGCCGGCCGGGCATCATGGATTGCATCTTATCCGGAATCATTAGCACGGTATATACGAGAGGTCTGATTCCACGAGATACAGGGACGAGCACACACAAATCAGGCGTGGACAACGCAAATTCTGGCGCGGAATTGATGGCACTTTCACGATCGTTCACCCCAAACTTAGCGATTACAAGCGGAACGCGCGCAAAAGCACTGCTCATTTGCGGATCAACCGTTTGCTTGACGGAGAGTGGGCATTTGACATCGCGATTATCGGAAACGAGTCTACAAAATCTTGGAGTTGGCACTGAGGGGCTTCCATTTGGTTTGTCTCAACAAATTGGTGTGACGAAATGACGCGCGGGAGAAGCAGCCCGCGAAGAATGCGATACGAGGTGAATCAAATTAACTACGCAAACTCATAAATCACCGAAACCGACTTCAGGTAAATCGTTAGAAAATAAGGACACCAATTAATCGTCGCCACGGTATCCAACGTGCATCCTCCACAGCGCTAAAGGGCGGTTCCGGCAAAGCAATCTCGGCTGCCGGAATCTCTCCTTGGAGGCTTTTCCCCGGGGAAGCCTTTGCAAGAAGCTCTTAGGGAAGGATCCGATTCGTGGATGCATCAAATCTGTTCGCGCGAGCTCGCATCGGGTGGCTGTCCGCAGATTCGAGTAACAGCAAAGCTGCCTGCCGCAGCCCAATTATTCCGACGGGAGAACCGCAAGGAGACGCTAGTCCTGAACAAGGGCCCCTTTCGTCCGGGCGGTATATTTCCTTTGGGCCATTCCGCGTCGATCAACGAAGGCAGGAACTAACCCGGGACGGGACCCGTATCAAGTTGCAAGGCAAAGTCTATCAGGCACTACTCACGCTGCTAGAAAGGCCCGGCGAAATCATAACCCGAGAAGATTTGCGGGTGCGCCTGTGGCCGGACGACACGCACGTCAACTACGACGCCAACGTAAACACTACCGTCAACAAACTGCGGGGGGCGCTCGGCGATTCTTCTGACAATCCCGTGTATATCGAGACGATTCCCAAAAAAGGCTACTGCCTCCTGGTGCGGCCAGAACCCTCCAACGCGCCGGGGGATTCGCAGTCCTTCGAAAGGGAAAGGCCCGCGGAAGAGGCAGAAGCCGCCTCTCCGATCATCGTGGTCCCCGGATTTTCCAGGTTTCACCGCCTCTGGATCATTCTCGGCGTTATCGGCCTGATTCTCGCGGGAATGCTTCTGGGCGCCATAATCATGCGCGTGTGGATTAGCCACCCACCGAGTGGCACCCGTGTAGTCGGTATTTTTGAGTCGCATCGCGGTCGAGGTGCTTCATGTTTCTTCACTGCACTGTCCGTGAATCATTTTCCCTCGGCCAGAGGCGTTGTGTTCTCTGCGACGGCGTAAGGTCGCGATATGACCACCGCCGTATATCCATGTGTTCAAAACTGAATTACGTCGATTGGCCCCTCCTCTTCGTAGGACTGGGGCTTTGCTATCGGTAAAAAAGCGGGGCGACGCTAGAGTAGAGAACGTGTTGAGTTCTGGAGGAAGCGATGAGCCGAAAACGAATCACCACGGTTGGTTGCCTATTTTTCGCATTCGCTGCTGCTTTTGTACGGCCATTGCCGATGCAAGCGCAAGATAGCAAATCGTCGCATTCCGCGATGGCGCCACTCGAGCAATACCTTATGGACCGCGATTCTGAGATCGCGTTGGCGCGAAGCGCGGCTCCGGAAGCTATATCCCGCGACGCCAAGATTCTTGTTCTAGGACGGCATGGCTATGAAACCGCTTTCGAAGGGAGGAACGGTTTCGTGTGTGTCGTAGAACGAGCGTGGATGTCGCCGTTGCAGACCAGCGGTGCTATTGACAGCTCGGGGTTCTGGAGTCCAAAAATTCGAGGGCCGCTTTGTTTCAACCCTCACGCTGTGCGCTCCATCCTGCCTATTACTTACAGAAGGACAGAGCTTGTGTTGGAAGGAAAGTCCAAAGCTCAAATCATAGAGTGGACGAAAGAAGCGTACGCTAAGAAGGAACTACCAGCTTTAGAACCCGGCGCGATGTCCTACATGATGTCGAAGGAAGCGTGTCTCAGTGATGGCGGCGGCAACCTGGCGCACTTGATGTTCTACGTCCCACTCATGGACCGTGCGGATTGGGGCGCAGATGTGCCCAACTCCCCAGTCATCCTCGGACAGAAGGGCCCTCCAGAACCATTCAGCTTGTTTATTGTTCCCGTGGGCAAGTGGTCGGATGGGACGCCTGCCCCACTGCCAAGATGAAGACAACGGCGAAGGAGTTCTGCCGGCTGAGGAGTACTGCCCATTATCAAAGCGTTTGTTGAGTCCGAGCATTCTTCACGGAGGTTATCTGATTCTGAAGCCGAAAGTCTTTGGTTTCCAGGCGGCACACATTCACTGGTTTTGCATTGGGGGTTCTCCATGAGCGCCGCGATTTCTACCTGCGCCTTGCGTTTGCGGCTGTTCCTCTTCATACCTTGGCTTGCAGCCGCATTCTTGGCTTGCCCCGGTTTTTCAGGTAACGCACAGCAGCCCGCTTCTAATAGTGTCGAAGGGCAGCGCGAGGCAATGCACAAGCTTTCGTTTCTTACCGGTCGCTGGTCGGGGCCTGCCACTATCCGTCGTGGACTAGGCGAAGCGCTTCATCTCACCCAGGCCGAAGATGTGGAATTCAAGCTCGACGGCCTTGTCCTGCTCATCGAGGGCAAGAGCAGCAGTGCGGAAGGCAAAGTGATGTTCAGCGCTCTCGCCACAATTTCCTATGACGATTCCTCCCATACCTATCGGTTCCGCGCGTACAACGATGGTCATTATGTGGACACTGAACTTTCGGTGCCGCCCAACGGCTTTTCGTGAAGTCTTACGACTGGGGCCTGCACATGTTGTGAACAGCAAGCACCTGACCGAGAAAGGCGAGTGGGACGAAGTCACAGAAGTGACGGTTGGCAGCAATCCTGGGAATCGCACCGTGAAGATGTTACTGCGACGTTTGCCGTAGGCGAACGATCGCCGGTCAGCAAATCTTCCGAACGGAACGGGAGCACCGGGCATGTGGCCCGTTCAAGAGGAGGGATAAATGGGCCGAATCGGCGAGTCTTTCTTCGGAGTTCTGCGAATATCACCTAAGTGTGGTCGGAGCCTGGCTGCCAGCGAATCTCCTGCAGTCGGTCGGTAACGACCCTTGTTGTCACGCATGACATGCACCTGCGTCTTGGCACCGGACCAGTGAGAAGCTGTCGGTTCACAGTCGCTCCAAAACTGATTTCTCGCGCAAGACGTTCTACGGGGGTGGCATGCTCGCTGCTGCGAGGATGTATTGCCCTGTCCCGGTGCGAACAGAGAACAAAACTTCTGGAGGATCCTCCCGCCAAGTGCCCCAGCGTCGACCGCCTGAGCCGGCACGGGTAACCGGAAAAGCTGAATTGTCCGCAGACTTATCCCGTTTGCGGCTTAACCGACGCGCCCGTCCCAGGACCACTTTGGGATGTGCAAGCCGTCTGGCACATCCTCTGCCGAGTGGTGGTAACGAGACATCGTGGTCGTGGTAGCCCACGCGAAGTAATCGTGCAGCACGCGCCGGAGCCGCTCGTCGCGGACGAGGCCGACATCTTCCAAAGCCTGATCGAAACAAGCGATCGCCCGCTGGTCCATCTCCTCGTGCAGCCCGTTGCCGCTGTGAATCCGCACGACAGAGGTCTCGTCACCGTACTGGTCAGAGTACGTCGTTGGCCCACCGAGTGCCTCGGCCCAGTACGCGGCAAGTCGCTGGGTGTGCTCCGGGTGGTATCCGTGGCTAAACGCATGGCTAACTACTTCATCCTCCAGCACCCGCGTATGCCACGCGCTCGCCAACCTTAGCAGCCCGTCGCGACCACCTGCGGCTTCGTAGACCGTTTGCATGTTCCCCTCGAACCGGCATTCTCATCGCTTCTACACGATACTCCCACTCTCCACACCTGGCCGGCTTTTCCCGAGCAGCCGTGACATCAGCGCGCCAAACGTCAAATTGAACCACAGCGTCTCCCAGAAATGACTCCGCGCCACGCTCCCCGGCATCAATGGATTGGGTAATAGCAAGGCCGTAGTCCACGACGCCAAGAATCCTGCGATTGCTAGGACGTTTTTCCATCGCGCAATCCTAAGCATGCGCAGCAGCGGGTATACGCACGCGACATACAGCAGTGCTCGGAGCGCCTGCAGCAGATAGAGCCGCGGCCGCCTCTCCCAATTGCTTTTCAACGACTCGAAGAAGTTCCCGAACTCGGCCCCGCCGTAGTACGCGCGCAGCGCAGGATTCCGCCACGCAACGTAATACCCGAAAAACAGGTACAGAAAGACGAACGCCACAACCAGCAGCGCAATCCTCCGAATCGTCGCAACCGCCTTCAGCGGCGCTTCGTTCGCTTCAATGGCGGGCGTTGCAGGCTTCCATTTACCTAGAATCAGCACCGCGAGCGGCGCGAATAACGCCATCGCAATCGCCCCTTGCACAAAGAGCGCCCCAATCAGTCCCGTCGGCATCTTCGCCGAGAGAAAAAACAGCGACTCAACCTGCGTCGCAACAGTCGAAATGCCATACGTCGCAGCAAATAGTGCGGCTGCAAGCCGCAAACCGCGCCAACTGGACCGCAGCAGTAAATAAGAAACGGCGCTTCCCACGCTCAGGCAGAACACGGCAAACGGCAGCAAAAGGTCAGCCGGAGCTGCGTGCGTTGGGGTTTCCTTCGGCGCAAATCTAGCCACGCCCGCCAGCGCGCCTCCAATTGCGAGGCACACGCCAAACACAAAGCAAACCGTCACGATCCTAAGCCCGGTGTTCACTGCCACTCCTGCCCCACGGTCCCTTCCCCGTTTTTTCCCTCGAGTCGTTTTGCATGCAGCGTTGATTTTATGCTATACGCAGCGGGGGCTCCTCGCCGCTCACTTACCTTTAAGCAGTCTCTCGCACTAGCCAACGTCCAGTCGATGCTCCGATGTGGTGAGTTATTGCTCACAAACAGTCTGCTGCCGAAAATGCCATGGTTAGAGATGAGGTCTGGGGCGCGGAGTACCATTCGCCGCGGCCAACAGATGGCTACCGTATCGTATGTTATCGCTGTTCAAGATAGAACCGCCGGGAAGCCCGAAAGCTTCCCGGCGGAGTGGGGTGATCGACCTAGGGGCTAGAAGACCAGCTTGAGGGCCAGCTGCACGTTCCGGCGCTCGCAGCGAATACGACAGCACACCTAGGAGGGATGACACCCACGACTTTTCGCATGTTCGCGTAGACCTTCCTCAAGATTTCATTATCTTTATTGGTCCAATCGCGCGGGTCCAAATCTCTGCAAAAGCTGTTTGCCAACATTCGCGGGCAAATTGGAATGCGGGTGTGTACGTGCGACGTCCGCAATCGACGTGCCTACGCTTGCATTTACAGGGGTTGCAAGAAAGGCATGGATGTCGCCCGCATGGGGCCCGGTGAGCACCGTTGCCATGCCCGAGATTTGTCCGCTCTCGTTGATCTTGTTAGCCATGGTTACGAAGAGGTTGGAACTTGCAGGAAACAGCGTGTTAAGGTCGGTCATCACGCCGTCCTGCCAGATGAAGCCATGCGACCAGTTGAAGCCGGAGTCCAGGGTGCTTCCTACCACTTGGCCCTGGCTGTTGATGCCGGTGGCCCAGGAGGCAAAATCTCCCGGCAGAGTGCCGAGGTTTGTGAGTACGCGGTTCTGCCAAAGAGCGGCAAGGAAGGTTGTGCCGTCAGGGCTGCGGACTTTCCCAACAATTTGGCCCTGGTTGTTAATGCCGGAGGCGAAATTGGAACGTGGGAATCCGAGGTCAGGAAGCGGGAAGGCCGTGCCGCTTTCCCACAATACGGCGTGAATCGCTCTGGTGCAGGTTCCCGAGTAGCCTACGGCTTGGCCTTGATCGTTGATCGCAAATGCGACGCCGTCTGGATCGCTACCCACCGTAGGAAAAGGTTGAGCTTTCCCATTTTCCCATAATACCGGCAAACTAGTATGGAAAGGTGGGCATCCGGAGTCAATAACAGTCGTTTCCGCATTTCCTACGATTTGTCCGCGGTTATTGATATCGCTGGCCGACCCGTTATTCCCGCCCAGCGTAGGGAGAGCGCTCATGTGTTCGTCTTGCCAAAGAAACGGACGACACGTTTTCCCCGTGGCGAAGGTGCAAGCGTTTTCGCCGTTCGGATCTGGATCAGATGTTTCGGCCATACCGACCGCTTCCCCGCGATCGTTGATCCCGCCCCAGTTCATCCAACTGTTCGGTCCTCCGAGCGTGGTGAGGTCGATCGAGAGTCCGTCTCTGTTTATCACCGCGTGGCCCCTAGCAACTGGCGCAAAAATGAAATTGCTGACAGGGTCCATGAACCCATCCATGATCAACGTCCAGCCCTGATTATTGAGGCTCATGGCACAACCTAGATTCCCATCGTTCAGGGGAACGCCCAAATCGGTAACCGTGTAGCTGGTTTGAGCGACCGCATCGCTGAAGCAACCCAGAACAATCGTCGCAACCAATGGTATCCAGAAATTCCGCAACCGTCTAAAGGTGCTCATATCTCCTCTTTTCCTCCGGTAAGGTCGTTTTGCCGAGATGACTGGCCAGCTAGGTCAGGTGCCACTCGGTGCTCGGGACAGTTAGTGTGCAATTGAGAGCAGAATTGGCTCACAACTTCACAAAATCCCTGTTGAGTAACAACTGAGGAAGCATTTGGTGTTCCGCGTTCACAACGATTACGTGGCACAGCAGGCCCAACGTTTCAGAGTTCGAAAACGAGTGGCGGACTGACAATTTCCTGAGACGATCCCAAAACGGCTAAAACGACTGTTTCTCCAACTTTTCACATAAATACTGGCGAGAGGTTATGAAATTCGAGAACGTCAGCAGGCAAAAAGTCAGCCCGCTGAATTATGATTGACTTTCAGATGATTAACATACATACTGGTTGGTATGTTAGGCGATCACGAGAAGAAGCCCAAGTTCCGTGATGCAGAGCGTACGCGGGAACGATTACTGCAAGCGGGTTTTCGGGAAGTGCACAGATCGGGATTCCGGAGTGCCAGTATCGATACGATTCTGGCTGCCACCAATGTCACCAAGGGAGCCCTCTACCACCATTTCGACAGCAAGGAAGATCTCGGACATGCCATCGTCGAGGAGATCGTCGCAAAACTCCCCCAGGACAAGTGGTTGCGTCCTTTGCAGCGGGGCAAGAACCCTATCGATGCTTTGATCGACATTGTCCAGGCAACATCAGTTCGGCCAGAAGATGTAAAGGGCGGTTGTCCCCTCGTCAATTTGGCGCAGGAGATGTCTTCTCTGGACGAACAATTCCGCAAGCGGTTGGAGACCATCTTCAATGCCTGGCAAGAAGGAATTGCCACAGCTTTGCGGAGGGGACAGTCTCAGGGAACCGTCCGCCGCGAATTGGTTCCGGAAGAGACTGCCGGTTTTCTGATCGCGATGTACGAGGGCTACGTCTTGTTAGCAAAGAATGCTCAAGATGCGAAGGTGTGGAATGTAGGAATCAGAAATATCGTGGGATGGCTGAGGTCTCTTCGCGCACCTCGTCAATCGCGTAGAGGAGGAGGGCGTTTGATGTCGAAGGGGCGTGTTGTTAAGCAACGGCAGTGATTCTGACGCAGGAGAAGCTGATGAGATGCGGAGGAGTTCAATCATGAGCGGTCGCGAGATTCAGGATCAGAAGGCCATAGCAGGTGAGATGCTTCTTCAACAAGCTGCTAACGCGGGTGTTTCGGCCAGCCCACTACGGGGAGCTGCGACTTGCTCCACCAAGAGTAAACGGGATTACACTCTTGAATCGACAGCGGACGGGTTCTGCGAAGTTGCAGATACATCATTGCCTCTGGTAATCCGCATTGATGCTGCAAACCTCATGCGAGTCTTGCAGCAGTTGGAGGTTATAGCAAAACGACAGGCGCCGCGAATCGCGATTAAAGCAAAAGGTAAAATCCTATTCTTGGATGTACCCGAGATTGTGGCAGTGCAAGCTGAAGGTAACTACATTTCCCTGAGACACAGAACAAATCCGTATTTGGCGCGGGAGTCCCTCTCGTCCATGGCGGAGAAGCTCAAACCCTACGGTTTTGTCCGCATCGCCCGCTCGGTCGTCGTGAATACATCGGCGGTAGAAGAGATCCAACCGTTACCGACGGGAGAGTACAGGCTGCGTGTAAAAGGTGGAAAGGAATACTTGGCAACGCGTACATACAAACATAACCTCAGAGATCTAGCTCAACTGTGGGTAGGCTCTTCGGCCCTAGAAGAATCGTGAGTGGGACAATTCAAACTGCTGAAGATCACCAAATGCCTTGAAATTTTGGATTTGAAGCGATGTGAGCATTGTTCGCGCAAACGATGCTAATTCAGAAGACCATAAGAATGCCATTGGCGGCGCAAAGCGCGAATCCGAATTTGGCTAAGTGCCAGGACCCGGAATGGAGTTGGCACCAAGAAAAAGCAGATCCAAGCCTTCAGCGGTGAGGGCTGGATCACAGTCTAAGGTTTGTACGTGGAATCCAACACCACAACCTGCGAATCGCGTGACATCTTAAATAGCAGTCAGGTTTGGCGGACAAGCGTGCGCGAGCGCACGGTTCAGAAGCGGATCAGATCGGGAAGGTAGAATGAAACGTATAAAGTCCCAAGGCGCGGGTGCTGTGGTGCCGGGACGTCTGCGCGAGCCCTTGAATGATTGGGGTCGACTCGCTCCCAGTGTGTGCCGAATTCCCACGGATCATTTGGAGGAGACCGCGCGAGATGTGCTGGGGGACATCAGGGGGACAAGAAAAAGGTGTTTGGGGATGGCCCCGGAGCTGTTAACTGACGCCAGAGAAACGAGTTATTTAGTTTGAAGTTCTCTGTTAACAGCCGAATGCTCTACCGTTGAGCTATCGGGGAGCCGCGCAACACCTTTGTTTTCATTGTAATACAAGCACCAGATTCATGCCAGGCGTTTCGGAATTAACTTAGGGTTGTGATCCTCTCTTGAACACAACCGCCACACTTTCAATGAGTTGGAAGTCGGCTGACTATTCAGGTGCTAGCCGAATGCTCTCCCGTTAAGGCCACCCGTGAACCGAGGGAGCGGAAGCTTGGAGACATTGGAACCAAAATCCTCACGCACCGAAGATGTTGGTGTTCAGGAATTCATTGCGGAACTTGCCGCTCCCGTCGTAGCTCTTACACAACTGAATGAACTCAGGCAGCTTTTCATATTGGGATTTCAGTTCCGTGGGTGGCATGGTGAAGAGCTTTCCCCAGTGCGGACGGGCTTTGAATGGCGCGAGTTCCTTTTCAATGATCGGCAGCAATTTCCTGACGGCGGACCAGTCCTGCTTCCAAGTGAAGTGAATTGTGACACAAGGCTGTTTGTAGCAAGGACTCATCCAAAGACTGTCAGCAGCAACGGTACGAATCTCAGTAATCAATAGATGCGGACTGACCTGCTCCTGCAGCCGTTCCACTGCCAAGATGGCTTCGATAGAGTGCTGACGAGGCACAAAATATTCCGACTGCAACTCCTTACCGGCACTTGGTGTAAAGCCCATTTTAAAGTGTGGAAGGCACTCGTACCACGGGCCAGGTACGCCCATTTGCTCCGTGCAGTTTTCCGCTGAGAGCGCGGCAATGGGATGAAAATTTTTGGTTGCCGCTCTCGCACCAAAAAACTCGGGCCCGGGAGTAAACGCCTGTCCGTCTTCAATGCGGCTTTTGATCCAGACCTCGTTGACATTGTTGTTCCGCCAGTCGGTGAACATGCTTACACTGTAGGCGCTTGATTCGATAGCCTCAAAGTGTTCCTTCACTTGGTCCAATTGCAGGTTTAGGTAAACATACTGCCGCATCATGTAGGTTGGCTGGATGTCGAGTGTCACCTTTGTAATGACCCCTAGAGCGCCGAGTCCAACAACAGCCCCGGAGAATCTTTCTCCATCATTCCGCCGGGAAAGTTGAATCAGGTCACCGCCCGCGGTAATCATTTCCAGGCCCGACACAGCAGTTGCGAGGTTTCCATTCTTGTCGCCCGAGCCGTGAGTGGCCGTGCTGCAAGATCCCGCGATCGAGATGTGGGGCAGCGATGCCAAGTTGTGCAATGCGAAACCCTTATCATGGAGGAGCGGGCACAAGCGGCCGTATGTCATACTTCCATCGACGGTGACAGTACGCTCTTCGACATTAACAGCGAACATCTCTTCCGCCGGTTTCATGGACAGAAACTGTTTCGTGCTGTCAGCTATTTTGTTGAAGCAATGGCGAGTTCCCAGAACTTTCAACTTCGCCTGTTTGCTCACCAAATCCCGCGCCAGTTCCACGGAATTGGCGGTATACAAATTTTCGGTGCCGTACTCGAAATTGCCGGCCCAGTTTTTCAATTTGATGTCTGGCAGCAGCTTCATTAGCGGGGAAACAAATGGTGCCGCGGCTGTTCCCGAGAAAAGTTTGATAAAGCTTCTCTTGTTCATGGCTAAAGGCTATTGACGTCTGGAATTTCACCGGGGGAAGCTGTAAGTCGAGACCGGCAATTCGCGCTCATTGTACACGCGATTCTTTCTGTTCGAAATACATTCCAGATCCGCTCGCACAGGTTGACTTACTGTCGTTTCCGCCATGACCATATTCCTTTGAAAATTTCGAGGCAGATTGAGAAGTGAAGCCAAGCGGCATTCCTTTTCGACACGGTATGACGATTGTCGCTGTAGTTTTCGAGGCAATGTCAGCCCCATGGCCCTTTTTCGGTGAGGCTCCTTATAAGCGAGAGAAGAGTGACGTCGAAGCGAACGCGTCCCATCCGAGCTTCACCGATGTGACAGCAAAGTAGGGGTTGGTTTACGCAAACCAGGCTTCTCATATTTCAAGAAAGTATCTGATTGAACGATGGGACCGGGCGTAGCCTGTTTGATTACGACGATGACGGGCGGTTGGACATTTTCTTGGTAAACGGGGCTCCACTGATAGGCGTTGCTGCGGGAGACTACGACAACGACGGCTACGAGGATCTTTATGTAACCGCGAACGGTGGAAATCGTCAGGGCCCTACCGACGCCGATGATCCGAGGGCTTGCCAGACAAGCTTACTGGCGGACCTGCGCAAAAACTGTCCAAACCCACTAAAATGGCGCAGCATTATGATTCAAGGGGAACTGTCTCAATGTGCGAAGCGCGTTGAGGCGGCCCTTTGAAGAGCAAGAAAATACAATTCCTTTTTTGAGCAGGCGTTCATGTCAAACAAAAATTACGAATCAGCGGAAAAGAAACGAGATACAGGACGTAGCATCCCGCGACGCGAGGCGCTAAAAATTGCCGGAGCGTTTTTGGTCACGGGCTTAACGCCGACCCCCATTCGTGGCCAGGCGAAGCGAGCCAAGAAGATCATAGTGGGCGGGGCCGGTATTGCAGGATTGTCGTGCGCTTATGAATTGATGAAACGAGGGCACGACGTGACCGTGCTCGAGGCTTCCGCGCGCACAGGAGGCCACGTCCATACCGTTCGCGAAGGACTGGCCGACGGGCTTTATGTGGATGCGGGAGCCGAACACTTCACACAACCCGGCTATGACCGTTACTGGCAATACGTTCAGGAATTCAACCTGACGGCGCTTTCCTACCCCCGCAGGAACCGCATGCTGCGCGTGCTGCAGGGGAAAATGTATTCCGAGGACGACCTGCAGAGTGCAAACGTGCTGAAAGTCCTCGGCTTCAACCAGCGAGAAGTGCAGTTTCTCGCGAGTCATGCCTGGTGGGAGCTGCCGTCGCTCTATTTCGATCCGCTCCTCGACAAATTCACAGACGAATACAAGCCGTTTGATGCTGGATTAAATCATCTGGACCACGTCACGATGGACCAATGGCTGAAGGAGCAAGATGCGTCTGCGGCGGCGATTCGATACATTGGCGGCACGGGTGTGTCCGCGCTCCATGTGTTGTGGCATGCCGCCATTTTGAAAGTGCGGAAGGTGCCCCTATTTCCTCCTAAAGTTTTTCGCCTCAGGGGTGGAAACCAGGGGATGACGGATGCGTTTGCTGCGAGGCTCGGTGACCGAGTTCGCCTCGAAAGACCAATCACGAAGATCGAACATAGTCCGACCGCCGTGCGGATACACTATCGCGAATCGGGCGAGGAAAAGACCATGGAAGCCGAATATTTAGTTTGTGGCATGTCGGCCGTGATGCTGAGGCAAATCCCAGTGACTCCCGCCTGGCCGGAGAGCAAGCGTTACGCAATTGCGACCGTTCCTTACTACACGGCTTCCCGACCCTTCTTTCAATCGCGCAGCCGCTTTTGGGAAAAAGACGGAATCAGTCCCAACATTGAATTCAACGAACGCTCGCTCAGCCATATCTGGAGGATGGGGGATGATGTGGAGACGCAGCGCGGTCTTCTCGTTTCCACGGCGGACGCTTTGACCACCGGCGAGGCTGCGCTAAAGACGTTTCGGCGCTACTACCCTGGCAAGTCGGAGGATATCGAGCTGGCGCTGGTCCATGATTGGTCGAAGGATCCGTGGGTCATGGCGTGCGAGACGCTGAACTATCCTCCCGGTGACCTCACGCGGCTTTGGCCGGCGCTCGTTGAGCCTCACGGACGAATCCATTTTGCCGGGGCTTATGCGGACAATCTGAACTGGGGCATGGAAGCAGCCACGCGCTCAGCAAATCGCGCTGCCGAGCGAATTGACAGCGAATCTTGACATGAAGGCCCTGTTGCTCTCGAAATACAAACACTTGGAAATTGCTGATCTGCCCGAGCCAAAGGCAGGGCCTGGCGAGGTACTGGTGCGTGTAGCAGCCTGTGGCATTTGCGGAAGCGACGTTCATGGCTATGACGGTTCTTCCGGCCGGCGCATTCCTCCCATTGTTATGGGGCATGAGGCTGCAGGCAGAATCGTTGCACTGGGACCAGGTGTGACCGAGTTTGCCGAAGGGGACCGAGTTACCTTCGATTCCACCATCTATTGCGGCACTTGTGGTCATTGCCGTCGCGGAGAAGTAAATCTCTGCGACAACCGGCAGGTTCTCGGAGTTTCTTGCGGCGACTATCGCCGCGCCGGAGCTTTTGCGGAGTTTGTTGCTGTTCCTTCGCGCATCGTGTACCGTCTGCCAGACAATCTCCCCTTTGAGGAAGCGGCAATGCTGGAGGCGGTGTCCGTCGCCGTACATGCCGTCTCGTTGGCACAGGCTTCCGGCAAGAGCCCGGCATTGGTTGTAGGAGCTGGGATGATTGGCCTTTTAATTGTGCAGGTGCTGCGCGCCGCAGAGTGTTCTCCAATTTTTGTCGCCGATATTGACGACTCCCGATTAAGGTTGGCGCAAGAGGTTGGCGCCCATACGGCACTGTCCGCGAAGCTGGACGTTGCCGCGCAAGTGGAGAAACTTACCGGCGGAGCCGGAGTGGATGTGGCAATCGAAGCCGTGGGTCAAACGGACAGCGTAAAAGCCGCGATCGAGAGCGTGCGCAAGGGAGGAACAGTCGTTCTTGTCGGTAACATCGCGCCGGAAGTGACGCTTCCCCTTCAAAAGGTTGTTACACGCCAAATCCGGATCCAGGGCTCGTGCGCTTCGTCAGGAGAATATCCGCGCGCGATCGAACTCCTGGCAAGGGGCGTCATACAAGTAACAAAACTCATTACCGCGGTTGCTCCTCTGGCCGAAGGGCCGCAATGGTTTGAAAGGTTGTACGCGCGTGAACGCAACCTAATGAAGGTCGTGCTTACGCCGGGAGCGCTTCCGTGAGTGGCGAGCTCTTTGATCTCAGCGGCCGAGTCGCCATCGTCACAGGCACGAGTCTCGGACTCGGCCAATACATGGTGCGTGCTCTGGCAAAGGCGGGGGCGGATCTTGTGCTTACGAGCCGCGACCGCAACCGTCTCTTGCCCTTTGAAGCGGAGATCAAGGCATTGGGCCGGCGCGCCGTTTGTCTGGAACTCGATGTCCGGCAAAAGGACAGCATCGAGAAGATGAGCGCCAATGCCGAAGCGGCCTTCGGCCATATCGATATCCTGGTCAACAACGCGGGTTGCAATGTTCGCAAGCCCGCTATTGATGTCACTTGGGAAGATTGGAACCTGATTCTGGATACCAATTTACGTGGCAGCTTCTTCGTTGCCCAAGCGGTTGCGCGCGGCATGATCGCCCGCCGGTACGGGCGCATCATCAACATCGGTTCCGTTACGAGTGTGGCGGGCTATGCGGGGCTCGGTCCTTATGGAGCCAGCCGCGGCGGCATACGGCAATTGACGATGAGTTTGGCCGATGATTGGGGCAAATACGGTGTGACGGTCAACTGTTTGGCACCAGGATGGTTTCGCACGGATCAAAACAAGGTTCTTTATGAGGACAAAGAGTGGGTCGAGTACTTGTGCGACCGCATTCCGTTGAAGCGCCCTGGGCAGCCGGAAGATCTCGATGCTGCAGTTGTGTTTCTTGCGTCTGAATCCAGCCGCTACGTCACGGGGCAAACTCTGTTAGTGGATGGCGGAATCTCGACGGGTGCAACGCGTGCCC
>WNGL01002704.1_pt1 | contig 21367 bp, 15 predicted proteins | sample 5400591 | NCBI WGS metagenome assembly WNGL01 (sample SAMN13153377, study PRJNA577476) | soil metagenome | isolation source: 80 cm soil or saprolite under Garry oak tree replicate 1 | place: USA:California | collected 2016-06-15 | reverse complement strand
GCGGCACCGCCCGCTCCGCCTGAGACGCCACGGGATCCTGGTTTCGCGATCTTCGTGTCCGGACGGCCGCGGTGTCTCGTTGCGCCGCGCCCAGCCGCCAACAACATCTGGGAACCGCCACCTATAGCTGGGGGTCGCATACTCCGCACGAGTCGACCGGCCGCGGCCCACTACTCCGCGCGATGAGTGCTAACTAGTCCCGTCAGTCTCAGCAGCCCCATGAGCTGCGGTGTCGGCCGGAGCGTGCCCCGCCCGGACCGAAAAATGAGGTATCGGATCTGTATCGGCAACAGCGATGCGAGGGCCGGCGGAGACATGATGGTTTCAGCCGTACCGGCAAAAGGCGAGGGTGCACGCCTGCGGACGGGTGCTTGCGGCAGTGCGCCGGCCGGCAGGCGGAAGGGGACCAACGTTGCTGATCATCCTCGGCTTGCGCGTGTTCTACCGGACGATGGCGCAGGGCATCTTCTACTGCCGCCGGTGCGGCGGAGACCGGGAATACCGGCACCGGGCCGGGCGCCGGTGGTTCACCATGTTCTTCCTCCCGGTCATCCCGCTGAACCAGGTCGGCGAGCACGTCCAGTGCACCACCTGCCGGACCCGCTACGTGACGGAGGTTCTCAGCCAGCCGACCACGGCGCGGATGCAGGCGGCGCTGCCGGCCGGCATGCGGGCCGCCGTCTCGGCCATGCTGCGGTCCGGCGATCCGTCCAGCCCGGTGTCGCGGCAGCGGGCGATCGAGGCGGTCATCGGCTCGGGCGTGCCGGACTATGGCGAGGCCACGCTCACCGCCGACCTCATGCAGCCGTTCGAGGCGATCCGCCCGGCCCTGAACCAGGTGGGGACGCAACTCACCATCCAGGCCAGGGAGTGGTACCTGGCCGAGGTGATCCGCATCGCCCTGGCGGACGGGCCGCTCTCGGAAACCGAGCGGCAGGCCGCGCTGGCCATCGGCGCCGACCTCGGCATGACCCAGGCCCAGGTCATCGGCGTGGTCGCGATGACCGAGCAGTCGGCCGGCCGCGACTAACCGGCCCTAGGCCGGCCAGCCGGGCACGGCCGCCACGTCGAGCCGGTAGCCCGTGTTCGGCGGGCCGAACACGGTGTAGCCCATCGCCTCGTTGACCGCGATCATGTGCGCGTTCCCCTGGCCGTTCCAGGTCACGATCCGTTCCAGCTGCGGCTCGGTGGTGGCGAGCAGTTCCATCATCGCGATCTTCAGCAGCAGGCCGAGCCGGTGCCCGCGGTGGTTCCTGGCCACCACCGTGAAGACCTGGAATCCCCAGCCCGGGTCGGCCGGGTCTACCGATATCTCGGTCAGCGCCGCCAGCTCGCCGGTGTCGTCATGCCGCGCCGCGACCGTGTAGTCGCGCATCCCGTAGTGCGGGCGCAGGTCGTTGACGCGTTCGCGGACGCGCTGGGCGTCCCATTCTTCGTGGGCGATCTCGGGGTCCCGGGGGGCGTCGGCCATCCCGTTGTAGACCGCCGCCGTCTGTTCGATGAACTCCTCGGGTACCGGTCCCACCCAGGACACCAGCGAGTACCCGGCCGCCGCCCGTTCGGCCGGGCCGCGCAGCCGGACAAGCTTTCCCTTCTCCAGCTTCCCGATGTCGAGCACGCGCTGGATCTCCGCCAGCCCGGGCTTGGCCCCCGCCGCGCGGGCGAACGCCTCGCCCGGGGAGCCGTCGCGCGCGCCGCCGTTGAGTACGGTCCGCCCGTGCCCCGCCGCCCGGCCCGCCGCGTGCTGTAGCAGGGCGCGCCCGATTCCCCGCTGCCGGGCCGCCGGGTGTACCACGATCTCCAGACCGCCCTGGTCCAGGTTCTCCCTGGCCGGCAGGTCCAGCCGGTACCAGCCCGCGGCCTGGCCCTGGTCGGTGGCCAGCCACACCTCCCTTGGACTACCGTCCCAGCCGACGGTTATCCAGCCGGCGAACGGCTGCTCCGTGAACCACGGCTCGCCGGGATGATCGACGCGCTCAGCGGCCAGCATGACCTCGAAGCACGCGCGGATCCTCCCGGTGTCTGCGGGGGAGAGGCCCACCTGCTCGATTTCCATCCTCACAGCCAACCCGGCCGGGGCCCGCGGCGCCACCTAATATTCCGCTGCTCCCGCCACTTCAGTGCACCCTGCGCAATCCGTGGCTCCCGAAGCTGGTAGGGTGATTCGCAATGTTGCGCGAGCTGCTCCTCCTTAGCGGCCGCGGCGGGGGCCGATAGGCCGGCTCCCTCGCCGCGGGGTGTTGGCGTGTCCGCTGGCCATCAATCAGGCAACACACCGCCCGCCGCTCACTAGCGCAGAGGAAGCAGCAGTCAGATGCAAACCGATCCCGCGTTCAACCGCGTGTCGCCCGTACAGCAGCAACCCAGCGGAATGCCGTGTCATCGTTACACGCCGTTCCAGCCCGTCGATCTCCCCGATCGCACCTGGCCCGCCAAGTCCATCACGACGGCGCCGCGCTGGCTGTCCACCGATCTCAGGGACGGCAACCAGGCGCTGATCGACCCGATGAGCCCGGCCCGCAAGCACACGATGTTCGAGCTGCTGGTCCGGATGGGGTACAAGGAGATCGAGGTCGGGTTCCCGTCCGCGAGCCAGACCGACTTCGACTTCGTGCGCGAGCTGATTGAGGAAGACCGCGTGCCGGACGACGTCCGGATCTCGGTGCTCACCCAGGCCCGGGGGGACCTGATCGAGCGCTCGGTCCAGTCGCTGGCCGGCGCGCGCATGGCCACCGTGCATATGTACAACGCCACCGCCCCGATCTTCCGCCGGGTGGTGTTCCGCATCGACCGCGAGGAGTGCAGGGCGCTCGCCGTCGAGGGCACCCGCCACGTGATGAAGTTTGCCGAGCAGTACCTGGACGGGACGGACTTCGGCTACGAGTATTCGCCCGAGATCTTCATGGACACCGAGCTCGACTTCGCCCTGGACGTCTGCGCGGGGGTGATGGATGTCTGGCAGCCCGGCCCGGGCCGGGAGATCATCCTGAACCTGCCGTGCACGGTCGAGCGGTCCACGCCGAACGTCTATGCCGACCAGATCGAGTGGATGAGCCGGAATCTGCCGAACCGGGACCACGTCTGCCTGTCGGTGCACACCCACAACGACCGCGGCACCGCGGTAGCCGACGCCGAGCTGGCCGTGCTGGCCGGTGCCGACCGGATCGAGGGCTGCCTGTTCGGCAACGGCGAGCGCACCGGCAACGTCTGCCTGGTCACCCTGGGGCTGAACCTATTCAGCCAGGGCATCGACCCCATGATCGACTTCTCCGATATCGACGAGATCCGTCGCACGGTGGAGTACTGCAATCAGCTGCCGGTCCACCCGCGCCATCCTTACGCGGGCGACCTGGTCTACACCGCCTTCTCGGGCTCCCACCAGGACGCCATCAAGAAGGGGTTCGAGGCGCTGGAGGCCGACGCGGCCGGCGCGGGCGTCCCGTTCGCCGAGTACCCCTGGGCCGTGCCGTACCTGGCCATCGACCCGCACGACGTGGGCCGCAGCTACGAGGCGGTCATCCGGGTCAACTCGCAGTCCGGCAAGGGCGGCGTCGCCTACGTGATGAAGGCCGAGCACCAGCTGGACCTGCCCCGCCGCCTGCAAATCGAGTTCTCCCGGGTGATCCAGGGCCACACCGACGACGAGGGCGGCGAGGTGACCCCCTGGCAGATGTGGGAGATCTTCTCCGCTGAGTACCTCGCCGCGGGCCCGGTGGCCCTGCTGGACCACCAGACGTCCTCGGTGATCGAGGCCAAGCACGCTCTCGCCGCGGAGATCTCGGTTGACGGGCACCCGCAGCAGGTCGAGGGCGTGGGCAACGGCCCCATCTCGGCGTTCTGCGACGCGCTGGCCTCGGTCGGCGTGGACGCGCGAGTGCTCGACTACAACGAGCACGCGCTGACCGCCGGCACCGACGCCCAGGCCGCCGCGTACGTGGAGTGCGAGATCGGCGGCGGCGTGTTCTGGGGTGTCGGCATCGACACGAACACGGTCACGGCCTCGATGCGCGCCGTCCTGTCCGCGGTGAACCGGGCCCGCCGCGGCTGACCCGCACCTGGGCTGACTCAGCCCGGCCCGCACGACCAGCGATCCGGCCGGGGGCGCAAACCAGGCCGCCCCCGCCGGATCGCTTCGTGATCCATCATGATCGCTAAGGTTGAGCGCATGAGCGATTCGCCCGACAACCGGCCCGACTTGCGCATATCCGACACCGATCGGGACCGTGCCGCGGAGGTGCTGCGCGAGGCCCACGCCCAGGGCCGGATCACAGTCGACGAGCTGGACGAACGGCTGACCAGCGTGTACAACGCCAGGACGTTCGCTGACCTGGTCCCGGTCACCCGTGACCTTCCGGCCACGCAGGACGCGACGGCGGGCGCGGCCCCGGCGCGGCGGAGGATCGGCGGCACGCCCCGGTTCAAGCTCTCACTCGCCATCCTGGGCGGGGCAAGCCGGGACGGCCAGTGGGTCGTGCCGCCGGAGTACACGGCCGTCGCGACGCTGGGCGGGATCAAGCTGGACATGCGCGATGCCTCGTTCGCCGAGGCCGAGACCGTTATCAAGGCCGTCGCGGTGATGGGCGGCATCGAGATCACCGTGCCCGAGGACGCGGAGGTGGAGGTCGGCGCGTTCGGCGTGATGGGCGGCGTGGACCACGGCGGGGAAGGGCCAGGTCCCCCGGGGCGCCGCGGATCCGCATCACCGGCGTCGCGGTGATGGGCGGCATCGAGGTCAAGCGCGCCCCGGCCCGGCGATCATCACAGGGCGAACTGCCATCGCCGGGCTGATTGTCCCTGCCGTGCGGGAGAATGGGTAGGTGCAGCTCTACCGGGACGACGGCATCGTGCTGCGGACGCAGAAGCTGGGCGAGGCGGACCGGATCATCACCATCCTCGGCCGCACCAGCGGGCGAATCCGCGCCGTGGCCAAGGGCGTGCGCCGGACCAAGTCGAGGTTCGGCGCCCGGCTGGAGCCGTTCACGCACGTCGACCTGATGCTGCACACGGGCCGTTCGCTGGACATCATCACGCAGGCGGAGGTCATCAGGCCCTACGGCCAGCCGCTGGCCGGGGACTACCCCCGCTACACCGCGGGCGTGGCGATGCTGGAGACGGCCGAGCGGTTCACCCCGGTGGAGAAGGAGCCCGCGCTGCGCCAGCTGCTGCTCCTGATCGGCGGGCTGCGCGCCCTCGGCGATGCGGAGCACGCTCCCGGCCTCGTCCTCGACGCCTTCCTGCTGCGCTCGCTCGCGGTGGCGGGCTACGCCCCCGCCCTGCAAGTGCGCCCGCTGCGGTGCACCTGAAAGCGGGGCGACAGGCAGCGGCCGGCGGCTGCCGGCCTTCGCCGTCGCGGCCGGGGGCATGGTGTGCGCCTCGTGCCGGCCGCCCGGCGCGGCCTCGCCCGCGGCGCCGACCGTGGCCCTCATGCTCGCGCTGCTGAGCGGCGACTGGGACATGGCTGATCGCAGCGAGCGCAGGCACCGGATAGAGTGCAGCGGTCTTGTGACCGCGTACCTTCAGTGGCACCTGGAGCATTCGATCCGTTCGCTTCGACATGTGGAGCGTGTCTGATGGGAACCCGGGGCGTACGTCCGCCCGATCCGCATCCGAGCGGCGTGAAGCCGCCGGACATACCGCCCGACCTGGTCCCGAGGCACGTGGCCCTGGTGATGGACGGCGACGGGCGGTGGGCAGGGAAACGGGGTCTGCCCAGGACCGAGGGGCACAAGCAAGGCGAGTCCTCGCTGCTCGACGTGATCATGGGAGCGATCGAGCTCGGCATCCCCTACCTGTCCGCCTACGCCTTCTCGACCGAGAACTGGCGGCGCTCGCCGGACGAGGTCCGCTTCCTGATGGGGTTCAACCGCGACGTCATCCACCGCCGCCGCGACCTGCTGAACGAGATGGGTGTCTGCATCCGCTGGGCCGGCCGGCGCCCGCGGCTATGGCGCAGCGTGGTCCGCGAGCTCGAGCAAGCCGAGCAGATGTCGGCCGGGAATTCCGTGCTGACCTTGCAATTCTGCGTCAACTACGGAGGCCGGGCCGAGATCGCCGACGCGGCCGCCGCTATCGCCGCGGATGCGGTCGCCGGAAAGATCCGGGCGGACAAGATCGACGAAAAGGTGTTTGCTCGCTATCTGGACGAGCCGTCGATTCCCGAGGTTGACCTTTTCGTCAGGTCCTCCGGCGAGCAGCGCCTTTCGAACTTCCTGCTCTGGCAGTCCGCTTACGCCGAACTGGTGTTTCTCGACACGCTCTGGCCCGATTTCGACCGGCGGCACTTGTGGCACGCCTGCGAGATCTACGCCAGCCGCGACCGCAGGTACGGCGGCGCCCAGCCGAATCCGGTCGCGCCAGGCCCGGCCCTAGGCGAGCCAGGCTCCTGACGATCCCGTTCCTGGATCCGACCCGCTCCAGCGGATCCGACCCGCGCCCTTACGCCGCTCCGCTCCCGTCCTCCGCACGCGCATCACGGGTCGCTGGTGCTTTTGTGCCGGAAGTTCCATGTGTAGGTCGCCGGGCTTCCGCGGGGCGACCGCGTGGGCTGCGTGGCCCCCCGCCCCCATTAGATGGGGGCGGGGGCCCCCTGCCCCCACTAGCCCGCTCGCCCCGCGGAGGCAGTTGTGACCGGCGAGGCCAGCGGGATTTCGCCGTACGGCGGCGGGCAGCGGTACCGCGGCGCGGGCGGCAGCAGGCCCGGGCAAACTCCGGCCTGACGCCACGGAACCCCGATTTCCCGGCTGCCCGAACCCAGGGATTCTCGCGCACCGGACGCCTCAAACACCGAGCCAAATAAGCCCTCCCGACCAGGTGTAATGGCGGTGCGCATTATCACTAAACCGTCGCCCGCGCATCGCGACACGCCCGGGATCCCCGATCACCTTGACGTAACTGTGCGTAACTCCACGAATACTGGGAACTATTAGCGCTACTGGTGCGCAGGGACAGTACTTGTGAGTCGATTTAGTCTTTAACGTGCCTGTGGGGCCAAAGTGAAATATTGACCACGGGGTCATCCGGGGGGATTAATGCGTCGCGCCGTAGTGGCCGTCATCATAGGCGGGTACGCGTTCTGGGGAATCGGATCGGGTCTAGGCCATCAGCCTGCCATTGCCGGCGCCAGACTTACCGCCGCCGTCAAGCCCGCCGAGGCCGCCGGGCCGGCCGAGGCCGCCGGGCCGGCCGAGCCCGCCAAGGCCGCCGGGCCAGCCAAGGCCGCCAAGGCCGCTAGGCCCGCCTCGCAGACCGTGACGTTCGGCGGTTACACCGTCAGCGTCCCGGCCAGCTGGCCGGTGTATGACCTGACCAAGAACCCCCGCCAGTGCGTGCGGTACGACGTTCACGCCGTTTACCTCGGCACTCCCGGTCCGGACCCGGACTGCCCACCCAACCTGGTCGGGCGGGTCGACACCGTCAGCATCCAGGTGCCGGCCGCATCCGCGGGGACGAACACCGCCGGGAACAGCAAGGGCCCGCGCCAGGGCGGCCAGCAGGCGCTCAACCCCGGCACGATCGTCCAGGATCCGGACCGGCACGAGCTGGCGCTCGCTATGCCGGACAAGGCGCCGTCGATCGGCGCCACGTACGGGACCGGTCCGGGCGCCACCGAGCAGATGCTGGCCACCGTCCGCCCGGCCGCGACCACGCAGGCCGCGGCCACGCAAGCCGCGGCCACGCAAGCCGCGGCCACGCAGGTCGGCCCCGAACGGGCCGGAGACTCGATCCGCAGCACCGGGCATCCTGTCATCGTGCGGGCGGCCGCGCACGTCATGGCGAGGAATCCAGCCTGGCCCAAGGCTGAAGCACTCACCGGGCCGGGCGCGTCCTGGCTCACGCCACCCAGCACGCCCGCGTCTTCGCCGTCCGGTTCCAAGCCCACACCTAAGTCCACGCCCAGGGCCACGCCCAGGGCCACGCCCAGGGCCAGGCCCAAGCCCACCCCGAAGCCGACCGGCCCGGTGCTGGCCAGCAATCCGTCGCCCGCGCCCACCCAGGAGACGCCGGGTAGGATCCTGGCCGGTTTCGACACGTGCGCGGCCCCGTCCCTGCCGACCATGAAGGCGTGGCGGGCGAAGTACGCCGCCACCGCGATCTACATCGGCGGGCAGATGATGGCCTGCGGGCAAAGCAACCTGTCGGCGAGCTGGGTCCAGCAAACCGAGGCCATGGGCTATGCCCTGATGCCCACGTTCGTCGGGCTGCAGGCGCCGTGCGACAGCTTCAGCGGAAAGATCGACCCTAAGCAGGCGGCGCCGCAGGGCACCGCGGCCGCGAACCAGGCGGTCACCGCCGCGAAGTCCTACGGGCTCGGCGCGGGCACGCCGATCTACTACGACATGGAGGCCTACGACCACACCAACGCCGGCTGCCGGACCGCGGTCCTCACCTTCCTCGACGCCTGGACCAGGCAGCTGAAGGCGGTCGGCTACATCTCGGGCGTGTACTCCAGCGCCGGCTCCGCGATCACCGACCTGCAGTCGCACACCACCGTCGCCGGGCACTCGCTGGCCGAGCCGCAGGCCATCTGGTTCGCCCTCTGGGACAACGAGAACAACATGACCGGGGCACCCTACATGACCTCGGCGGTGTGGCCGGTGGCCAGCCGGTCCAAGCAGTACGCAGGCAACCGCGTGGTCAAGGTGCGCGGGATCGCGATGAACATCGACGCCGACTGGGTGGCCAGCGCGGTCGCGCGGAAGTGACCGGCGGGTCACCGGTCCGTACCGGCCGAATTCAATTCGCGATGACCGGCCCGGGCTCCTAAGCTAGGGCTTCCGGGCCGGGCCGCCGGACAGACCGCGACAGAGCGTGCCCAGTGCCGGGATCACCACGGGATTCGCGCCCGCCGACCGCCAGCCGGATGGAGACCTTCACCATGGCACCGCGCAGTGACCGCCTCGACGCCATCGTCAGCCTGAGCAAGCGACGGGGCTTCGTCTACCCGTCCAGCGAGATCTACGGGGGCCTGCGGGCCGCCTGGGACTACGGCCCGCTCGGCGTCGAGCTCAAGAGCAACATCAAGCGCCAGTGGTGGCGCGCCATGGTCACCGAGCGCGACGACATCGTGGGCCTGGACTCGTCGGTCATCCTGGCCCGCGAGGTGTGGGAGGCGAGCGGCCACGTCACCGAGTTCGTCGACCCGCTCACCGAATGCACGTTCTGCCACAAGCGGTACCGCGCCGACCAGCTGATCGAGGCCTACGAGGACAAGCACGGCCACGCGCCGGCCGGCGGGCTGGCCGACCTCACGTGCCCGAACTGCGGCAACCGGGGCACCTTCACCGAGCCGCGCATGTTCAACGGCCTGCTCCGCACCCACCTGGGCCCGGTGGAGGACGAGTCCGGCCTGGCCTACCTGCGCCCCGAGACCGCGCAGGGCATCTTCATCAACTTCAAGAACGTGCTGCAGACGTCGCGGAAGAAGATTCCGTTCGGCATCGGCCAGATCGGCAAGTCGTTCCGCAACGAGATCACCCCGGGAAACTTCATCTTCCGGACCCGGGAGTTCGAGCAGATGGAGATGGAGTTCTTCGTCAAGCCCGGCACCGACGAGGAATGGCACCAGCGCTGGATCGACGAGCGCTTCGGCTGGTATGTCGACCTCGGTATCAACAAGGAGAACCTGCGGCTCTACGAGCACCCGAAGGTAAAGCTGTCGCACTACGCCAAGCGCACGGTGGACATCGAGTACCGGTTCGGCTTCACCGGCAGCGAGTGGGGTGAGCTCGAGGGCATCGCCAATCGCACCGACTACGACCTCACCACCCACCAGAACGCGTCCAAGCAGGACATGTCCTACCTGGACCAGGAGTCGGGGGAGCGGTTCATCCCGTTCGTGATCGAGCCGGCCGCCGGCGTCGACCGCGGCGCGCTGACCTTCCTGCTCGACGCCTACGCCGAGGACGAGGCGCCGGACGCCAAGGGCAAGCTGGAGAAGCGAACCGTGCTGCGGCTGGACCGCAGGCTGGCCCCGGTGAAGGTGGCGGTGCTCCCGCTGTCCCGCAACGCCGATCTGTCGCCGAAGGCCCGTGACCTGGCGGCCGCCCTGCGCAAGCGGTGGAATACCGATTTCGACGACGCCAGCGCGATCGGCCGCCGGTACCGGCGCCAGGACGAGATCGGCACCCCGTACTGCATCACGGTCGACTTCGACACCCTGGAGGATCAGGCCGTCACGGTCCGGGACCGCGACACAATGCAGCAGGAGCGCGTCGGCATCGACGCCCTGGAAGGCTACCTAGCCGAACGCCTCGGTCCCTGCTGAAACCCGCGGTAGATCTCGGCCGCGGCCTGGTGGAACCCGTCAGGGAGCCCGGCCGCGGCCATGGTCGCGGCGATCTCCTCCATCTCGGCCACCCAGCGCCAGCCCTTGGCCGTCGCGGATCCTGTCGCGGCGGCCGACCGCTGCTCCAGGCCGGGCTGGGAGATGCCCCACTCCTCGAGCAGAACCGGCTCTACCCCCTCGGCCCGGGCCAGCGCCCGCGCCGCCAGCAGCAGGGCCGCCGATCCCTTGGTCCACGACGCGTACGCCATCTTCACCGCGGACGCCGACCCCGGCGGCGGGACCACCCGCGCGTCCACCGCGCTGCCGTCGAACAGCGCCCGGGCCTCCCCGGCCCGGTCGCCCGATAGATACAGCCGGATGAACCCCGGCGCGACCGGGGGAGTCCCGATGATCCCGCCGTCCACGAAGCTGGCCGGCTTGACGATCGCGGCCACCTCGCCCGCGGTGGCCGGCGAGACCGCGTTGGCGTCCAGGTAGAGGCCGCCGAACCCGGTCCCGGCCACGGTCCGGGCCACGTCCAGCGCGGCGCCCGGCGGGCAGACCGACACGATAACTACCGAACGGGCGGCCATCTCCGCCAGCCCGCACCCTTCCAGCCCGGCGGCGCCGGCGCGCTCCCTGGTCGCCGCGCTGCGCCCGTCGGGCACCCACAGCACCCGGTGCCCGGCGCCGACCAGGCACTGCCCGACCGCCGTCCCCATCTCGCCCGGATGCAGCAGCCCGATCGTGACATCACCCATGCGTCTATATCACCAGGCGGCGGTGTCGGAGGGGTACGGGGCCCAGCCCGACACATCAGAGACGCCGGCACCTCGTTCTGGTTGCGTCTCCAGGACCAAGGTCCGTGTCGTCACTGCCCCTGCACCGGTAGAGTCCCGAGTGGATACAAGACGTCGCACGCTGCGAGGAGCCGGAAGTGCCGAAGCTCGTCTATGACTTCACCGAAGGAAACAAGGATCTCAAGGATCTGCTGGGTGGTAAAGGGGCCAACCTGGCCGAAATGACCAATCTCGGGCTGCCGGTGCCGCCGGGATTCATTATTACCACTGAGGCGTGCCGTTATTACCTGGAACAGGGTTCAACCCCCGAGGGTCTTGACGAGGAGATCGCGGCCCACCTGGACCAGCTGGAAACGGCAATAGACCGCAAGCTCGGTGACCCGGCCGACCCGCTGCTGGTCAGCGTCAGGTCCGGGGCGAAGTTCTCCATGCCGGGCATGATGGAGACCGTCCTGAACATCGGGCTGTCCGACGAGTCGGTCCAGGGCCTGGCCAAGCAGGCCGGCAACGAGCGGTTCGCCTGGGACTCCTACCGCCGCCTGCTCCAGATGTTCGGCAAGACCGTCCTGGACATCGACGGCGAGCACTTCGAGCACGCCATCGACGCCGCCAAGAAGGCCAAGGGCGTCAGCAACGACCTCGAGCTGGACGCGGGCGACCTGCAGAACATCGTCGAGGCGTTCAAGGGCATCATCAACACGCAAGCCGGCCGCGACTTCCCGCAGGACCCGAGGGAGCAGCTTGACCTGGCCATCAAGGCCGTGTTCAACTCCTGGAACGCCGACCGCGCCATCTTGTACCGGCGCCAGGAACGCATCCCCACCGACCTGGGCACCGCCGTGAACGTGGTGACGATGGTCTTCGGCAACCTGGGCATGGACTCGGGCACCGGCGTGGCGTTCACCCGGGATCCGGGCACCGGCGCCCAGGGCGTCTACGGTGACTACCTGCAGAACGCCCAGGGCGAGGACGTCGTGGCCGGGATCAGGAACACCGTCCCGCTGCAGGACCTGGAGAGCATCGACAAGGCCTCCTACGACCAGCTGATGCAGATCATGCACACGCTGGAGACCCACTACCGCGACCTGTGCGACATCGAGTTCACCGTCGAGCGCGGCAAGCTGTGGATGCTGCAGACCCGGGTGGGCAAGCGCACCGCCGCGGCCGCCTTCCGCATCGCCATGCAGCTAGTGGACCAGGGCCTGATCGACATGGACGAGGCGCTCAGCCGGGTCTCCGGCGCTGAGCTCGCCCGCCTCATGTTCCCCCGGTTCGACACCAGCGGCGAGGTCACGAAGATCGCCACCGGGGTGAGCGCGTCACCGGGCGCGGCGGTCGGCGCGGCCGTCTTCGACTCAGCCCGCGCGGTCGAGCTGGCCGGCCAGGGCGAGAAGGTGATCCTGGTCCGCCGCGAGACCAACCCGGACGACCTGCATGGCATGATCGCCGCCCAGGGCATCCTGACCAGCCGCGGCGGCAAGACCAGCCACGCGGCCGTGGTCGCCCGCGGCATGGGCAAGACCTGCGTCTGCGGCGCCGAGCAGCTCGAAGTGGACACCACGGCGAAGAAGTTCACCGCCCCCGGCGGCATCACGGTCAGCGAAGGCGACGTGATCTCCATCGACGGCACCAGCGGCGTCGTCTACCTGGGCGAGATCCCGGTCGTCGCGTCCGAGGTCGTGCGCTACTTCGAGGGTGAGCTGCACCCGCACTCCGACGAGGCCGACGACCTGATCCGGGCCGTCCACTCGATCATGGTGCACGCCGACGAAAAGCGCCGCCTGGGCGTGCACGCCAACGCGGACACCGGTCCGGACTGTGTCCGGGCGCGCCGGTTCGGCGCCGAAGGCGTGGGCCTGGTCCGCACCGAGCACATGTTCCTGGGTGAGCGCCGCCAGCTGGTCGAGGACCTGATCCTGTCCGACACCGAAGAGCAGCGCCAGCATGCGCTGGACGCGCTCGAGCCGCTGCAGCGCGGCGACTTCGTGGAGATCCTGGACGCCATGGACGGCCTGCCGGTGACGATCCGGCTGATCGACCCGCCGCTGCACGAGTTCCTCCCCGACCTGACCGAGCTGTCGATCAAGATCGCCCTGGCCGGCGATAAGGCCACCGAGCAGGACAAGAAGCTGCTCGGCGCGGTGCGCAGGCTGCACGAGCAGAACCCGATGCTCGGCCTGCGCGGGGTCAGGCTGGTGCTGGTCATCCCGGGCCTGCTGGACATGCAGGTCCGCGCGATCGCGCACGCGGCCGCCGAGCTCAAGCAGGCGGGCAAGGACCCGCACCCAGAGATCATGATCCCGCTCACCGCGACCGTGCAGGAGATGGAGATCAGCCGGGAGCAGACAGAAAGGGTGCTCAAGCAGGTCGAAGAGGAAACAGGCACCCATGTGCACACGCTGATCGGAACCATGATCGAGGTGCCGAGGGCAGCCGTGAACGCGGGCCCGATCGCGGGCAGCGCGGAGTTCTTCTCCTTCGGCACCAACGACCTGACGCAGATGACCTGGGGCTTCTCCCGCGACGACGTGGAGGGGGCATTCTTCAGCCGGTACATCGACCTGGGCATCTTCGGCGTGTCCCCGTTCGAGACGCTCGACCGCGGCGGCGTCGGCCGCCTGGTCGACATCGCGGTCCAAGAGGGCCGTGCCGCTCGCCCGGACCTGCACATCGGCGTCTGCGGCGAGCATGGCGGCGACCCGGACTCGGTGCACTTCTTCCACGAGGTGGGCCTGGACTACGTGTCCTGCTCGCCGTTCCGGGTGCCGATCGCCCGCTTGGAGGCAGGCCGCGCGTCGCTGTCGGCAGGCGGCTCCGACAGCAGGTAAAAGTTAAGGGTGACGCTGGGGTATGACGCAAACGCCACGGCCCGCTGGGTGGCCGAACCACCCAAGCGGGCCGGGCGCAGTGATTTCGAGCGAGACCGGGCCCGCGTGCTGCACAGCGCCGCGCTGCGCCGCCTGGCGGCCAAGACCCAGGTGGTCAGGGCGACCTCGGCGGATTTCCCGCGGACCCGGCTCACTCACTCGCTGGAATGCGCCCAGATCGGGCGCGAGCTCGGCCAGGAGATCGGCTGCGACCCGGACCTGGTCGACGCCGCCTGCCTGGCGCACGACATCGGCCACAGCCCGTTCGGGCACAACGGCGAGGCCGCCCTCAACGAACTGGCCGCCGCCATCGGCGGCTTCGAGGGCAACGCCCAGACGCTGCGCCTGCTGACCAGGCTCGAGCCCAAGACCGAGGGCGCCGGCCTCAACCTGACCCGGGCCACCCTGGACGCCACGCTCAAGTACCCCTGGTTCGGCGAGCCCGGCACCAAGTTCGGCGCCTACGCCGAGGACGCCGAGGTCTTCGGCTGGATCAGGCAGGGTGCGCCGGACCGCCGGCCGTGCCTGGAGGCCCAGGTCATGGACTGGGCCGACGACGTGGCCTATTCGGTCCACGACATGGAGGACGGGTTCCACGCCGGCCTCATCACGTTCAAGAACCTAAAATCTGAGACCGAACGGGCCGAGGTTTCCCGCACCGCTATCGCCTACTGCCCCGGCGGGGTAACCGAGGCCGAGCTCACCGAGATCCTCGACGCGCTGCTCGCGCTGGACATCTGGCCGGCCTCCTACGACGGCGCTCCCGGCACCGTGGCCGCCCTGAAGAACCTGACCAGCGAGCTCATCGGCCGCTTCTGCGTCGCCGCCCAGCAAGCCACCCTAGCCGCCGCCGGCGAATCCGCCCCCCACCCCACCACCGCCACCGCCCCCTCCGTCAACCCCGCCCCCAACCTCGTCAGCCCCTTCAGTCACACCAGCCCCGTAGGCCACTCCTTCACCCGCTACGCCGCCGACCTCGTCGTCCCTCGCCGGCAGCGCCTCGAGTGCGCCCTGCTCAAGGCCATCACGGCCCGCTACGTGATGAACCGCGCCGGGGTCGTCGCGGCCCAGGCCCGGGAGCGCGAACTGCTGGCCGAACTGGCCCACGCCATCGAGCGCGGCGCCCCGCACACGCTGGACCCGCTGCTGCGCCCGTCCTGGGACGCGGCCAGGACCGACGCCGCGCGCCGCCGCGTCGTGATCGACCAGGTCGCCTCGCTCACCGACACCTCGGCCATCGCCTGGCATCACCGCCTCTGCGCGCCCGGCGCGTCTTAGCCTTCGGGCTCATGCGGGCCTTCGGCTCATGCGCGCCTCCGGCTCGTCGTAGCCTTTGACGCATGCCTTCTTATGTGATCGCCGGCGCCAGCCTGGCCGGGGCCAAGGCCGCCGAGACGCTGCGGGACGAGGGATTCGACGGCGACATCGTGCTGCTCGGCTCGGAGTCCGAGCGCCCCTACGAGCGCCCGCCGCTGTCCAAGGGCTACCTGCTCGGCAGCGACGAGCGGGACTCGGTCTACGTGCACGCCGTCGGCTGGTACGCCGAAAACGGCGTGGACCTGCGCGAGGGCGTCACGGTCGCGGCGATCGACCGCAGCGCACGCACCGTGGCCACCTCGAGCGGCGCGCAGGTGTCCTATGACAAGCTGCTGCTCGCCACAGGCGCCTCGCCGCGTCGGCTGAACTTCCCCGGCTCCGACCGCGAGGAGGTGCTCTACCTCCGCACGATCGCCGATTCCGACCGGCTCCGTTCGGCGTTCCAGCCGGGCACCCGGGTCGTGGTGGCCGGGGCCGGCTGGATCGGCCTGGAGACCGCCGCGGCCGCCCGCACGGCCGAGTGCGCGGTGACCGTGCTCGAGCCGCAGCCCGGCGCGCTGCACGACCAGCTCGGCCCCGAGCTCGGCGCCGTTTTCGCTGACCTGCACCGGGCCCACGGCGTGGAGTTCCGGTTCGGCGAGAAGGCCGCCGAGTTCGGCCCCGGCATGGTCATCACCTCCGGCGGCGCCGAAATCCCCGCCGACGTCCTGGTCGTCGGCATCGGCGCGGCCCCCAACGACGACCTGGCCGCCCGGGCCGGCCTGGAGACCGGCAACGGCGTGCTGACCGACGAGGCGCTGCGCACCTCGGACCCGGACATCTTCGCCGCCGGCGACGTCGCGAACTCCTTCCACCCGCTGCTCGGCCGGCGTGTCCGCGTCGAGCACTGGGCGAACGCCCTGAACGGCGGACCGGCCGCCGCCCGGTCCATGCTGGGCCAGGCCGTCCGCTACGACCCGGTGCCTTACTTCTACAGCGACCAGTACGACCTCGGCATGGAGTGCGCGGGCCTGCCCTCCCCGGGCACGTACGACCAGGTCCTCTACCGCGGCGACCGGGACGCCCTGGAGTTCATCGCCTTCTGGCTCTCCGGCGGAGTCGTGGTCGCCGGCATGAACGTCAACGTGTGGGACGTCAGCGATGACATCCAGGCCCTGATCCGCGCCGCCCGCCCGGTAGACCCCGCCCGCCTCACCAACCCCGACATCCCCCTAACCGATCTCTAACGCGCTCCACGCCCGGCTACCCCGCCCCATCTGCGGGGAAGATCCAGGCTCTGGGGAATCCCCGGGGGACTATGGCACACCGGATCTTCCCCATAGCCGGAAACCTCCCCGTTGATGCCGCGCGCAGCGTGAATGTCGGTGGGCGCCATCAGAATTCGGTCATGGAACGTGAACTTCCTCCCACCCTCCGCTATCTAGTACGACGGCAGTCGGGCGTTATCTCTCGCGTCCAGGCGCTCCAGGCCGGGCTCTCCGAGGACATGGTGAAGTTCCGGATCAGCAGTGACCGGTGGCGGCGGATCCACCCCGGTGTCTATGCCACGTTCACCGGTGAGCTGAGTCGCTGGGAGCACCTGTGGGCCGCGGTCCTTTCCGCCGGTCCGGGAGCCGCCCTCAGCCACCAGGCGGCGGCCGAACTGCACCGGCTTCTCGATGGGCAGGCCGTGCCGATTCACGTGACGATCCCGCACCAGCGCCGGGTGGCGGCGCCGCCGGGGATCACTGTTCACCGTTCCAGGCGTGCTGACCAGGCGGTCCAGGCACGTGCGTACCCGCCGCGAACCACGATCGAGGAAACCGTGCTCGATCTCGTCCACGCCGCGAAGACCCTTGATGACGTATGCGGCTGGGTGACCCGGGCGATCGCGCGGGAGCTTACCGACGAGGCCAAGCTGCACGCGGCCATGAAGGAGCGTCAGCGGCTGCGCTGGCGTGCGGACCTGCAGGAGCTCATCGCGGCTGCGGCCGGCGGGGATCATTCGGTGCTGGAGTTCCGCTACCACCGGGACGTGGAGCAGGCGCACGGGCTGCCGGAGTCGGCCCGGCAGGTGGCGTTCACCACGCGAGATGGCCGCCGGGGACGGCGGGACCGGGTGTACAAGCCCTACGCCGTCGTGATCGAGCTCGACGGGCGGCTCGCACATCAGCCCGAGGACCAGTGGAAGGACAAGACCAGGGACAACGCCGCCGCCGTGGACGGAAAGCAGACGCTGCGGTACGGCTGGTCGCAGGTTAAGTGGCAGCCCTGCGAGACCGCGGCCGAGGTGGCCAGGATGCTTCGCCGCCGTGGCTGGGGCGGCCAGCCCCGGCCGTGCTCGCCCGGCTGCCCCGTCCGGCGCGACCTACCCGGGTAACGCCAGGGCGGAACCGCTGGACCGGTCCCGCGACAGCACGGCCGGGTCCGGCGCGGATCTTGCTGACCCTCCGGCGGAACTGGCGCTGGCCGAACGCCTTCCAGGCGAACCGGGCCGGAGCCGGCAGGTTCGCCATCATCGCCTGGCGTTCGGCCGGGTCGGCATCCTCCAGGATCATGCCGAGAAAGAAAAGGATCTTGCTCCTGGGGACTTCTTCGGCAAACCGCTCGCCCAGACGTGCCCATTCCGGGGCGGTGAGATGCTCGGCGATGAGCGGCAGGATGTTCTCCTCCTCGTCGTGAAGGTGATCGAGCAGCGCGGTGCGGTGCTCGGCGAGCGCGCTGACCAGCGGAGGCGCGGTGGCCGCCGAGGGCGCGGACCGCCAAGCGCCGCCACGGTGGGTCAGGAAGCCGATGTCGAGTTGCTCGTGGACGCGGCCGATACCGACGAGGATGGCGTCATAACCGGGTTCGAGGCCGGCGTCATCGCCGGGCTGCTGACCGAGCCTGGGCCGGGGCGCGTCAGGTTTGTGCACGCGCTCGTGCGTGACACCGTGTACGCGGACCTGACAAAGCTGCGGCTGACCCGTATGCACGCGCGGGTCGGCGCGGCCATCCGCCGCCTGCGGCCCGGCGACGTTTCCGCGCTCGCCCATCACTATCTCCGGGCCGCGTCCGCCGATAGCGCTGAGGCCGCGGTCGGCTACGCCATCAAGGCGGCCGAACGGGCGGATCGCCGCTACTCCTACGACGCGGCGGTCTCACTCCTGGAACAGGCGCTCGAGGCCTTCGCGCGGACCCCTGGGGCACTCGTCACCGACTGGGACTCACCCCACTGAGCCGCCCGGGGCCGGTAACGGCGGCGACCACCCGGGCGGTGTCGGTCAGGTCGGGCAGGACCACGTGCGCGCCCGCCGCGGCCAGGTCCGCCGCGGGGTAGCTGCCGGTCGCGACGGCCACCGCGCGCGCCCCGGTGGCCAGCGCGGCCTCCACGTCCAGCGGCGTGTCGCCGACCAGGACCGTGGCTGCCCCGGGAAAGTCCAGGCCGTAGACCCGGCGGGCGGCGAGCCTGGCCACCGTCACCAGCTCGGCCCTGACCTCGTGCACGTCCCCGTACGCCCCCGCGTCCAGGTCGAGACCGGCGCCAAGCCCGGCGCGGCGCAGCTTCAGCGCCGCCATCGCCCTGACGTTCCCGGTGAGCACCGACTGGCGGACCCTCGCGGCGGCCAGCGCCGCGACCGCGGAGGCGGCGCCGGGCAGCGGCCGGACCGGCCCGGGCACGGCGCCGCCCGCGGCGGCCCGTTCCAGCGCGGCCAGGAACGGGCCGGCCGCGGAGACCGGCGCCCCGGCCAGCGCGAGCGTGTCGCCGATGATGGCCCGGTCGGTCCGCCCGGCCTTCGGCGCGACCTCGGTCAGCTCGCGGCCGAACATCTCCCGGAACACCACCTCGTACAGGCGCGTGCCCAGGCCGTCTGCGCCCACCAGCGTGTAGTCCACGTCCCACAGCACCAGCAGCTCAGCCACGCCCCCAGGCTAGCCCGCCTCCTCGATCCTGCCCAGGAATGTCGGTGGCCGGGACTAGACTCGCCGCGTCGGGGTGTCGTACGCGGAGGTGAAAAGTGGCTGGCCGAATCCGCGATGAGGACATCGCAGCGGTTCGCGAACGGTCGCCCATCGACGAGGTGGTCGGTGAGTACCTGCAGCTGCGGAACGCGGGCGGCGGCGCGCTCAAGGGACTGTGCCCGTTCCACGACGAGAAGACCCCCTCCTTCAACGTCACTCCAGCCCGCGGGCTTTTCTACTGCCTGGCAGGCGAAACACGGGTGCTGACCTGGGAGGGCGTCAAGCCGATTCGCGAACTGGCCGACGGGACGCACCGCATCCTCGGCAAGCACGGGGACTGGATCGATGCGCCCTTCCGCTCGTTCGGCGTACAGCCCCTGATGCGGCTGACGGTAACCCGCAACGGCATCAGCAAGCACATCTACGCGACTGCGGAGCACCGCTGGTTCGTCCGGTCGGGCAAGACGCCGGCATCCGGCCGCGAGGTGGTGACGAGCGACCTTCGCCCAGGCCACAGGCTTGTCTCGAAGTTCCCGAGAACCAGGGTCAAGCAGACAACACCCTCGCCGTTCGGCATCGCTCACGGAGTGACTTTCGGGGACGGCACCAGCAGCGGTACAGGCTCGATGGCTCAGCTTGACGCCGTCAAGGACGTTGAGCTCCTGAAGTGGTTCCCGGTGAGCATGATGACGCAGCACGGACGTCAGATGCTCATTCACCATCTGCCACGGTTCTTCAAGGAGCTTCCGCCCCTGGATGAGTCGGTTTCGTATCTATACGGATGGCTGGCGGGGTACTTCGCTGCCGACGGGTGCGTCTCGACGACGGGTACGGTCATGCTCAATTCCGCCAAGCGCGATGAGCTTGAGTACGTGCGCCTGGTCTGCACGCGCCTGGGGATCGGTACCTACGGAGTCACGGAACAGATCCGGGTCGGTTTCGAAGGCAGGGAGCCAAGCTCGCTGTTCAGGATCATCCTCGTCGGCTCGGACCTTACCGAGGAATTCTTCCTCCTCGACAAGCACCGCTTCCGGTTCAACGCCGCATCCAAAGCGTATGAACGGAAGAGCTGGGTGGTCCGCGAGGTGGCAAAGACCGACCGAGTGGAAGAAGTCTTCTGCGCGACAGTTGACGAGGGTCACGCCTTTACGCTCGAAGACAACATTCTCACCGGGAACTGTTTCTCCTGCGCCGAGGGCGGCGACGCGATCAGGTTCGTGCAGAAGATCGACGGTCTGTCCTTCGTCGAGGCGGTCGAGCGGCTGGCCGCGCGGGCGGGCGTCGACCTCCGCTACGAGCAGGGTGGTTACGTCCCGGGCCAGGAACAGAGCCAGCGGCGCAGGCTGATCGACGCGCACCGGGCGGCCGCCGATTTCTACGCCGAACGGCTGGGCGGATCCGACGCCGCGCCGGCCCGCGCCTTCCTGGCCGAACGCGGCTTCGAGCTCGCCGACGTCCAGCGGTTCGGCGTCGGCTACTCGCCGAAAGCCTGGGAGGACCTGACCAGGCACCTGCGCGGCCAGGGATTCACCGACAGCGAGCTGATCACGGCGGGCCTGTCCAGGGAGGGTAACCGCGGCACCAGGGACCGGTTCCGCGGGCGGCTGATGTGGCCCATCCGCGACCTGTCCGGCGACGTCATCGCGTTCGGCGCCCGCAAGCTCGACCCCGAAGACGACGGGCCCAAGTACCTGAACACGCCGGAGACCTCGCTGTTCCGCAAGAGCACGGTGCTGTACGGGGCAGACCTGGCCAAGCGCGAGATCGCGCAGCGCAGGCAGGCGGTCATCGTCGAGGGCTACACCGACGTGATGGCCTGCCATCTGGCTGGGGTGCCGACCGCGGTGGCCACCTGCGGCACCTCGTTCGGCGAGGACCACATCAAGGTGCTGCGCCGGCTGATCATGGACTCGGACGCGTTCATGGGTGAGGTGATCTTCACCTTCGACGGCGACGCGGCCGGGCAGCGGGCCGCGCAGCGCGCATTCGGGATGGAGGAGAAGTTCGCCACCCAGACGTACGTGACCGTCGAGCCCAACGGCCTCGACCCGTGCGACCTGCGGCTCGCGCACGGCGACGGGGCGGTGCGCGACCTGATCGCCCGCCGGGTCCCGCTGTTCGAGTTCGCGATCAAGGGCGTGCTCGGCCACCACAACCTGGACACCACCGAAGGCCAGCTCGCCGCGCTGGACGAGGCC